>Ga0265295_1000944_pt1 | contig 54567 bp, 32 predicted proteins | sample Munlansysbiofilm_FD_192503 | JGI IMG/M metagenome (GOLD analysis project Ga0265295, IMG submission 192503) | Leachate microbial communities from a municipal landfill in Southern Ontario, Canada - Methane capture system biofilm | ecosystem: Engineered > Solid waste > Landfill > Unclassified ... | reverse complement strand
GCCTCAGCCACCGGGAATCGAGAGCCTCAGCCACCGGGAATCGAGAGCCTCAGCCACCGGGAATCGAGAGCCTCAGCCACCGGGAATCGAGAGCCTCAGCCACCGGGAATCGAGAGCCTCAGCCACCAAAAGATATCAACATCTTTGAACTTGATTGGTGCCTGAGGCTCTCGAAGGCACCATTAAAACGTTGGACAAGGTATTGCCCTATAACGTTTACGAGCCTTTACTTTAAACGTGTATGTCATTGCAATTTCGTGCGAACCTCCTGATCCAAATCCTAAACGCGACACGGTAAAATCATAGCTATACCCTATACTCCATTCGTCGAGTTTGTAGCCAAACAGAAAAGCAACAGCATCGCTACCAGGGTACTTTTTCCCCAAAGGAATACCTCTATACCATGTTCCAAAAAGAAAAGGCTGACGGTACCAGTACAAACCCAAATCGAGCTGCTTCGAAAATCCCTGAAATTTCAAGTTAAATGCAGTAGTAATGCTCTCCTCAATTGGGCGAAGGATAATTCCCCTTAGTACAATTCTAGCTCCTCCATAAACTGAAAGTTTAAAGGGAGTTCGTGCATCATCTCCATAGAAAGTGCGCTCGGGCCGTAACATATGATCCCAAGTAGCGCCTAGCCAAAGATTATCGGAATAGGCTAAAACTGATGTACTAACATCGATATCGCGCACAGCGCGATTCCCTGGTGGCTGCGAGGATGGGGGCATGGGAACTCCTTCGTCATAAAGCAATTGATCGCCAAAGATTAACCGAGTATAATCTATGGATTGCTGAACATAGTAAAATCCAATACCCGGACGAATATGAAAATCGGGGTGAGGAGTAATATCATAACTATATACTATACCAGCAAGTGTTGTTCCAAGTCTACCGTCTCCAGCTATATCGCCCAAGACAATTAACCCAAGCCCACTTTTAAAATGCTCAAAGTTATGGTCGTATGAAAGACTAAATGATTGGAAAGTACCTGGTACAAAACTCCACTGATTACGATAATTTGCCACTAAGCGCTGCCCTGGGGTGCCACCTGCATATGATGGTGCAAGGTATAAGGGGCTTGCATAGAATTGCGTAAACTGAGGATCTTGCGCCTTAGTTAAAAATCCCAAAAGGGAAAAAGTTAGTATGGTGAAAAGTCGTCTCATTATCTTTGCTTCACAAATAAACAACTAAAAGTCTTCATACTTAGTATCATTATGCATCTATTTATTAACGCAACAAAGTTACATTGCCACGAACTTCAAAAGTATAACCGTTGGAGTACTTCCCTATTGCACGGTAAACATACACATCTTGACTGCATAATTTACCTTTATAGTAACCATCCCAACCAATTTTAATATCATTACTCTCAAAAATTTGCTCCCCCCAGCGGTTAAAAATCAACATTTTAAACTCCCCAACTTCCCGTGCTATTGGATGGAAAATTTCGTTGCTAAAGTCCACATCATCATAATAACCTCCATTGGGACCAAGTTTACTTGGCACAAAAGCGTTGGGGAAACGAATTGTTCCCGCCCCTTTTACCCAAACAGCAGGAAATACAGATGTTGTATCGATACAACCATAATCCGTAATTGCAGTAAGGTGAATACCATACTCCCCAACCTCAGAATAGCTATGTACTACATCCTTTGTGTACGCAATTGTACCATCACCCAAATCCCAAATATAACTCGTTGCATTTTCGGAAAGGTTGTATATATGGACATTTGCATCGGGAAGAATCACAACTTGAGGAGTTACAGTAAACATTGCAACAGGATTTTCGTGAACACGGAAAACCCAAAAGAAGGTAGATATTCCGCCATCGCCAAAAACAGTAAGGCTTACATTATAAAACCCTGATTCATGAAAGGCATGCACTGGATCTTTTTCATTTGATGTTGTTCCATCGCCAAAGTCCCATAAAAAGGCAGTTGAATCTGGGTTAGTATAATAATACTCCGCAAGGTTATCGAAATAAACCTCTAATGGGGAGCATGCCTCATATTCATTCGCCTCGTAGTAAGCAATGGGAACCGGGGGCCTGAGTGTTAAAAAATCTACATGCATATCAGAGCAATTTGCATTTTCAACAGTTAGGGTAACCAAGTACTGGAAGTTATCTTCAACCGGTCCCCAAGTTGAATACTCATGGGGAAGAGGATCCTTATCGCTTGAACCATAACCATCTCCAAAAGTCCATGTGTAGGTCCAACTATCAGAAGAGGGAAAGGTTATATTATCGAATGCAAATTGGGCGTCGGGAAATACTTTTAATGGAGGTAAAATTTTAAAATTGGCATCGGGTGCAGAATACACCGTAATTTGCTTTTCAATGGAATCCTTACAATTATACTCTGATATGGCAACTAATGAAACATCAAAAACCTGATCAACCATTGTATTGTTTACAAAACGATGAAAAGGCTCAAAAAGATTTGATGTTACTCCGTCACCAAAGGACCAACGGTAGAACGATGAATTGGTAGAACTATTCTCCATTGATACTATGAAGGGACTACATGCAGCATCACCCGGATCAAAATCAAATGAAGCTGTAACCTCGGGATATACGTAAATAGTTTGGTATGAAGTGTCTTGACACCCGTTTTCAGATTCAACAAAGAGTGCAATGGTATAGGGCTCTACCAAATCGGTCAGGTTTGTGTAGTCATGGAATATATTATTACCACTAAAATTGGTTAAATCGTCGCCATCTCCAAAATCATAATAGAACTCTAGGGTAGTCCCAAAAGTTTTACCTTTGGATAGGTTCTGAATTTCAATTTCGTAGGGTGAGCAGGCAAAGTAGTTACTAACCAGCTCCATTATCGACTGAGGCTTAGGATAAACTGTAACCTCTTGAGAAATGGAGTCGGCACAGCCATATTCTGAATATCCCCTTAGCCAAACCGTAAATGTTGTATCTCGAGTTAATGAGGGGTTATAGTAATTCTGGCTAAAATGTGTAAAGTTTGATGTTACCCCATTGCCAAACGACCACAGATAGGTTGCATTATTGGTGCCGCCAATGGTTTCTGTTGTGTTAGTGAACTCCACAGGTAATGGATGGCAACCATCCAGATTAGCAGTAAAAGCGGGATAAATATGAGGATAAACTGTTACCTGTTGCGAAAATGTTTCGGGACATCCCCCTCCTATAGGGTAAACTGCTGTGTTCAGGCTAGTTTCCAAGGTAATTACTGGTTCAAAAAGGTCTAGCGGAGCAATGCTATTAACTATGGTAACATTATTAGGCTGTGCTAGGATTGATGTTTGCCCATCGCCAAAATTCCAGTCATAAACATATGCAGGGCTAACAGCTGAATTGTTTATCTGAATTGTTAGTGGAGTACATCCCTCGTCATCAGAAATGGTAAAAGCAGACTCAACCAGAGGGTAAACAGTAATTTCATGTTCAGCAATATCTTCGCAACCAAACTTGTTTGTTGATGTAAGCTTTACATTATAAATCTTGGATTGATCCGTGAGTGAATGTGCAAAATTTTTAAGGGGTGACTCTTGGTCTGAAAATGAACCATCATCAAAATCCCAAACATATGTACCCAACCCTGTTGAACTATTTGTAAACTGCACATCTAAAGAATTACAACCCTCATCAACATCAACACCAAAGTTGGCAACTATGCGGGGGTAAACCTCTCCGAAGGGTAATGTTTTGCTGTCTTCACAAGTTAAACCCGATAAGGCATGAAAAGTAGATGCATGCACGCTAATTGAGTAGTTCCCAATAGCATTATCAGTTGGGTTATCAAGAGTAATGTCAAACTCAGGATTGGCTTTTAGCGTTGTTATATTGTCTTCCCAAAAAAGTGCCTCTCCAAAATTCCAGTCAAAGGTTGATCCGTTAAGAGAACTATTTACTATCGCCACATTAAATGGGGTACATGGGGGATCATCGTATGTAAATGAGAAATCGGCCTCAACCTTTGGGTGAACGATTATTGTCTCATTGTGCACCTCGCTACAACCATTGGCATTGGTTGCCGTAAGAGCAACCTGAAAAGGCCTGTCTGTAGAACCTCTATTTACAAATGTGTGATCAAAATCGTCCTTCAATTTGGTTGAATAGGTTTGTCCATCATCAAAATTCCACTTGTAATCAAGTACACCACCTGTTGAGCTATTGCTGAATGTAACCTCCAAATTGGAGCAACCTATAGTAACATCTGGGGTAAAATCAGGGACAATAGTTGGATGAATCGTTATATCCTGAGTAGAAGTAGCAGAACATCCAGCAGCATTTGATACTGTTAGGGTGATGGTTCCTGTGGTTATATTCTCGGGGTGAGTAGGATTTATGGTGCGGGTAAATGTATTGCCATTAGGTATGGTTTCAGCTGGTATAAGCCCACCAAAATTCCAATTATACACGGTCGCTCCAGGGCTTGCCGGATAAAAAGTAAAACTTGGCACACAAATATCTGATTGATCAATGCTAAAACCCGCTGAAAGTCGTGGCTGTACTGTAATGGTTTGTGTTTCAACGCCAACACATGTATGTATTGAGGTTGCAGTAAGACTTACCGTATAGGTTACAGAGTTATTCGGATCGTCGTTGTTAAAAACATGATTTGGAGATAATTCTGTTGATGTAGTACCATCACCAAAATCCCAGTAATATGTACCACTAAAGCCTGCTCCTCCCGTAAACTCTGTCGTATTTGTAAAATTAACATCAAGCGGATTGCAGCCCAGCGGGCTATCGCCCGCCCAAATAAAATCAGTATTTACCTCAGGGTTTATAGTAATAGGTAAAGTAAATGTTTTGGGGCATCCATTTGTGTTTGTTACGGTGAGCCTTACGTTTAAGTGCATTGGAACACCCGTTTGATTAATAAATTGCTTAGTGAATGTTCCATTTGCTACAGGATCTCCGGGCCAATTGTTGGGGAGATAACCACCAAAATCGAATGCATAACCACTAATGCTCGGCATCCACTGATAAGTAAATGTGATGCTCTCACCGGAGCAAATCTCCGCTTTGCTAGCCGTAAACTCTGCTTTAATATATGGATGTACGGTAACTGTAGTATTAAAATCGTCGGAACAACCATACTCACTAACCGCACTTAATGTAACTGTTCGGTTAACGGGGCTATTACCCATATTTCTGAATAGATGGACAGGATCTTTAAGTGGTGATGAACCCCCATCGTCAAAATCCCAGTTATAGCTAATATTTGGGAGGGAGGGATCTATTAAGGTTGTGGTAAAGGGAACGCTTGTTGAATCGCAAATTATGCTATTGACAGGGATAAACGACACCTGCACTTGGGGGTTAACCGTAATAACTTTAGATAAAGTTTTTTCGCACCCATCGGAATTGACTACGGTTAGGGTTATGGTATATTTAGCTGGTAATGTACCCGGATTTTGGAGTGTCCTTGCAAAACTATTTGTATTGGGAAGAACTGCCGCAACAGCATAGGGTCCAGTTATGGCCCAGCTATATGATACAACATTTCCAAGCGATTTATTTGTAACCGTTACATTAAGAGGTGCACAACCCACTGTATGATTTACCTCAAATTGTGGTAAAAAGTAGGATGTAACATATACCTGTGAAGTTGCTGTATCGCGACAACCAAAGCTCGATTTCGCAACCAGAGAAACATCATAGGTAACGTTGCTATTGGTGAGGTTCTCGAAATTGTGAGTAAACACTTCGTCATGTAAGGTGGAAGAATAATTCACTCCATCGCCAAACTCCCAGGAGTAGGTATCGGCTGTATTATTTGATGATTGATTCGTAAACACTACCGCTCTGGGGTTTGCACAGCCGTTCCCAACTAGCACTTGGTTAAATTGAGCATTAATTGATGGATAAACCGTAATTACTCTGGAGTAGGTATTCTCTTGGTTAGCAGCATTTCTAACAAAAAGTTGAATTGTGTACTCAATTGGAAAGGTAGTATTGTTTGTAAGCGTATATGGGAATGGCGCAGGCTGAGCTCCATATATGAATTCATCTATCTGGGTTGCCTCCCTAAAAATTCTATATCTCCAGTATGTAGCCCCAACGGACACGTCGGTAATAATTATAGGATAATTAAGAACAGGATCTGAGCACCCCGAAGCCTTATTTGTTGTAAAATATGCTATGGGTGGGGCAGGGAAAGATCCCAACTCCGTTTCACTATAAGAAAAAGTTTCTGCATGCACAATACCACCGGCAAAAACGGCAAATGTAAAAATCAAAAAACTGATGGTGAGTTTTTTAAAACAGCTAGTTCTGGCTATGTGTTTAAAGATAAACATTGCTTTAATAATCCGTTTTTTGATTCAATTTAAAACTATCATTTATTGCCATATCGCTAAAAAAATCAAACAATAAGCATTAGCGCAACAAAGTAACATTACCCCTCATATCGAAAGATTTACCAGTTGAGAACTTACCTTTTGCCCTCCAAACATAAACGTCCTGAGGGCTTAGCTCACCATTGCGATAACCATCCCATCCAACCCAAACATCATCGCTTTGGTATATTTGTTCGCCCCAGCGGTTAAAAATTAAAAGTTCATACTCAATTACGCCTTTGTGAACAGGATGGAAAATTGTATTGCTGTAGTCTACAGGATTATAATGGCCACCACTTGGCCCTGTTTTACTGGGAACAAATGCGTTTGGAAAGCGTAATGTTCCGGCCCCCTCAACTTTCACAACCGCATTTCTTATTATAGTATCACTGCAATTAAAGTTTGTGTATGCAATTAGCTCAACGTTATAAACACCCAGATCCCTATATTTGTGTTCTGGATCGATCTCAGCAGATAATGATCCGTCGCCAAAATCCCAAAGATATGCACTTGCCCCTTCAGAGAGGTTGTAGAAATGAGCCTGCCCTTCTGGCAGTACCACAATTTCGGGCAGTACAGTAAAATTGGCTACAGGTGTTGGGTAAACGCGCAGCACATCAAAAAATGTATGTGTTCCACCATCCCCTGTTACAACTAAGCTAACATTATAGTAACCTGCATTAGTAAAGGTGTGAGTAGGGAAAGGATCAGTTGATGTGGTACCATCGCCAAAATCCCAATAAAATGAGCTTCCATATAGCGATGAGTTAATAAACTGAACTTCAAGAGGAGGGCACGATGCATAGGTGTCTGCCTCGAAAAGGGCTATGGGGTCTGCCGGGTTAAGGGTTATGGGATGTGTAATCTGATCGCTACAATGGTCATTTTCAACAAACAGGGTAACAAAATACTGAAAATTATCTCCAGGAGGTCCCCAAGTAGAGTACGTGTACGTCCCCGGGTGCATCTCTTTCGAACCCGCACCACCATCACCAAAATTCCAATCATAACTCCATGTTGGCGAAGCTGGATGCGTTAGGTTTGTGAAAAAGAAATCGGCATCTGGATATACTTTAAGGGGTGGATCTATTGAGAAATCAGCCTCTGGTTTAGCCCAAACGGTTAGCGGAAGGGTTTTACTTTGCTCACAATCGAACTCAGAACTAGATGTTAAGGTAACATTAAACACCCTATCGTCAATGGTTGGATTTAAAAAGGTATAGGTTGGACTATATAAGTACGAAGTTGATCCATCGTCAAAATCCCATACATAGTACCATGTGTTTACCGATTGGTTTACCATGGTTACCGTAGCCGGATTACAGTGCTCTGCTCCCGGATCGAAGTAGAAATTAGCCTCAACTTCAGGGTAAGCCCAAAGTATCTGAAAAAACTGATTTGTGCAGCCAAATTCTGTTTCAGCAGTTAGGGTAGTCATATAGGGCCGAATCTCATCCGTTAGATTACGGAATACATGAACCATAGGATCAGCGCTTACGGTAATTGAGTCGGAACTATCCCCAAAATCGTAGTTATAGGTTAGACTTATCCCCTCGGACAGGTTATTAAACGTTGCCTCAAACGGCGAACAATTAATGTTATCGCCAACAAGTTCAAGCCTTGCCCGGGGGTTTGGATGAACTGTTACAAGATGGTTAATTGAATCAACACATCCATGTATTGAGGTTGCCTTTAGCTGTACTTCAAATAGAGAATCCTGAGTAAAAACTGTGTTTGTAAAAGTTTCCTGTGGATTAATATCATTTGAAAAAGCACCGTTTTTGTAAACCCAGAGATACCTTGCCGATGCTAAACCACCAAAGGCGTTAGTCTCATTGATAAATTCCACAGTGTGAGGCTGACATCCCTCAAAATCTCCTGAAAATTCAGGATAAATATGTGGATAAACCGTTATCGGTTTACTTTGGATTGCCATACACGATTGATCGCCTAAATACCGAGTTGTGAGCACAATATTTGGCTGGAAGAGTGCCAATGGATTAAGATCGTTGATAAATTCCATTGACGTTGGTTGAACTTCCGTAGCTGTTTGTCCATTGCCAAAATCCCACTCGTAGGTATAGGCAGAGCTTACAGTTGAGTTAGCTATTTGTACTGTTAGGGGTGTGCAACCATCGGCAATGTCAATGGTAAAATCAGCCTCAACCAATGGGTAAACGGTTATGGTTTTTGTATCAGAATCCTTACAACCATTTGCATTTGTTGATGTAAGCTTCACGATAAAATCTTTAGAGTTTTCCCTATCTGTATGGCTAAATCTTTTTAAGGGTGAAGTAGCTGTACTGAAGGGCTCACCGTTCGACTCCCAGATGTAGGTTCCCAAGCCTGTAGAATTATTGGTAAACTGAACATCAAGTGGGTTGCACCCCGAGTAAACATCGGCATCGAAATCAACCACTACACGAGGGTTAACCACAATGGTTTGAGTAGTTACATCTGAGCATCCCGTAACATTATCGAGAGCAACCAGTTCAATGGTATAGGTAATATCGTTAGCTGTTGTATTTTCGAATAGCAGTGTGAATGGATCCTTATTGTAGGTAATACTATCCTTACCCATATGGCCAAAATCCCATTGGTACTCATTTCCATTGAGCGAGCCATTCTCGAAAGTAGCATAAAAAGGTGTACAAACCGAGTCGTGCGTAAACGTAAAATTGGCCTCAACCTTTGGCTTCACCGTAATATCGATGGAACTTTCAGAGGTGCATCCGCTTGCGTTAGTTGCCACAAGTTTTACGTTATAAACCTTTGTGGCAGCGGTTCTGTTAGAGAAGGTATGAACAACGGGAACGCCTGATGTGGTTGAGAAACTTTGCTCATCGCCAAAATCCCAATCGTACCCTACGCCTCCACCCGAAGATAGATTAGTGAAGGTAACCGTTAAATCGGAACACCCTTCCACAACCGAAGCGGTAAAATCGGATATAACCAGTGGGTATAGGGTAATGGGTAAAGAGTAAACATCAGTACATCCTGCTGCATTCTCAACAGTTAGGGTAATGGTTCGTACTTCGGTATTATTCGGATCGCTGGATGTAAATGTGTGCGTAAAGGGATCGTTGTTAAACCGCACCTCGTTAGGGATTATTCCATCAAAATCCCACAGATAACGAGTTGCTCCAATGCTCGATGGCGAAAATGTTACATCCGTTGGAGAACATATACTTCCGGGATCCATGGTAAAGGCAGCCTTTAAATAGGGTTGAACCGTAACATCAACAGTTTCTGTATCTGCACAACCATGTATCGACGTTGATGTTAAGGTAACGGTATAAGTAGCCGTATTTGTGGGATTATCATTAGTAAACTCATGGGTTGGGTTTTTCAGCTGCGAGGATGCACCGTCGCCAAAATCCCAAAAGTATGTGCCATTAAAAGGGTTGGCATGCTGTGTGCCAAAACCAGTATAGATGGTTGAGTTGCTGAAATTTACTTCTAATGGATTGCAATGTAGTGTGTTGCTGCCAAAGTTGGGGGTAACCCGCGCAGTTACCCTTGGGTTAACAGTAATTGTTTTCTCCAGAACCTTGGTACAATTGGTGTTTCCGTTTTCAACGGTAAAACGAACCTTAACTGCTATAGGCTCTCCCGTTTCATTAATAAATTGCTTTGTAAACGATCCAAAGGCAAATAAATCGGTAGGCCAGGTTTGATCTGAATAATTGTTAAACTCAAAGCTATAATCGGTAATACTTCCCATTCTATGATAGGTGAATAGAACCTCCTCGCCGGAGCAAATAACAGGCTTATCAACAGAAAATGATGCCATTATACGAGGCGATACCTTGGCCATTGCAACCTTAGTGTCTGTACAGCCAAACTCAGTAATAGCGGTTAATGTGATTGGATAAGTAACTTCAGGGTTACCGAAATTTCGATAACGGTGCTGCGGGTTTTTAACAAAGGAAACACCACCATCGCCAAATGTCCAGCTGTAGTTCACGTTTGGAAGTGCTGGATTAACAATAGTTGAATTAAACAGTAACTGTGTTGAATCGCAAAGAACAATATTGCTATTGGGTATAAACGCCACACTAATCTGAGGGTTAACCCTCACAGTTCGTTCAGCAATCTCTTTACAACCTTGGCTGTTTGATACAGTAAGCTTAAAATTATAGTCAATTGGCAATGTTGTTGTATTACTCAACGTTCTCATAAAAGGATCGGCCGTAGGAGGAACTGGCGTAATAATATGGCCCACAGGGTTAGAAGTTATATCCCAAACATAGGTGGCAATACCCCCCAACGATGAATTAGTAATGTTAATATCAAGTGGAGCGCAACCTAGAGTATCACTAATAAAAAAGTCGGATTCAATGTATGGGAATACCGTAATAAGAACAGAATCTTTTGCCCTGCATACATTCCATTGGTCGGTAATAGTGGCTACGGAGTATAACTTTTTCTGAACCCAACCCAATGGCGTTGGATCAAAATAGCTGTGGGGTGGGTTTTGAATATCAATGGCAAGACCATCACCAAAATCCCACATATAGTTTGCCCCTGCAAAATGACCAATTGGGTTTGCAGTAAAATTAATGTCAAGTGGTTGGCAGCCTTCATATATATTAGCTCTCGACTGCACATTAATATAGGGATAAACCCTAACAATCTTAGTCTCCTCCCTAAAACAGAAAGGAGGATCCGAACCGCCAATTAGCGTAATATGATACTCAAGTATTCCATCTGTATCATTGGGCAATTTAATACTTACCACATCAGCTGGGTCAGCAGATATATCACTGCCTGTGGCAAAAGTAGTGATTGGCCCGGTTGGGCCTAACCTCCAACGCCACTCTCGGCTATAATCTCCGGTGGATTGGTTGGTAAATTCGAAGTTGTAAACAGGAATTCCCCCTCCAGGAGGAGGTTTTGCACAACCCTCGTAGGTGTCGGGTTCAAAATCAACATCAACAGGCCCCGCTGCTTGAATTGCAACTGCAATAGTATCAGTTAAATTACAAGCACCACTAACTGTAACCTCATAAGTGATAGATGCGTCGATATTTGATGCAATAGGGATTGGCGATGTTGGATCACTTAAATGAGTAGTTGGACTCCATAGGTATGTAGTTCCACCATTTGCATACAGCTGTAAAGTTTCTCCAACACAAATTCGTCCACCAGAAGTACCAGTTTCAACCACAAGTGTGGAGGGTGCAAACTCGTTATAATCGGAGAAATAGCCATAAAAACAACCCGTTCCGGCTCCTCCATTCACAATACCAAGGTGAAAGATATCTGCATTATTCTCCATGTAATGGCTACCAACAGGTATTTGTGCTGTAGAAAATGGTCCAAATCGTTGTACGCTCCAATCAGAGTTATCAACTGGCTCAAAGGGTAAACTTGGCGCATTGTAAATAAGAAATGACCTGTCAACAAAAACGCCGGGTGCAGTTTGCACATTAAACGTAAAATTAGGCTCAGCTCCTTTACGCACCATCATAATCATATAAAAGTCCTCAGTTGAGGTTCGAGCAAAAGTAACACGGGGCACCCCAGTACACTTGTCAATAGGGGGAAGCACCGCACCACCAGACTCGCATCCAAAACCTCCAGTATGCCATACATAAACAGGCTTATCGGCAACTACCCTATAGTACGTATGTGTATTAGGTAAGGGCTGGTGAAATTGTTGACGTGCATTGCGAACTATTGAATTAACCACATTCCCTGCATCATCAAAAATTGTTATTTGAGTAGCATTCTCGGTAGCCAGTATAAAAAAGTGATCTTGGGTAAAAAGTGCAGTCCTAATAACAATATACTCCTTACCTATTACACTGGTTGGGATAAGCTGATCGCCCGAGGTGTCTCTACAACCCCCTTCTGAATGGGTATGAGAGTCATCCTTTAATGTAACTGCAATTGGGTTATTACTTGTTATTCTAGTTCCAGCTAAGCGGTTTGCAGCCGCTTGGCTAAAATTCAGCGGGAAAAGTGAAAATGTTTGCCCCCTATTAAGTGTTTTGGTAACTGTTCCCCCTGCAGGAATTGCAGGAATATCTGTTCGGGGTCCAGCTCCAAAGCTAGCTCCAATATTGGGGGGCAACTTAAATTCAACTATCGTACCATCTTCTGTAGCAACCACATCAATTGCAGAGTAAGGCTGAACTGGAGCATAGTTCCCGTTATTCCCAACAGTCTGAAACGGGGTATAAAACTCCGTTCCCAAACCATTCTTGCCTTTTAAAGCCCAAATCTCCTTATTACTGCCTCTGCCTATTTCATAGTATACTGTGACAGGGGTAGTAGAAGTAATTCGAAGACCAAAGTTATTGATGCCACTGGGAGTTAAGGGTTTATTTTCGAGAAGGTTTACATCGAAATGAGTTGCCACGGGATATGATGTGCCCGGGAGGATCCCTGTGCAAGGGGATACAACCCAGCAGGTTAAATCCTGAAGATGAAAACTGTTGGCGGGCATGCTAATTACTATGTCAGGAAAAATTAATGGGTCACCAGCAGGCATACTGATGGTAACTGTTGCCGGCAAATTACCGGAAGATATTTTAAAAAAAGCATTGGCTCCACCAGGAGGAAAGTGACTAATAGTAATTTCAGGGGCAACAAACCAAAATTCCGTGTCGTTTTGACCTATAAGATTTTGAGAATTAAACCCTAGAAGCAATATAGCTCCCAAAAGCCAAATGCATTTTTTCAACAGGAATTGGTATATCGGTTTAGTAATATCAATCATAAAAATAAATGGTATATAAAATCACTTTATATCACCTATTACGTAAAAACATTTAAAAAGATATGGTTTATACACCTACGAAAATAGTATTTTTTTTTTTGATATAAGCAATAAATGGGTTTGGTCAAAAAAAACAATCGTTTCGTAAAATATTTTTGATTGATCCAATAATTAACTTATGCATAAAAAATAGAACAAAATTCACCTGCTTCAAATCAGATTGCTTCGCTCTTGCCTCGTCTGCCTGTGGGCAGACATGGCAAGGAGGCTTGTAATGACGGGCTTTTTATTCTGTAAAACTGAGCGAAGTCGAAACATGGTAGGCTTAACAAAATGATTTAAAATCATAAGTGGCAATACCTAAAACAACATTATTAAGTCAACGTATAAACTAGTGAATATATTTTTTTACTTTTGAATAAATGAATTTGGTTATATTTACTTCAATCTACAATAATAAAACCTGTTGGATATGAACTTAACTATCAGAAAAAAACAAATCAACATATTGCTATGCACCATACTCCTATCCTTTGCTTATGGCGCATCTGCTCAAGAGTTTGAAGTATTTCTTTTCGAAGATTTTGAGCATGGTGGCCAACGCCCCTCTGGTTGGTCAGAGTTAAATGTAATCGGCACCCGGGAATGGAGGTATGAAGATGGAGGCTATGCACCAACGGGTGCTCCTACTTTTCGACATCCAGCCAATGCCTATAGCGGAGATTACAACGCTCTTTTTCAGGATGAAAGTATTGGCCCAAAACGTAAACTAATTACCCCGGCCATCGATTTAAGAACATCTATTAAGCCTACGCTTGTTTTTTGGCACGCGCAAGATCAATGGGGTGAATCGACCGATGAACTTAGGGTATTTTACAGCAAAACCAAAGAACCATATGTTTGGGTTCAGTTGGAGCATTTCAATACACCTACTCCCAACTGGACAAAGAGAGAAATTATTTTACCCGATGCTGTTAAAGTTCAGAAGTGCTATATTGCATTCGAGGGTTTATCAAACTGGGGTTGGGGAGTTTGTATTGACGATGTTAAGATTGAAGAGCGAGGTTTACTCCCCCGTACTGTCGAATCATTCGTGGTTAAGCAACAAAACAACATATTTCCAAGCGGGTCCAACATAAACTCGTTTTCTTATTTAAGAGCCTATGTATCTGGTAACAGTGGCGAAATTCCGGTAAATTCGATAAAATTCAATTTCACTGGAACCAATATTAACGATATTTCAAACATTAGCCTATACCATACCCGCGATTCACTTTTCAGTATCACTACTCCAGTAACCGCAGGAGTTTCATACAATGGCAACGAGGTAACCCTTACTGCTCCATCCTTCAACCTTCTTACAGGCGACAACTACCTTTGGATATGCTTTGACATTAAATCCACAGCTATTTTTGGGAATACCATTGACTTTACCCTTGGAGCAAACTCCGTGCAACTTGGTAATGCAACATTCCCAACAACTGCAAAAGATCCAATTCAGTTTGCAACTATTCATAGCTCTATCCTTTTAGATGATTTTGAGAATGCAAATACATGGACAAATACCAGCTTATGGCAGATAGGAGTGCCCACCGGAATTGGCATCTTCGACCCTGCTTATGCATACTCTGGCAACAATGTGCTTGCAACAAACCTCAGCGGCAATTACCCCTCAAGCATTACCCCAGATAACCCTCAAACTGCAAAATCATCGTCCATTGATGCAAAGTATTATCAGAACCTTTCGGTTTTTTATAAGCGGTGGTTAAATATTGAATATTTTGATAGAACTAGTTTAAGCCTTAGCACCGATGAGGAATCAACTTGGATAAAATTATTTGAGAGCAATAGCGATATTCTCGATCGGCGCTGGCGCTCAGTTTCACACAACATTTCGGCTTATGCAACCCGCAAGGAGAGCCTAAAGGTTAAATTTTCAATTGATACCACCAATCAAATAACTGAATACGGTGGTTGGAACATCGACAACTTTGCCATTACAGGTGAGTTCATTCACAGCGATGTAGGTATTCTGTCAAAGCTTTTACCCGTTCAAGGATGCGGACTTACCAGCACTGAAATTGTGAGGATCACTATTAAAAACTTTGGGGGTGCTACAGTAAGCACTCCATTTGAAGTAGGGTACTCACTAAACGGAGGGGCAAGCTATACAAAAGAAATGTTTAATGGCCCCATTAACAGCGAAGAGCAGGTTGTATTTACCTTTGCAACGCCTGCCAACCTCACTTCCCCTGGCCTTAAGAACATGGTTTTTAGAACATTTCTTACAGGAGATCAAGACCCAACCAATAATGCTTTTAACCAAAATCTTTACGTTTTCCCCGCGGTAACTTTCCCATACGAAACTTCTTTTGAAAGTTCCACAGCATACTGGTATCCTAGTGGGTTAAACAGCAGTTGGCAATGGGGATCACCTTCAGGTCAGTTTATTAATAAGGCTTCAAACGGCACCAAGGCCTGGGTTACTAATTTGAGTCAGAATTACAAAAACAATGAACTTTCATACCTTGAAAGCCCTTGCTTTGACCTAACAAGTGCCCAGTACCCTATCTTCTCTTTCGACTACTTGATGCAGGTTGAGGAAGGAAGTGATGGTATGTACATTGAGTACTCCATTGATGGAGGCCATGCATGGAATGCTTTACCAGAAAATGTTAATTACGCTAATAATTGGTACGACACCGAAACGGTTGCCGCTTTAGGTGCCAGAGGCTGGAGTATTAACAAACCAAACTACGTTACCGCAAAAACGCTTTTGCCAAGTGATGCAGTGGGTAAAAGCGGGGTAAAGTTTCGCTTTGTATTTGCCTCAAACACCTCTCAAACTTTTGAGGGTGTAGCCATCGACATGGTTAAAGTTTACGAGTTACCCTATGACCTTGGTGTTTCAAGCCTGATTAGCCCAACCGATGATTGCGAAATTGGTAATGGGGTTACCCTTGAACTTCGTTTAACCAACTTTGGCTACAGACCAATCCCCATAGGTGTTCAAGTACCTGTGAATGCTAAGGTTGATGATGGCGTCATTAAGACTGAAACCATTACATATAGTGGTCCAGTACCACTGACCCAAAATTCTACCTTTGATATTACTACTGTCAATACCTTTAACATTTTTAGTGCGGGCATTCACCAAATCAAGGCATTTACTAATCTAGCCATTGATGACAATAGGCTGAACGATACATTAACTACACCAGTTAATGTTTACGGTATGCCAAGCTATTCCATTGGCGCCGATATTGGTACCATGCAAACCGATACCGTAGTGCTAAATGCCGGTGCGGGCTATGCATCATATATTTGGTATAAGTTTAATGATCCTACCTGGGATTTGATACCAGGAGAGGTAACCTATCAATATAATCTTCCAGACCTTGGATGGGGATTGTATTCTGTTCTGGTTACAAATGGCTTAGGTTGCACGGCCTCCGATACAATTGAAGTTGCTCAATCGGATAAAAACGTTGGAATTACTGCAATCCATAATATATCGGACGAGTGTGAGCACACAACACTGATTCACCCAGAGGTGACCATTACCTCATTCAATACGGGCACATTCGATGGCACTGAGGTTATTCCGCTTATTGTTAAAATAAACGATGAGATTGTTCTATCCGAGGAGTTAATCCCCGAAGACGGTTGGGGCGGCACTGCAAATATAGGGCGTTTATATACCTTTACGGGTACAATTGATCTTAGTGAAGTGGGTGAATATAACATAGCCATCTACACCGACATGAGCAAAGATTTAAACAGGATTAACGATACCACCACCATAGCGATTAACACATGGGGTATCCCACTAGTAGAAACCTTTGTTCAGATAAAACCTTCGGTTTTTGAGATTGCTGCCTCTGAAATTGTTTCAACTAGCGCAGATACACTAGTATTTAAAGCTACTGAGGGATTCTCTACTTACTTATGGGAGCGACAGCAGTTGGGACAAACATCATGGGTTCCCTGTGGAACTGAGGAAACGCTCTACCTTAGCACCGTGTCAAATAATCTTGTATCGGCATACTATAGGGTTATTGCTATAGCTGATCATGGTTGTGGAGAGGACACGAGTACTATTTTTGTAAATGCAGCCGACTTGGCCGTGAGTTCTATTTATAGTCCCATAGCATCGGCCTGCGAAACAGCAGCTCCAACACCACTAAGCATAGTTATAAAAAATGTTGGCTACGAAATCTATCCTATTGGGACCGAGATTCAGGCAACTGTTATAACCCCCTTTGGGAATCAAACCGAAACCATTACCCTAACAAATCAGTTACTCCATAATGAGCAGATAGGGTATGAATTCCCCGTAAGAGTCCAATTTCCAATTGGTGATCATTACATAAACTTCTCAATTGAGAATGATAATGATCCAAATGCCGCTAATAACACAATGGAATTGCTGTCAAGGGTTAAACCCTCACCTTGGGTTACTCTTGAACCCGATTCATTATTCAGAATATTTGGTCCCGAAGAGACATACTCTATAACACCCACATACTCTGAGGATGTAATTAGCTACCTATGGCACGATGGCGATGCAAACCCTGACTATTTAATATGGGGGCCACCATTGTATGTTAACTATATAGTTGTGGCGAAAAACAGCTCCGAATGTTCAGCCAGCGATACACTTGTTGTTATTAGCAGCGATCTTGAAGTTACCAATATTGTTTCACCTAAAAACGATTGCGTTCTAACTGATGAAACGCCGGTTACTTTTATGCTTTACAATAATGGAAACTATACCTATCCTGTTGGAACCCAAATTAACGTTTCACTTTTCCTTGATGGTAACTTTGTGATTTTCGAAACCATTGTTTTACCGGTTAACCTAGCATCAAAATCATCGACTAATATTAACCTCGTTCAAAAACTCAATTTAGAAGGACGTGAAAGTGCAACCATTCAAGTTGATGTTAAAACTAATATTACGGAGGTATTCGATGACAACAACTCCAAAAACAAAACAGTTTATGCACTTGGATACCCCACTATTACACTTGGGCCAGATCGTGAAGTTCATGCCTGGGAAGAGATTCTTGATCCTGGCTATTACGAATTCTATGCATGGCAAGATGCAAGTGGCAATAGAACTTTTTCTGCAACTGAGGATGGCACCTATTCTGTAACCGTTACCGATTTTACTGGCTGCCAGGGCTATGCTGAGGTAGATTTGGTTTTCTTTATTGATGACATTGAGATTACCGATATTGTTTCACCCATCTCTGGCTGCGGACTTAGCAGTGATGAACCCGTTACCATAACTTTTAAGAATAGCGGAACATTTAATTTTGATGCAGGTACAATCCTCACCCTTGGCTTTTCGCTTGGAGGAACTACCTACACCGAAGAATTGGTTTTGGTGGAAGCGTTTGATGTTGATGATGAGATGACTGTAACCCTTGGTCAAACAGTTAACCTATCGCAACCCAAAACACACAACATGCAGATATGGGTTGAGGTTGCTAACGACATGATACCGGATAATAGTAATATAGCTTATCCTGTTGATTCTTATCCACCAGTTAACTTCTCGTTCAACCTGCCCGATGAGATTTCAACCTATCTCCCTTACACATTGGATGCCGGGGCTGACTATGTTAGCTATCTATGGCAGAATGGATCGACCCAGCAAACATTTACGGCTACTGAAACCGGCGTGTACCATGTAACCGTAACCGATGAGAATGGATGTACTGGATATGATGAAGTTTACATCTCCTTCAATAAATCCGATATAAATATTGTTGAAGTAATAACTCCTGCAAGTGAGCAGTGTCGTGTTCCCAATATGCCAATTGAGATTACCCTCAAAAATAAGCGTAGCCAGACTATTAACATTGGAGCCGAACTTATTATTAATTGCGTTGTAGGGTTTACTACCCCAGTTGAAATTGTTGAAACCTTAACCTTAACCCAAGCACTCCAACCCGACGATGAGATTAACTACGTGTTTAACCAAACACTGAACTTTCAACCTAACAATTCCTATGAACTTACGTTTAGGGTTGATTATGAGGATGTTGATGGGAATACATACTTTCATACCACTAACGTAAACCCAAGCCCAAGCGTTGATCTTGGCCCCGAAACGGCCCATGTTACATTCCCTTACACACTTGTTGCGGGAGTTGGTGGCGTTGACTATTTATGGAGTACAGGGGGTACAACATCGTCAATTGAAACCTACCAAAGCGGTAGCTACTGGATTGTGGTAACCAATAGTTTTGGTTGTACCGCTTCCGATACTATTTACCTAACCGACGGATCGTGGGTACACGAAATACCTGGAAAGGGCAGCATAAAAGTTTATCCAAATCCTGTTCGGGATATACTAACCGTTGAGGTTGATGCAATTGAAAACAACAAGTTTAATGTTGAAGTAATATCTCCAATTGGTCAGAAAGTGCATCATGAGATTATTGATACGTACCAAAAATCAACTGCTGAGATTAACGTTCAGCACTATTCTCCTGGTATTTATCTTTTAAGGGTATCATCGCAAGGGAAATGGATAACGTTAAAAGTTATCATTAACTAATCCATAATCAGAATCATATAGTAAAAGGGTACGCTAAACGGGCGTACCCTTTTGCTTTTTATACATATTGTAAAAAGTAAAATAACGTTTTTAGAAGGGACAAACCAATTGCACTAAAGTCAAAAAGATTCGAGACATAACCCTGACAAACATCATTGTTAATAAAAAGCCACAGAACTAACTTCGCATGTATATTAAAGTCTTAATATCAAACTCAAAATATTATAAAATGCAGAAAATCAATAGCCACCCAATTCTTGAAGTACCAAACCCGCAAAAGGTTTCCTTCAAGTTTCAGGGCAAAACCGTTGTGGGAGAATTGGGCTTTACCATAGCTGCCGCTCTCCATCAAGCTGGATTTCCAGTGCACAGCCACAGCCTCGATAACCGAGAGCGAAGCCTTGAATGCGGTATAGGCAAATGCGGTGCATGCGAGATGCTGGTTGATGGACAAATAAAAAGGATCTGCATTACTCCAGTTGATGGGATAAAAGAGGTAAGTGAAATCCCGCACGAGCATGCTCCATCGGTTAAACCTCCCGACAAACAAAAATCGATTAAAATATACAAAACCACCGTTGCAATTATTGGTGCTGGTCCTGCTGGTTTGGCTGCACGCGAAGTTCTTCTTAATCATGGAGTTGAGAACATTGTTGTTGACAACAACCCAACCATTGGTGGTCAGTTCAACATGCAAACGCACCAATTTTTCTTTTTCGAAAAAGAAAAGAAATTTGGCGGAATGCGCGGCTTTGATATTGCAAAAACACTTGCTGGCGAAAATCACGAAGGGATTTTCCTCAATAGTACTGTTTGGGATATACTTGAGGGCAAACGCATTGCCATAAAAAATATTAAAACAGAGGAGATATTCTACGTTGAGGCCGACCACCTGATTATTGCCACAGGTGCAGTTCCGTTTATGCCAACCTTTGAGAATGACGATGTTCCGGGAGTTTATACTGCAGCCGTAGTACAGAAAATGATGAACCAAGAGTTCACTTTGTTAGGAAAAAACGTACTTACAGTTGGCGCAGGCAACATTGGTTATCTTACCAGTTACCAGCTAATGCAGGCTGGAGCCAACGTAAAGGCTATTATTGAGGCGATGCCGCATGAGGGAGGATTTCCAGTTCAGGCAAATAGGGTAAGGCGACTTGGCATTCCCGTTATGCTGAGCAAAATATTAATAAAGGCTATTCCAAATGAGGACAGAACAGGTGTTGTTGGAGCCATTGTGGCCGATTGCGAAAACTTTAAGGCAATCCCCGGTACTGAACAAGTTATTGAGGGCATTGATGCAATTAATATCTGTACTGGCCTTGTGCCCGACGACCAACTCCTAATTAAAGGAAACGAGATTTTTGGCCGGTTTTGCTATGGTGCTGGCGATGCAATTCGAATTGGTGAGGGCACCAGCGCAGTTCTGCGTGGCAAACAATCTGCCTATGAGGTTCTTCAAGAAATGGGCAGTAGATATAATTACGATGAATACTTAAGCACAAGCAAGCAATACATTGATAGCCAACAGCACCCTGTGCGCGTAATTGAAAAACCATTTCAACCCACAGACGAGCGTAAAACAAAAAAACCTTTTGTTGTAATTGATTGCTTATATGGGTTTGCCTGTAATCCTTGCGAGTTTGCTTGCCCCCATGGTGCAATAACCAAAACATCAACCAGTACAGTTCCCCATATTGATTACGATAAATGTATTGGCTGTATGGAGTGTGTGTACCAGTGTCCAGGCCTTGCCATTTTTGGTTATCACCTTGGTAAAGATTGGCTATTTCTTCCCATAGAATATGAAGCAAGTGAGGGAAACGAGGTTTTTCTTGTTGATAATAATGGTAAAAAAATTGGTGAGGGAACCATAGAGAAAATCCTTAAAAAGCCTAATAAAACAAATATTGCAAGAGTAAAAAGTAAGGATGTTCACAATGATGAACTGCTCAAGGTTAGAGGGTTTATTGTTAAAGAGAACTACCCTACCCCAATTCAGATTAAGCCTTCAGAGTATCATCCCGAGGCAAAAACCTACGTTTGTCACTGCGACGACGTGAGTATGGATGAGGTTCTCGAGGCTATTGGTGACAGAAAATTCATCTCTGTTGATGAGGTAAAACACACAACCCGCTTAGGGATGGGTGCTTGCCGGGGTAAGCGCTGTATTAAAAGACTTAAAACAGCATTAATTCCAATGGGCATCCAGATTGTTGGTGATGCAACGCCTCGTGGTCCTCTTAGCAATCAGGTAAACATGGGCGAACTTTATCCAAGGGAGGTTCCTGAAACCTATATTACAGGTATTAATGGTAAAGCCAAAAGAATTGAGAAGATAACCACCCTTATTGCTGGTGGCGGGATGGGCGGAAGTGCACTTTTCCGATACATGTCCGAAGCTGGACTGAAACCGGTTTTGGTGAACTATGGACGCGGTGCAAGTTGGCGAAATATTGCAGGGGGAAGAACCGCTTTCTCTGTACCCGAAATCTCACAGATTGCAGCAGAAAACCACCAAATATTTAAAGATTTACAGGCAAAAAGCAATATCGACTATCGTGCCATAAACTACGTTAGCTTTGCCCACGACGAGGCTACCTATAAAGCTCTGGATGATTCGAGAGCATGGAGCCAGGCACGCATGGTGGCACCAAAGGATTTCCGTAAGGAAATATCACCATTCTTCAGCAACACTATCGACACCTACAAAGCAGCCCTTATATCGGATAACTGCTGGCAAGCCACACCAGGCAAGGTTGTTGATATGCTTCGTAAGATTGGCATTGAAAAAGGGGGAATAGTTAAAGAGGATTGCGAACTCATAAGCGTTCACCGTAACGGGAATGGATATGTTGCATTAGTCCGCGACCACGATAAAGGCTATATTGAGTATCATGCTGAGAATTTTGTAAACGCCCTAGGCCCAACCGGCGATAAATTTTCGCGCCAATTAGGTCTTAATATTGGCCTTTACCCAGTTAAACACCAGGCATTTATCACTCGTCGTTTACCTTGGATGGGCATTAAGGACTCACCTCTCCCAATGCTTATCGACAGAAGAAACTACAAAGGTTTTGTAGCTGTGTACGGACAACAGCTTGCCGAAACGGGTCAAATAATTGGATGCGCCTCTCCTGCTGTTGATTCCCAGGAGGCTGCCAAAAACCTGAAGATAAATTCGCAAGAGTTCCTTGAGATTGCATCCGAAGTATTTGCCAATTGGATACCTGAACTAAGCTCGGTTGGTTTTCAAGCAGTTTGGGCAGGATACTATGTTGAACCGCGCATGTTTATCGACCCCGAGCATGGTTTATTTACGGGCCTTCGTGGTCAGGGTTTTATGCTTGGCATGGGGCTAGCCCGTATGTATGTTGATGCAATGCTTGGTAAACCTATACCTGAATACTTTAATCGTTTAGGTATATCGGGTGATGGATTACCCGAAAAAGCTTTTAAATAGACGTTAAGCCCAAATAATTCATCTAAGCCTCGCAAGGGAATTAATTCCCATTGCGAGGCTTTTTTTCTGAAATTATCCATTTACTATAAATATCAAAATAAAGTAGTTATTTGCAATTGATCTTAGTTCGCACAAACCAACATTATGAGAGTTTGTCAAAATTTTGAAAAAAAAACCTCTATACTAAACAATTGCGCGTATAATCGCCTAAATTAGGATTTCCTAACAGGAAATAACTTTATAAAACAATACTCCAAATTAATGCCAAACAAAGACATAATAGATAGGCTAAACGAAAGGATAGAACAACTTGAGAAAAAGAACCTTGAGTTGCAAAGGGCATTTGAGCCAATAGAAAAACTCAATACAAATAGGCCTAAAACAGAGAATATGCTTTCAGATAGCAATAGCTATGAGCAAGTTAGCAACCAACTTCGTTTAAGCCAAGAAAGATTTAAAAACCTTGTCGACCTACTTCCGATAACCGTTTGGGAATCAGATAAAAATGGGGTTTTTACATTTATCAACAAATGCGCAATAGTAGAGTTTGGTTATACCCCAACCGAAGCTATTGGAGTAATTAGCGTAGTTGAAACCGTAATACCCATTCAGCGTGAAGGTATTGTTGCCACCCTTATGCAAGGTATAGAGGGAGGTAGAGTCGGAATTGAGTTTACCTTTTTGAGGAAAGACGGTAGTACTTTTGAAGGATTAGTTCATTATTCAGCAATTATAAAAGAGGGAGAGATTCAAGGTTATCAAGGAACAATTACTAACATCAACCTACAAAAGCAAGCAGAAGCCAAGCTAAAGGATAAAGAAGAACTTTACAGATTAATTGTCGAAAATCAGAACGATTTAATTGTAAAGGTTAACACCAAAAATGAGTTTATGTACGTTAGCCCTAGTTATTGCAAATACTTCAACAAAACTGAAGGTGAACTTCTTGGCAATCCTTTTAATCTCTTAATTCATGAAGAAGATAGGGAAAAAGCGAGCAATTCAATTAAAGAACTATTCGACAGTAAAACAAATAGTTACGCAGAGCAAAAGATACTAGTTAATGATGAATGGAGATGGCTGGCATGGCTTAATTCACCAATACTAGATATCAACAATAATGTAGTTGAAATTATTGGTGTAGGAAGAGACATCACAGAGAAAAAGGTGATTGAAAAAGCCCTTAGGCAAAGCGAAGAGAACTACCACACCATTTTCCAACTAGCCAACGATTCAATTATTCTTCACGATGCAAAATCTGGGGCAGTAATCGATGCAAATAATAATGCAATTCAATCGTACGGATACAAAAATCTAGACGAGATGAAAAACAAGGGGTATACTGCAGAATCACCCTATAGCAAAAAGGAGGCAGAAACATGGATTAGGCTTTGCCTACAGGAAGGGCTACAAGTTTTTGAATGGAAAAACACCCGGTTTGATGGTTCAATCTTTTGGCAAGAAGTGCGTCTATCAAAAATACAAATACGGGGAAAAGAACAGCTAATTTCAATTAGTAGAGATATCACCAAAAGAAAGTCAACTGAGGAGCGAATACAAAAAATAAATCAAGAGCTAAAGGAACGAAATGAAGAGTATGCTGCGCTTAACGAAGAGCATGTAGCCCAAAATGAAGAATTAAAGAATGCTAAAGAGAGAGCCGAAGAAGCCGATAGGCTTAAAAGTGCATTTTTAGCTAACATGAGCCACGAGATACGTACGCCCATGAATGCAATAATGGGTTTCTCGAGCCTTATTGAGCGCGGACAAGTTCCCGCAGAAAAGGAAAAACAGTACGCACAAATAATTAAACGTAGAAGCAACGATTTGCTTAAGATAATTGACGACATTCTGGATATTTCAAAAATTGAAGCAAACCAATTGGTAGTTTCTTCAACCTCGGGAAACATAAACAGGCTACTTGATGAGGTTCTTGAATATTCTCTTACAAAAGCTGAGGTTGATGCAAACATTAAGACCAAGATTAGTATAGTAAATCAGCTAATTAACAACCCCATCATTGAAACAGATTTTGGTAGGTTAAAACAAGTGCTTTTCAACCTTATTGAGAACGCGCTAAAATTTACCCCAGAAGGTAATATTGAGATTGGATGCAAGGAGCAATCGGATAAAAAAATTCTTTTCTATGTAAAGGATTCTGGCACAGGAATTCCGACCAATATGCAAAGCCAAATATTCGAAAGGTTTCAGCAAGCTCACAAAACAATTAGCATTGGCGGAACAGGCTTAGGCCTAGCAATATGTAAAGGTATCACCAATTTGCTAGGGGGAGATATTTGGGTTGAATCTGAAGAAGGTAAAGGATCAACTTTTTATTTTACCATTGAGCATAAAGTGCCCAGAGCTAACTTTTTAGAAAAATAAATAGCACAGAATTACATTTTTTTGCTATTTTTATAATTCAAACCTAAAACCATCTAATATGAAAAAGATTACTATTCTAAGCATTGCAATTACATGCCTTTTTATCTTAGGGAGCTGTGGTTCTAAAGAGAAGAAAGCAGCCTCAGATTATGTATCAACATTTGAGCCGATGCAAATTGAAATCCCCGCAGAACTTAAGGATAATCCTGAAGCAGTGGAGTATATTAATGGTATGACTAAAGCAGTTGATGCTTATTCGATAGCATTAGATAAGGTGGCTGCAGAGATTTACAAAATGGGGCTAAAGGAGGGTGAAGAGCCATCAACAATGCAAAAAATTAAGCTAATTCAGGTATTGGCAGTCCACTTTGAGGAGTTGAGTAAATCATCGGAACCCTTTATGAAATTTATGGAACAAAGCAACTACCTTAATGGCAAACTCACCGAGGAAGAACAGCTGGCTTTTACAACTGTAATGCAACGATTTGAAAAGCGCATGGGAGAGCTTGAACAAAAATATGAAAAACTTAATGTAATATCAGGAACAACTGCTGACAACTAATTAATAAAAAAGGTCGGGTGTAAAACCCGACCCTTAGCTCTAAAACTTAAACCAATCTAACAGAAAAAAGGGGTTAATTAAAAACTCATTTTTTTGTAAATCTTTTCTCAACTTCAGCCCAATTTACAACGTGCCAAAAATTTTCGATGTAATCGGGTCGGCGATTCTGATACTTTAAATAGTATGCATGCTCCCAAACATCAAGCGCTAACAATGGGTATCCCTTAACATCAACCACATCCATAAGCGGATTATCTTGATTTGGTGTTGAAACAATTTCTAGCTCTCCATTCTTGTCAATTAGCCAAGCCCATCCTGATCCAAAGCGTGTTGCTGCAGCGGCATTGAATTTCTCTTTAAAACTTTCGAATGATCCAAATTTAGCATTGATGGCATCGGCTATTTTACCCTTGGGTTTTCCACCAGCGTTGGGCGACATAAGCGACCAGAATAGGTTGTGATTGTAAAATCCTCCTCCGTTGTTCCTAATAGCCACTGAGTGCTTCGATATATTTTTTAATATCTCTTCAATTGTTAAACCACTAAGTGGAGTATTCTCAATAGCCTTATTAAGATTATTGGTATAACCACCATGATGCTTAGTATAATGTATCTCCATGGTTTGCGCATCAATATGAGGTTCTAAAGCATCGTAGCTGTATGGTAATTTTGGTAATTCAAATGACATATCCTTGTATTTTTTAAGTTTATTATTTAGATTGCTTCTAAACACAAAACAAGGCAAACCAAAATTTGTTCAGCTATTTCATGTACAATGGGGGAAAAAGAAGAAAAAGGGCTGCTATTATTGAAGAGTAAAGATTTCTATACCTTTTTACCGTTGGGCTTAACTTGACGAACAATTTCTCGCTTAGAGCGATATACCTCAATGCCTAAAAAGTAATATTGCACATCCCAAAACTCAACAAACCACTTATTATCAAGAGAATTAATTGTTTCTAGGAGAACCCTAGAGGTTCCGAATAAAGGCCGTTTGGGAATATCTTTTAATATATCTTGCATTAATTAATTCATTGTGTTCATAAAGTTAAGCAAACGGGAGTATTTAAGCAAAGATCTTTATTATAAAACTATAAAAGAAAAGCCACATGCTTTTTATGTCAATCGCAAAGTGCTGTTTATCAAAATACACCCACTATTGATTAAAAGTAGTTATTTTCAAAGTTTAGCAAACAAAGAATGGTTCTATTAGCTCTGCCCCTTTATACTGCTCAAAGTTCGAAGATTTTTCAAGCATCGTTAGAACCGCATTCTTCCCTCTTTCACCAAGATCGATGGAGAAATTATTAACGTAAAGTTCAATGTGACTGAGAATAACTTCCTCGTCCATTTCCTGCGCATGCGTTTTAACAAAAGGCATAGCTAAATTTCTATTGCTAAAAGCATACTCAACGCTTTGCTTGGTTAAGGTATTTAGTTCATGCTTTACCTTATCGGGTAAATCGCGCCTAATGGCAATGCCTCCTAGGGGAATTGGGCACGATGTGGTTTTCTCCCAATACTCGCCCAAATCCATTACCTTGAACAATCCTTTTTGCTTATAGGTAAACCTACCCTCATGAATAAGCACTCCCAAATCCACCTCATTCTGCAGCACTGCCTCCTCAATATCTGAAAAGAGGTAAACTTTCTTGTTCGTTGCCTTGGGGAATGCAAGGCTAAGAAGAAAATTGGCAGTAGTTGTTTTACCAGGGATTGCTATTTTAGCGTGTTCAACCTCGTCGGGGTAAATCTTGCGTTTTGATACCACCAACGGCCCAACCCCACTCCCCAATGCACTACCAGCTGTAAGCAACTGATAATCTTTGCTAATTAAAGGATAAAGCGCATAGCTAATCTTCACCATAGTAGCTTCGCCACTGAGCGCAAGGTTATTGAGTTCCTGAATATCGGTTAGGGTAACATCAAATTTGTACCCTCGCATATCTAACCGTTTATTCACCAGTGCATCAAAAATAAAAGTGTCGTTGGGGCAGGTTGAGATGGCAAGTTTAATCTTCATCAGTACTAATTTTGAGAATGTCTATCAATAAACTCCACTGTTGCACTGTACAAATTGGCTATTGCCAATGGCATGTTCCACCGTTCCTTGTTTCTGGGTTCAACCCAGTTTGAAATTGACCTGATGCAAACAAAGGGAACGTTCATTTGCAAACAGGTATAGAACACAGAGGCACACTCCATGGTTTCAATCTGTGGCGAATAGCGCTCAATAAGCTGATTAATTAAACCTTCGGAACCTGATGATTTTGCAAGAGTAACTCCCGTAACCCCCTGGAATTTATTGGCTATACCAAATAAATCCTGATGTTCCCAGTGCATCCATCCATTTTGAAAAGGGAATGTATTGGGGTTAGCTATGCCCAAATCGAACTGCGAAACAAAAGAGCCTTTATCGTCGGCACCATAATCGGCAAAAGTATCGCGCTTTACTATCACAATGCTTCCCAACTCAATATCCTTAGCGTAAGCACCTGCAACCCCAATATTAACTATGGTAAGGTTTGGCATATTAGCCAATGCTTTGGTAAGGTAAAATGCAGTTGGGGCTGAACCAACACCAGTTATCAAAAGTGAAACGCCTGGCTTTAAAGGAGTAATTACGCCCTGCTCTATGCTTAACCCATTGGTTAGGGGTTCCACTTCGTATTTGGTGGCAGCTGTAATTAGAAACATTTTATTTAAAAAATAATAGTTGGGTAAATATAGCATTTACCCAACTATAATCAATGCATTTTAGTGGTTACTGAGCGTCGGGATCGACTCTCTTTTTGCGAATGCGAAGCATTAAATCAACCAGATCATATTTATATATTACCGAAATGGCAAAAGTTCTGTTTCGATTCTTTGCAGTATCACTGGTATGAACATCTAAAAAACTTTGATCGTACCGAAGATCTATACCCCAAATACCAAAGTCAGCATCGTACTCAGCTCCTACTCCAATGGACATACCCCAATCCACCCTGCGCCAATCTTCTGAGGGTAAATCATTTACTTCTTGTTCCTGTCCAGCAAATTCAGACTCAAAAACCATAGTTCCACCTGTTCTAACATTAGCAAAAGTTCCTCCCTTAGCGTAAACCTTTGATAGGCCAAGGATTTTAAATGAGTATTTTGCCAATAAGGGTATCCCCAAATAGCTAACATTATATTTTGTCGAGCTCCCATCAAATGTTTGCTTATGTCCCTTAGTAAGGAAGATTAATTCGCCATCAATCGAGAATTTATTAGTAAATCCAAGTTCGCCAACAACGCCAAACTGATAACCTACCCTGCTTTTATTTTGGGTTCCGGCAAACTCAGTCCAGTTTGATATTTGAGAGAAGTTTGTTCCCAGTTTTGGCCCAACATATACAAAGCCAACATCCTGCCCTGCAATTTTAAATAATTGTGCATTTGCAACATTAAAAAATGTGAGGAGGAGTAGCAAAAAAATAGAATACTTTTTCATAAAATATGATTTAATTTTTTAAAATGTTATTGCAAATTTAATGTAATATTGGCTTGACACTCCTCTATTAATAACCAAATAGGGACTATTCATCAAAAAAAATTATCGTTCCAAAAAACTCAATTGCAAAAACCATAATTTTGGTGCATAACCTTACCCCAAACATGGCATGGCTAATGGTATCCTTGATTTTCTTAAACTTTTAGTACTAACAACCGCTAGCCAACTAGTTTGGCTTCTTGGGTTTATGTTTGTTTTTGGCTTACTCCTCTACCTTTTTGCCCGTTTCACCCGTATTACGTACGTTAAATCGGTTGGCCAAAAACTGGATATTTTGTTTACTGGCTGGATAGGTACTCCAGTCCATGAACTTGGTCATGCAATTTTCTGTATTCTTTTTAGGCACAAAATTACTGCAATTAGGCTTTACAGCCCAAACGCTGAAGATGGTACTTTAGGATACGTAAACCATACGTACAACCCAAGCAGTACGTACCAAAGCATAGGCAATTTTTTTATTGGCATTGGTCCAATAATATTTGGTGCCATTGTGCTTTACGCTGCATTCCAATTTTTGGTGCCAAATACAGGAGAGGTGTTTGCAAACTTAGAATTGCAAAGCCATGGGCTTGTAAAAGTTATTAGGGGTAAATATGCAAATATTTTAGAGATAATTTGGAGTACTACTAAAGCAACGCTCAAAACCCTTTTTAATACTCAAAACCTCTCCAACTATAAATTCTGGATTTTTCTTTACATCGCTATTAGTGTTTCGTCACACATGCAGCTAAGCCCATCCGATATTAAAGGGGCAAAAAGCGGGTTGATCTCTCTGATAATATTTTTTTTAGTAATTAACCTTATTATTTTAAGCCTTGAAATAACGGGGATTAGTAGTCATTTTGGAAACTGGTGGAATTATGTAAAAATAGAGAGCTACTCCTCTGGTATAAACAGATGGTTAGGTATGTCGGGCGCATTATTTGTGTTTGCCACAATTATATCTGCACTAAACTTTATTATCTCATACACAGCACTATCAATTTATAATTTGATAAAAGGAAGGGGATTAATCAATCCGATTTGGTGAGCATTCTAAAGAACAAAATGGCAAGTAAACCCTAATAAAGGTTTTAAACCAAAAAATCTAAACAATTGTATAAAAATACTATTTTTGCACCCTAAACCTAAAAATATTATAAATGAACGCTTTAATATTTCCAGGGCAAGGAGCCCAATTTGTAGGCATGGGAAAGGATCTTTACGACAACTATCCACTTGCTAAAGAACTCTTTGAGAAGGCAAACGAAATTGTTGGATTTAGAATAACCGACATAATGTTCTCTGGAACCGATGAGGATTTACGTCAAACAAAAGTAACTCAACCCGCAATTTTCCTTCACTCTGTTATACTATCCAAAGTGTTGGGCGACAAATATAAACCCCAAATGGTTGCGGGGCACTCACTAGGCGAATTTTCAGCCTTAGTTGCCAATGGGGTACTATCATTCGAGAATGGACTTTCCTTAGTTTTGAAACGAGCACTTGCGATGCAAAAAGCCTGTGAGCTCGAATCATCAACTATGGCGGCTATCCTTGGATTAGAGGATGAGGTTGTGGAGAAGATTTGCGCAGACATACCTGAAGTTGTTGTTCCAGCTAACTATAATAGTCCAGGTCAACTAGTAATCTCTGGAAGCATTAAAGGGATTGAGATTGCCTGTGAAAAACTTAAGGAGGCTGGTGCAAAAAGAGCGCTACCCCTAAAAGTGGGAGGTGCTTTCCATAGCCCACTAATGGATCCGGCAAAAATTGAACTCGCACAAGCCATAGAGACTACCCCATTCTCAGAACCTATCTGCCCAATTTATCAAAATGTGGATGCTAAGCCGCATACTAATTCCAACGATATTAAGAAGAATCTCATCGCACAACTCACATCGCCAGTACGCTGGACACAAATTATGCACAACATGATTAGCGATGGAGCAACCAGTTTTACAGAGTTAGGCCCTGGAAATGTTCTTCAGGGATTAATTAAGAAGGTTAATCGCGACATGGAGGTGGAAAGTATTCAAAGTATATAATGGATTTAGATTCCATTAAAAAAGAGCCTCTTGTTTTTTAGCAAGAGGCTTTTCATGTTGCCCTTTTGCCCATTCGCCGCAAAAAAACCTCTATTCTATAAAAATTGATTTAAACAGCTGAGTTGTTAAGGTCAATATTTCATACCTTTACACTTGACGACAAATTTTAAACATAATGAACAGGAGCAGACTTTCATCGCTACTTACCCTATCCTTTATTTTTTTTGCTACCTGCCTATTTGCACAAAGCAAAGAAGAGTTTGAAAAGATTTTTTTAAAAGAGACACAAGGCGATGGTTCAACTATTAAACACGAAGAATTTAAGAATATTTCCAAGCTTAGTTACAACCCCGATACTCTACCCAATTGGTTTTTCAACACACCACCCTCAACCGATGGAACAGTTTATGCAATAGGAATATCTGATCCCGACTTACCCCTAGATGATGCGTTCAATCAAGCCACTTTCCGTGCAAAAACAATGGCCATTCTATACAATAGGGTTCAAATACAATATTTTAGGGACGTATATTCCATTGAGTACACCGAAGGGAAATACACAAGGTTTGGCCAACGTTTCGACACATACTTTAAACTCTCCGCATCCGGATTTGCCGATAGTACTTGCTTTTCTATTGAGGATAGTCACACAACTCGATACAATGAAGCCCTAGTATTAGTAAAATATACCCCCATTGAGCCAAGTAAGGCCAATATGACCAACGATTTGATTTCGACAGTTTGTACGGCGCTCTACATTGAGGCTCAAATTGGTGATGCCTTTGAACCGCAAGCTGAGTATGAGTTCACTTCAATTATCCGAACTCCTAACATCCCTGCACAAACGTCAGACTTTACCTATCGCGAAAAAGGGAATAGATTCCTGTCAATGTCTCAATTTATGGGCAAAACTCATAACTTCCCTTTATTTGTCTATAGATATTCGAACCCAAATTGGCCAAAAAATACGAGTCCGCTGGTAAGTTACAGTGGACTTTGGAGTGTTTTCTCAAAAAAATTTCTTCGCCAATTGGCTCTAGAAACCGAGCAGTCATCCATAAGGATTAGAACACTTGATGAGCAGCATAACTCACAAATGAGGAACCTCTCAAGAGAGGTTGCAATAAAAAATGCTAAATTACATATCAATGGCATTGAATTTGGTATTGATAGCATTGTGTTTAAAATTAACGTCATCGACCTAATGTAACCATGCTAAGAATCAACCTACTCATTAATAAATAATGACTATGAAAAATTTCTGGAAATTGCTGCCTATGGCTCTATTAGCCATAACGCTAGGCAATACAAAAACAAATGCACAAGAATTTTCCGATTTAACCACCAAACAGTTGGGTAATAATATCACCATTGAATACTCTATAGTTGGAGAGCAACTTGGACAGGTATTTAGCATAACTCCAACCTTCTCTATTGATGGTGGTAAAACTTTCTTCCCCATGAAATCGGCCTCGGGATATATTGGTAATTCGGTTTCAGGCGGAAAAAACCAAGTAATTATTTGGGATGTACTAAAGGATTTACCTGAACTAAAGGGTGATGTTACCTTTAAGCTAATGGGGAATACTCAAACAACTAAGCCTCTTGAAGACGATTTTAGTAAAGTATTGTTTAAACTTATAAGCTTACACAAAGTTGAAAAAAACCAACTAGAACTTATACTAAGCATAAAAAACGATGGTGCACCCCGCGATCTTAAACTCATTAATGGTTTAATTACCATTACCGATTTTCATAAAAGAAACTTTGATGCACAACGCGGAAAACTGGGTGATGTTGTTGGTTCTCAGCGATACTCTACACCCCAAAAAACAATTAAAACGGGCGAAACCGTTCAAGCCTCATTTATCTTCGACAATATCCCCGATGATATTGAAAGGGTAATGAGATTAAGCATTGGTGCAGAATTATTAACATTCTCTACTTTTGGTTTGGATAACCTTGATATAAGTACGTTACAATTTAGAGACTTCCCAATCTCAAGCAAGCCAACCACATCAATGAGTGGAACTGCATCAAAACGTTTTGAAACTACAATAGCAGGTAATTTTAGCATTACCAAACAGGTTGCACAAACTCAAAAACCCGAGAAAGACCCACCGATGCTCTCGATACTTAAGCCTGAAGGGGTATCGCTAATTGGAAACGAAGTATCAAGAGGAAGACCCTATGCTCAATCATCAAGCGGACTAGATGATAGGCGACTACGATCTATTGGCCCAAATGATGGTATTACTGTGCAAAATGAAAGCCTACTTATTCAGGGAACAGCAACCGACAAAAGCGGTATATACGAAGTAACGGTAAATGGCCAAAATGCCACACTTAAGGCAAACGGAATATTTGAGGCTACAGTAAATCTTAAGATGGGCAGAAACGACATCGTTATCCGATCGATGGACATACACGAGAACAGCGTTGAACGTAAATTTTTCGTATTCAGAAAAGATAACCAAGCACAAAAAGTTGTATCAGACACTGAAGAGCTTGATCTAGTTTTTGATGCACCTCGTGCACCTAAGTACTATGCCCTTATAGTTGGCGTTAATGATTACCCTGACCCTGGAATATCAACCCTTAGCAACCCGGTAAGAGATGCCGCGATGCTAGCTAAGGTACTTACCGAGAAATACAATTTTGAAGTGCAAGATGTTACTTTCTTAAAAAATCCCACACGTGGACAATTCATTGACGAACTAGACAAGATAACCCGAAGGATTGGCAAAAATGATAACCTACTAATTTTCTACGCAGGTCATGGCTACTTCGATACCGAAACAGAATTTGGTTACTGGCTACCCTCCGATGCTTCAGCATCGAGTACGGGAAATTGGCTGGCAAACAGCCAACTTAAAGACTATGTTGCAGCAATAAAAAGCAAACACACATTGTTAATTGCTGATGCTTGTTTTGGTGGAAGTATTTTTAAAAACCGTAAAGCTTTTGCCGATGCAACAGATAACGTAGATAAGGTATATGATAGAAAAAGCAGGAAAGCAATGACAAGCGGAGCACTAACCGAGGTGCCCGACGAAAGCGTATTTATTAAGCATCTTGTACAAAGACTTCAAGAAAACACTCTTGACTATTTACCTGCTGAAGAACTGTTTAGCAGCTTTAAAACTGCCGTTATGAACAGCAGCCCTGTAGTACCGCAATACGGCGATATAAAGGGAACAGGAGATGAAGGTGGTGACTTTGTTTTTGTAAGACGATAACCATACATATCCATTAAGAGGGGATTAGTCCCCTCTTTTTTGTTGTTAGCAAAAAACACCTGAGTTTAAGCCTGTTTTTGTACATTAAGTTTTACTTTTGCCTTGTAGGTAACCTATAAAAATAAGCTTATGAAAATTTCTACTCTTTCGTTACTAACAGTAATTACTTTTTTAAGTTTTACTTTTAGTCAAGCCCAAGAGGCTGACCCCAAAATAGCCCGTTTAATTGAGAAGGTTGATGCAGCTCAAAAAAAGATGGCTGATGCCGATGCTCTAATTTTCTCAGCCGACAGCTTAATTGAAGCCGGAGGGAGAATGGTGAGGCAAGCAGAGGCAGATTTAAAGTCGCTTGCTCAAGAAAGAAGGGATATTGAAAGGGATCTCTTTAATGCGCAAAAACCTCTTGAAAGGCAACTCAGGTCTAAAGACAAGGAGGAAGTTAAGCAAGCAAAAACAAAACTTAAAGAGGTTGAAAACGAAAACAAAACGGCAATGCGGGATTGGGACTCTCGGTATAAATTACTTCTTAAAGAGTATGACTCAGGCAATAAGTTAGTTAGTAAAGGCAAAGCTAACCTAAAAAAAGCAAAAGACCGCAAAAAGGATTTTGACAAAGTTTTAAAGTCTGCAGAAAAAGATTTGGCTGATGCCAAAAAAGCGAATTAAATCTCGTTAAGTTATTTAAAAGAAAAACTTTCTCGAAAGCAAAACGAGCTCTGAACATTCAGATCTCGTTTTGCTTTTTTTTTATTTTCATATGCGATTGTGGGAAATTGCTTTGGATAAAATACAATGCTCGCTTGTAACAGGGAGGGGATGGAATCTTAAATCCAATGAATAAATAATAGACGCCTATAGGGCAATTCCTTTTCTAATTCCTAACTAAGGGTAACAATACAAAGAATTTTGTTCCTTTCCCAAATTTGGTTTCAAACCATATTTTACCACCAACAACCTCAACTATACCCTTGCTTATGGCAAGTCCTAGGCCCATTCCTCCAGATTTTGTAGTGAAATTTGGACTAAATAGTTTCTCCTCAAGTTCAGGTGCAATGCCCGTTCCGTTGTCTGTTACCGTTATCTCAATCGAGTCATCCCTACGATGTATTGATACAGTAATTAAACCATTATCCTCTTTGCCAATGGCCTGAACAGAATTCTTTAAAAGATTTACAAACACCCTCTGTAGTTGCTCTTTATCAGCAAAAACAATAGCCTGCCCATCAAAATCGGTCTTTGTTTCTACCCTAATATTAGGATATGCAGAGAAAAGGGTAACAGCGTCGTTGATTACCTCAAGTAGTTCAACAAGACCAAACTGGCCAACAGGCATTTGGGCAAAATTGGAAAATTCCGTTGCAATATGGTTAAGGGTATTTATCTGTTCGTTTAACGATGATGCAAACCTATCGAAAAGACCACTCCAATCGGGGTGTCCCTCCTTTTTTGCTTTTACCAAAAGTTGCAAATTGAGCTTTATTGGTGTTAAAGGGTTCTTTATTTCATGTGCAATCTGCTTTGCCATTTCGCGCCATGCGCTTTGACGCTGACTTTGCGCAAGTTTTTTTGCGCTTTCGGCAAGTTCAACCACCATTTTATTATACTCGCTCACCAACTGGCCAACTTCGTCCTTGCCCTCATAGTCAATAGTCTCAATATGCTTTGTAATATCAATGGTAGCAATTCGTTGACGGATAAGTTCGAGGGGCTTTGCAATTTTATTGCTAATAAATATGGCAATAAGTATGGCAAATAGTATCAGGAAAGCATAAATATTTACCAGTGCAACAATTACCGAAAGAACCTCTCTCATAAACTCTCCTTGTCGAGTAAAGTAAGGTAAGTTTAAGTATCCCAATTTCTGGTTCGACTGGTTAACCAAGGGAGCATAGGCCGAGAGGTATTCCATGTTACCAATACTCTCGGAATGGATAAGTTTTGCTGCGTGGTTATTTTCCATCTCGAACCATGCAAGAGGATTCATTTGCCTACCAAAAAGGTTTCGCTCAAAAACTTCAGGCCGTGATGTAACCAAAAGAGTTCCGTTGGTATCGTATAGATTTATGTCGGAATGAAAAACATTCGAAAGTTCAATAAGGTATGATGTTAAGTAATGATTATACTCTGGATATAGAATATCGTGAGGCAACAGATTATTTTCAACATCAACCATTACAGAAACCAATTTTTCATTCAGGTTATCAATATTCTTTTGCTCAAAGCTCTTAACACTAAAAGCAATGGTAACTATACCCACAAGGATTAACGACAAAACCAGAACCTGAACCATTGTAATCTTTATCCTATTCTTTAGGCTAGGCATTGAGTTTTGGGTCTTGTTTACCAACCCACCTATTACATACCAAATAATTATTGTAAAGTAGAAGAACAGAAAAACCCAAGCAAATGAAGCGGTAACATTTAGAAAGCTAACGTTTGGTTTCGAAAGAATAATGGTGGTCCTACCCTCATCCTTGTGAAGCATATGGTTAAAACCATTTGCATTTATAAAGGTATAGCGCGATGTTGAGTCGGCTGTGTAAATGTTATGCAGAGGAAAGTTGTAGTTCCCCGTACGAGCAATTAACACATTGTCGAAATATTTTGCTGATGAGTACTCCGCTATCTGTTTCTTTACATTGATTGTCCTATCGATTAACAACTCTGGGTATCCAAGCAACTCTTTGCTAAGTTTTGAATCCAATTCAATATAGATGCATGCTTCGGCTCCATTATGAAGTACATACTCAATCATTCCAAGGTAACTTATTCTTCCATTCTGATTACTTAAATAAAAAAAACTCGAACCAGGAATTCTTAATCCGTATTCGTTTAGCATATTTTCAAAAAAGCCATAGCAAGAAACATCAACACCGGTGTTCTCAAGATGTAATTGTGAGGCTGGAAGACAAACAGTTATCTGAAAATCGTACTTACTTAAATAACCCAATAGATAGTTCTCCTGAATGTATGCGTATAAATCGTCCTCGCTTTCCACTATTCTATTCAAAAAACCAATAATTTCATTATCGGCATGCATTTTTCTTGCAAGCTGAGGGAAATTAACCTCAGCAATAGGATCGCGTTCATTGGCAAGGTTTATCGCCAATATTTTTCTGATTTCTTTATCCTTATGCGAGGCGTTAACCGAGACAGTCCATACCGAGAATACTGATATTATTAAGATGAATATTAAAAAGAGGTTAGAATAGATAAATCTTGCGTATGGTTTATAATATAAAAAAAGGAAACAAAGCGCTAAAAGCAGGAGTAGAATATAAATACCCAAAGTATTCCCTGCAATAAAACTACCTATACATAAAACTATTACTATTGAACTCCACAGCATTAGTATCCGTGGTCTGGGCATTGAATCCAATAGATGGCGCGCCGCAATTATTAAAAGAGAAGCAGTGGCAAACCAAAGCGAAAGAATTAAATACTCAAGGAGCGAAAAAACGGATAGGTTAAAAATCCTGAAAGCCTCTAGTATAATGGTTGAATTCTGTACTAAAATACCAATAAGCCTTTCGGAAATTAAAAACAACCATAGCGATACAATGCTAAGCATTACTCCTACAACCTGAACTCTTCGACTTGTACTTTTAGCCAAAGAAATTAGTGGCCTAAAAGCATAAGCAGCAATGGCAAATAATATTAGGGTATTTAGGAGCAGATCGCCTACTGAAGGAGCAAACCAGCTAAGTGCAAACACTTCGGGTTTAAACAATAGCCATTGCCCTTTGGGCATTATATCCCAATAAAGAAATGCTAACCTAAGACCCAAAAGAATAACAGAAAGGGGCAATAGCATAAGTAATGCTTTACGCCTAATAGTGGGTTGCATAAAAAAACCAAAAATTGCCAATAGCAAACAAGCAAAACCAATCCAAGAGAACAAGGCCTTAAAGTTTCCATCTTGCTTGGCAAAATCTTTTGGGATATAGGTTAAGTATATAACTGGTGATGAGCTAAACAAGGAAATTGGGAATGATCCGGGATAGGGATTTGACGACACCTCATAATCATTCAAAAAATTTAGCGAGGAGTGAAAAGTATTCTCTAGGAACCGATTTTGATAGGGATAACTATATTTCACTTTAACTAGCACAAGTGCTTTTATGCTATCGCGAGCAATCCAATAGGATGTACACCAAACATTTTGCACTTTAATCAATCTGTCAGAGTACTCGGGAACATCTGATATATCAAGGTTCTCCGACCAGAATGCAAGCGAATCGTTATTGAAAATAAAAATGGCTACGCCATCGTCATTAAGCCTTTTAGCTGTTGATTCTGAAAGCATCTCAAAGGGTTTCCAAAACCCCTCTTCAATAGAGGCATTTACTAACTCTTTGGCAACCTCAATACTCTCATCGGTTCTTTGCTTCAGAACGTCTATAGCCCTATCGATTTGGGGAGGGCTTGCTAGCCTTTTGGTGAGTATTTGCGACGAAAATGGAATGGTTGAAAACGAGGCAATAGCCACGAGTAAGCATACTAATGAGGCAATAAGAGGACCCTTTGATTTCACCACAATTTCTTTAAAATTAGTCTTAAAAAAACAAGAACATTCCACAACAAAAAATGAACCAAACCAACACTTTATCCACCATAACTCTAGGTATGATGGTAAGGCTCGCCTCTTACTATGGTCATTGCCCTATAGAGTTGTTCTAGCAGAACAACCCTTACCATTTGATGAGAAAAAGTTAGTTTTGATAATGCTATAACCCCATTTGCCTTCGACTTTACTGCCTTAGTAACACCATATGCCCCTCCTACAATAAGGGTTAGCTCTTTGGTCCCGGCAATCATTTTATCCTCAACAAATGAAGCCAACTCAACTGAGGTGTATTCTCTTCCCTGCTCATCGAGCAAGAAAACCTCAGACCCATTAGCAATCTCCGATAGGATTAGCTCCTCCTCTTTCCTCATCAGCTGCTCAACAGGCAAACTTTTGCCTGTCTTCACATCAGGAATTACTATCAAATCAACCCGTAAATAGTGCTTAAGACGGTTAAGGTACTCCTCAACTCCTTGCCCTATAAAGCCCTTAATGGTTTTGCCAACAACAATTACTTTTATCTTCAAGGCTCAAATATTCTTTGTTAAAAACAATGTAAACAGTAGATTCTTAGCCTAAAATCCTCAATCCATAGTAGGCAAAGTTTCACAAATTGGCTTGACTTTCCAATTTATCTTAAGTACTTTTATGATTATTTTAAACTTTAATAAAGATATAAGATCAAATATTTTTATTCTAACAAAAATCATTAAAGGCATGCATTTTGTTGTGCTTGTTGGGCTAAATGATTTAGTTTTGTGAAATTAGTTTAACCAAATAGTAATTCATTAACATCAATGGGTTTAAATTTTTAACGCAAGGACAGAAGTTTAATTTGAAACAAACCCATACCTAAACAACAAATATATTAATAATGAGAACAAAATACGTTGCCTTAACCTTAGTAATTCTTACCGTCATTTTAACGTCAGGCTCTTTCCCTCAAGCGGCCATTGGTATTATAGATTCGGTTTCTGTTGCCTTTAAGGAGGGAAACTCATCGCAGATTACTAAGCACTTTAACCCAACCATTGAAATGGAACTACTTGAGGATGAAAATATGTTTAGCAAAGCACAAGCGGAACTGTTACTCAAGGACTTTTTTAATAAGTATAAACCTACCTCATTTAAGGTAAACCACCAGGGCACAAAAGGGAATACAAGTTTTGCCATTGGCATACTTATAACCTCATCGGGCAACTTCAGGGTGTCCATATTTATGAAGGAAGAAAACGAGAAAATGCTAATACATCAGCTGAGAATAGAGTTAAGCGAATAACTTTGCCCCTCAAATTTCACTTTACAAACTAAGACACTTCAATATGCTATTAGAAAAACTCCTCGAAATTGCTATACTTGAGGACATTGGCGATGGGGACCACTCATCGCTTTCGTGTATTCCCAATACAGCCCAAGGAGAGGTTAAGCTCATGGTAAAACAACAGGGAATAATTGCAGGAGTAGAAATTGCCGAAAAGGTGTACGCAAAGATTGATGCCAACATTCAATTCAAACGCCTTATTGCCGATGGCAAAGAGGTGAATTTTGGCGATATAGTATTCTCAGCAAAGGGCAAAGTTCACTCCTTATTACAGGCCGAACGAATAGTACTAAATATAATGCAGCGCATGAGTGGTATAGCAACCCAAACTAGACAATACGTTGATTTAATTGAAGGAACTAAGGCAAAAGTGCTAGACACACGCAAAACCACTCCAGGGATGCGGATACTTGATAAGATGGCAGTGAAAATTGGCGGCGGTGAAAACCACCGAATGGGACTTTACGACATGATAATGCTTAAGGATAACCATGTTGATTTTGCAGGAGGAATTACCCAAGCCATCGACAAGGCCAATAGCTACCTTAAGCATACAGGCAAAAAGTTAGACATTGAGGTGGAAACACGAAGCATTGAGGAGATAAAGCAAGTGATTGCCATAGGCGGAGTAAAAAGGATTATGCTTGACAACTTTACGCCCACTCAAACGGCCGAAGCCGTTAAAGTAATCAATGGTAGGTTTGAAACCGAATCGTCGGGCGGCATTACCCTAGAAACTATAAGAGCTTATGCCGAAACTGGTGTTGATTTCATATCAGTTGGTGCGCTAACGCATCAAATTAAAAGCCTTGATATGAACCTTAAAAAGGTATGATCGAGAAGAACAGTCGCAAACAAAGCAGACGCAGGGATATAGTTCAACGATTTACCCGAAAGTTAAAGTACATTGTTTGGAGGGTAATTCGTAAAGCAAAGCAGGTGTCGTTTATTGGCTTTGAAGGAGTTCCTGTTTACAACGTGGTTCGATTTTTTTCGAGGGGGCTTATTAATGGAAGCATAACCACAAGAGCATCAGCCATCTCTTTTGATTTTTTTATTGCTCTATTCCCCACAATAATATTTGTATTCACCCTAATCCCCTTTATTCCTGTAGATAATTTTCAAGAACAACTACTTGCATTATTACAGGGCATTATTCCTGATACAGCATATAAATTAGTAGAATCAACCCTTGTTGAAGTTGTTACCCAGCGTAGCTTCGGACTTCTTTCATTTGGTTTTATTGCGGCTATCTTCTTTGCTCACAATGGCATGAACTCACTAATCGTTTCATTTAATGGCAGTTACCACACCAAAGAAACTCAGGGTTTTGTAAACCAGCACCTCGTGGCCTTTCTGCTTACAATAATCCTTCCTAGTCTTATAATGATAGCTGTTCTGCTACTCCTTTTTGGCCAATTTGGTCTTAATTTTTTAGTAGAAAAAGAGATTTTAAGGCTGAACTTTACCTATTACATTTTTGTTGTATTAAGGTGGTTAATTGTAATCTGTGTTTTCTTTCTGTCCATATCTTTCTTATACTACTTTGCACCAGCAAAGCGAACAAAGTTTAGGTTTATATCAGCTGGCTCTATTATGGCTACTATAATGATACTTGTTACCTCCATAGGATTTTCGTATTTTGTGAACAACTTTGGTCAGTATAACAAATTATATGGGTCGATTGGAAGTTTACTCGCACTCATGGCATGGATATTCTTTAATGCAATTGGGCTTATTCTGGGTTTTGAGATTAACGCTAGCATTACATCGGCCAAGGTTGATTATAGTAATAGTTTAACGATTAATAAAGATGAGCACAACAGATCTCTCGCAGATAAGAAGCGACTATAACCTAAAGCAGCTGAGCAAAAGTGGAGTATTACCAAATCCAATCGAACAGTTTAGGATTTGGATGGATGAGGCTATTGCAGGCCAATGCAATGAGCCAAATGCAATGACCCTAGCAACCAGCACTTTTGATGGAAAGCCTTCGGCAAGAGTAGTTCTGCTAAAAGATTTCAATAATCAGGGATTTGTTTTCTTTACAAACTATGAGAGCAACAAGGGAAAACAAATCCTACAGAATCCATATGCTGCATTAGTGCTGTTTTGGCCCGAACTTCAACGCCAAGTTCGAATTGAAGGCCTAATTGTAAAAACAACCGAGAAGGAATCTGACGAATACTTCAAGACTCGCCCGGGTAAGAGTAAGATTGGGGCATGGGCTTCGCCACAAAGTCAAGTAATTAGAAATAGAAAATACCTTGAAAGTTTAAAGTCGGATTTTCAGGAAGAGTTCTCGGGCAAAACCATTTCTCGGCCTCCCAACTGGGGAGGGTACATTCTACAACCAAATATTATTGAGTTTTGGCAGGGGCGCCCCAACAGGCTTCACGACAGGATTCAGTACTCATACCTAAACAGTGAGTGGTTAATTGAGAGACTAGCCCCTTAGCAAAAGCCCCATGCACATGGCATAGGGCTTAATATTGCTATATAAAGCAAAACTAACCAACGTGGATAAACTGTTTAACCAACTCGTTTATCTCATCTTTTTTACCATAAATTCTTTCACTAAGCCCTTTATCGTTATACGATTTCAGTTTGACTATCCTACTGTCAATTAACCCCTTTGGGAAAATATGATTTGCCTCAAAGATTTCGCGCTTACGATCGAGTGCCTCAGCAGATTCGTAGCACGACAATGGGAGTAGTTTAAGTTTTTCTAGTTTATCCTTATACTCTGGCTTAAAGATATTTACATCAACATAAAGTTCTTCAGCACGTTTTAGTGCATTAGGATCGTTTATTCCCTTAAGTGAAGCAACTATAAGACCAGCTATTGTTAGGTAAATATCGGCAGACCCATCGGGAACCCTAAACTCGAAGGTTTGCTTCGAAGGCGATTTTCCAAAAAAGTGATTATCCGCTGGGTTTGCATGAGCAATCATGCTATCGGCACCCGACCAGCCTAAAGGAACGCGAACCACAACCGACCGATTTCTATCACCCCAGCAGATATTAGTAGGTGCCTCTTGGTGTGGCACTAACCTTAGGTATGAAGTTGGTATGGAGTTACCAAATGCAGTAAGCGCATCTGCCGAGCTAAGAATTCCAGCAATCATCTTACGCGCTGTATCACTTAACTTTCCATCAATGGAAGTGACGTTTTTACCATCCTTTTCAACCATCATATGGAAATGCATTCCACTTCCTGCTTTACCAACAGTAATTTTGGGTGCAAAGCTAATTTCAACCCCATACCTATAGCCTAACATTCTCAGAATCCACTTGGCTATTACCATCTGTTCTGCAGCTTGCTCAACGCAAGTTGGAAGGAACTCTATCTCGTGCTGCTCATAATAGGTATCCTCATCGGAAAAGCAACCAACCTCAGCGTGTCCATACTTAATCTGTCCTCCAGCCTTAGCTATAAGCACAAGCGCTTCATTACGAATATGCTCAAACTTTGCAAAAGGTTCACTTGAGTGGTACCCTTTCTGATCGACGCCAGGAAAGGAATCTTCCTTAGGAGCTACAACGTAATATTCAAGTTCACCCAGTGCTTTAAAAGTTAAACCTGTTTCGCGAGTGAACTCTTCCGTAGCCTTACGCAAAACATACCCGGGGTCGCTTTCGAGGGGTTTTCCCTCACTATTATAAAACGAACAAAGGATGTCGAGAGTAGGCACTTCGCCAAATGGATTGATATAAGCGGTTCTGTAACGTGGCACTACATATAAATCGCTACTCCCGGACTCAATAAAAGAAAAAAGACTGCTGCCATCAACGCGTTCGCCTTGGGTAAGAATTGTTTCGAGGTGCTCTTTTGAGGTAATAATAAAGTTTAGCGTTTTTAGTCTACCATCCTCGGCAATATATCTAAAGTTGATCATCTCTATCCCATTCCCCTCACAAAAGCGAACAATATCGTTTCGTGTAAACGTCGAACTTTGCTTGCCAAGAAATTGAACTAGTGGGCTGGGGTTCATTTTAGTTAGACCATCCTTCATTGTTGTGTGTTTTTGTAATTATTATTTTTAAAAGAATAAAAGTATTTAAAAGGAAGAAACTCACACTATAAAAAATAAACTTAAGAAAATGTTTAGGAGCAGATATTTTGTGAATAGTGAAAAGGAACAGTCTAATTTAGGCAACCCTAAATAGTGAGCATTTGCTCTAATGCACTGAATAGTTCCGCTTGATTGATTGGCTTTGAGATATGGTAGTTGCAACCTACGCTGGTTATTTTTGCCCTATCTTCAGAAAGAGCATAGGCAGTCTGAACTATTATAGGAATCTCAACCCCTTTGCCCCTTAATTCTTGTGTTGCTTCCAGACCATCCATTACCGGCATTTTAATATCCATAAGCACAATATCTACTTTTTGATTTAAGCAAACATCAACGGCTTCTCGGCCATTTTTAGCCCTTAACACAATTGCTCCAGTGGTCTTAAGCAGTTCTTTAAGATATAGATAGTTAGGCTCATCATCCTCTGCAATTAGCACAACAATATTTTTAAGTTCGCAAAGCTTCTCGGGTAATTTATGCGATATGCCCTTGCTTTCCCCCATAGGCAAATAAGGAATGGTAAAATAGAATGTTGTACCCTCTCCTAGCTCAGAGGTTAACCAAATTTTTCCGCCAAGTAACTCGGCAAAAGCTCTCGAAATTGGAAGTCCAAGTCCGGTGCCATTTCGGCTTTGAGAAACACCATTTTCAACCAGCTGAAAACGTTCAAAAATAGTTTCAAACTTATCGCTAGGTATACCAATACCTGTATCGGCAACAAAGAATTTCAGGAAATTATCTTTAAGATTATAGCCAAACTCTATGGTACCCTTTTGGGTAAACTTAAGGGCATTGAATACCAAGTTATTCAGAATTTGCCTAATCTTCCTTCATCAGATTCAATTATACTTTCCTCATCGGATAGCCCCAAGTGCACCCTTAATTCAATTCCCTGTAGTTTGGCTGTTTGTGAGAAAACCAGTTCAAGTTCTCTGATAAGATTATTCAATGAAAATTTATATCGGGCAACGGTTATCTGTCCCGATTCTATTTTCGATATATCTATAATATCGTTGATAATTCCCAAAAGTTGCTGGCTATTGATATTGATAATCTCGACAAAACTTTGCTTTTGCTCCTCGGTAACGCTGCTATCGTTAAGTAGATTAGAAAAGCCACAGATTGCGTTCATTGGCGTTCGTATTTCGTGGCTCATATTCGAAAGGAAAGCCGACTTAAGCCTGTCGCTTTCTTGAGCTTTTTCAATGGCCTTGCGCAACGACTCCTCGTACCTTGACTTTAAAGCAAATCCGCAAAAAGAGTTAAAAGAGACTTTTCTGCACTTTGCCAAACCTTATAATCAGCCACAGTATCGAAACCAACAAATCCAATACACTCCGTATAGTACATTAACGGGAGCATAAGTAACGACTTAACACCTTGCTCCTTCAAAGTTTGCTTACCCAAATCATCCTGAGGCAATTCTTCAACCTTAGGAATGTGGATTGGGCTGCCAACCTTATGTGATTTAATCCATTGGAGAACTACTGTAAGAGGTAAACCTTTTAGGGCTTCTATAACAGGTAAAGCATTTGCAGAACACCACTCGTATGTGCTTGTCGTGGTGTCTTTAGAGAAGTCATAGCTAAAACATATACTCTATCCACACCGGTAAACTTTCCTATCTCCGCCAGTGCAATCGATCTCCTCGTCAACCTTACTGCTTGGAATATTAATAAATTTAAGGCTTAGGTTCATTAGTAATTTCAGAAAACGCGATCTAAATGTTATTTCGTGTTCCATATTTCTACGTGAGGTCACATCCCTCATAATGCCCATCACCAAATGCTCTCCCGACACATCAACAAGCACAGTGCTTAGTTCAATATTCTTTTTTGAACCATCCTTAGCAATAGCCATTACATCATAACGAACAGGCATTGCATTCCCCAATTTACGAGCTTCATTGATCTCTTGAGCAATTGTTTGGGAACGCGTATCGAGGATTGCATTAAAATCAAAATCATCGTTAACTACTTCATGGTATGACCCGTAATCTCCTCAAAACGTTTATTTACGAAGTTAAACCTATGCCCCTTGAGCACAAATACACCATCGAAAGCATTCTCAATTAGCAATCGAAATTTTGTTTCACTTTGTTCTATGCTATTATTTGCTTGGCCGAGCTGCTCATTAAGAACTTTGCATTGTTCGGTGTGTATTTCTATTTGCTCATCCTTCTCTTTTCTGAGTAATTCTATCTCTAACTGCAAAGATTTAAGCAAGGCACTATTCCCTTCCATATAGAAATCAGATTATTGAAAGCTCAAAATAAATTAAAGAAAGGCGGATTACTAATAATTCAGAGGAACAAAGGCTATTGCAATATAGAAAGTTTTAAACAGATTTCTTTTAAAATTATTCTGCAATTTGGCAAATAGAAGGGAAGACCTAAACCCTATAATATATAATAGTCAGAATGATCCTATTTAAACTATTTATGGGTTATTGTAAATCTTTTGAAAAAGGGCAAGTCTAATCAATTAGCGATTCAAACTCAACTGATATTGGGTTGCTATTAATAAAATCATACTGGGTAAGCCTGCGCATTTCGTAGTAAAATTGCCAGTAGTTGCGCATTGCCGAAATGTACCTAGTTTTAGCATTATCCCGCTCAGTTTGTGCAATATTTAGTTCGAGAACATCAATTTTGCCAATTAAAAAACGCTCTTTGGTTACGTTATACCGACTCTGCCCAATGTTATCGGCCTTAGCTGCTAGCTGCAGTTGAGCCTCCTGAAGATTGAACTGCATTACCTTCAGAAAAACATCCTGCTCAAAATCGATAATGGATTGCTCAATATTAGTTTTTACAACCTCCCTGCTCGATTCGGCCATACGCACACCTCCCTTGCCTTTTCCCCAATCGAGTATGGGAATATTTAATCCTATACGAACACCCTGTTGATCAACTGGATCAAGATATACATTTGAGAATTCCTCGGCCTGTTGGGTTAAACCGTATGAAGCAAAAAGGTTTGCATTGAAGCCCCGGTTTGCCTTGGCTTGGGCCACATTCCTGTCGGACTCAAGCAACGTTCGCTCAAACTGTAACATTCTGGGATTATTCTCCTTAGCCAGCGATAAAACATTATCGTACTTAAGCTTTGCTTTTGGAAACGTTTCGGGGATAATTAGCTCAACATCGTACTGATCGTTCAAGCCTAAAAACGATTTAAGCTTAAACTTCTTTAGCTGCAGATCAATTTCGGCCTCGTTTACATCGCCACCAGCATTTAGAAAACTAAGTTCCATCTGCAAAAGTTCGTTCTCCGCTATGGTTCCTATGTTATAGCGTCCTTTGGCAATCTGGTAAAGCGTATCGGTGTTGGCATAGTTTAATTGGGCCGTTTTTAAGTTTTGCTGGGCAAGTATCAGATCGAAAAAGTAAAGAACTCCTTCTAAGGCTATCGTCTCGGTAGCTTCAATGTACTTGCGCTTTGCCTCGAGATACTTTAACGGCTCAATCTTGCGCTTCCATTTATAGGCATTAAAACCAAAAATAGGTTGATCAAACCCTATAATAACGGGTTCCGATTTATAGTTTGACCGAGTGTTATTCCCAAATGCATCGAACCGTTCAAGGGTAGATTGGGCAAAAATTCTTCCTCCTGTAAGTCCAATATTTTGGTTAAGCAATAGCCCCATTGATAGGGTATTGGTATTTACCTCAAAATACTTGTAATAGCCTTCTTCAGTCCCTTGGGGAGGGACAAATTCCTGCGTTATAGCTCTTCTAAAATTTGGCAAAGTACCATTCAGCGAAAGGCTAGGCAACAACTCTGCTTTGTAGGTTCGATGCTCCCAATAGGCTGCCCTAAATTGGTGTTTTGCCAGTATTGATTGTGGGGAATAATCCCTAGCCATTTGCAATACCTCATCAAGGGTAAAGGCCTTCGCCATCTGCTGTGCCTTTAACTGTCCAACTATTAGGAATAGGCAGGCGATTAGCAGAACTCTTTGGATTTTTTGATACATTTTGAATTGCTTTTCAGAATTGTTAATGGAAAAAATCAATTTACTCATACCTCAATGACTCGATTGGATCTTTTTCGGCAGCTCTTTTGGCTGGTGACAAGCCAAAGATTACCCCTACAGCCGCCGAAACGCCAAATGCAACGAACACTGATAGTGGTGAAATAATGGTTAGAATATCTGCAAAGTGATTGATTAAAAATGATAGCAGAATACCAAGCAAAATTCCTATAAACCCACCTGAAACACTTATAAGAACTGCCTCTGAGAGGAATTGGGCAATAATATCAGCCTTTTTGGCCCCAATGGCTAATCTAGTACCGATTTCCTTTATGCGCTCCATAACCGATGCAAACATAATGTTCATAATACCTATTCCACCAACCACTAGGGATATGCTTGCAATGGCTCCAAGCACAATATTAAAAATATCCTTGGTGCGCTGTTGCTGCTTTAAGAGAAGTTCGGGTACAATGATCTCAAAATCCTTAACACCTGCATGCCGTCGCATAAGCATTCGGCTAAGCACATCGGTGGTACTTGGAATATCTGGGGTTTCTTTTACTTGTACTACAATCCTATCGAGTTGATGGTAGTTCTGCGAAGATGCAGATTGAGTTTTGGCTGGTCCCCCAACCATAACAAACATACCTCTGCCAGAAAAAGACGAAGTTGATTCTAATCGTTTTGCATTCACCAATGCCCTATTCTGATAACGCATTAGCATGGTTTTTATGGGAATGTAAACGTTGTCATTGTAAACATTAACCCCTGCACTCTCAAAGCCGGTTAATGATATATCCGTTTTCTGAAGCACGCCCACTACCTGCAACCAAACATGGCCAAACTTTATGTATTGCCCAACGGGGCTGGTTTTACTGAAAAATTTATTCTTAATATTTGCACCAATTATACATACTGGCACACCCTGCTCTTGCTGCATTTCGGTATAAAAACTGCCTTGCTCTAGAGGTAAGTTATAAAGTTCAAAGTAGTCGGGCGATACACCCATAATTTTTGCCGGCACTCGGAATGCGTCGAACTGAACAAATGAGTTTAGGCTTACCTCAGGGCTTATCCGCTGGACCGAAGGAATAATAAGTTTAATCGCATCCATATCCTGCAGTGTTAGTCCGGGTGAAAATTTTCGTTTTTGCCGTTCTCCACTGTCTCCTTCCCCTGCTTGATCATCAACCTCCTCAAATATGGGATTTATTACAATGTTGTTAACCCCTACCATCTCCATCTGTTCGAGTATCTCTTGCTGTGCACCATTACCAATAGCCATCATGCTTATAACAGCACCAACACCAAAAATAATTCCCAATGCTGTAAGCATCGATTTGAATTTATTGGCCAGTATTGACTCAACGGCAATATTGATATCGTGGATATACCTTTTGTACATAAGTTCTATTTGAAATTTCCAAAAGTTATACTAGGGATTTTATTGCTGCTTCATTCTCCCAATTCCCTTGGGCATTTGTGCCCTTTGAGCCTGCTGCTCGTTTGCCACTTTGGCTTCTTCGGTTTTTCGTTTTCGCTCTGCTGCACGTTCCCTAATTTCAGGAATTAACTCCTTCCCAATAATTTGATACTTTTCAACATTTTCGGGTAGGCTTAAGTATACCTCTTCACCAGCCTCAATGCCCTTTTCTACAATAATATAGTTCTCGTTCTGCTCGCTGGGAAGAATAATCTGCTTTTTCCCCTTAGCGGTATAAACATAGCTTAGCGAATCGTCAGAGTGAATAGCTTCAAGGGGAACGGAAACCACATCATCAAGTTTCTGGGTAACAATCTGATTGCTTGTGGTCATTGAAGGTCGAAGAATTGGGTCGTACTCATTTACCCTTATTGTAACCTCAAATACCTTGGCGTCAGTGTTGGGTAGCTGCTCGCCAATGTTGGCCACCTCGGTCACCTCGCCTGTGTAATTCTTCTCAGGGAAAGCATCTACTCCCACCCTAACCTGCTGTCCAACCTTTAGCTTGCTAACATCAATCTCATTAACATAGGTTTTCGATATCATTACAGATAAATCGGGAAGTGTAGCTACGGTTAAATCCCATGGGCTAATGCTTGAACCCACTTTACGTTTTTGTCCACCCCACTCCCTTTCGTAAATGACCATACCGGGCTTTGGCGCATGCACAACAAACTTTTTAAGCACATCCAGCATCTCCTGTCGCTCGCGCTCCTGCTTAGAGAGGTTTATGGCCACCTCACGCATCGATGCTTCGGCCTGCTCCCTCTTTAACTTATAGTTCTGTTTAGCCTGTTGAAAATTACGCTCTGCCCTATCGAGGTTGATTTGAGCTTGGCGCTGAGTTGCAGGCGGTTCAAATTTGGATTGGTCAACTACAATTTGGCGCTCCTCTAGTTCGAAGCTAAGATTAATAAGTTCATCCCTCAGGCTTCGAAGCTGCAATGTAGTGTCGAGTTGTGTTTTTAGGTATTGTTGTTGGCTTTTCTCCAGCTCATCGTCTATCTCTTTAAGCCTATTACTAAGTGCACTTCGATCGAGTGTGGCAACGTAATCGCCAGAATCAACAACGGTGCCCTCAGGAATTAAATCTTGTATTTTTATCTCAGAAAAGCGGAAACTTCTGCTTTGCCTAAGTTCGGGGGGCGCTGTAATATCCTCCTTATTCTTAGCCTGTAGTTCACCAGTGATGGTTACCACTATTTCGAATGGGCCTCTCTGGGCTGCAACCTTCTGGGGTACAACACCCTCTTTACCTGTGGTGCTTAAAATTAGCACTACAATAACAATGGCTAAAACACTTAGCCCAATTATTAACTTTTTATTCATTTTTGCTTGATGGTTTATACGATGTAAAAACGAGTCTTTGACTTAACATTGTATCCCTTAGTTTAAAACACTTTTAAAAGATGTGAAAATATTTTAAAGATTCTCTATTAAATCCATAGCTTGCTTGGCCAGTTCATTGGCTTTTTTATCTGTTTTAGCTTCTGCATAAATTCTGATTATTGGTTCAGTGTTAGATTTACGTAGATGAATCCAACCTTCATCAAAATCCACCTTAAGCCCATCAACAGTATTAGTTTTATGATTGATAAAATGCGCTTTTAGCTTATCTAAAACTGCATCGGGATTTGCGCCCTGCAATAACTCAATTTTATTTTTTGAGATAAAATACTGTGGATATTGTGCTTTCAAGGCTGAGCATGTCAACTTGCTTTTTGCTAAATGAGTAAGAAATAGGGCAATTCCAACAAGAGCATCGCGCCCATAATGCAATTCGGGGTAAATAACCCCACCATTACCCTCGCCACCAATAACTGCATTGCACTCTTTCATCATTGCAACCACATTTACCTCTCCCACTGCCGAGGCAAAATACTGGCCACCATGCTTTTGTGTAACATCGCGCAATGCCGCAGTACTCGAAAGATTTGAAACGGTATTCCCTGGCGTTTTGCTTAGAACATAATCGGCAACGGCAACAAGCGTGTACTCCTCGCCAAACATGGAGCCGTCTTCACAAACAATGGCCAAACGGTCAACGTCGGGATCCACCACAAAGCCCAAATGGGCTTTTTTATCAACAACGGTTGACGAGATTTCTGTTAAATGCTCGGGCAAGGGTTCCGGATTATGTGGAAATTCTCCGGTTGGATCGCAGTATAATTCAATAACTTCTTCAACCCCCAATGCATTTAGCAGACGAGGAATAGCAATACCTCCCACCGAATTAACACAATCAATGGCAACCCTAAAACCTGCTTCTTGTATGGCCTTTCTATCAACTAATTTCAGCTGTAAAATCTTTTCAATATGCTTATCAACAAAATCGTATTCATCGAGTAGCACACCAAGCCCATCAACCTCCGGAAAGGAGAACTCATTATTGTCAGCAATTTGAAGTACACGTTTCCCATCGGCATCGGAAAGGAATTCACCTTTTTGGTTAAGCAACTTAAGTGCATTCCACTGTCGTGGGTTATGGCTTGCGGTTATAATTATACCGCCCTGAGCTTGCTCTTCAACTACAGCCATTTCAACGGTTGGGGTAGTTGCCAATCCTAAATTAACCACATCAATTCCGCAACCCAAAAGGGTTCCCACTATAAGGCTACTGACCATTTCACCCGAAATACGTGCATCGCGACCAATCACCACTTTTAAGCGTTGCTTAGGGTGTTCTCCTTTTACCCAATGCGCATAAGCTGAGGTAAAAAGGGTAAGATTTAATGGGTTTAGTCCATCGGTTGAGCTACCGCCAATGGTTCCCCTAATCCCTGAAATCGATTTTATTAATGGCATTCGCTTATCAATTAGTTAATTTAAACAACAAAAGTGGCAATATTTTAGGGGAAGAGCAAGGTTATATACACAAATGTATAAAGTAATTCTTAGGGCTTATCCGCTTATCGAAACAAAGCATCATTCAAAAAGTTAGGGGTATTCCAAAAAAAGGAATAACCCTAAAAATATCATTTTAAAATTACATTGGCTTAAACCTTTTTAGGCACTAAAAACTTATTGTAAAGTAAAAGACCAATAATAGTTAGTACACCTATACCACTAAACATGAGCCAAAGCAAGCCTGGACGACCCATTTGAGTTACAAACCTTACATAGGTAAATGCACCTAATACACCACCTATTCCACTTCCAATGACACCGTAAAGGAATGAGTAGCCAAGATAAAGTGCCTTTTTATCGGGCGGAGCAATTAACCCAACGTACGAGATAAACTTTGGATGAGCGGTCATCTCTCCAATTGAAAATATAATCATACCCGCCATAAATACCCATGCATGGGTTGAAATAGCGAGTACACCCATTCCAAGAGTTCCAAGAGCAATGCCAACAATCATGGTTGGTAACGCTTTAGTGCTCTTAACAATAAACGATATAACAAACTGGAGTAGAATTATAGTACCCGCATTGATAACCGTTACATGCTCTGCTTCAAATTTCCATGTGGGGTTTTCTGTAAAAAGCCTCAGAAACGAATTTACCGAATTATTAACTGGAGTCATATCCATATATTCGGTAAGGTACCAAAGCACCGTATCGAACATCTGAAAGTAAAGAATCCAGAACCCCGAGTAAATCACAATCATTACAACAAACCGATAATCCTTAAGCACTAAAAGGGCGCCCTTTAGCACCTCTGGAATAGATCTTTTAATTTGGGGCCTTGGTGGCTCCTTATAAACAAATAGGTTAAGCATAAGCAACCAGCCTGTACCAACAGCAGCCATAATAAAGATATAGCTATACCCCATCTCCTTTAAATAGGGAACGAAGAAAAGGGGAAAAACAAATGACCCTAAGTTTATTGTCCAATAAAAAATCCCAAAACCTAAAGTAGAGTTACTCTCATCGGTAGTTCGGGCAATAGTGCCCGATATAATAGGCTTAAAAAACCCTGCACCCAAAACCATAAGTATCAAACTGGCAAAAACAAACAGGTAACTTGTGCTAATGCTCGTAAAGAAATACCCCAGGGACATAACAGCGAATGAGAAAACTAGAGTTTTTTTATAGCCAAACTGATCGGCCAAAGCTCCGCTAAGTATGGGTAAAATATATAGCAATGGGGTAATAACACTTTTTATCACCCCAACGCTTTCCTTTGAAAAACCTAAACCGCCTTGGCTAACGTCGAGAACAAGGTACACTGAGAGTATTGACATAACTCCGTAATATGAACCCCTCTCGAAAAACTCCATTACGATTACTGTCCAGAAATTTCGGGGGAACGAGGCTAAACCTTTTTTCTTTGGCTTATTTTCCATCATTAAAAATTTATTCT
>Ga0265295_1000942_pt1 | contig 54611 bp, 48 predicted proteins | sample Munlansysbiofilm_FD_192503 | JGI IMG/M metagenome (GOLD analysis project Ga0265295, IMG submission 192503) | Leachate microbial communities from a municipal landfill in Southern Ontario, Canada - Methane capture system biofilm | ecosystem: Engineered > Solid waste > Landfill > Unclassified ... | reverse complement strand
CCCAGCCTTGGGGCGGCCCGGCGGCTGGGCCGATTTGCTTGCCCCCACGCTTGCCGCTGACGCGGCGGCGCTGCCCCCCGAGGGGGCTGGCCCAGCCTTGGGGCGGCCCGGCGGCTGGGCCGATCTATTCAATGGGGGCGTTGGAACGCGAAGGGGTCCGCGCATCATGATCGGCTTCGACTCACGACGAAAGGCGCGAAGCCGTCGGACTCGATGCTGTCGCGCTCGGCGCCGTCGGACAACACGATGCGGATTGGCCCGCCGACCGGCTCGGAGCCGAACAGCAGCCAGCTCGGCGGCGTGCCCATGCGCTGCCCACCCTCGCTCAGGCTCACCGACACCGAACCCGCCGCGTAGTCCGCCTCGCGCGGCTCGCCGCCCAGCGCGGCGCGCCAATCCTGCGGGGGAATGTCTCTGCTGCCGCCCACCCAGGGCCACAGCCGCGGACGCAGCAGGTCGGAGTCCACCGGCTCCCAGCCCTGCGGCCCGATCTGCACGAAGGCATAGCCCTTGGGTCCGCTGGCCCAGGCCAGAGGCACGCCGGTTTCAGCGGCATGTTGGCGAGCCGCGTCGAACAGCGCCGAAAGCCGTTGCGCCTCGCGCTGCATCTGCGCGTTTTCGGAAGGCGGCAGCGCAAACGCCGCCAGCGCAGTGACCATGCCGACGATGACCAGCGCCACGAGCATTTCCAGCAGGGTGAAACCACGGGAATAGAGCCCCCACGCTTGCCGCTGACGCGGCTGCGCTGCCCCCCGAGGGGGGCCACCCCACCCCAACCCGTCCAATGGCTGGCTTGCAAGCCAGCCCCGTTCCAGCGGGGCAAAGCCAAGCAGTTGGCTTTGCCTCCCCCGCCTCCACCCCCACTCGTGGGGAGGGAGCGAATGCTCCTCCCCCACTTGCTGGGGGAGGTTGGGAGGGGCATCCTTCGTCTCGCGCAGCGCCGTCCTCTCCTCCCCCACTTGCTGGGGGAGGTTGGGAGGGGGAGAGGCCCGCCCTGGTACGGCCCGCCCCGCGCAGGCCACCCGCTCCTGCTGCGCGTCTGCCTCGACCGCGCCGCGGGCCGATCTACTGCCAGCTTCCAATATCGGCATTGGCCCCTTCTCCGCCGGGTTTGCCGTCTGCGCCATAGCTGAACACATCCACCGGGCCCTTCACGCCCGGATTGAGATACTGATACGGATTGCCCCAGGGGTCGGTCGGCAATTTTTCGAGATAGGGCTTCCAGTTGTTCGGGATGGGCGGCGTGGAGGGTTTGACCACCAGCGCCTGCAAGCCCTGCTGCTGCGTGGGATAGACGCCGTTATCGAGCTTGTACAGCTTGAGCGCCTGCATGATGGTGGCGATGTCGGTCTTGGCCGCCGTCTGCCGCGCCTCGTCGGTGCGGCCCATGATGTTGGGCACGATGAGCGCCGCCAGCACGCCCATGATGACCAGCACCACCATGAGTTCGATCAGCGTGAAACCGCGCGTCCTGCACCGAGCTGCCCGCGCGCGCGGCACCTCGGAGGAAATTTCCTTCCAACCCTCATTCATCGACTTCCACCTTTTGAATAGCGCCGGGTGCAACCTCTGCTTTCCGAGGAGGCACATTCTGCGCGGATAATAAGTGTCTCATGTTGCGCACCTCGATCCAATTCCCCTCTCCCGGCAGCGCTTCCACCCGCGGCAGCCGCCGGGCCGCGCAGTGGCTGGCCGTTGCGCTCGCGTTCTCCTGCGCGGCGCTGGCGGTCACCTGGGTGTTGCGATGGGTCGCCTCGCCGCAGGCGGTTCCGGCCGACGCCCAGATCATCGGCGCGCTGTCGCCCGAGCAGGCGGCGCAGCAGGCCGCTCGCCTGTTTGGCGCGACGCCCGTCGGCGCCGCCAGCGCACCGGCCGCGCCCGGCCGCTTTCGCCTGTACGGGGTGATTGCCGGGGGCGATACCGGCTCGGCGCTGATCGGCATCGACGGCAAACCGCCCCGCGCCATCGGCGTGGGCGACGCCATCGCTCCGGGGGTGATCCTGCAGGCCACCGGCTACAAGGCGGTGTGGCTGGAACGCGACGGCATGCGTCAGGAACTCAAAATGGATCCGCCAGGCGCTCAGCCCGGGAATGTCGGCTTTCCGGGCGTCGCGCCGCGGCTGCCGTCATTCGCCCCGCCCGCACTGGCGCCGCCCGGCACCGCCCCTGCGCGCCTCGACAACGAAAGATGAGCGGCCGCAATCCTGGCCCACAACCCTGTCCGCGGGGCATTTTTATAATGCGGACATTGTTTCGCGCCTGTACGCCCCCAATTCGGTCTCGAAACGCCGACATCCGGGCGTTCCGATTTTGACGAGGTTTCCACCATGCCGATCTACGCTTACAAATGTGATGCCTGCGGCCACACCCTGGACGCACTGCAGAAAATGTCTGACGCCCCGCTGACCGTCTGCCCGCATTGCGGCAAGCCCGCGCTGCACAAGCAGGTCACCGCAGCGGGCTTTCAGCTCAAGGGCTCGGGCTGGTATGCCACCGACTTCAAGGGCGGCGGCGCGACGGCTGCCGCAGCGACGACAGCTGCCGCATCTTCTTCCGACAGCGCCGCATCCCCTGCCTGCGGCGCTTCGTGTGCCTGCCATTGAGTGCGTCTGCCATTGAGCTTCAGGGCCCTGGTTCGCGTGCCCTGCCCCTTCCCTGAACCCAACGCCTTCCGCGCCCCGGAAGGCGGTTTCATTCCATGAGCCTGAAAAACATTTTCATCGCCGGCATGCTGGTGTGGCTGCCGCTGACCATCACCATCTGGGTGCTGTGGCAGTTGCTGGCGGTGTTCGATGGCATTTTTCGGGCCCTCGTCAGCGCCATGAGCACCGTGGCGCCCGGGCTGGCGCCGGGGCTGGACAAGCTGGTGCACATTCCCGGCGTGGGCGTGGTGCTGGTGCTGATGGCCATTTTCCTCACCGGACTGGCCGTGGCCAATATCGTGGGGCAGTGGGGCCTGGCGCGCTGGGACGCCCTGATGGCCCGCATTCCGCTGGTCAAGACCATCTACAGCAGCGTCAAGCAGGTGTCGGACACACTGTTTTCCAGCAGCGGCAATGCCTTTCGCAAGGCCCTGTTGGTGCAGTATCCGCGGCAGGGTTCGTGGACCATTGCATTCATGACCGGCACGCCGGGCGGCGAGGTCGCCGAGCATCTGCCTGACCACGTCAGCATCTATGTGCCGACCACCCCCAACCCCACCTCCGGCTTTTTTCTGATGCTGCCGCGCAGCGAGGTGATCGAACTGCAGATGAGCGTGGACACTGCGCTCAAATACATCATTTCCATGGGCGTGGTCGTGCCGGGCGGGCCGAACAACCAGCGGGTGCGCTGAACCGCGCCGCATCCTCTCTTTTTTCTGCTGTCTGCGCCTGAGTGGTGCGGGCCTGTTTTCCGAAAGTACCTCTCCAACATGAGTCTGCGTAGCCAGTATTGCGGTCAGGTGACCGAAGCCCTGCTGGGCCAAACCGTTTCCCTGTGCGGCTGGGTGCATCGCCGCCGCGACCACGGCGGGGTGATCTTCATCGACCTGCGCGACCGCGAGGGTCTGGTGCAGGTGGTCTGCGACCCCGACCGCGCCACCATGTTCGCCACCGCCGAAAGTCTGCGCAACGAGTTCTGCGTGCAGGTGCAGGGCCTGGTGCGGCCGCGCCCGGCAGGCACCGAAAACGAGGGCATGACCTCGGGCAGGATCGAAGTGCTGTGCCATGACATCACCGTGCTCAACGCCTCGGTCACGCCGCCGTTCCAGCTCGACGACGACAACCTGTCCGAGACCACGCGCCTGACCCACCGCGTGCTCGACCTGCGCCGTCCGCAGATGCAGCACAACCTCAAGCTGCGCTACCGCGTGGCGATGGCGGTGCGGCGCTTTCTCGACGCCCAGGGCTTCATCGACATCGAAACGCCCATGCTCACCAAGAGCACCCCCGAAGGCGCGCGCGATTACCTGGTGCCCAGCCGGGTGCACGACGGCGAGTTCTTCGCCCTGCCGCAGTCGCCGCAGTTGTTCAAGCAGATGCTCATGGTCTCGGGCTTCGACCGCTATTACCAGATCACCAAGTGCTTCCGCGACGAGGACCTGCGCGCCGACCGCCAGCCCGAGTTCACCCAGATCGACTGCGAGACCTCCTTCCTGAACGAGCAGGAGATCCGTGATCTGTTCGAGACCCTGATCCGCAGCGTGTTCAAGGAGGTGCTCGGCGTGGAGCTGGCCGACCCCTACCCGGTCATGAGCTATGCCGAGGCCATGGCCCGATTCGGCTCCGACAAGCCGGACCTGCGCGTGAAGATGGAGTTCACCGAACTCACCGACGTGATGGGCGACGTGGACTTCAAGGTGTTCTCCGGCCCGGCCACCACCCCGGGCGGCCGCGTGGTCGCGCTGCGCGTGCCCGGCGGCGGCGAGATGAGCCGCAGCGAGATCGACGCCTACACCGAGTTCGTCAAGATCTACGGCGCCAAGGGGCTGGCGTGGATCAAGGTCAACGACGCGAGCAAGGGCCGCGATGGATTGCAATCGCCCATCGTCAAGAACCTGCACGACGCGGCGATTGCCGCCATCCTGCAGCGCAGCGGCGCGCAAAACGGCGATCTGCTGTTCTTCGGCGCCGACAAATCCAAGATCGTGGCCGACGCCATCGGCGCGCTGCGCGTGAAAATCGGCCACAGCGAATTCGGCAAGCGCCAAGGCTTGTTCGAAGAGGCCTGGAAGCCGCTGTGGGTCGTCGACTTCCCCATGTTCGAGTTCGACGAGGACGAGCAGCGCTGGGCCGCCGTGCACCACCCCTTCACCGCGCCGAAGGACGGCCATGAGGAGCTGATGGACAGCGCCCCCGAGAAGTGCATCGCCAAGGCCTACGACATGGTGCTCAACGGCTGGGAGATCGGCGGCGGCTCGGTGCGCATCCACCGCGCCGAAGTGCAGAGCAAGGTGTTCTCCGCGCTCAAGATCGGCCCCGACGAGGCCCGCGCCAAGTTCGGCTTCCTGCTCGACGCCCTGCAATACGGCGCCCCGCCGCACGGCGGCATCGCCTTCGGCCTGGACCGCATCGTCACCATGATGACCGGCGCCCAGAGCATCCGCGACGTCATCGCCTTCCCCAAGACCCAGCGCGCCCAGTGCCTGCTGACCCACGCGCCGAGTCCGGTGGATGAGAAGCAGCTCAAGGAACTGCACATCCGCCTGCGCAATCCGCAGCCGGCAGTGTGAGCCAGCGAGTCCCCCATGCCCCGCATCGACGACCCCACTCACGACCACGAAGCCGGTGTGCTTGACGGCACGCTCGACACCACCCGCATCGACGACACCCGCATCAAGGCGGTGCGGGCGCTGGTCTCGCCGGCAGTGCTGCTCGAAGCCTTGCCCGTCACGGCGCCGATCGAAGCCGGGGTGGAACAGGGCCGTGCTGCGGTCGCCGATGTGCTGCACGGGCGCGACGACCGGCTGATCGTGGTGGTCGGTCCCTGCTCCATCCACGACCACGATCAGGCGATGGACTATGCGCGCCGCCTGCGCGCTGCGGCCAACGAGGTGAGCGACGCGCTGGTGGTGGTGATGCGCGTGTACTTCGAGAAGCCGCGCACCACCGTGGGTTGGAAGGGCTATATCAACGATCCGCGGCTCGATGGCAGCTTCCGCATCAACGAGGGACTGCAGCGCGCGCGCCAGTTGCTGCTCGACATCAATGCCCTGGGCTTGCCTGCGGGCACCGAGTTTCTCGATCTGCTGTCGCCGCAGTATTTCAGCGACCTGATCGCCTGGGGCGCCATCGGCGCGCGCACCACGGAAAGCCAGAGCCACCGCCAGCTCGCGTCGGGTCTGAGCTGCCCGGTGGGCTTCAAGAACGGCACCGACGGCGGGGTACAGGTGGCAGTCGATGCCATGGTGTCGGCCGCCAGCGGTCATGCGTTCATGGGCATGACCAAGATGGGCGTGGCGGCGATTTTCGAGACCCGCGGCAATGCGGATTGCCACATCATCCTGCGCGGCGGCAAGGTGCCCAACTTCGACGCCGTTTCGGTGGACGCAGCCTGTGCCGTGCTCGCCAGGGCGGGGCAGCGCGAACAGGTGATGATCGACTGCTCGCACGCCAATTCGACCAAGCAGCCGCGCAAGCAGATCGAGGTGGCCGCCAGCATTGCGCAGCGCATCGCCGCGGGCGAGCGGCGCATTGTCGGCGTGATGGTCGAGAGCCATCTTTGCGAAGGCCGGCAGGATCTCAAGCCCGGTCAGCCTCTGGCGTATGGCGTCTCCATCACCGACGCCTGCCTGGGTTGGGACGATACGGTTCCCTTGCTGCGCGGGCTGGCCGATGCGGTGCGCTCCCGTCGCGCCGCCGCGCAACACTCTCGATCCGCGTGAGAAGGATGAGGGGTTCAAGGGCAACGCCATGCAACGGCATCTCCCCCTCCCAACCTCCCCCAGCAAGTGGGGGAGGAGAAGTCAGCGCTGCGCAGAACAAAGGATGCCCCTCCCAACCTCCCCCAGCAAGTGGGGGAGGAGAGTTCCCGGCCCTCCCCACTCGTGGGGGTGGAGGCGGGAGAGGCAAAGCCAACTGCTTGGCTTTGCCCCGCCGCAACGGGGTTGGCCTGCATGCCAGCCATTGGACGGGCCGGGGTGGGCATCTCCGCCTCCCAGCCTCCCCCACGCCGTGGGGGAGGAGAGTTCCCTCCCTCCCCACTCGTGGGGAGGGCCGGGGTGGGGAGGCGCCGTTTCAAACATCAACCTGCCGGATAACCCTTACCCTTTCGCCGCGGCGTAAGCGCGCCAGAAGGCTTCGTCCTGCGTCTGCGTGAAGTTGATGCGCATGCGGGTGGAGGGTTGCTGCTGCGGATCGAACAGGTGGCCGGGTGCGAGCAGATAGCCGGCATCGAGCAGGCGCTGCGCCAGCATGGCGGTGTCCACGCCGGTTTCCACCCAGCCCAGCAGTCCGCGCGGCGGGGCGACGAAGCGGCAGCCCGCCTTCTCGGCCAGCCGCACCGCGCGTGCCCGCGCCGCATCCAGGCGGTCGCGCACCTGCTGTACAGTACGCCGCATCTGCCCCTGCTCCAGCACATGCGCCAGCGCTCTCTCGGTGAGCGCTGGAGTGGTGAGCGCGGCCAGCAGTTTTTGATCGATCAGGCGGTCGATGATGGCGGGCGACGCCGCCACGAAGCCCACACGACAGCCCGGCGCAAGAATCTTGGAGAAGCCACTGAGGTAAAGGGTGTGCTCCAGTTGATCGAGCACGCTCATGCGCGCGCTGCTGGGCTCGGCCAGGGCGGCATAGACATCGTCCTCGACCACCTGAAAGCCGTGGCGCTGCGCGAGCTGCAGCACGCGGTGCGCGCTGGCCGCGCTCAGGCTCTGCCCGGTGGGGTTGTGCAGCACGCTCACGCAGATGAACAGCCGCGGCGCATGGGCACGGGCCAATTGATCGAGCAGGTCGAGATCGGGGCCGTCGGCGCCGCGGGGCACGGGCAGCAGCTTGAGCCCGTGGTGCGCCATCTGCGCGAACTGCATCGCCCAGCCGGGGCTCTCGACCAGCACCGCGTCGCCGGGACGGGTGAGCGCGCGCAGCACCAGATCCAGCGCCTGCGACGCGCCATTCGTGGTCAGAATCTGCTGCGGCGGCGCCTGCAGCGACAAGCCAGCCAGTTGCCGCGACAAGGCCTCGCGCAAGGCCGGATCGCCCAGCGGATGCCCGTAATGCAGCGAAACCTGCTCCAGTTCGCTCCCGCGGGCGATGCGCCGCAGCGCCGAACCCAGCGCAGCGCTCTCCAGCCACGACGCGGGCAGCACACCCGAGCCGGGTGCGCCCCGCAGCGCCACAGCAGAGCCTGCGCCCATTTGATGAAACATGCCGCGCACCAGGGCGGTGGCGTGCGTCGGCGCCATCATGGGCGCAGCAACCTCGGGCTGCGCAGCGCCACGCCTGGCGATTGCGGGTGCTTGCGCCAGCACTGCAGCCCGCACGAAATACCCGCGCTGCGCGCGCGCCTCCACCAGCCCGTGGGCCTGCAGCCGGTCATAGGCCGCCACCACGGTTTGCGTGCTCAGCCCGTAGCGCCGTCCACAGTCGCGCACCGAAGGCAGGCGGCTGCCCGGCGGCAGCAAGCGGTTGCGGATGCGGGCGGCAAACAGGGCGGCAAGCTGCTCCGTCAAGGTCGCCGCGGCATGGCGCTGCAGGCCGATGGCTTCCCCCTTCGTCGCTGCTGTATTGTTCAAATCGTCCATACAGTTGTTTTTTTGTATTGCCAATGTGTATTGATACTGTATTGAATTGAACCCTAAGCTGCAGCCCATGTCCACACCCGCAGCCTCCTCCGAGCAAACCCGTCTGCTGGCGCCCGCCCGTGCATGAAGCGCCGCACCCTGCCCCCCCCGGAGTTGATATATGGCCCTCACTTTGTCGCAGCGCAGCGCGCAATACACCACCTCCCCCATTCGCGATCTGCTCAAGCTCATCGAGCAGCCCGGCATCATCTCTCTGGCCGGCGGCCTGCCCGCGGCTGGCAGCTTTCCGGTGGACGCGCTGCGCGCTGCCTGCGCCGAGGTGTTCGACACGCAGGCCCAGGGCGCGCTGCAATACGGCCCGAGCGAAGGCATCGCCCCTTTGCGCGAGTGGGTGGCCGCGCAATTGCGCGAACAGGGCATCGCGGCACAGGCCGACGAAGTGCTCATCACCAGCGGCTCGCAGCAAGGCCTCGATCTCGTGGGGCGGGTGTTGATCGACCCCGGGAGCACCGTGCTGGTGGAGCGCCCGACTTACCTTGGCGCGCTGCAGGCCTTCGCGCCTTACGGTCCATGCTTTGCCGATCTGGACGACGATGCCCAGGGCGCGCTGCCGACGCTGAACGCCCCGGCGCATCGCGACGCGCGCATGGTCTATCTGCAGCCCAACTTCCGCAATCCCACCGGACAGACCCTGACCGCCGCGCGCCGGGCGCAATGGGCGCGCGCCTTGCAAGACCGCCCGATCGCCCTGGTGGAAGACAACCCCTACGGCGAGCTGTGGTTCGACGGCCCGCCGCCCGCGCCACTGGCGGCGCAGCTTCCCGGCCAGAGCATCCTGCTGGGCACCTTTTCCAAAGTGCTGTCTCCCGGGCTGCGTCTGGGTTATGTGCATGGGCCGCAGGAGGTGATTGCCAAGATGGCGCAGGCGCGTCAGGCCGCCGACCTGCAGACCTCCAGTCTGACGCAGCGCCTGGTGCTCAAGGTGCTTGAAGGCCGACTGCTGGATGCGCAACTGCCGCGCATCCGCGCGCTCTACCGCAGCCAACGCGACGCCATGCTCGCCGCTCTCGAACGCCACATGCCCGAGACCGTGCGCTGGGAGGCGCCTCAGGGCGGCATGTTCATCTGGCTGTCTCTGCCGGAAGGCGCAGACGCCACGGCGCTGCTGCCCCTGGCCCTAGCGCGCAAGGTGGCCTATGTGCCGGGTACGGCGTTCTACGCTGCAGGCACGGCCCCGCGCAACACCCTGCGCCTGTCCTATGCCACGGCCACGCCCGAACAGATCGACACCGCCATCGCGCATCTTGGCGACGTCTTTTCGCAGACCCAGGTGCGTCCGCTGACCGAGGGCGTGTTGAACCTCTGAAAAAACAAACCCGCCGGCGGCGGGTTTGTGCACGGGTGCAAGACCGTCAAAGCTCTTCGCGGAACGCGTCGTGGCAGGACTTGCAGGTCTTGGCGGTTTCGCCGAACACCACTTTGATCTCGTCGAGCTTGCCGGTCTTGGCGGCGGCCACCAGCTTGGGGGTCAATTCCTGCAGCTTGTCGGCATCGGCCTTGAACTTGTCCATCTCTTTCCAGAGTTCTGGCTTGGCATGCGAGTCGGGCAGATCGGTGCCCGGGCCGAAGGCCTGCCACGGCAGATGCGACATGAAGGCCACGACTTCGGCGTTCTGCAGCGCGGCCTTGGCATCGAACGGCGCCTTGCCCTGCACCATGGCGCCGATGCGACCGAAGCTCGCCGCCATCACGGTGAAAGCGGACTGGCGATACTTCACAGCGTCTTCTGGTTTGGCAAACTGCGCCTGAGCCGGCACGCTGGCCAGCAGACCACAGGCAAGCACGGCGGCAAAAAGCTTTTTGGGATGCAATGAGGCTGGGTTCATGGAACAGACTCCTGGCTGGATTGAACAACTGAGCGGAACAAAGGTGGGCCAAATGGCGGGGGCAGTGTAAGCAAAAGCAATCAAAGCTGCAGAGCCTGGCCAAGGCCCCCGACCTGTCCGTCTGGCGCCAACAGGACAACAAAACAACGCACCAAACGCAAAAAAAACGCACAGACCGCGTCGGACGGCTGCGCGCTCGGCTTAATATGCGGCTGGTTGAGCACGATCCTCCGGCACGATGGCGCCGATCGGGGCGCATCATGCACAGACCCGCAAGGCTAGGAGCCTGTCGGACTTGGGGCGCGGAAGGCGGAAAAGGGCCGTGTGGATGCCATGTGGCGGCGGATTTGCAGCCCCATAGCCGAAGCTATGGGGCAAAGCCGCTGCCGCAGGGCGCCGCACCGCCCTTTTGCAGCCCGCGATCCTCAAGTCCGACAGGCTCCTAGGAATCGGCTCGACGCGTTCGTGACAACCCTCATGACAACAGTGAATCTGCAAGGCGCGCAGCGGCCCCTAATGGCCCGCTGACGCGCCAGTGGAAACAAGCTCAACTTCTCGGAGTGCACTCGATATGGCCACTGCAAAACCCGCGGCAAAAAAAGCGACCGCCGCCAAAACCACCCGTCAACCCAGCGCGGCGTTCATGAAACCGCTCGCCCCTTCAGTGCATCTGGCCGCCGTCGTCGGCGCCGACCCGATGCCGCGCACTGAAGTCGTGAAAAAACTGTGGGAATACATCAAGGCGAACGGGCTGCAAGATGCCGCGAACAAGCGCATGATCAACGCCGACATCAAACTCAAGCCGATTTTTGGCAAGGATCAAGTCAGCATGTTCGAGATGACCAAACTGGTCAGCGCGCATTTGAAGTAAGGTAAGGCCTGATCGGTAAGGCCTGATCGCGCTGCGGGTTGCAAGGCCCGCGGCACATGGCGCAGACCCGGCAGCCGCCGGGTCTTTTTTCGTCCCCGACTTTTGGCTTGATCTCGCCATGAATCTGCCCAACGCCCTGCGCTGGCGCGCAATGCTTGGCCTCGTGCTCGCCGGCCTGGCCTGCGCGCTGCCGGTGCAGGCACGCACGCCTCAAACTCTTGCCCTGCCAGCGCAGACCACCTCCCCCGCCGCAGAGCCGCCTCAAGGCGGGCATCTCCCCCTCCCAACCTCCCCCACGCCGTGGGGGAGGAGCGATCACTCCCTCCCCACTTGTGGGGAGGGCCGGGGTGGGGATGGCCCCCTCGGGGGGCAGCGAGCGCAAGCGAGCGTGGGGGTCAACTCCCCCGCCGCAGAGCCGCCTCAAGGCGGGGGAAGCCCCCTCGGGGGGCAGCGAGCGCAAGCGAGCGTGGGGGTCCACATCTCCAGCGCTTTCTCCCCTTCGGACGGCGCGCTGACGCTGGTGCTGCAAACCATCTCCCGGGCGCAGAGCAGCATCCACGTGGCCGCTTATCTGTTCACCTCGTCCGATGTGGCCCGGGCGCTGGTGCAGGCCAGAAAGCGCGGCGTGCAGGTACAGGTGCTGGTGGACTGGAAAGCCAATTTCGACGAGGACGCCCGCTACGCGCGGCACGCGCTGGGCATTCTGCGCAATGCCGGCATCGCGGTGCGCCAGATCGACGTCTATCCCATCTTTCACGACAAATACATGGTGATCGACCGGCGCACGGTGCAGACCGGCAGCTTCAACTACACCTACTCCGCCGCGCATCGCAATGCCGAAAATGTGCTGGTGGTGTGGAACGCCCCCGAGCTGGCCGCGCGCTATCTGGCCGACTGGCAGCGCAACTGGGCGCTCGGCCAGCCGATCAAACTGCCGTATTGAATACCCGCAATGCCCGGGATTGCCACGATGCGCGCGGGGTTGCATGCGGCCACGTCTGTGCGGCCTAAAATTTGTTTTCTGCATTCGCACCGAATTCCTTTTTAGGCTCCCCCATGAAGTCCCTGTCCAAATCGCTCATCGCCGTCATCGTGCTGGCCGTTCTGGCTGTCGGCGGCTATCTCGGCTGGTCGGCGCTGAATCAGCAACCCGAGGCGCCCAATGCGAGCTTCAGCCTGCTCGACGGCAAGACGGTCGATCTGTCGGCGTATCGCGGCAAGGTGCTGCTGGTGAATTTCTGGGCGACGAGCTGCACCACTTGCGTGGGAGAAATGCCCGAACTGGTCAAAACCTATGACCTGCTCCACCCCAAGGGTTTCGACCTCGTCGCAGTGGCCATGAGCTATGACAACCCCAATTTTGTGCACAACTTCGTGCAGCAGCGCCAACTCCCGTTCACCGTGGCCTTCGATGCCAGCGGGCAGACCGCCAAGGCGTTCAGGGATGTGCGCCTGACGCCGACGAGCTTTCTCATCGACAAGTCGGGCCGCATCGTCAAGCAGTATGTCGGCCCGCCCAACTTCGCCGAACTGCATCAGCTCATCGACGACTTGCTGGCGCGGCAGGCCTGAATTTCACTTTGCCCCCGACGCCCGCTGCGGCTGGGCGAAGTGGTGTTTCAAATAGTCCAGCCACAGGCGCAGCCGCAAGGGCTGGTGCTTGCGCTGGGTGAACACCGCAAAAATGCCGTTGGGCGGCGCAGCGTAGTCTTCGAGGATGGCCACGAGCTTGCCCTCCTCCAGACTGGCACCCACCTCCCACAGCGAACGCCAGGCGATGCCCCGGCCTTCGAGACACCATTGGTGCAGCACGGCGCCATCGGTGCAGTCCATCCGGCCCGACACCCGCACATGCATGATCTGCCCATCGTCCTGAAACATCCAGCCGCGCGGCTGGCTGCTCACGGATGAATACGCCAGACAGGCGTGACGGGTGAGGTCGGCCGGTGTGACTGGGGCGCCGTGGCGCTGCAGATAGCTCGGTGCAGCCACGCACACGCGCCGGTTGTCGGCCAACCGCAGGCTGACCAGCGAGGAGTCGGCCAGATCGCCCACGCGCACCGCGCAGTCGTAGCCCTCGTTGACCAGATCGACCAGGCGGTCGGTGAGGTCGAGCGACAGCGTGACTTCGGGGTGCAGGTCGAGAAAACCGGGGATCAGCGGCGCGATGTGGCGGCGGCCGAATCCCGCCGGGGCGGTGATGCGCAGATGGCCGCTGGCCTTGACTCCGCCCGCGCTCACGCTGGCTTCGGCGTTCTGCAGATCGGCGAGCAGACGCTGGCAGTCTTCGAGAAAGGCGCTGCCTTCATCGGTCAGGCTGATGCGCCGGGTGGTGCGCAGCAGCAGCTTGACGCCCAGCCGGGCTTCCAGGGCATCGATGCGGCGACCGATGATGGCTGGCGCCACGCCTTCGGCATGCGCTGCCGCGGTCAGACTGCCCTTGGTCGCCACCGCGACAAAGGTCTCCAACTGTTTGAGTTTGTCCATATCCGCGCTCAATTACCGCCGTGGAAGTCATCAATGTAGCAACTTTCAGAGATGGAAATCGCGGGCTGCCCAGTTGGATTTGTGTCGCAGCGCAGCATAAACTCTATGGATCCCAAAAAGATGGGCGTCTGCCAGCCGCTGCGCAATCCGCTGCGGGATGGCTGACGCAATCCACCCACATCAAACTCACGGAGATCGCCAGATGACAACCGCTTCCGCCCCTCAGGGCGTCACGCTGAACGCCCCGCTGCAACCGGGCTTCGACCGCATCCTCACCCCAGACGCGCTGGCTTTCGTCGCCCAGTTGCACCGCGCTTTCGAGCCGCGCCGTCAGGCCCTGCTGGCCGCACGCAAGGCCCGCACCGCCCGCCTGGACGCCGGGGAAAAACCCGACTTCCTCGCACAGACCCAGGCCGTGCGCGAGGGCGACTGGACCATCGCCCCCCTGCCCAAGGCCCTGCAGCGCCGCCGCGTGGAAATCACCGGCCCGGTGGACCGCAAGATGATCATCAACGCCTTGAACTCCGGCGCCGACAGCTATATGGCCGACTTCGAGGACGCCAACACGCCGAACTGGGACAACCAGATCGAAGGCCAGATCAACCTGTTCGATGCCATCCGCCGCACCATCCGCCTGGAGCAGAACGGCAAGACCTATCGATTGAACGACACCATCGCCACGCTGCAGGTGCGCCCGCGCGGCTGGCACCTCGACGAAAAACACATGCTGGTGGACGGCCAGCGCGTGAGCGGCAGTCTGTTCGACTTCGGCCTTTTTTTGTTCCACAACGCCCACGAGCTGGTCGCCCGCGGCGCCGGCCCTTACTTTTACCTGCCCAAGATGGAGGGCCATCTGGAAGCGCGGCTGTGGAACGAGGTGTTCGTGCTGGCGCAGCAGGAACTCGGCCTGCCGCAGGGCACAATCCGCGCCACGGTGCTGATCGAGACCATCCTCGCCGCGTTCGAGATGGACGAAATCCTGTTTGAACTGCGCGAGCACAGCGCGGGGCTGAACGCCGGCCGCTGGGATTACATCTTCAGCGCGATCAAGAAGTTCAAGGTGGACCGCAACTTCTGTCTGGCCGACCGCGCGCAGATCACCATGACGGTGCCCTTCATGCGCGCCTACGCCCTGTTGCTGCTCAAGACCTGCCACAAGCGCGGGGCGCCCGCCATCGGCGGCATGAGCGCGCTCATCCCAATCAAGAACGATCCCGAGAAAAACGCCAAGGCGATGGAAGGCATCCGCATGGACAAGCGCCGCGATGCCACCGACGGCTACGACGGCGGCTGGGTCGCGCACCCGGGGCTGGTGCAAGTGGCGATGGAGGAATTCGTCGCCGTGCTCGGCGATGCGCCCAACCAGATCGGCAAGACCCGCGACGATGTGCAGGTGACGGCCAGCGACCTGCTGGACTTCCGCCCCGAATCGCCCATCACCGAGGCCGGGCTGCGCAACAACATCAACGTCGGCATCCACTACCTCGGCGCCTGGTTGTCGGGCAGCGGCGCGGTGCCCATCCACAACCTGATGGAAGACGCGGCCACCGCCGAAATCTCGCGCAGCCAGGTGTGGCAGTGGATTCACAGCCCCAAGGGCGTGCTCGACGACGGCCGCAAGGTCAGCGCGGAGATGGTGCGTGCGCTCATTCCCGAGGAACTGGCCCGCGTGAAAGCCACTGGCGCTGCAGGCCGGTTTGACCAGGCCGCGCAGATTTTCGAGCGCATGGCCACCGGCGCGGAATTCACCGAGTTTCTTACCCTGCCGCTGTACGAAGCGCTGAGCTGAGCAAGCGTTGCCCCACCAACAGCCGCCGCAGGGCGGCTGTTTTCATTTTGGCTCAAATTGAGCCCGGAATATTGCGGACACGGTGCAGATGAACCCCCTCGGCCATTGACGTTTGCCGAGGATTCGCAGGCGAGCATACCTAATATGAGGATACTTTTCTGCTCACCCATCCGCATGCCCGCACGGCGCTCGTGTGGATTTGGCGCTTGCCTGCCCCATGCTGAACTACGGGCCTAGGATTCGGTTTTCAACAACTCAACGAAAAGAGACCTCCATGCACATCCGTTCGCTGAAAGATCAGGTCGCCGTCATCACCGGCGCATCCAGCGGCATCGGTGCCGCCGCCGCTCGCGCGCTGGTGAATGAGGGCATGTCCGTCGTTCTCGCGGCCCGCTCTGCGGACAAGCTTCATGCCCTGTCCGAAGAACTGGGCAAGCGCGCTCTCGTGGTCGCCACCGACGTGGGCGACGAAGCCCAGGTGCAGCAATTGTTCGAAACGGTCAAAACCCGGTTCGGCGGCCTGGACTTGTTGTTCAACAATGCGGGCGTGGGTTATCACGGTGCATTCGAGCACGGCCGCACCGACGAATGGAAGGCCACCATCGATGCCAACCTCTGGGGCGTGCTGTATTGCACAAGGGCGGCGATACCGCTGCTGCGCGGTCGACCCGGCGCGATGATCAACACGGTTTCCAGCGTGGGCGGGCGGCGCGGCATCGAAGGCTGGGCGGTATACAACGCCACCAAGTTTGCCGTGGTGGGTCTGCACGACGCGCTGCGCAAGGAACTGGGGCCGCAAGGCATCCGGGTATCGCTGATCGAGCCCGGAGCGGTTTACACCGACTGGGGTCACAATGTTCCGCCCGAACAGATGAAGGCGCGGCGCGATGCCATCGAAGCGCTGCACGCGGAGGACATCGCCCAGGCGCTGCTCTACGCCTTTGCCCAGCCGCCGCATGTCAACCCGCAGGAACTGCTGATTCTGCCCACCAAACAGATCTCGCCATGAATGCCGTGCTCGACCCCCCAACCGCTTTGCCGCTGAGAGTCGACTTCTCCCGCGCCGAAGTGGTGGATACCGCCGCCCTGCCCTGGGTGGACTCGCCCGCAGTCGGCGTGCAGCGCAAACTGATCGAACGTGATGGCGGCGAAGCCGGACGGGCCACCTCGCTGGTGCGCTACGCGCCGGGTTCGCGCTTTGCCGCGCACACCCACCCGCTGGGCGAGGAAATTCTGGTGCTGGGGGGCACGTTTGCCGACGAACAGGGCGTCTATCCGGCGGGCACTTATCTGAAAAACCCTCCCGGTTCACGCCACGCCCCGTTCACCGAAGAGGGATGCCTCTTGCTGGTGAAGCTGTGCCATATGCAGCCTGACGACATCCAGCGCGTGGTGATCGACACGCATCAGGCGCCCTGGCTGCCGGGTCTGGTGCAAGGCTTGAGCGTCAAGCCTTTGTCCGACTTTGCGGGCGAGCATGCCGCGCTGGTGCAATGGGCGCCCGGCACCGTGTTCACTCCGCACCGGCATTGGGGCGGGGAAGAGATTTATGTGCTCGAAGGCGTATTCGAGGATGAGCACGGCCGGTACCCGGCTGGAACCTGGATGCGCAGCCCGCACCTGAGCCAGCATGCCCCATTCAGCCGGGAAGGCTGCACCATTTTCGTCAAAGTGGGGCATCTGCCGGAACCGGGCTGATCCCGTTCGTCCGCATGGTTTGGTGCATACTTGCGTGCATGACTGCGCCCGGCCACCCCGATCAGCATACCCTGTCGCACGCCGAAGCCCTGTGCGCCGCGCGCGGCGTGCGTCTCACGCCGCTGCGCCGTCGGGTGCTGGAGCTGGTGCAGTCGCGCACCGAAGCGGTCAAGGCCTATGACCTGCTCGCGCTGTTGTCCACCGAGGATCACGCCGCCAGGCCGCCCACGGTGTATCGCGCGCTCGATTTTCTGCTGGAGCAGGGGCTGATCCACCGTGTCGACAGCCTCAACGCCTTTGTCGGCTGCAAGCGCCCCGACACCCCGCATGCCGCACACTTTCTGCTGTGCGAGCGCTGTGGCCGGGTGCAAGAACTGCAAAGCGAGGCGGTGGACGCCGCGATCGTCCAAGCCGTGGCGGCAACGGGTTTTGTCGCCCGGCGCGCTCACCTGGAAGTGCAGGGTCTGTGCGCGGCCTGCGCCGCATCGGTGCAGGCCGACCGATCGGCGACCTGCCTCAGCCCGCGGGGTTGAGGGTATAGAGCCGCACCAGCGTCAGTCCTAGGCCGAGCAGCGCACCCAACGTGAGCCACAGGCGCAGCGGCAGGAACCACGACGGCCAGGGAAGCTGCTTACGCAGCATCACATCGGCGGCATAGGCGATGGCCAGACCAATGAACAGCCCGGTCATGCTGTACGCCACGCTCAATCCCCAGGTCATGCGCCAGGCCCACAGCGGCAGCACCACACCCCAGCCCAGCAGAAGCCAGGGGCGCTGCACCTGCGCCTCGGGCAGCGCCAGCGCCGCGCCCCAGTAGAGCGCGCCGAGAAAGGCCAGAATCGCCGCGGCGTATTGCGCCTGAATCGCTACAATTGGGAGTAGCGAGGTCACCGGCGCGATCCAGGCGGCGAAGCCCAGCGCGATGAACGGAATGAGCCCGGCCAGGCCAAGCGCGTAGGCGGGTGCTTTCATCAGGCGATCTCCCTTGGTGTCACGATGCATGGGCGGATTGTCGCCCAGGCGCGGGCGGACGCGGCTGCGTCAACGCAAATCAAACCCCCGCTGCATGCGCCTGCTGATCGGCGTGATACGAGGAGCGCACCAGCGCGCCCACGGCGGCGTGGGTGAAGCCCATCGCCAGCGCCTCGCGCTCGAACATCGCGAAGGTGTCAGGGTGCACATAGCGCGCCACCGGCAGGTGGTGCCCGGTGGGGGCGAGGTACTGGCCGATGGTGAGCATGTCGATGCCGTGCGCGCGCATATCGCGCATCACGTCGAGAATTTCATCGTCGGTTTCGCCCAGGCCGACCATCAACCCGCTCTTGGTCGGAATGCCGGGATGGCGCGCCTTGAAATCGGCCAGCAGCTTGAGCGAATGGGCGTAGTCGGCGCCGGGTCGGGCCTGTTTGTACAGGCGCGGCACGGTTTCGAGGTTGTGATTCATCACGTCGGGCAGGCCAGCGGCGAACAGATCGAGCGCCTTGTCGAGCCGTCCGCGGAAATCGGGCACGAGCACCTCGATCTGCGTGGCGGGCGACAGCGCGCGCACGGTCTGGATGCAATCGACGAAGTGCTGCGCGCCGCCGTCGCGCAGGTCGTCACGGTCCACGCTGGTGATGACCACATAGCGCAGCCGCATCGCGGCGATGGCCCGCGCCAGATTGCCGGGCTCCTCCGGGTCGAGCGGGTCGGGGCGGCCGTGGCCGACGTCGCAGAAGGGGCAGCGGCGGGTGCATTTGTCGCCCATGATCATGAAGGTGGCCGTGCCCTTGCCGAAGCATTCGCCGATGTTGGGACAACTGGCCTCTTCGCATACGGTCACCAGCCTGTGCTCGCGCAGCAGGCCTTTGATGGCGTAGAACTGCGACGAGGGCGCTGCCGCCTTGACGCGGATCCAGTCGGGCTTGCGCAGCGGCGCGTCGCCCGCAGGCACGATCTTGATGGGAATGCGGGCGGTCTTGGCCTGCCCTTTCTGTTTGATCGTGGGGTCGGCAAGCGGCGGGGTGGGCGAGGTCATGGGTGAAAAGGCAAGATGCGAAAAACGCTCAAGGCTTCATGGTAGGCCCGCCGCCCTGCCGCTGCCAGAGCAGGCCGAATTCCTCGGCGAAGGCGGCTGCGACCTGTTCCACGCCGGCCTGCACGCCCTGACTGGCCATGTCGAGGGTGCGCAGCCCGGCATAGCCGCAGGGGTTGATCCAGCCAAACGGCTGCAGATCCATCGCCACGTTGATGGCCACGCCGTGATAGGTGCAGCCGTTGCGCACCTTGAGCCCGAGGGCCGAGATTTTCTCGCCCGTTGCGAGGTAGATGCCCGGCGCACCGGGACGGCGCAGGCCGTCGATCTCCCATCGCGCCAGGGTGCGGATCACCGCTTCCTCGATGCGTTGCACGGTTTCGCGCACCATCCAGTGGCGACGGCGAAGGTCGAGCAGCAGATAGACCACCGCCTGACCGGGGCCGTGATAGGTGATCTGCCCGCCGCGATCGGTCTGCACCACGGGCAACCCATGCGGGGCGAGCAGATGCTCGGGCTTGCCCGCCTGCCCCTGGGTGAACACGGGCGGATGCTCCACGCCCCAGAGTTGGTCCGGCGTCGCCGCGGTGCGCGCCTCGGTCAGCGCGCGCATGGCCTGCCAGATGGGCAGATAGTCCTGCCGGCCCAGCCACTGCCAGTCCAGCGTGGCGGCTGGACTCAGTTCTGATCCATCCGGGTTCATGTTCGAGCCCTATCGAGTTGTGGCATTCACCATCGAAGCTGCAGAGAAAACTTTTGGCGCAACCCGCCATCGCCGTCGATTTTCGTTTACCGGCGCGCTTTTACAGTCTCACACACCTTGGTCCCGCCAGACGCGACACAATGAATACCTGAGTTTCAGGACGCTTGCCGTGGCCGGATTTTTCGTCTCTCTCATCATCTACCCCTTCGCCGTCTATGGCCTGCGCCGGTTCTTCACCGAGCGGCTGGGGATGGAGAACAACATCGGATTTCTGGTGTTCCTGCTCGCCAGCGTGGTGAGCTGGCTGGCGGCGCAAGCCGTGGGGCGGCTTTGAACTTCAGTCCCGGTCCGTCGGATCGGCCAGTTGGCTGGGGGAAAAGCCCGACTTCGGCCCCAGCGCCTGTGCGCGGATGGCCGGGTGCATGGCGCTGACCAGACGCGACATCGAGGCGAGCTTGTTCGAGGTGTCGCGCAGATGCTCGGCCAGGCGGCTGGCGATGCCCAGCGCCAGCCGCGCCGCAGCTGCGGGATGCTCCGCAACCAATCGCTCCAGCGCATCGCGGCCGAGTTCGGCCAGCGCCACGTCGGAATAGGCCACGCAACTGGCACTGCGCGGCGCATTGAGCAGCACGCCCATCTCTCCGAACATCTGCCCGGCCTTGGCGATGGACACCACCAGACTGTCGCCCTGGTGCTGCGGCGCTTTTTCCACGCTGACTTCGCCGTAGAGCAGCATCAGGATGGTGCCATCGTGCGTGTCATCGTCCTGCCGGATGAAGCACGTGCCCGCCTGTATCCAGCGCACCTGCATCTGGTTGGCGATGAGGACCGCATCCTCCGCAGTGAGGCGATGGCCGGGCTGGCGCAGCAGCAATTGCGCGATGCGCGGTGCCCAGGTCGCATGGTCGGTTCGGCTGGAAGGGCGTCGGTCTGGCATGGTGAGGCGTTGGGTCACAAACGCATGGTAGGCCCGATGCGCCGCACACATTCAGATATTTACAATACTTTCCTCCAAGGAGCGTTGCAGCGCCTGCGCGCAGTGTGCGTCGGGTGTCAGGCTTGGGGTCTTAACGGCGCTCATCCCTTCTTCTCCCGCGCGGCGACGAAGGCTGACAACCCATCAAATCCCCATGCCGCCAAACCCGCCCACCCCCGCCCTGCCTCCATTGCAACTCTCCGGCCTGGAACCGCTGGCCATCGGCCCCGGCTCGCTGTTCGTCAATATCGGCGAGCGCACCAATGTGACCGGCTCCAAGGCCTTCGCCCGCATGATCCTCGCGGGCGAGTACGACAAGGCGCTGGCCGTCGCGCGGCAACAGGTCGAGAACGGCGCGCAGATCATCGACGTCAATATGGACGAGGCCATGCTCGACAGCAAGGCGGCGATGGTGCGCTTTCTCAATCTGCTGGCCAGCGAGCCCGACATCGCCCGCGTGCCGGTGATGATCGACAGCTCCAAGTGGAGCGTGATCGAGGCCGGGCTGCGCTGCGTGCAGGGCAAGGCCGTGGTGAACTCCATCTCCATGAAGGAGGGCGAGGCCGAGTTCATTCGCCAGGCGCGCCTGCTGCGCCGCTACGGCGCGGCCACCGTGGTCATGGCGTTCGACGAGCAGGGGCAGGCCGATACCTATCAGCGCAAGATCGACATCTGCGCGCGGGCCTATCGCATCCTGGTCGAGCAGGTCGGGTTTCCGCCCGAGGACATCATTTTCGATCCCAACATCTTCGCCATCGCCACCGGCATCGAGGAACACGACAACTACGCGGTCGATTTCATCGAGGCCACGCGCTGGATCAAGCAGAACCTGCCCGGCGCCAAAGTGTCGGGTGGCGTATCCAACGTGTCGTTCAGCTTCCGCGGCAACGAGCCGGTGCGCGCGGCCATCCACACCGTGTTCCTCTACCACGCCATTCGCGCCGGTATGGACATGGGCATCGTCAACGCCGGGCAGATCGGTGTGTACGACGACCTCGACCCCGCGCTGCGCGAGCGCGTCGAAGACGTGGTGCTCAACCGCCGCCCCGACGCCACCGAGCGCCTGCTCGAAGTGGCCGAAGCGGTGAAAGGCGCCGCCAAGGACGATACCGCGCGGCTGGCCTGGCGCGAACTGCCGTTGCGCCAGCGCCTCAGCCACGCGCTGGTGCACGGCATCACCGACTTCATCGTCGAAGACACCGAGGAGGTCTGGCAGGCGATCCGCGCGGAGGGCGGGCGGCCGCTGCACGTCATCGAAGGCCCGTTGATGGACGGCATGAACGTCGTCGGCGATCTGTTCGGCGCGGGCAAGATGTTCCTGCCGCAAGTGGTGAAAAGCGCGCGGGTGATGAAGCAGGCCGTCGCCCACCTGCTGCCCTATATCGAGGCCGAGAAAAAAGAGATGGAGGCCGCCGGCTGCGACGTGCGCGCCAAGGGCAAGATCGTCATCGCCACGGTGAAAGGTGACGTGCACGACATCGGCAAGAACATCGTCACCGTGGTGCTTCAGTGCAACAACTTCGAAGTGGTGAACATGGGCGTGATGGTGCCGGCCAAGGACATATTGGCCAAGGCGCGCGAGGAAGGCGCCGACCTCATCGGGCTGTCGGGCCTCATCACCCCGAGTCTGGAAGAAATGCAGCACGTGGCCGCGGAAATGCAGCGTGACGATTATTTTCGCAGCCGCAAATTGCCGCTGCTCATCGGCGGCGCCACGACCAGCCGGGTGCATACCGCCGTGAAAATCTCGCCCCACTACGACGGGCCGGTGGTCTATGTGCCCGACGCCTCGCGCAGCGTGGGTGTGGCGCAGAACCTGCTGTCCGAGCAGGCTGCGGCCTATATCGCCGAGATCGAGGCCGACTACGAGAAGGTGCGCGTCCTGCACGCGGGCAAGCGCGTCACGCCCCTGGTGCCGCTGGAAAAGGCGCGGGCGAACAAGGCCCGCATCGACTGGTCGGCCTACCAGCCGCCCGTGCCCAAGTTCATCGGCCGCCGGGTGTTCCGCAACTACGACCTGGGCGAAATCGCCGCCCGCATCGACTGGGCGCCGTTTTTCCGGACCTGGGATCTGGCGGGCAGGTTTCCCGATATTCTCACCGACGACATCGTGGGCGAATCGGCCCGCCGGGTGTACAGCGACGCGCAGCGCATGCTCAAGCGCTTGATCGAAGGCCGCTGGCTCACGGCGCATGCCGTCATCGGTCTGTGGCCGGCCAACAGCGTGAACGATGACGACATCGCGATCTACACCGACGAGAGCCGCAGCACCGAGCTGATGGTGTGGCATGGGCTGCGTCAGCAGACCGAGCGTCCGGTTGTCGATGGCGTGCCCCGCCCCAACCGCGCGCTGGCCGACTTCATCGCGCCCAAAGGCGTCGCCGCCGATTACATCGGCCTGTTCGCGGTCACCGCAGGTATCGGTGTCGAAGCGAAGGAAAAAGCCTTTCTCGCCGACCTCGACGACTATTCCGCCATCCTGCTCAAGTCGCTGGCAGACCGCCTGGCCGAGGCACTGGCAGAGCGCATGCACCAGCGCGTGCGCACCGAGTTCTGGGCGTATGCGCCTGAAGAATCCTTGAGCAATGCGGAATTGATCGCCGAGAAGTATCGCGGCATCCGCCCGGCGCCGGGCTATCCGGCCTGCCCCGAGCACTCGGTGAAAGCCGAGATGTTCGCCGCGCTGCAGGCGCAGGACATCGGCATGACGCTGACCGAAAGCTGGGCCATGCTGCCCGCGGCCAGCGTGAGCGGCTTTTACTTCGCCCACCCCGAGGCGCAATACTTCAACGTCGGCCCCGTCGGCCCGGACCAGAAGGCCGACTGGGAACGCAGAGCCGGTCGGCCGCTGGAAGCTGTCGCGGTGCAGGCAGTCGCCTGAGCCGCAATGCAATGGCCCGTGCCGTTCGGCCGGGCCTTGGCTGTCGATTGCGGGCTCAGCCCGGGTTGCCTGATTCCGCAGCCGCCGGTGGCGGCGGCAGATGGCCAGCGCGCTCCGCCGCCTCGGCCTCGCGCAGCGCCTGGGCGCGGGCTTCGTGGCTGTGATCGGCGCCCAGCAGCATATACATCGCGGGCACGACGAACAGGGTGAACAGCGTGCCGATGGCCAGGCCGGTGGCGATGACCAAGCCCATGTTGAAGCGGCTGACCGCGCCCGCGCCAGAGGCCAGGATCAGTGGCATGACGCCGAGCACCATGGCCGCAGTGGTCATCAGGATGGGCCGCAGCCGCATGCCCGCGGCGTGCTCGATGGCTTCACGCTTGCTCATCCCGGCGCGCTGCATATTGTTGGCGAACTCGACGATCAGGATGCCGTGCTTGGAAATCAGGCCGATGAGCGTGACCAGTCCGACCTCGGTGTAGATATTGAGGGTGGCGTGGCCGATGCCGAGGTTGATGAACAGCAGCGCCCCGGAGATCGCCATCGGCACCGACACCAGGATGATGACCGGATCGCGGAAGCTCTCGAACTGCGCGGCCAGCGCCAGGAAGATGATGATCAGGGCAAAGCCGAAGGTCAGCACCAGCCCACCGCTTTCCTGCTCGAACTGGCGCGACGGCCCGGCGAAGTCGTAGCTGTAACCCGTCGGCAGGGTGCGCTTGGCCAGCGCCACCAGATCGTTCAGCGCCTGGCCCTGCGCGATGGTGGGCAGGGACACGCCCTGGATCGTCGCGGAGTTGGCCTGTTGGAAGTGGTTGATGGTCTCGGGCTGCACGCTCGAGGTCAGGTGCACCACGGTGGACAGCGGCACCATCGCGCCACTGGCCGTGCGGATGTAGTAGTGCTTCAACTGATCTGCGTTGAGGCGGTACTTCTGCTCGACCTGCGGGATGACCTTGTAGGAGCGGCCGTGGAGCTCGAAAAAGTTGACGTAGCCGCCGCCGAGCATGGCCGACAGCGCCGAGCCAATGTCCTGCATGGTCAGGCCGAGCTGCGCGGCCATATCGCGGTCGATGTGAATGCGGGTCTGCGGCAGGTCGATGCGCAGGTCGGACTGCAGGAAAATGAACTTGCCGGTTTTCAGCGCGTCTTGAAGGAATTGCTGCGACACCGCGTAGAGCTTGTTCACCGGTTCGGTGGTGGTGATGACGAACTGGATCGGCAAGCCGCGCGAGCCCGGCAACGGCGGCGGCTGGAACACCGCGATCTGGCTGCCGGCGATGTGGTTGAGCTTTTGTTGCAGCACCGGCTGGAGATCGGTCGCAGTCTTCTTGCGCTCGTTCCACGGTTTGAGCACCATGCCGCCGATCACCTGGCTGGGAGTGTTGAGCTGGAACACATGGTCGGTTTCCGGGAAGGTCTTGAACACGTCGTAGACCTGCTTGGCATAGAGCGCGCGCTGGTCGAGCGTGGCCGTGGGGTTGTTGTAGGACAGGGAGACGAGCACACCCTGGTCTTCCTGCGGCGCCAGCTCCGACTTGGAGGTGGAGTAGAGGAAATAGATGGAACCCAGGATGATGACGGCCATCACCACGGTCACCGGCAGAAAGTTGAGCGAGCCGTGCAGGGTACGCTCGTAGCGCTTGTGCAGACGGTCGAAGCTGTGGTCGAGGAACAGCACCAGCCGGTCCTGCCAGCTATGGCTCTGCGGGTCGGGCGCCTTGAGCAACTTCGAGCACATCATCGGCGACAGCGTCAGCGCGATGATCGCCGAAATCACCACGGTACCCACCAGCGTGAAGGCGAACTCGGTGAACAGCGCGCCGGTGAGCCCGCCCATGAAGCCGATGGGCACATACACCGCCACGAGCACGATGGTCATGGCGATGATGGGGTTGGCCAGTTCGCGCGCGGCGCGCACCGCGGCGTCATGCCGCGGCATGCCTTCCTCGAGGTGGCGGCTGATGTTCTCGACCACGATGATGGCGTCGTCCACCACCAGTCCGATGGCCAGCACGATGGACAGCAGGGTGAGCAGGTTGATCGAGTAGCCCAGCGCCAGCATGATGGTGAAGGTGCCGACGATCGACAGCGGGATCGCCACCAGCGGAATGACGACCGAGCGCAGCGAACCGAGGAAAACGAACACCACGACGGTGACGATGAGCACCGCTTCGACCAGGGTCTTGATGACCTCGTCGATCGAGGAATTGACGAACTTGGTCGAGTCGTACACGATCTGCCCCTTCAATCCGGAGGGCAGTTGCTGCTGGATGTCGGGGAAGACCTTGCGCACCCGGGCGACGACGTCGAGCAGGTTGGCGCCAGGCGCCACCTGGATGCCGATGAACACCGACGACTTGCCGTCGAAGGCCACCGAGCTGTCGTAGTCGTCCGAACCGAGGGTGACGTTGGCCACCTGATCGAGCCGCACCACCTGGCCGCCCACCGTCTTGACCACCATGTTGCGGAAGCCCTCAAGCGACTTCAGATCGGTATTGGCCGACACATTGATCTGCACCATCTGGCCCTTGGTGCTGCCGCTGGCCGAGAGGTAGTTGTTGGCCGCAAGCGCCGAATACACGTCGGCGGCGGTGAGGCCGAAGGCGGCGAGCTTGTTCGGGTCGAGCCAGGCGCGCAGCGCGAAGTTCTTGGCCCCCAGGATCTCCGCCGTCTGCACGCCTTCGACGGCCTGCAGCCTGGGCTGCACCGCGCGGATCAGGTAGTCGGTGATCTGGTTCGGCTTGAGCACATCGCTGTAGAAGCCGATGTACATCGCGTCGATGGTCTGGCCGATGGACACGCTGAGCACCGGCGTCTGCGACTGCGGTGGCAACTGGTTGAGCACCGAATTGACCTTGGTGTTGATTTCGGTGAGCGCCTTGTCGGGGTCGTAGTTCAGCCGCAGGTTGGCGGTGATGGTGCTGACGCCCTGCACGCTGCTCGACGTCATGTAGTCGATGCCGTTGGCCTGCGCGATGGCGTTTTCCAGCGGCGTGGTGATGAAACTGGCCACCAGATTGGCGTCGGCGCCGGGGTACGAAGTGGTGATGGTCACGACCGCGTTCTGCGTGTAGGGGTACTGCAGCACCGGCAGCAGGCCCACCGAGCGCAGGCCCAGCACCAGGATCACCAGGCTGACCACAATGGCCAGCACCGGGCGATCAATGAAAATGTCTGTGAATTTCTTGTTCATCGCGCTCTGGCCGGTTCAGGAGTTGGGCACTTGCGGGTTGGGGTTGTCGGCCGGCTGCACGCTGTTGTTGATGAGCACCGGCGTGCCATTGCGCAGCTTGAGCTGGCCGGCGGTGACCACGGTCTCGCCCACCTTGAGCCCGCTGACGATGGCCACCTGATCTCCGCGCGTCAGGCCGGTGGTGATGAAGCGCTGCTCGGCCACCAGCCTGGGCTTGCCATCCGGCCCCTTGCCTTCATCCTTGACCAGAAAGACCGTGGCGCCATACGGGTTGTAGGCAACGGCCGCATTGGGCAGGGTGATGTAGTTGCGCGGCGCGCCGTCGGTCAGCCGCACCGTGGCGAACACGCCGGGCAACAGTTCGCCCTTGGGGTTGGGGATGCGGGCGCGCACCGTAAGGTTGCGCGTGGCCGTGTTCACCTGCGGCTCGATCGCAATGACCCTGGCCTCGAAGGTTTTGCCTGGCACCGCATTGGTGGTGACTTGCGCCGTCATGCCCACATGCACCAGATCGATCTGGCTCTGCGGCACAGTGAAGTCGATGTCCATCGGATCGAGCGCCTGCAGCGTCACCGCCTCCGTACCTGGCGCCAGGTACTGGCCGAGGTTGATTCTGCGTATGCCCAGCACGCCCGAAAACGGCGCGGTGATCTTCGCCTGCGCGATCACCGCCTTTTGCGCGTTGATCTGTTCACCCAGCGCCTTGAGCTGGGCCTGCAGGCTGGCGACGGTGGAGCGGTCGCTGTCGACCACGGCCTGACTGACGGCCTGCACCTTGATCTGCGCCTCATCGCGCCTGAGGTTGATCTGCGCCAGATCGAGCTGGGCCTGCAACTGCCCCACCTGCGCCTGCAGTTGCGCCAGTTGCGCCCGCTGCTGCGCGTCGTTGACCTGCGCCAGCATCTGCCCCTTGGTCACCTTTTCGCCGGAGCGGAAGTGAATGGCGGTGACCATCCCCCCGATCTGCGGGCTCAACGAGGTCTGCTGACTGGCGTGCAGATTGCCCAGCGCCTCCACCGTCGGCTGCCACGACGACTCCTGCGCCACGATGGTCGAAACCGTCTGCGGCGGGTTGGACATGCCCTTGATCGCCTTGGCGATCATGGTGCCCTTGAACTGCTGGAACCAGGCCACGCCCCCGATCAGGACGGCGGCGATGATGAGCATGATGATCATGCGCTTGGTGGTGCCTTGGGTCATCTGTGAACTCCGTGTGCTGGTTTTTGTAGGGTGCCTGATCGGGAAAACGGGGCGGCTTGTCGTCGGTTCACTGGCTGGCCGACGCCGCGGCGACGGGTGCGCTGTGGTCACCCAGCACCCCGCCGCCCATGGCCTGATAGAGCGCTGCGCTGTCGGCCAGACGCTGCGCCTGTGCCGAGATCAGGCCGATGCGGGTCTGCTGCGCCTGCTGCTGCGCGGTGAGCAACTGCAGATAGCTGGCTGCGCCGAGCAGGTATTGCTGCTCGACGAGCTTGAGCGACTCCTGCGCCGACGCATCGGCGGCGGCCTGGGCCTGCAGCGTCTGCGCGTCGTTGTCCAGCGCACGCAGGGCATCAGCAACATTGCGCAAGGCCTGCAATACGGTTTGCTGATAGTTGGCCCCCGCGGCCTGCAGGCTGGCTTCGGCGGCATTGGCGCCCGCCTTCAGCCCGGCGTTGAACAAGGGTTGCGCCAGACTGCCGGCCAAAGACCACACCGCCGACCCCGGCCCGAACAAGGCGCCCGTGGTCAGCGCCTGTGTGCCCAGACTGGCGCTGAGGTTGATCTGCGGATAGAGCTTGGAAATCGCCACGCCGTATTGCGCCGTTGCGGCGTGCAGCAGGGCCTGGCTGGCCTGGATGTCGGGCCGCTGCTGCACCAGGGCGGAAGGCACGACCATCGGCAGGGTTTGCGGCAGGGTGAAGTCGGCCAGTGTGAAGCGGGGAATGTCGGCCGCGCCCGGCGCCTGACCCAGCAGCACGGCCAGCAGGTGATCGGTCTGCTCCAGACTGTTGCGCAGCGGGGGCAGGCTGGCGCGCGTTTGCTCCACCTGCGTCTGCAGCGTCAGCACGTCGCTGCGCGCCGCCGCGCCCAGGGCAAAGCGCTTGCGGGCGATGTCGAGCTGGTCCTGCTGCGCTTTCAGAATGGCCTCGGTGGCGTCGATCTGCGCGCCGAGCTGCGCCTGGGTAAAGGCTGCCGTAACCACGTTGGCCGCAAGGGTCAGGCGGGCGCCGTCGAGCTGGTACTGCTGATAGCTGGCCTGCGCCGCGAGCGCTTCGAGCGCGCGGCGATTGCCGCCGAACAGGTCGAGGTTGTAGCCGACGGCGACGCTGGCGTTATACAGGTTATAGATATTGCTCGTGTTGCTGCTCTGGCCGAAACTGGAAGAATTGGTCTGGTTGCGGTTGGCGCCCAGATTGCCGTTGACCGTGGGATAGAGCGTGGAACCGGCCTGGGCCTGGTAGGTCTGCTGCGCCTGGCGCAAAGTGGCTTCGGCGGCAGCCAGAGTCGGGCTGCTGCGCAGCGCCGAGTCCACCAGCCCATCGAGACGGGACGAGCCATACACCCGCCACCAGTCGGGCGCGATGCGCTCGACCGTCCGCAAGCGCTGCGCACCCCCCATCGACCCGGGGGCCGAGGCGGTCTGCACGGGCAGCGCCTCGCGGGTGTACTGCTGCACCGCGGGCGCCTTGGGCGCATGGAAGTCGGGGCCGACCGTGGTGCAGCCGCCCAGCAGGGCAAAGCCGAGGGCAATCCAAACAGCGCGAGGGGTCGCGGGCAAATTCTGCATAGGGCGGGTCCGGAAAGACGGAAGGACAGCGGGGGAGAAAACCGAATGAACTGCACCACTCAAGCGTCCCTGGGCAGGGAGCAAGCGGCTCAAAATAGCGACTGATTCTAAGAGGCGCTTGCGATTTCTGCCGGGTGCGTTCCCCCCGACAGCATGAGGCGAACGCAACGCATGCTAGGGGAAAACGATATGGCCGGGTTGCTTTACTATGCCAATGAATATCGCAAACACGCCAATATGCCTCAATCCGCGCTAACGTCAACTGAATGTGAATGCAGCAAGGCCGAGCTGCTCGACCGCATCAACCATCTGGGCGGAGCCGAGCTGATCGCGGTGAATGTGCGCAATCCGCTGGCCATGGACCCGCAAACCCATTGCCACGCCCGCGGCACACTGTTTCTGCTCACCGAGGGGCTGGTCATCGTGGAGACCGCGCAGGGCCGCCAGCTTTCGCCCTCGCAAACCATAGGCTGGATGCCACCTGGCGTGGAACACGCCGTGCAGTCTTACGGGCCGACCGCGGGTTGCGGCGCCTTTCTCACGCCCCAATTCTGCGGCGACCTGCCGGCCGAGCCGACGAGCTATCCGGTGAACCCGCTGGTGGCGCTGATCCTGCAAAAGGCGTTGAGCTGGCCACACGGCACCCCGCTCGACCTCACCCGCATGCGTCTGCTGCTGGTCCTGCTCGACGAATTGCGCCAATCTCCCGCCCGCCCGCTGCAATTGCCCTGGCCGCAGGACGCCCGGCTGCTCGGCATCGCCCGCGCCCTGCTCGACGACATCGCCAGCGCGCGCACCCTGGAGCAGTGGGCGCGCTGGGCCGAAATCAGCCCGCGCACACTCAGCCGCAAGTTCATGCTGGAGACCGGCATGAGCTTTGCCCAATGGCGTCAGTGGGCGCGGCTGACCCAGGCGCTGGAATGGCTGGCCACCGGGCGAGCGGTCAAGGACGTGGCGCTGTCGCTGGGGTACGACAGCGTGAGCGCGTTCATCAAGACCTTCCGCCAGGCGCTGGGCGCCACGCCGTCGGCCTATTTCCAGGCCCAGCAGCGCGGGCAGCCGATGCCAGCCTCGTCCGCCGCCCAGCCCGCTGCCGCACTGGAATGAAACGCGCGTGCATGCATATCCTGCGTGCATATCCTTCCAACAAAGGATTCTTTGAAACCGTCGACAGAGATCGGTAGGCTTGACGCTTGTCAAACATCGCCAAAGGAGACCCCCCATGAAATTCGAAACGCTCGCCGTCCACGCGGGCTACAACCCCGATCCCGTGACCCGCTCGGTGGCGGTGCCCATTTACCAGACGGTGTCTTACGCCTTCGACGACACCCAGCACGGCGCCGACCTGTTCGACCTGAAGGTGGCGGGCAATATCTACACCCGCATGATGAACCCGACCAACGACGTGCTGGAAAAGCGCGTCGCCGCGCTCGAAGGCGGCGTGGCGGCGCTGACGCTGGCCTCGGGCATGGCGGCGATCACCGCGGCTATCCAGACGCTGGCCGAGGCGGGCGACAACATCGTCTCCAGCAGCCGTCTGTATGGCGGCACCTACAACCTGTTCGCCCACACCTTCCCGCGGCAGGGGCTGGAGGTGCGTTTCGCCGATCCGCGCGACCCGGAGAGCTTCGCCCGGCTGATCGACCACCGCACCCGCGCAGTGTTCTGCGAAACCATCGGCAATCCGCTGGGCAATGTGACCGATATCGGCGCGCTCGCGGCGGTGGCGCATGCCGCCGGCGTGCCGCTGATCGTCGACAACACCGTGCCCTCGCCCTATCTTTGCCGCCCGTTCGAGCACGGCGCGGACATCGTGGTGCACTCGCTCACCAAATACCTCGGCGGCCACGGCAACAGCGTGGGCGGCGCCATCGTCGATTCGGGCAAGTTCGATTGGGCGGCGCACGCCGAGCGCTTCAAGCTGCTGGTCGAGCCCGACGTGAGCTATCACGGCGTGAGCTACACGCAGCAGTTCGGCACGGCCGCGTTCATCGCCCGCGCCCGCGTGGTGCCGCTGCGCAATATGGGCGCGGCGCTGTCGCCGCTCAACGCCTTTCTCATTCTGCAGGGCATCGAAACCCTGCCGCTGCGCATGGACCGCATCTGCGCCAACACGCTGCACATCGCCACGCATCTGCAGAAACATCCGCGCGTGGCCTGGGTACGCTACGCCGGGCTGGTCGATCATCCCGATCATGATGTCGCCCAGCGGCTGATGCAAGGCCGCGCCTCGGGCATACTGAGCTTCGGCGTCAAGGGGGGCCGCGAGGCCGGAGCGCGCTTTCAGGACGCGCTCAAGCTGATCACCCGGCTGGTCAACATCGGCGACTGCAAGTCGCTTGCCTGCCATCCGGCCACGACCACGCACCGCCAGCTCAACCCGCTGGAACTGCAGGCCGCCGGGGTGAGCGAAGACATGGTGAGACTGTCCATCGGCATCGAAAATGTGCATGATCTGATCGGCGATCTCGACCAGGCGCTGCAAGCCAGCGGCGGCTGATACCCTGCGCTTCGGGCGGCTGTCGTCAAACTGGCGACCTGCGCGTTGAATAGGCCATACTTCATCAGACTCTCGGGAGAGCAATATGTCATCCATTCCTCCGCAAGTTCCGGCTACGACGGGCAAAGGCGTCTGGATCGCGGTTTTCGTCATGGGCGCCGTGATCGTGGCCTTGCTGGCCGCGGTGCTTTACAAACTCAGCGACAGTTCGGGCAACAAGCCGGAAGTGGCCGTGGCCGTTGCGTCACAGCCCGCCAGCGCGCCGCTCGCTCACACCGCGGCGGCCTCATCAGTCGTTTCTGCCCTTGCGGCAGCGCCTGCGTCCAAGCCTGCCGAACAGGTGACCCCTGAACCTGCGCCACAACCCGCGGTCAAACAGCGCGTGGTCGCCCCGCGGCCTGTTCCAGTGGCGCAGCAGACGCATTCAGCTCAACAGATGGCACCACAGACCTTCGAGCCGCAACAGTTCGCACCGCAAGCCGCGCCCGTACCGGCAGCCCCGCAGCAGCCGGTTTGCAACAACTGCGGCACGGTGACCGCGGTCACCCCGGTCCAGGTACAGTCGCAGCAGACCAACCCGGTCGGTGTGATCGCCGGGGGTCTCATCGGCGGCATCCTGGGCAATCAGGTCGGCGGTGGTGACGGACGCAAGCTGGCCACCGTGGCCGGCGCCATCGGCGGCGGCATCGCCGGCAACGAAATCGCCAAACGGGTGGATGCGCAGACGGTTTACAACGTGCAGGTGCGTCTGGACAACGGTCAGGTGCAGACCCTGCAGCTCAAGGTCGCCCCGCCCGTGGGTCAGCGTGTGCAGATCGGCGCCGACGGCGGACTCAATCCGATTCGGTGAACGTCATCTCGCCATTTTTCAAGCGGCAATCACCCCCTGTTTACGGGGGTCCGCAACAATGTTCGAGCGTGATTGACGGAAAAGATGAAGCGTTACAAAATGGACTGAACTTTTTGTGTTTTTGCTGAACAGAACAAGGGCTGCTGTGGTTTGAGTTCATGCTCGATCCTGTGGCCCTCCAAGTTGCCCGGTAGTCTGCTCTACAGACTCTCCCCCCGATCCGGGCATTTCCAGCCAGGTGCGCAAAGCACCTGGCTTTTTTTTGTCAAGTCGACGTCAGGGCGCGGCGCAACTGCAGGGCCTCGGCGAGATGAGGCAGGGCGATGTGCTCCGATCCGGCCAGATCGGCGATGGTGCGCGCCAGCCGCAGCACCCGATGCGCCGCGCGGGACGACCAGCCCAGCCGGGTGATGGCCTGGGTCAGAAAGGCGCCGCTGGCGGCGTCGAGCGCGCAATGCACATCCAGTTCGGCCCCTTGCAGCCGGGCATTGAGCTTGCCTTGCCGCGCCTGCTGACGCTCAGCCGCAACGGCCACGCGAGCGGCGATCTGCGCGCTGGTTTCGCCTTGCGGCATCTGCAGCAGCGCATCGGGCGCAATGGCGCCGACTTCGACCTGAATGTCGATACGGTCGAGCAAGGGGCCGGAGACGCGCCCCTGATACCGCGACACCTGATCGGGCGTGCAGCGGCAGGCCTTGGTGGCATGGCCCAAGTAGCCGCAGGGACAGGGATTCATCGCCGCGATGAGCTGAAAGCGCGCCGGAAATTCGGCCTGACGCGCCGCGCGGGAAATGTGGATGCGCCCGGTCTCCAGCGGTTCGCGCAGACTCTCCAGCACCGCGCGGTCGAACTCGGGGAGCTCATCGAGGAACAAAATATTCTGCGTGGCCAGTGAAATTTCGCCCGGGCGAATGGTCCCCGCGCCGCCGCCCACCAGCGCCACCGCCGACGCCGTGTGATGCGGGCTGCGAACGAAACGCCGCCCCCACTGCGCCGGGTCGAAGCGCCCCACCAGACTGAGCACCGTGGCGCTCTCCAGCGCCTGCTCGCGCGTCATGGGCGGCAGCAGCCCGGCAAAGCGCTGCGCCAGCATCGACTTGCCGCTGCCCGGCGGCCCCACCATCAGCACATGATGACCGCCTGCGGCGGCGATTTCCAGCGCGCGCTTGGCCGCGCTGTGGCCCCGCACCTCGGCCATGTCGGGCGCGTCGGCAGGCGAAATCTCGACGGCAGCGGCCGTCACCGGCTGCGCCGCGCCGTCCTGTTCGAGCAGATAGGCCACGACCTGCTGCAGATCGTCGGCGCCGAGAACGGTTCCCGCCTGCGCCAGAGCCGCTTCTGCTGCGCTGGCTTGCGGCAAGACCAGGCGAGACTCGGCGGCATCGCCTTCCTGCGTCGCCCCCAGCGCGCACGCCATTGCCAGCGCGCCCCGCGTGGGCCGCAACGCCCCGGTGAGCGACAGTTCTCCCGCGAAGGTGTGACCCCGCAGACGCTCGGGAGGAATCAAGCCCTGCGCCGCCAGCAGGCCGATGGCGATGGGCAGATCGAAGCGGCCGGACTCCTTGGGCAGATCGGCCGGCGCCAGATTAACGACGATGCGCCTGTTCGATGGAAACCCCAGCCCGCTGTTGATGAGCGCGCTGCGCACCCGGTCGCGTGCCTCGCGCACCTCGGCCTCGGGCAGCCCGACGATGGTGAAGCCGGGCAGACCGGGCGACAGATGCACCTCCACCGTGACCGGCGGCGCTTCCATGCCCAGCAGCGCCCGGCTGGCGACCTGCGCCAGCGACATGGATGCCGAATGCGCCGATCAGCGCCAGGCGTCTTCGGGCGATGCGGACGGCGCCTGCGCCCCGCTGTCCAGCCGCGCCTGCAATTCGCGCACCTGGGCTTCGAGGGTATCGATCTGCTGGCGCGCCGCCAGCAGCATGCGCTGCGTGGCGTCGAACTCGTCGCGCGTCACCAGATCGAGCCGCCCCGCTGCGGAATGCGCCAGCGCGCGCAGATTGCGCTGCGCATCGTGCAGCGGCGATTGCTCGATCAGGCGGCCGAGCTGGTCGAAAAGGGTGTTGTTGCGTTGGCGAAAGCCGTCGTTCATGGCGATGCTCCTGAAATGACTTCTAAATATGCATTGTGACCGATTTTGGCGCGAGCTCTTTTGTGTCTGCTGGAGAACCGCCCAGCCACCTTGCGCGCCGTCAGCAGACCCGCCGCATTGCTGCACCCGTTGGGTAGACGCTTCGGTCGGGCAAACCACAGGATTGATGTATACGGGAGCCACTCTGATAATCCCCCCAACCAGGGATTGCGGCGGATAGCTGCCGGATTTGTGTTTTTTTTGGCACAACACTTGCTTTATTTCCGTGCCACTGTGTTGAAGTCCCACCGTACACAACCCATGAGGAAATTTCCATGAGAAAGTCCATTGCGGCACTCGCGCTGGGCGCATCGCTTGCGGCATTCAGTCTGCCTGCGCTGGCCGCCAAGACCTTGGTGTACTGCTCCGAGGGCAACCCCAACGGCTTTCAACCTGCGCTCTACACCGACGGCACCACCTTCGATGCCAGCTCGCGCACCATCTACAGCCGTCTGGTGGAATTCAAGCCCGGCACGACCGAAGTCGAGCCGGGGCTGGCCACCTCGTGGGAGGTCTCGCCTGATGGCAAAACCTACACTTTCCATTTGCGCAAGGGCGTGAGGTTCCAGAGCAACTTTGGCTTCACCCCCACGCGCGACTTCGACGCCGACGATGTGGTGTTCACCTTCGAGCGCATGCTCGACAAGAGCAATCCGTATCACAGGGTCTCGGGCGGCACGTACGACTATTTCAACGGCATGGGCATGCCCAAGCTCATCAAGGCGATCAGGAAGCTCGACTCCTACACCGTGCGGTTCGAGCTCAATCAGCCCAATGCGGCTTTTCTGGCCGATATGGCCATGGACTTCGCCTCCATCGACTCGGCGCAGTACGCGGACAAGTTGGCCAAGGAGAACAAGAAGCAAGACCTCGATCTCAAGCCCATCGGCACCGGCCCGTTCGAGCTTGTGGCCTATCAGCCCGATTCGATGATCCGCTACAGGGCGTTCCCGCAGTATTGGCGCGGCAAGGCCGCCATCGACAATCTGGTATTCGCCATCACGCCCAATGCCTCGGTGCGCTGGGCCAAGCTGCGCGCGGGCGAATGCCAGATCATGGCTTACCCCAATCCCACCGATATCAAGGCGATGCAAGCTGATAAATCCATCGAGGTGCTCTCGCAGCCCGGTCTGAACGTCGGCTACCTGGCCTTCAACACCGAGAAAAAACCGCTGGACAATGTCGAGGTGCGCAAGGCGCTCTACATGGCCATCAACAAAAAGGCCATCGTCGATGCCGTTTTCCAGGGAACGGCCACCGTGGCGGTCAACCCGATGCCGCGGACCATCTGGGGCTACGACCAATCGATCAAAGACTACCCCCATGACCCGGCCGAAGCCAAGAAACTGCTGGCCAAGGCGGGCTACCCCAATGGCTTCGAAACCGATATCTGGGCCATGCCCGTCTCTCGTCCGTACAACCCCGACGCGCGCCGCATGGCGGTGATGATCCAGTCGGACTGGGCCAAGATCGGCGTCAAGGCCAAGATCGTGACCTACGAGTGGGGCGAATACCTCAAGCGCCTGGGACAGGCCGAACACCGGACCGCGCTGCTGGGCTGGACCGGCGACAACGGCGATCCCGACAACTTCCTCAACACCCTGCTGGGCTGCGCCGGCGTGCACACCACGCAGAACATCGCCCAGTGGTGCAACAAGCCTTACCAAAACCTGATGGACGAAGCCCTGCAAACCACCGATCAGTCCAAGCGCGCCAAGCTCTATGAACAGGCGCAGGTGATCTTTCACCAGCAGGTTCCTTGGGTGCCGATCGACTATTCCACGGTTTACATGCCCATGTCCAAAAAGGTACGGGGCTACACCATCTCGCCGACGGGAGCGCATATCTTCTACGGCGTAAGCCTGGAATGACCTCCTTTTTCCTCAAACGCTTGGCGCTGATCATCCCGGCGCTGGCGGGCGTGAGCCTGCTCACTTTCGCCCTGGTGCATCTCATCCCCGGCGATCCGATCACCATTATGGTCGGCATCCGCGGGCTCACACCCGAGCGCCACGCCGAAATGCTGCACCAGCTCGGCCTGGACAAGCCACTTTGGCAGCAGTTTCTGATGTACGACTGGAATGCACTGCATGGCGATCTGGGTCGGTCGATCTTTACCCGCCAGCCGGTGATGACCGAATTTCTCCAGCGCTTCCCGGCTACTGTCGAGCTGTCGCTTGCGGCCATCGTATTTGCCATCGTCATCGGCCTGCCGGCGGGCGTACTCGCCGCAGTCAAGCGCGGCAGTTGGATCGATCACACGGTGATGACGGCCAGCCTCACCGGCTATTCCATGCCGATTTTCTGGTGGGCGCTGCTGTTGATTTTGCTGTTCTCGGTGCAACTGGGCTGGACGCCGGTATCGGGACGCCTGTCGGCCGAATACTGGATCACGCCCCACACGGGCTTCATGCTGATCGACACGCTGCGGGAGAACGATTTCGATGCCTTCGAAAACGCGCTATGGCACCTGATTCTGCCTGCCATCGTGCTGGGCACGATTCCGCTGGCGGTAATCGCGCGCATGACCCGTTCATCGATGCTGGAAGTGCTGGGCGATGACTATGTGCGCACCGCCCGCGCCAAGGGCGCGGCGCCCTGGCGGGTGATCCTGGTGCATGCGTTGCGCAATGCGCTGATTCCAGTCGTCACGGTGACCGGCCTGCAGGTCGGCATGCTGCTGACCGGGGCGATTCTCACCGAAACCATTTTCTCCTGGCCGGGCATAGGCCAGTGGATGGTGCAAGCCATCAACCAGCGCGACTATCCGGTGATCCAGGGCGGCATTCTGCTCATCGCCTGCGCGATCATCCTCGTCAACTTTCTCGTCGATCTGACCTATGGCCTGATCGACCCCCGCATCCGCCACCCCCGCTGATCCCGCCGCCGCGATGCCATCCGATCCTCAAAACGAACTGTCGCTCGACAGTGCATCCGATGCGGGCGAAGCGCACGCCTTCGCCCACGTCCGCCATCAACCACCGCACCCCCTGGTCGAAGTCTGGCGCGACTTCCGGGAAAGCAAGGGCGCCTTGGCCGGGCTGGCGGTGAGCGTGGCGCTGGTACTCATCGCCATTTTCGCGCCGTGGGTGGCGCCGCATTCACCGATCGATCAGGATCAGTCGGCGTTTCTGCAGCCTCCGGCATGGCTGCCCGGCGGGAGCTGGACCGATCCGCTGGGCACCGACGCCGTCGGGCGAGACCTGCTTTCACGGCTGATTTTCGGCGCGCGGCTGTCGCTGTTCGTCGGCCTGCTCGTGGTCACGCTGTCTCTGGCCGTCGGCGTGGTGCTGGGACTGCTGTCTGGGTTCTACCGCGGCTGGATCGATAGCGTGATCATGCGTCTGGTCGACATCATGATGGCCATACCCAGCCTGCTGCTGGCCATCGCCATCGTCGCCATTCTGGGCCCCAGTCTGGTCAACGCCATCATCGCCATCGCCATTGTCAACATTCCGTTTTATATACGGCTCACTCGCGCCTCGGTGGTGGCCGAATCGGCCAAGGACTATGTCATGGCCTCGCGCGTGGCGGGCGCGGGGCATCTGCGGCTGATGTTCTCCACCCTTCTGCCCAATTGCACCGCACCGCTGATCGTGCAGGCCACGCTGGGTTTTTCCTCGGCCATCCTCGACGCCGCCGCGCTGGGCTTTCTGGGCCTGGGCGCACAGCCACCGACCCCCGAATGGGGCACGATGCTGGCCGATTCGATGCAGTTCGTGCAAAGCGCCTGGTGGGTGGTGACCTTTCCCGGTCTGGCCATTCTCATCACCGTGCTCGCCTTCAACCTGATGGGCGACGGCCTGCGCGATGCCCTGGACCCCAAACTCAAACGCTGATGACCGCCTTGCTCGACATCCAGAATCTGCGCGTCGAATTCGGCGCCGCAGACCAACCCTTCCGCGCGGTCGACGGCGTGAGCTTCACCGTTCGGCCCGGCGAAGTGCTGGGCATCGTCGGCGAATCCGGATCAGGCAAGAGCGTCACCTCGCTTGCGCTCATGGGGTTGATCGCCTATCCCGGCCGCGTGAGCGCCGAACGCCTGATGTTCGATGGTCAGGATCTGCTGGCCCTGCCACCGAAGCGGCGCCGCACGATCACCGGGGGCGACATCGCCATGATCTTCCAGGAGCCGATGACCAGCCTGAACCCGGCGTTCACCGTGGGCTGGCAGATCATGGAGGCGCTGAAAATCCACGGCGGCGGCAGCACGCGCAGCCGCCGCGACCGCGCCGCTGAGTTGTTGTCGCAGGTCGGCATTCCCGACCCGCGACGCCGCCTCGACACCTATCCGCATCAGATGTCGGGCGGCATGAGCCAGCGGGTGATGATCGCCATGGCCATCGCCTGCAACCCCAAGCTGCTGATCGCCGACGAGCCGACCACCGCGCTGGACGTCACCATCCAGGCGCAGGTCATGGACCTGCTGCTGCACCTGCAGCAAGAACGCGGCATGTCGCTCATTCTCATCACCCACGACCTCGCCGTGGCCGCCGAAGCTGCGCACCGGGTCCTAGTGATGTACGCCGGGCAGGTGGTGGAAACGGCACCAGCCGACATGCTGTTCGACGACCCGCGCCACCCCTACACCGAGGCCTTGCTGGCGGCGCTGCCCGAGCGCGCGCGTGGCCAGCGCCGTCTCAATGCCCTGGCCGGTGTCGTACCCGGCCAGCACGACCGACCTCGTGGCTGCCTGCTCGGCCCACGCTGCCCTTATGCCCAGGAACGCTGTCGGCGCGAGCAGCCCATGCTCCATGGCGACACACAGCGCCAAGTGCGCTGCTTCTTCCCGTTGGCGGCAAGCCGCACCTCCATTCCGCAAAGCGCATGACGCCCCCCGCTTCCCATCTCCCTGTGCTCGAAGCCATCGGCCTCAGCCGACATTACGCGGTGCCGGCCGGACCGTTTCGCCCCAAGGTCGCGTTGCGTGCGCTCGACGGCGTGTCATTCAGCCTGCCCGCGGCGCGCACGCTGGCCGTGGTCGGCGAGTCGGGCTGCGGCAAATCCACCCTGGCGCGTCAGGTGACCTTCATCGAGTCGCCCACCTCGGGCAGCATCCGACTCGATGGTCGACCGGTCGCCCTGCACGACAGACTGGCGCTGCGGGCGGCGCGCAGCCAGGTGCAGATCGTGTTTCAAGACCCCTACGGCTCGCTCAATCCGCGCAAGGCCGTGCGCCACATCCTGGAGGAGCCGCTCATCATCAACACCCGCATGACCGCCGCCGAACGCCGCGAGCGGGTGGACTGGATGATGGCCAAGGTCGGCCTGCGACCCGATTACGCCGCCCGCTACCCGCATATGTTCTCCGGCGGACAGCGCCAGCGCATCGCCATCGCCCGCGCGCTGATGCTCAACCCCAAGGTGGTGGTCGCCGACGAACCCGTCTCGGCACTCGACGTGTCGGTGCGGGCGCAGGTGCTCAATCTGCTGATGGACTTGGGCGAGGAATTCGGCGTGGCCTATCTGTTCATCTCCCACGATCTGTCCGTGGTTCGCCACATTGCCGATGACGTGATGGTGATGTACCTCGGCCGCGCCATGGAGATCGGCAGCCGCGATACCTTGCTCGACACACCGCTGCATCCCTACACCCGCGCGCTCATCACCGCTACGCCGCAGATCGAAGCGAACCGCCGCAAGGTACGCGAGCTGCTCAAAGGCGAGTTGCCTTCGCCGCTCAACCCTCCTTCGGGTTGCGTCTTCCATACCCGCTGCCCGCATGCCGTCACCCGGTGCAAAGCCGAGGTGCCGCAGCTGCGCGCCGTGGCGGGACGCGAAGTCGCCTGCCATCTCGCCGAGACGCTTGTCGCCCAACCCGGAACTCCCGCCTGATCCCCGCTCTTCGGCCGCTCTCCGAAATATGGGCATGCCTGGCGCGCGACCAGCAGCAAGCGCCGGGTGGCGTCGAACTCGCCGCGCTTAGCCAGGCGGCCGAGCGGGTCGAAAAAGCCGTGTTGCGTTGGCGAAAGCCGTCGTTCATGGCGGTTGCGCTCCCGCAGGTTTCTGCTGCACTGCGGCCGATTTTTCCCGCCCGGCACAGGAGGCGGGCCATTGCGTTTTTGCGTGTAGCCAAGGATCAACCGCAGCAAAACGTTCCAAATTGGTGCGCATACATCGATTCGCACAACTCAGGTGCACCCATTTCCTCTTCAAGAGAAGAACAAGCAAGTGTCAATGATGTGACATCCCCATACAAACCTGGCACGAAAGCTGCAGATGCTCCCCGGCATTTCATGGTGGGCGTCTTGCCCGGCTGCACTCACAGGAGAAACTTGGATGAACAAAATCGCAATCGCCGCGGCCGTGGCTGCCGCTCTGGCCAGCACTGCAGGTGTTGCTTCGGCCCAGACCACGCCGGCGCCCGCGGCGCCTGCCGTCCCCAGCCTGGGCGCGGTGATCGCCGCCACGCCCGGTCTGAGCATCAGCGGATACATGGCAGGCAGCTACACCTATTTCGATACCTCGTCGACCTTGCTTCGCGCCTATGACAACAAGACCAACGGCTTTTCGGCCAACCAGGCCTCGGCGACTGTGGCCTACCTCCCTAGTTCGGGTTTCGGTGCCCAGGTCAACGTCATTGCGGGCAACGACGCCAAAGTGCTCAACGGCAACGACAGCGCCTTCTACCTGAACAATGCGTTCGTGCAGTATGCCAACGGCGGTCTCACCATCCTGGGCGGCAAGTTCAGTTCGCTGGCGGGCTATGAGTCCACCAATCCGGTGAACGATTCCACGGTTTCGCGCAGCATCCTGTTCTGGGACATGGAGCCTGGCGCCCTCACCGGCCTGCGCGCCAGTTACGCCGTCTCGCCCGCGTTGACCGTCATCGGCGGCGTCAACAACGGCTGGGTCAGCCCGCAGCCGTCCAACACCGCCAAGACCATCGAACTGGGACTGACCGGCAGCCCGAGCAGCCTGTTCTCCTACACGGCCGATTACTACCGCGGCCAGTCGCCGTTGTTCGGCGGTTCGACCAATGGGGTGCTGCAACTGTTCGACTTTGTCGGCAGCTTCAACGTCAACAGCGCACTCACTCTGGCCGCCAACGTCGATCTGCTGTCCAAGGACGATGCCCTGCCCGGCGGCGGCGCCGGCAAGGCCAACGGTCTGGCGCTCTACGCCACCTACGCACTCTCCGACCAGTTTTCGCTGGCCGCCCGCGGCGAATACATCGACGACAAGGACGGCATCGTCTCCGGCTCCAACGGCACGTCCAACAAGCTCAAGGAGCTGACTCTCGCGGTGAACTACACCCCGGTGAAGAACTTCAAGCTCTCGGCCGAAGTGCGCCAGGACAAATCCGACAACGCCATCTTCACCGATAAGGATGGCTCGCCCACCACCAAGCAGAATTCGGTCGAGCTCATGGCCGTCTACTCGTTTTGACCCACATGGGCCTGCGGGCCCACCACTGAAGGAGCCACTATGAAAATGATCACGGCCATCATCAAGCCGTTCAAGCTCGACGAGGTGCGCGAGTCCTTGTCGGGCATCGGGGTGACGGGCATCACCGTCACCGAGGTCAAGGGTTTTGGTCGGCAGAAGGGCCACACCGAGCTGTACCGCGGCGCGGAATACGTGGTGGACTTTCTGCCCAAGGTGAAGATCGAGGCGGCCGTGCCGGAAGCGCTGGTCGAACGCACCATCGAAGCGATCGAAACCGCAGCCCGCACCGGCAAGATCGGCGACGGCAAGATTTTCGTCTCCGCGCTCGAACAGGTCGTGCGCATCCGCACCGGCGAGACCGGCGGCGACGCCCTTTGACCCCATTCCTGAGGACTTCGACATGAAAAAAAGTCTCGCAATTCCCGCAGCGCTCGGCGCGATGCTGCTCGGCATGGGCAGCGCCTGGGCACAGACCGCCCCGGCGGCTGCGGCCTCCAACCCGGCCGCCTTCATCAATTCCGGCGACAACGCCTGGATGCTGACCTCCACCGCGCTGGTGCTGATGATGACCATTCCCGGTCTGGCGCTGTTCTACGGCGGCATGGTGCGCAAGAAGAATGTGCTCGCCACGCTGATGCAGAGCTTCGCCATCACCTGTCTGGTCACGGTGCTGTGGATGATCATCGGCTACAGCCTGGCGTTCACCCCGGGCAATGGCTTCATTGGTGGATTGAGCCGGTTTTTCCTCAATGGCATGGGCCTGGATTCGGCCAACCCGCTGGCGCCGACCATCCCTGAGTCGACTTACATGACCTTCCAGATGACCTTCGCCATCATCACCCCGGCGCTGATCGTGGGGTCGTTCGCCGACCGCATGAAGTTCTCCGCCCTGCTGTGGTTCATGGGCATCTGGCTGCTGGCCGTGTATGCCCCGATCGCTCACATGGTGTGGGGCGGCGGCTGGCTCGGCGGCGACGGCGTGCTCGACTACGCCGGCGGCACCGTGGTGCACATCAATGCCGGTATCGCGGGTCTGGTGGCGGCATTGGTGATGGGCAAGCGCATCGGCTACGGCAAGGAAGCCATGCCGCCGCACAACTTGGTGCTGACCCTGATCGGCGCCTCGCTGCTGTGGGTGGGCTGGTTCGGCTTCAACGCCGGTTCCGCCGTGGCCGCGAGCGACCGCGCCGGCATGGCCATGGCCGCCACGCAGATCGCCACCGCCGCCGCCGCCCTGGGCTGGATGTTCGCCGAGTGGATCGCCCGCGGCAAACCCACCATCCTGGGCATCACCTCCGGTGCGGTGGCCGGCCTGGTGGCCATCACCCCGGCCTCCGGCTTTGTCGGCCCCGGCGGCGCGCTGGCCATCGGCCTGATCGCTGGCGTGGTGTGCTTCTGGACTGCGGTCTACATGAAGGAAATGATCGGCTATGACGACTCGCTCGACGCCTTCGGCGTGCATGCCATCGGCGGCATCATCGGCGCCATGCTCACCGGCGTGTTCGCGGTCAAGGCCATCGGCGGCACCGCTGGCGCGCTGGAAGGCAATATGGCGCAGATCCTGATCCAGGCCAAGGGCGTGGGGTTCACCATCGTCTACGACGCCATCGTCACCTTCATCATCCTCAAGGTCGTCGACATGGTCATCGGCCTGCGCGTCACCGAGGAGCAGGAACGCGAAGGTCTGGACATCAGCCTGCACGGCGAGCAAGTGTTGTAAAGGTTTTTCCTCCGGACGGTTTGGCGGCAGCAACGCCGCCAGGTCAGATGGCGTCTCCTCATCCTGTCCCCAGGATGTTCCCACCGCCCCGAAACACCGGGGCGGTTTTTTATGCGCAGCGCATTTGCGCCGCGTCTGCAAGAATCTGGGCTGTCCTCGCTTTTACAAACAGAACAATGATCCCGCATCTCATCACCTCATCGGGCGATCCCGTGCTCGAACTCGAACAGCGCATCCTCGAGGCGCAACCGGCCATCGAGCGCTGGTTCCGCCTCGAATGGATGGAACACACCCCGCCGTTCTACAGCTCGGTCGATCTGCGCAATGCGGGGTTCAAGCTCGCGCCGGTCGACACCAATCTGTTTCCCGGCGGCTTCAACAACCTCTCCCCGGACATGATGCCGCTGGCGGTGCAGGCCGCCATGGCGGCCATCGAGAAAATCTGCCCGGAGGCCAAGAACCTGCTGGTCATTCCCGAGAACCACACGCGCAACACCTTCTATCTGGAAAACGTCGACACCCTGATGCGCATCTTCCGCCAGGCCGGGCTGAACGTGCGTCTGGGTTCGCTCGACGAATCGGTCGTCGAGCCCATGCACCTCAAGCTGCCTTCGGGCGGCGAGCTGGTGGTCGAGCCGCTGGTCCGCAGCAAGATGCGTCTGGGCCTGAAAGACTTCGACCCCTGCACCATCCTGCTCAACAACGATCTGTCGAGCGGCATCCCGCCCATCCTGCAGGGCCTGCACGAACAATACCTGCTGCCGCCGCTGCATGCGGGCTGGGCGGTGCGGCGCAAGTCCAACCACTTTCATGCCTATGACGATGTGGCCAAGAAGTTCGCCAAGCTCATCGGCGTCGACCCGTGGATGCTCAACCCCTACTTCGCCCGCTGCGGCAAGGTCAACTTCCACGAGCGTCATGGCGAAGACTGCCTGGCCGACGCGGTCGACAGCGTGCTGGCCAAGGTGCGCAAGAAGTACAAGGAATACGGCATTCAGGAAAAACCCTTCGTCATCGTCAAGGCCGACGCCGGCACCTACGGAATGGGCGTGATGACCGTGCGCGACCCCAGCGAAGTGCGCGACCTCAACCGCAAGACCCGCAACAAGATGAGCGTGGTCAAGGAAGGTCTGGAGGTCAGCGAAGTGATGATTCAGGAGGGCGTGCCCAGCGTCGAGCGCCTGCAGGAAGCGGTGTGCGAGCCGGTGGTCTACATGATGGACCGCTATGTGGTGGGCGGCTTCTACCGCGTGCACGCCGACCGCGGGCCGGATGAAAACCTCAACGCCCCCGGCATGCACTTCGTGCCGCTGGCTTTCGAGGAACAGTTCAACGTCACCCACCCGGAGGCCGAACCCGGCACCAACGGACCGAATCGCTTCTACATGTACGGCGTCATCGCGCGCCTGGCGATGGTGGCCGCCAGTTACGAGCTGGAGCGCACCGACCCCGATGTGGAACTGGGCTGAGGTGCAACGCCATCATGCAACTGCTGTTCATCGCCGACCCGATCGCGTCCTTCAAGATTTACAAGGACACCACCTTCGCCATGATGCGCGAGGCGCAGGCGCGCGGCCATGTGCTGTGGGTGTGCGAGGCGGCTGATCTGCACTGGCGGGGCGGGCTCCCCACCCCAACCCTCACCCAAAGTGCAGAGAGGGTGATCGCCCCTCCCCCGCTTGCCGGGGGAGGTTGGGAGGGGGAGTTTGCAGCGCCCGTGACGGCCGTGTGCCGCCGCATCGAACTGACCGGCGATGCCCACGGAAAAAACTGGTACCGCGTGCTCGACCAGCGCCCGCTCGCCTTGCGCGAGGTCGATGCGGTGCTCATGCGCAAGGACCCGCCCTTCGACAGCGAATATTTCTACGCCACCCATCTGCTGCAGCAGGCCGAGCGCGAAGGAGCAAGGGTGTTCAACAGCCCCCGTGCGCTGCGCGACCACCCGGAAAAGCTGTCCATCCTGGAATTTCCGCAGTTCATCGCCCCCTCCCTGGTCAGCCGCCGCGCGGCGCAGATCAAGGCGTTCTACGCCGAACAGGGCGACATCATTCTCAAGCCGCTCGACGGCATGGGCGGCACCGGCATTTTCCGCCTGCGCCAGCAGGCCGATGGCAGCCCCGATCCCAACCTCAACGTGGTGATCGAAACCCTCACGGCCAACGGCGCCACCACCATCATGGCGCAGCGCTTCGTGCCCGCCATCGCGCAGGGCGACAAGCGGGTGCTCATCATCGACGGTGAGCCCGTGCCCTACAGCCTGGCGCGCATACCGCAAGGCGGCGAGACGCGCGGCAATCTCGCCGCCGGCGGTCTGGGGCTGGCGCAGCCGCTCACCGAGTCCGACTGGGCCATCGCCCGCGCCCTCGGCCCGGTGCTGGCCGCGCGCGGTCTGTTGCTGGTGGGCATCGACATCATTGGCGACAGGCTCACCGAGATCAACGTCACCAGCCCCACCTGCTTCCAGGAAATCACGCAGCAGACCGGCTGCGACGTGGCCGCACGCTTCATCGACGCGCTGGAAAACGCCGTCGTCCGACCCCGCGCGCATTGACGACGGCAGCGCGCAGTGGGCGACAATCCGCCCATCATGCCGATGCCGCAAACCCGTTCCGCCCGCATTCTGATGGGCGCCTTGCTGCTGACCCTCGCGGGGGTCACTGCGGCGCTGTACCTCGCCCTGCATCAGCCGTGGCTGGGACTCGTCCTGTCGTCCGGCACTGAGCCGTACAGCATGGGCATCGAAGTCTCGCAGGTCGCCCGCAAGTGTCCTGCCGCCGCCATCCCCCCGGGATCGCGCCTGCTGTCGATCGGCGCAGGCGGACAGCGCGTGGTGCTGCAGCCCGCCGACCTGATCGAAGAACCTGACTATTTCAACACCTACGCCGAAGTCGAGCGCTTCTTTCAGCGCCAGTCGCAGATCGCCGCGCTACAAAAACGCCCCCTGCGACTGAGCTGGCAAGACCCCGCCGGGCAGGTTTTCGAGCACACCGTCACGCCACGCCCCAGCCGCCCGCTTTCCAGTCTGCCTTTCGTGTTCTGGTTCCAGTTGCTCTGCGGCGGCGTGTCCCTGCTCGTCGGCGCCTGGGTGTACGCGCTCAAACCCAGGGGCTGGTCGGGGCGGCTGCTGGCGCTCTCCGGGCTGCTGTTTCTGCTGGCCACCTTCACCGCCGCGGTTTACAGCACGCGCGAACTGGCGCTGCCCGGCGGTCTGTTCGAGCGGCTTTCGATCCTCAACCATCTGGGCGCGCTGGGGTTTGGCGGCGCATTGGCTGCTCTGTTCCTCGTCTACCCCGCGCGTCTGGCGGCAGCGAAATGGCTCTGGCCAGCGCCCATTCTCGTCGTGGGCTGGTGGGCGCTGGATGCGGCGCGTCTCGCACCCAACGTGAGCTGGGGCATACGCATCCCGCTGCTGCTGGAAATCCTGCTCGCCGTCGCCTTGGCCGTGGTGCAGTGGCGGCGCAGCGCCATGCGCGCAGCCGACCGCGCGGCGCTGCGCTGGTTCATCCTCACGGCCCTGCTGGGCGGATTCACCTTTGTGGCCTTCACCTTCGGATCGAGGATGATCGGCGTGTTTCCGCTCATGCAGCAGGGCTACGCCTTCGGTTTTTTTCTCGCCATGTACCTCGGTCTGGCGCTGGGCGTGGGGCGCTATCACCTGTTCGACCTCGACCGCTGGGCCTATCGGCTGCTGCTGTGGGTGCTGGGGCTGGGCCTGATCGTCGTGCTCGACATGCTGCTGGTGCTGCTGCTGAACTGGCCGCACGACCTGTCGCTCGCGCTCACGCTGCTGCTGGCCGGGCTGCTTTATCTGCCCCTGCGCCAGTGGCTGTGGGGCCGCATGATGCAAGGCGAGCTGCCGCCCATCGACCGACTGCTGCCCGAAATCATCTCGGTGGCCTTCACCGCGCAAACCCTGGAGCGTGAACGGCGCTGGCTCGGTCTGCTCAACCGGCTGTATCAGCCGCTGCACAACCTGCCCATGCGGCAAAGCGAGGTCGACACCGACCCCGGTCTGGCGCAGGACGGCATGGAGCTGCGCATCGCCCCGGCAGGCGGCCTGGCCGCGCGCCGTCTGCAGGGGCGCAGCGCCGGCCAGCGCCTGTTCACCGTGACCGACGCCGAGCTGGCCGCCTCGCTCGTGACCCTGTTCAACCAAGCCGCGGCGGGCCGCGACGCGCTGGAAACCGGCGTGCAACAGGAACGCGACCGCATCGCCAGCGATCTGCACGACGACATCGGCGCCAAGCTGCTCACCCTGCGGCATCTGGTGCACGGCGAGCGCGAACAGGCCCTGCTGATGACCACCATCGACCAGCTCCGCGCCATCGTGCGCGGGCTGCGGCAGGCGGTGCAGCCGTGGGAGGAGTTCGCTGCCGACATCCGCTCGGAAACCGCGCAGCGCCTGGCCGCCGCCGGCATGGCGCTCGACTGGCCGCCGCCGCTCATCGCCGGTCTGAGCGCGTCGCGTCCGCCGCCGCAGGACGCCGCGCAGCAATACCACCTGCGCGCCCTGCTGCAGGAGGCGGTGAGCAACGCCATACGCCACGCCCGCGCCAGCCGCGTTTCGGTGCGGCTGAGCATCGTCGATAACTCTCAAGGAAACGCAGGGCCGTCCCAAGTTTCCTTGATCCCCTCGGGGGACGGGTCGGCGAGCCGACCCTGGGGGCGCACCTATATGCGGCTGGACGTTTTCGACGACGGCATCGGCCTCGACCCGCAGCAGACCACCAGCGGTCATGGCCTCACCAGCATGCAGATCCGCGCCCGCGCGCTGGGCGGCGAGATCGCCTGGCGCCGCAACATCGACCGCACTCCGGCCAGCCTGCCCACCGAAGCCTGCGCAGAAAATGCCGCACAGCCTTCAGGCCACGGCACCTGGGTGGAACTGGTCTTTCCCTTGGTCTTAGCGGGCTGATCTCGATCTGTCATACTTAGTTTGAGTTGGCAGTGCAGAATGCGCTGCAGCGCAGGGAAATCTCCCCTCCCCACTTGTGCCGAGGGTTGGGGAGGGGGCTTTGCAGCATCTGCGCAGACTCATCATATGTTTTTCCTAACCGTTCGATTGTGACAATCGATTGGATCAATTTCCGGGTTTTCCCTAGACTTCTTTCTCAACGGCACTCTCGCCGGATGTTTTTCCCCTCACTCAAGGAGCTCAAGCATGGAACAAACCCCCGAAAACTTCGGCCTTCCCCGTCTCAACGAGCCGGCGCCCAACTTCAGCGCCGTCACCACCCACGGCCCCCGCACCCTGGCCGACTACAAGGGCAAGTGGCTGATCCTGTTCTCCCACCCCGCCGACTTCACCCCGGTGTGCACCACCGAGTTCATGGGCTTCGCCCGCGAAGCCGAGACCTTCAAGTCGATGAACTGCGAACTGCTCGGCCTGTCGATCGACTCGATCTTCTCCCACCTGGCCTGGGTGCGTTCGATCAAGCAGCACTTCGGCGTGGACATTCCCTTCCCCATCATCGAAGACCTGAAGATGGAAGTGGCCCGCGCCTACGGCATGATCCACCCCGGCGCCGCAGACACCCAGGCGGTGCGCGCCACCTTCTTCATCGACCCCAACGGCATCCTGCGCGCCATGGTGTACTACCCGATGAGCAACGGCCGCTCGATCAACGAGTTCGTGCGCCTGCTGCAAGCGCTGCAGACCAGCGACAAGCACGGCGTGGCCACGCCCGAAGCCTGGTGCCCGGGCGACAAGGTCATCGTGCCCCCGCCGAAGACCACCGAAGGCGCGGAAGAGCGCGTCAGCAAGGGCGCCGCGCAAGGCATGGAAGTGACCGACTGGTACTTCTCCAAGAAGACGATCTGATCCATCCAGATCAGCCTCGATGAACACCTCCGCCGAAACTCCGGCGGGGGTGTTTTTTTGCGGCTTGCCCTAATATGCATCGCATGAATGCAGCCCTCCATGCCGCCGACCGCCCTCCTGTACCGGGACAGAAAATCCCGGTTTCGGTGCTGGTGGTGATTCACACCCCCGCGCTCGACGTGCTGCTGATCGAGCGCGCGCAACAGCCCGGTTTCTGGCAAAGCGTGACGGGCAGCATCGACGCGCCCGGCGAACCCCTGATGGATGCCGCCCTGCGCGAAGTGGCCGAGGAAACCGGCCTGCACGTCGGCGGCAGCGCCATGCCGAAAACCGCGCTGCGCGACTGGCATCTGGCCAATGTGTACGACATCTACCCGCAGTGGCGCCATCGCTACGCGCCCGGCATCTGGAAAAACACCGAGCATGTGTTCAGCCTCGAAGTGCCTGAGGGCGCCCGCGTCACCCTGGCCGAACGCGAGCACCGCGCGCTGATCTGGCTACCGTGGCAGGAAGCGGCGCAGCGCTGCTTCTCGGCGTCCAACGCCGAGGCCATCCGCCAGTTGCCGCGCCGCCTGGCTTGCCGATAGAGGGCTGGTTATGGAGTTGCGTGTCGCCTCGTACAACATCCACAAGGGCGTGCTCGGTCACGGGCCGGCCAAGCGCGCCAGCATTCTGGAACTGCATACGGCCTTGCAGGGACTGGAGCCCGATCTGGTGTTTTTGCAGGAGGTGCAGTTTCTGCATCAGCACAACGCCCGCCGTCTGAGCGGCTGGCCCGCACTACCGCAGCACGACTTTCTCGCCCAGGCGCTGGGGCTGCACGCGGCCTATCGCACCAATGCCTGCACCCGTCATGGCGAGCATGGCAACGCGCTGTTGTCGCGCTATCCCATCATCGATGTCGCCCACTGCGATGTGTCGGATCACCGCTTCGAGCAGCGCGGCCTGCTGCATGCGCAGGTGGCGCTTCCCCGCGGCGGGCCGCTGCACTGCATCGTGGTGCATTTCGGGCTGTTTGCCGCCAGCCGCCAGCGCCAGACCGATCGTCTGCTCGACTACATCGCCGCCCAGGTGCCGACGCATGCCGCGCTCATCGTCGCCGGCGACTTCAACGACTGGCACGGCCGCATCGGCCTGCAGCTACTCGAGCAAGGGTTGATCGACGTGAGCGAGCCGCCGCTCAAGAGCAATGGCAAGACCGCGTGGCGCAAGCGCTTGCGCACCTACCCCGCGCGGCTGCCGCTGATGCCGCTCGATCGCATCTACGCCCGGGGCTTCAGCGCCAGCGCGATAGGCCTGGGCTGGGGCCGGGCCTGGGCGCGGCTGTCCGACCATGCCCCGCTGCTGGCCGCGCTGCACTGCGATGATCCGGACTGCCCCGAGGCACCCGCGCCGCAGCAAACCGTGGCCGCTTCCTCGACCATCGCAGTGTGAGCGCATCGCCCGAGCGTCACCCCGCGCCCGTGCCCGTCATGCCCGAGGCACAGCCTCAAGCCGCCGAAGAACCGCTGAACTGGGTGGACGGCGCCAGCCCGCGGCTGCTGCCCTACGGCAGCGCGCTGTTCCCGGCCATGCAGCAAGCCATCGAACAGGCCCGCGAAAGCATCTGGCTGCAGACCTACATCTTTCATACCGACGAGGCCGCGATGACCATCGCCAGCGCACTGTGCGATGCCGCGCGGCGCGGTGTGCAGGTGCGGGTGCTGGTGGACGGCCTGGGATCGGGGCGCAGCGTAAACGCGCTTTCCACCCGCTTTGCCGAAGCCGGCGTGGAGTTCATGGTGTTTCGCCCCTGGCGCTGGCTCGACGTGGTGCAGCGCGGCCGCTGGCGGCGGCTGCACCGCAAGCTGTGCGTGGTCGATGCGCACACCGCCTTCATCGGCGGCATCAATCTGATCGACGACCGGCTCGACATCCACCACGGCTGGAGCGCGCAGCCCCGGCTCGACTACGCCGTGCAATACCACGGCCACCTCGCGCGGCAGACGCAATGGCTGATGCAGCGGCTGTGGCTGCGTACCGTGCTCACCGGCAGCCTGCAGCGCCGCCTGAGCAAACTGCCCGGCCCCGGCGTGTTCGATACCTCGCCCAACCGTCGCGCCTACTGGCAGGAACTGCTGGACTGGGGCAGCGACATGCCCGTAGCCGACGAAGACGGCGCGCCGCTGCTGCCCGGCACGACGGCGCCGGCGCCGCGAACACCCACGATGCGCCCCGCCGCACAGCCCCTGGGGCAAGATCTGGCCGCGCTGGTGGTGCGCGACAACTTCTCGCAGCGCCGCGCCATCGAACACAGCTACATCCGCGCCATCGAGCGGGCGAAGCAGCGCGTGCTCATCGTCACCCCCTACTTCTATCCGGGACTGGAGTTCCGCCAGGCGCTGAAAAACGCCGCCTCGCGCGGCGTGCGCGTCGAACTGCTGCTGCAGGGTCGGCTCGATTACCGCATGGCGGGCTGGGCGGCGCGCGCGCTTTACGGCGAGATGCTGCGCGCCGGGGTGCACATCTATGAATACACCCCCGCTTTCCTGCACGCCAAGGTGGCCGTGGTCGACGAGGACTGGGCCACTGTGGGCAGCTCCAACATCGACCCGCTGTCGCTGCTGGTCAACCTCGAAGCCAATCTGGCCGTGCGCGACCGCGCCTTCGCCCGCGCACTGGCCGCACACCTCCAGACGCATCTGGCGCAATCGCTGCCGATCGACACCCCCGACCGCCTGCGCACCCGCGCGCCCTGGTGGCTGCGGCCTTTCGTGGCGATTGCCGCACGCGCCTTTGTCGCGCTGGCGGGTGGGGTGAAGAACGAATATTGAGGCAGACGAGTGGGGAGGGGGCAAAACCGTTCTTCCCCCGCACGCGGGGGAGGTTGGGAGGGGCATCGTTTGTATAGCGCAGCGCCGTCTTCTCCTCCCCCGCACGCGGGGGAGGTTGGGAGGGGGAGCGCCGTCAGGCGCAGACCCGATTGCGCCCCGTTGCCTTGGCGCAGTAGAGCGCCCGGTCGGCGCGCACCAGCACGTCGGCGGTGCGCAGATCGTCCGCGCGGGACGGCGCCATGCCGATGCTGACCGTCAGCGCCACCACTGCGCCCCCGGGCAAGGCGATCGGTCGAGCGCAGACCGCGGCGCGCAGGCGCTCGGCGATGCTCTGCGCCTCGGCTTCGTCCGCGCCGTCGAGAATCAGGAGGAATTCCTCGCCGCCCAGCCGCCCGAAGAAGTCGCGGCTGCGCTTTTCGCTCTCGATGATCTCGGCGAATCGACCCAGCACGCGGTCGCCCGCGACATGGCCGAAGCCATCGTTGACCTGTTTGAAATGATCCAGATCGAGCAGCAGCACCGACAGCGGCGCCTTGCGCTGCAGCAGCCGCTCCAGAATGCCCAGAATGCTGTGCCGGTTGTGGATGCCCGTCAGGCTGTCGCGGGTGGCCAGATGTTCGAGCCTGCGCTCCAGCGCCTTGCGCTCGCTGATGTCGCGCCAGATGCCTTCGACCCCGGCGTATTGACCCCGCTCGTCGCGCAAGGCACGGGTGCTGATGGAAATGTCGATGATGACCCCGTCCTTGCGCCGCATGCGGCCCGGAAAATCGTGCACGGCACCCTGCTTGCGAATGGCGGCCACGAGGGCGTCGCGCTCCGATGGATCGGGATAGAACGCCGCCGCGGGCAAGCCGATGATCTCTTCGGCCGTATAGCCCAGCACGTGCTTCACCGCCGGGCAGACGTAGCGGGTGATGCCCAGCGCATCGGTGCGGTAGAACACATCCTGCATGGTGTTCATCATGCGCTGGAAGTCTTCGTCGGTCTGGCGCAGCCGCTGCTCCATCGCGGCACGCTCGGTCATGTCGAGAAAGCTGGCCAGCACCGCCGTCTGGCCCTTGACCTGCAGCGTGGCGCTGCTCATGGCCAGCATCAGCGGCTGGCCGCTGCAGGCGTAGGCGCGAATCTCGGTCACCGGGTTGATGCCGCCGCCTTCGGCGTGGCGCAAGCGCGCCAGCACGCGATGCAGGTCCAGCGGATGAATGAAAGCGTCGACCTTGCGCCCGATGACGTCGCACGGTTCGCGCGCCTGCAGCAGCCGCAGCGCCGCCGGGTTGGCGTAGCGCACGGTGTCGCCCACCAGCATGACCACACAGGCTGGCAACTGGTCGATCCACTCCCCGGTGGGCTGGCTGGCAGCGTCAGCCATGACAACCTCGACGCAATCGTGTGCACTGCAAACAGAATCCAAGCAGACCGCCTTCTGGGTGCATGATGACAGGGGTTTTGCGATGCATGCAGAGCAGACAGTTTACCCATAAGGGATGTTTCAATCCGCGCCCGGTCTACCCGGGCGAAACAACGCGGAAGAGGTCATGCCCCTCCCGCGTTCGATTATCCCCCTGAAGGGGGAGGTTTCCAACCGGAGTTTGTCGTCGATGAATCGCCTGATGCGCAGCGCGACATATGCTTTGCGGTTGGATGCGCATGACGAATCTGTATTTCCGTTTTCACCAGCGGACTTCCAGAATGCCAGGCATGAACACACCGCCCTGCGCCCCATCTTCTCCTCATTCTCCTCATCTTCCGCGACGATCCGTCTGGTTGCGCATTTCAGCGATCGTGGACGCCTGTTTCATTCTGATCGTGGACGGCGTTTCAGGCTGATCGTGGACGCGCCGGGGGTGCGCGCAAGCGATGGGTTTACTGTATCTCAATCGTCCACGATCAGC
>Ga0265295_1000941_pt1 | contig 54612 bp, 52 predicted proteins | sample Munlansysbiofilm_FD_192503 | JGI IMG/M metagenome (GOLD analysis project Ga0265295, IMG submission 192503) | Leachate microbial communities from a municipal landfill in Southern Ontario, Canada - Methane capture system biofilm | ecosystem: Engineered > Solid waste > Landfill > Unclassified ... | reverse complement strand
TATGGATGAATTTAAGGAGTGGGCAGAAGCCCAAATAACAGCTAGCCAGGGGAGCAAGACGGTTGCCCTAGCAAGCTAAAAACGTCAATGACCGGAGAGAATTTACAGCACATTTCGGACTTGACCGCAAAATAGTATCCACCCGTTCTACTTGCGTAAGAATACCCTTTGCATAAGCCAGTACGTTGACATCATGTTTACACTCAGACTGCAACAGCTGCGCCGTAAGGGCAATGGAATTTAAAGGGTTGCGGATTTCGTGGGCCATACCAGCGACCAGATGCCCTACGGTAGCCAATTTTTCTGCCTGAATCATCTCGCGATTGGCCTGTTCGAGCTCGCGACCTTTCTTTTGGACCCTTAACTCCAATTCTTTATTCCAGAGCTGGATTTCGTGTTGAAGTTCCTCCCGTTCCCGGCGCAGACGTTTATTGACCATCTCTATATGCCGCACATGCAGGACATTCTCGATGCGTTCAAGTAAATCTTTGCTTTTAAACGGTTTGGAAATGTAGTCACTGGCGCCGGCTTTCATAACCTCAACCGCGACAGACTCGCTCCCTTTTCCAGTAAAAATAATCACATAGACATCTGCGTATGTTTTTCTGATCTGCTTGAGCACCTGCATACCGTCCATTTCCGGCATCATATAGTCGAGCAGAACGAGGGCAGGTCTGAGTTTTGCAATCAGGCGCAGCCCCTCTGCACCACTACCGGCGGTCCTGACCGTATATCCTTTATTGGCAAGAATTATTTGACACAGTTCTAAAACACAGCGTTCATCATCTATGACAAGCAGTTCTTTTGACATACGTCTCTCCGGCCACTCTCTGGCATCCTCAGCTACCGCTGCAACTTCCTTCCGATCAACCCACTACTTAAGCGCGCCAGTCTACCATCGCTACTCCTTCCGGGCCATCCATGCATCGCAGCGGCAATAAAAAAGGGCAAACCTGCAGTAAGGCTTGCCCCGTAATGTTATGCTCCTGAAACATTGCGCTCAGACAGATGGAAAAATTACTTACTTTGGATTGGGTACTGACAATACCGGAATCCTGGACTTGCGCAGAACTTTTTCAGTAGTGCTGCCAAACAGCACATGGTCGAGACCACTGCGCCCCTGAGTTCCCATAACGATCACATCCGCGTTCACATTAGCTGCCTGCTTTATGATCTCTTCATGCGAAACGCCGGGGACAACATGGGTGCCGTAATTATCTGCTTCACTAAGCTTTTCCGCACAAAATTCTTGCATCATCTTGTTGGCGCTCTCTTCTATCTCCTTAAAGAGAACATCAAAAGAGACATGGGGAACATAAAATCCGCGCAGGTCGACGGGCTCATCTATGGTGTGGATTAGTTCCAGGCGTGCACCGGCAATTTTACACAAGGCATACGCATATTCGAACGCCTTTTCGGAACAATCGGAAAAATCTGTGGCAAATAAGATAGTTTTAAATTCCTTCACAGCAACCTCCTTAGATGGGAAACGATTATGAATCAACCACTGAGATTTTTTTCAAAACCAATTTCAACTCTTCAAACTTTACTGGTTTATGAACAAAATCAAAAGCTCCCAAATTGGCGGATTCAAGATATATATCCACCTCACCGTGAGCCGTGACCATGATAACATAGATATTGGGGTATTTTGCTCTTATTTGTTCCAACAAACCCAAGCCATCCAGGCCGGGCATTTTAATGTCGCTCAAAACCATATCGATTTTGTTGTTTTGTAGTTTTCTAAGAGCCTCGTAGCCATCTGCAGCGCTGTATACCTGGTACCCTTCACGCTCAAGCAATCTGCCAAGCGAGTACCTGCTGGTCGCTTCATCATCAACGATTAATATCGATTTACTCTTCTGCTTACGCATCTACTTAAGAATACCTAAAGTAACAGAACTCCAACCAGGACCCGGTGGAATCCCGTGTGTACGTTGCCACCACCCAATTTTTTTCTTCCAATACGCTGAAGAATAGCACTGTGTTGAAAGGAGTCAAGGTGCGCCATTACCAGATATGGTTGTTTTGGCCGGAGTTGCGGGAACGCCCCAATCTATTCAAGCATCTGCGCAAAGTCACGCGCCTCTTTGCCCAACTGAGTATTATCCTCTCGATTAGCTATTTCCCGGAACTGTTCCCGCGCCTGGGCATTCTTATTCTGTTCAAGTAGAATTTTGGCGTACGCGAAGCGTATGACGTTGTCAAGTGGATCAATACCGAGCGCTTGTTCAAGCACCTCCTGCGCCAGAGAATATTTATGCATCTTCGCGTAACTCTGTGCCAACAGATACATGACGGGTAAATTGCCGGGAAACAGGTTCAGTGCCTCTTTGTATGCCATTACCGCCCGTGGATACTCTCCGGCGCGATGATACGCAACCCCAAGGCCCGTCAGAGCCCGCACCGGGTATTGAAACACCAGATCATCCGCTGCTTTGCGAAAGAAGTCCGCAGCATCACTCCAGCGCTCCATATCCAGATACAGCGCTCCAAGATTATTGTAGATATAAGGATCTTCAGGTTTTAGCTGCAAAGCCTTCAGGTAGTGGGTCTCCGCCTGCGCATAGGCCAATTTACGCTGATATGCCTGCGCCAGTAAATTATGGATATCGGGGTTGCCGGGCTGCAATTTTGCCCCTTCGCGTAACTCCTTGAGTGCGCTGCTGTAATCCTGCGTAGACATATAGGACTGGCCCATCTGATAATGTGATTTGGCCATATCTTCTCTGGATGGTCCCGCCGCCGCACAGCCACTTAACGTCCAGGCAATAAGCAACAGGCAAGCTGCTCTCAACATAGGTATCTCCACGTTCCGGTCTAATCGACCCCTTTGAACTCTGTGAGTAACTGAAACTTGCGATAGCGATCCCGCACCTGATTTATGTCCAACTCGCGCATGCGCCCGAGGCTGAACTCTTCCACGTTGAAAGAGGCCATGACACTGCCAAAAATGATTGCCTGACGCATCGCTTCGTCCGAGGTGTTATCTACACTGCTTAAATATCCCATAAATCCACCGGCAAATGAATCACCAGCACCGGTGGGATCAAATACAGCCTCCAGGGGATACGCCGGGGCAGCAAACACCGCGTTTGGAGTAAACATCACTGCGCCATATTCCCCCTGTTTTACCACCAGGGTTGCAGGCCCCATCTCCAGCACTTTACGTGCAGCCTTGACCATATTGGGTTCATTGGCAAGTTGGCGTACTTCCGCCTCATTAATCAGCAGAATATCCACGTACTTAAGGGTCTCAAGCAATGCTTCGCGCTTGCCTTCAATCCAGAAATTCATGGTATCACAGGCAACAACCCGAGGTCTGATCACCTGCTGCAACACCTTAAGCTGTAGCTTCGGGTCGATATTGCCCAAAAAAACATATTTGGCGTTGCGGTAACTTTCCGGCAATTTGGGATCAAAATCCGCGAACACATTAAGCTGGGTTTCCAGGGTAGTCGCCGCGTTAAGATCGTAACTGTAACTCCCTTTCCAGCGGAAGGTTTTACCGGGGCTGTGGGCCAAGCCGGCGGTATTGATACCCCGCTGTTTCAGAAAATCGATGTGTTCTTGGGGGAAATCTTCCCCTACCACAGCCACTAGATCAACCGCAGTAAAAAAACTCGCTGCGGTGGAAAAATAGGTAGCGGAACCACCCAGCACCTCATCAGCCTTGCCGAACGGGGTTTCTACACTGTCTAAAGCCATGGAACCTACTGCAAGAATGCTCATCCTTTGCGTTACTCCTTAAAGTACTTACCGATAATAAGGTCCAGCTTCTCCCGGGTGGCGGGGTTGAATTGGGCCGGGTCCGTCATGACACAATGCTGTGCCGCTTGCGGGCAAGAGCAGGACCTCTGCGCGTCGATTATATTGGCTGCGGCCACAATGATCTTTTTGGCCATTTCGATGTTGGCCCGCATTACAGCTACGACGGCCTCCACCGAGACCGCGGCATGGGCCTGATTCCAGCAGTCATAATCGGTGGCCAGGGCCACGGTCGCATAACAGATTTCAGCTTCCCGCGCCAGCCGCGCTTCGGGCAGATTGGTCATGCCGATAACATCTACCCCCCAGCTGCGATACAGGTTGGATTCAGCTCTGGTGGAAAAAGTCGGTCCCTCAATACAGAGGTAGGTTCCCCCTGTATGCAGTGTCGCTCCAGCCTGTTCGGCGGCAACCGCCAGACTGTTGCCAAGTTCGCTGCAAACCGGATTGGCAAACTGAACATGCCCTGCAATTCCGTCACCAAAGAAGGTGTTTACCCGTTTCCCGCTGGTACGGTCAATAAACTGATCCGGCAGGACAATATGTCCCGGGGCTATCTCCTCTTTCATACTGCCCACGGCAGAAACGGAAATGATCCGCTCAACCCCGAGCAGCTTCATTCCATAAATGTTTGCTCGATACGGCACCTCTGATGGGAGATAGTTGTGTGCACGCCCATGACGAGGGAGAAAAACCAGCTTCACCTCTCCAAGCCTGCCGGTAATATATGCATCAGAGGGTTCACCGAATGGAGTCTGCAAGCGCACCTCTTCTATCTCCTGCAAGCCCTCCAGTTGGTACAAACCACTGCCGCCGATCACACCAATTACTGGCACAGACATCTGTTAGATCCTTTCTATTTGTAAGATTATGGCTTAATTCGTTCCAGCTTGCTTTTAAGCTGCCCGCAGGCAGCGGAAATATCCTGCCCTTTACTGGCACGCCGAATGGCTACCAGGTTGCGTTGCAGCAAATAGCTCTGAAAGGCATTGATCGTTTGCTCATCCGGACACTTATACCCTGAGCCCTCATGTTCGTTAAACGGTATCAGGTTTACCTTCGCCTTTACCCCATGCAACAGCTTGACTAAACGGCGCGCATCTTCTATGGAGTCGTTAATTCCCTGGATAAGAATATATTCAAAGGTTATGCGCCGCTTGCCGTGCAGGGGAAAGTCGCGACACGCCTGTATGAGTTCGCGCAAGGGGTAGCGCTTATTGACCGGCATCAGGCTGCTGCGCACTTCATCAGTGGAAGCATTCAGAGATACCGCCAGGTTTACATTGACACGTTGAGCCAGTTCGCGCATCTGCGGCACCAGGCCACAGGTTGACAGGGTTATCTTGCGCGAGCTGTAGTCCATTCCGGCCGCATCATAAAAAATCTCAAGGGCAGCAACCATGTTGTCCAGGTTCTGCAGCGGCTCTCCCATCCCCATAACCACAATATTGTGGATGTGGTGCTCGCGCTGTATCGCGCACACCTGGTTAACAATTTCAGCCGTGGTGAGATTACGTTTTAAACCGAAAGAACCGGTAACACAGAAAGCGCACCCCATAGCGCAACCGACCTGAGAAGAGATACACAGGGTGGAGCGCCCGCTCTCCATGGGGATAAGGACCGTTTCAATTGTGGCTCCGTCGTCGAGGCGAAACAGATATTTGCGCGTGCCGTCGGAACTGACCTCCTCTGCTTCAGGCTGCCATTGTGAGATATACGCGCGTTGTTCCAGCTGCGCGCGCAACTCCTTGGAAAGATCGGTCATCTGCCCAAAGTCGGACACTTGCTTTTTGTACATCCAGCTCATCAACTGCTTACTGCGAAAGCGCTCTTTCCCAAGCCCAGCCAGAAATTCTATCAGGTCGGCAGAGGTTAGGCCACGCAAGTCTATCTTGGGTTCGTTCATAATGATCTACACACTGTCTATGCGGTATCAATCTGAGGCTTAAAGCCTCCACGGGGTCGAGCACCGCACCATAGCACGTGCTATGGTGCGGCCATAAAAAAAGCCCCACGGATTGTATCCGAAGGGCCTTGAATCCTCAAGCGCGATCGAAACCAGCTCTTACAGCAACTCCATTCCAGAGAAGAAGTAGCCGAGCTCAAATGCTGCGGTCTCAGGAGCATCTGATCCGTGGGTAGCATTCTCCCCGATGGAAACGCCGAATTCACGGCGCAGCGTTCCTTCAGCCGCATCCGCAGGATTGGTGGCTCCCATAAGGTCCCGCCACTTCAGGATCGCGTTGTTGGCTTCCAGCGCCATCACTACACATGGGCCGCTGCTCATAAAGTCTGTCAGCTCGCCGAAAAAAGGACGTTCTTTGTGTACATAGTAAAAGCCTTCAGCCTCAACCTTGCTCAAATACAGTTTCTTAAGCCCGATAACCTTGAAGCCCTCGGCGTAGATGCGCGCCAATATCTTGCCGGCATTCCCGGCTGCAAAAGCATCGGGTTTGATGATAGCGAATGTTTTTTCCATAGCAATGGTTCCTTTTTCGAGAATTGGTTCCGCCAAAAAACATTTAATGCCCTGAACTGACAGGCATTAAATGGTCATACTAAACACTTGCGTTGCAATATTTGCAGCGCAAACTTCAGGGTGTCGGCTTATATCACTTTTGCCACCAAAAGTCAACGTGCGCTCGGCGCAACTGCGAGCTAGCCCCAGAATGTAATCTGGTTGCGCCCCATCTCTATGGAGCGATGTAATGCGTTATCCGCGCGCTTTAGGGTTTTATCCAGGGTCTGTTTATCTTCAACCGAAACAACACCTATGCTGGCGGTTGTAATAAAGGGCAGATCGAAGCAGACCAGTTCGTGCATTTTGTTTAACACCATATTGGCCACTTTAAGGGCTGATTTACGATCTGAATTGGAGAGCAGAACAATAAAACGGTCAGCCCTGACCTGGCCGAGCAAATCAGAACGCCGCAAAGAAGAACCAATATTGGAGGCAACCTGCTTTATCATAGTGGTTGCGGCCGCTTTCCCAAAAATCGCCTCAAAGTGGGCATAGTAATCCACTTCAATACTGAGGATGGAGAAAACATTTTGATAACGCAGATATCTATGCCAATCGCGCTGGAGAGCGTCATGCAGGGCTGCCGCATTCAGAACGCTGCTCTGGTCCTTTGGGTCATGCGCTGCGCCAAAACTGGTGTTTTGCGATGCCATCCCACAAAAGCTGCTGTCCTCTACCTCGGAAGCAGCTATCCCGACAACCCCAAGTAATCCATTCTCTGAATTAATTTTCTTGCAAGTGAAGTTGACCCTGCTCTGCCCCACTTTCAGGCTGAGACTGAACGTTTGTTTCGCAGCTTGGAGACTATCCCCGTCGGAGGTGAGCAGATATTCAAGCAAGCTGCATCTTGTCTGGGTATCTGGTGTAATATCGAATATTTCGGGGCTCAACCCCACCTCCGTCAGGGTCTTTCCCGCAACGGCGTCGGGCGCTAACCCAAACATCTGCGCAGCTGCTTCATTCCATATGCGTATCTTTGCCTGTGCATCTGTAAAAAATACTGCCATCGGAAGTGCCTCTACCAGATGGCGGTAGATCTCTGCACCAGTTTTGCTGTTCTCTGTCATTCCAGCACCCATTCGTGATTAGTTTTAATCCATAACATCAGCCATAACATTGGCGTGCAATTAAAGTACACTTTTCCATCAAAGTCAAACAGCTTGCTGCAAATATGTCGTTACCTGGGTTAAAGCCAGCGCGCGATGACTGATGCGATTTTTTTCCGCCACAGAAATCTCCGCCAGGCTTTTGCCCAACCCGGGAAGCCAGAACAGCGGATCATAGCCAAAACCGCTGTTGCCGCGGGGTTTCGTCAATATCTGCCCCTCAAGTCTGCCTTCAAAGATATGGCAATCTCCTCCTGGTGTACATAGAGCCATGGCGCACACAAAAGCGGCGCTGCGCTGTGCGGCGGCCAGTCCATGCATATTTTCAAGTAAATACGCGTTATTCTCGGCATCAGTGGCTCCAGCATGGGCAAACCGCGCAGAGTAAATCCCCGGTCTGCCGTTCAGCGCGGCAACCACCAGGCCAGAATCATCCGCCAGACACAGCTGCCCGCTCTGGGCCGCAATTGACTCAGCTTTTTTGCGCGCATTCTCGGCAAAGGTCGCCCCATCCTCCACCGCCGGAACCCACTCCGGGTGAGAATCCAGCCCTTCGATTTTGATATCAGCATCTTGCAACAGCGCTGCTATTTCACGCAATTTCCCCTGATTGGTCGTTGCCACGATTAAGCTTAGCATACTCATCTTCGATGTTCACCCCTTGAGCGTCTGTTGCTGCAACAGATGCAACTGTGCACATCCTTTAAGGGCCAGATCTCTCATGGCGTCAAGCTCTTGTGCCCTGAATGGCCGAGTTTCGGCAGTGCCTTGAACTTCAACAAATTCACCCGCACCGGTGATAACAAAATTCATGTCTACATCGGCGCGACTGTCCTCCTGGTAATTCAAATCCAGCAAGGGGATTCCATCCACAATTCCAGCACTGATCGCCGCAACAGAGCCTACAAGGGGGTTTTGGCTCAGCACCCCGGTAGCCACCAGCGTGCTCACCGCCTGGTGTAAAGCTACATATGCGCCGGTAATAGCTGCTGTTCTGGTTCCGCCATCAGCCTGCAGAACATCACAGTCGAGTTGGATAGTGCGCTCTCCCAGCAGGTCGAAATCTATTACGGCGCGCAGGGCCCTGCCAATCAGACGCTGTATCTCATGGGTTCTTCCCCCAACTTTTCCCTTGGTGGATTCACGCATGCTTCGGCTATGGGTAGCGCGGGGCAGCATGGAATACTCCGCGGTAACCCAGCCTCGCCCTTCTCCGCGCATAAATGGGGGGACCCTCTCTTCAACAGAGGCATTACACAGTACCACCGTCATCCCGGAGCGGATAAGGACCGAACCCTCGGCGTGGTGAGTAAAGCCGGTTTCGAAGCTGACTGGACGCAACTGCTCAGTAGTGCGTCCGTCAGAGCGGGCAGATTCTTGCCTATCTTGCATAGAGTTCTCCTCAAGTTCTTCTGCGAAGCCCTGACTCTCCATATTTATGCAAACGTGGGAGCTAACGGGCGCTTAATTCTCTGTTAAAATCCTGCAGACCGTTAAAGAGCGCTGCGGCCAGTCGTTGGCGGGCAGATTCATCGGTCAGATTTTCAACATCCTCGGCATGACTCAGATAGCCGAGTTCAATAAGTACAGTGGGCAAGTCTCCCCCTGGCAGAGAGAGCAGGTCGGTGCTGCCAATTTCATGGACCTTAAACCCCGCACTACGTAAAGACCTACGCAGGTGCAACGCTAAAGAGATGCTGCTGTCAGGGGGAAATACCTGCGCCGGGTTGCCTTCGCGCACATACAAATGAATCCCATGCTGGTCCGGATTCAGTGCCGCCTGGGCGTGAAGGATGAGGAAAAGATCGACCGGATTATCGCGCGCAGCGCTTAAGCGTTCCTGCGGCTTCAGGGAATAGTCTTCATTCCGGCTCACATATACGGGTATTCCCAACTGCATTTTGAGCTGGCGGCGCAAATCCAGAGCCAGACTTAATACCAGATCCTTTTCCTTTAGCCCCTGCAGTCCGATCACCCCTACGTCGTCACCGCCGTGGGCGGGGTCAAGGGCAACGCCACGTAACTGCTGACGCGGCTGAGCATGCTGCTTACTGAGCAAGAACGCAAATAGCTGATCCTCCTCAGCTGTTGCCCCGGGGTTAAGATTTTCACTTGTGCCCAGGTTGCGGTAGTAGATACTGTATGGAAGCTGATCGGCTAGTTGATTCAGGATAAACTGCTCCGAAACCCGCAGGCGCCCATCAATAAAACGCGCAGGGGCATCGAGCATGATATATCCAGAGCGGTATTTCATGTAAGGTCCCCCCGGATACAGGCTTGCTTTGCCTCCGGGAAGATTTATGAAGTAGGTGTGTTGTGTGGAGTGCCAATAACCGGACAATCCGACCGCGGGGAGCACATCATCGAGCGCCAGATAGGCTGCGCCCGCATAATTATAGACTTCACGGACCAGCTGCGGTTTCTGCCCCTGTACCGACAACTCCACCTCTGCATCCGCATGTGACGGCAACAGTAATAGCAGATAACATAACAAACATATTAAGCGCATAAAGTTCAACATATACCAAGAGCAGTAAAAAGGACGCCAGCTAGCTGTATTTCTTAAATATCAGAGCAACGGCAGCTGTTGTGCATCTTTATATCCAAATATCTCAAGCAGTCTGCCAACAAGCTGTTTTTCCAGCCTGATTTGGGCCTGGCGATCATTTGGTACTCCCTTAATCTGGCCTCCAGCGATCCTGTCATGCCCTCCGGCAGTTCCGATTTCTCCAACCAGACTGCGGATAACTTTACCGGCGAAAATATCCTCCCGGTCCGTGCGCAGGGACAAAACCTCTTTATCTCCAGTACAGCCCATACCAAGAACCAGAGCTATCCCTTCGGTGCGTAAAAGAAAATCGGCAATTTCAGCGACTGTGTCAGAATGGTCAATATTGTAGAGATTGAACACGAGAATATCATTGTAGGTGTATGCAGACTGCAGCGCCGTATTGAAACTGGAAAAATAACTGCGTGGCACCTTGGCCTGTGCAATGTCAAACAATATCCTGTTATTGCTCAAGGACATAAGCTCTAAGTAGGCCTGTCGATCCGGCGCTACCCATTCCCGCCCCAGATCCTGCGTCTCCGAGCGGATGGCGTAAAACATGGCCGTTGCGAGTCGAGTACTCAGGCGTATATCCTGTGCCTGTAAATATTCAAACAATATAGTGGCGCAGGCTCCATATTCGGGGCGAATATCGCAGAATATATTTGGCGTCCGGGATTCATTGCGAACCGGGTGATGATCAATAATCACATCGATAGCTTGCTCCGCTACCATGCTGCTGTTGCCTGTTCCAGGCTGCGCGTCCACCATACATACAAGATTAAAATCATTAAAATCAAGTTCCTCAATCCGCTCTATCGGGATCTCAATCTTTTCAATCAGGGTACGATTTTCCCGCCGCCCCACTACGCCGCCGCAGGCAATTACAGACCTGATCCCATGGGTCATCTCTATGAGATAACTCAGAGCATACGCGCTGGCAAGGGCATCAGGGTCCGGATTATCGTGCGTAATAATTAAAACCTTATCTTGCGCGCTAATCGCCGCCAGCAACTTGGTGCTGAAATCTAAAGAACGTTCTGAATCCATCGTAAAAACCTCCATGTGCAGCACATGTTTGGATCTAACGCCAACCTAAGTGCACATCACCTCACAGATCCGGCCGCTAGCTGCTGTCGGGCAATCTTACCGCACCACAGGATTGCCGCCCTGCAGCTTGCGTAAAAACTGCAAGTCTTTAACTGTACATCAGATTTAAGCAAAATCCCAGCAAACATCCGCGGGAATCCCTTTTCTAAATCTCCCTATCTAACTTTGCACGACGGCTCCCACCACACCACCTTAAGCACCGTCAGGCAGGAGAGAGAAGACGCACCCGCAATAGTTCTGCCGATAAAAATTCTGCGCGCGAGAAATTTCAGTGCTGCGTTTGAACCCATTTTGTTTTTTAAAATTTGCCGGATAGAATTCCATGCCGTAATAAATACCTAAAGCCAAACCTAAACGATTGATGCGCTCATACCGTTTATGGGGTGAAATTGAGAGCACCGTGGTGAACAGATCATATCCATGTTCACGCGCATAGCTTGCGGTATGCTGCAACCGCAGGCGAAAACACCGGGTACAGCGCCGCCCCCGCTCCGGCTCATGCTCTAACCTGCGCACCTGTTTCAGCCACTCCCCGGGCAAATACTCCCCGACGATACAGGGGATTAGTGCAACATCTTTACACCAGCGGATCAATTCATCCCTGCGCTGGCGATATTCCGCCACCGGGTAAATATTCGGATTATAAAAATAGATACTTACATCGTAGTCAGATTGAAGCCTCTCCACCACGGCGGTGCTGCATGGTGCACAGCAGGCGTGTAAAAGCAGGCGCGGCTTTACCCTGCCGGCAGGCACAGCAACACGGCTTGCTTCCGCAGCGATATGGTCCACATCAACCTCCACGTATAATTCTCCAATCTGGTTGCTCGCAGCACGATACTGCTGCTATATTGCGCGGCATGAAAGATATTTTTATTGCGGACGCGCATCTAAAAAACGCTGCAGATGAAAACTACATCCAACTGCTTGAGTTTCTAAAACTGAACCAGGGCAACATCTGCACCCTTATCCTGCTCGGAGATATCTTCGAGTTCTGGGTGGGACACAGACACTGTGTGTATAGTGCGTATGTGCCGTTACTCCAGCAACTCAAGCTGCTGCACCAGGGTGGAACCAGCATCATCATGGTGGAAGGGAACCATGACTTCAACGTCGGCCCCTATTTCTCCCAAACCCTGGGGGCGGAAATCATCCCGGACGGTGGAGCCATTATGCTCGGCAAAACCAGGGTCTGGCTCGAACATGGGGATCTGATCAAGCCCACAAGAACCTATCGATGGCTGCGTAAACTGTTCCGTAGCCACAGTGCCCGCATCCTGAGCAGGGTTCTCCATCCCGATCTACTCTGGAGCATAGCTGAACACCTTGGGACCTGGAGCAAAAATCTACGCACCAGGGCAAGGTCCAAGCTGGGCTCTAACCAGGAAGCAGGCCAGGATGACGGATATTCGCTGGATGCGCTTCCGCAGGAGCGCCTCCTGGCCCTGGCCGCTGCACATTCCGCCTCAGGCTGTGATGCCATGGTGTGTGGCCACTTTCACCACAGCTGGCATAAAAAAACTTCCCACGCAGAAGCCCTGGTGGTGGGTGAGTGGAGAACACATGGCACCTATGCCGAACATCAGGACGGCAGGTTTGAGCTAAAACAGTTTTGCCCCCCTGCTACAGCAGGGTTGCCGGATCGACCTGAAGAACCTCTCGGTCTTGCGCAATCTGGCGGATCTCCTCAGGTTCCATGTTTCCAACAACAATAATGGCCTGGCGCTGTGGGTCAAGATATTTTCTGGCGACCCGAAGCACATCCTCCGCCGTAACCGCACTTATATGCTCACGATAGCGGACCAGGTAGTCCTCCGGATAACCAAAAAAATCGTGCTCCATCGCCTGGGTGACGAGGCTGTGCAGATGTTCAAAGCGAAACACAAAGGAGTTTATCTGACTCTGCCGGGCCAGCTCCAGTTCTGCCTCACTGACCCTTTCAGTGCGAAGTTGCTCCATAATAGAGCTAAACAGCCCCACAACCTCAGGCACGGATTCCGTTTTAGTTTCACATCCAGCAATAAAAGCCCCTTCCAGCCGGCGCCCCACGGAATAATAGGAAAAAACCGAGTATGCCAGCCCCCGGTTGGAGCGAATTTCCCGCATCAGACGCGAGTTAAACCCGCCCCCGCCAAGGATATAGTTCATCACCTCAAGTGCATATACGTCCGGATTATCTTTGGTGATGCCGCGCTCAACCAGGCGCAGCGTGGTTTGCGACAAGGGCCGGGTGGCCACAATGACAGGGCCATGCTCCTGCGTCTTGGCAGGGGAAAGCGCAGGAACATTGGGGAGTTCAGTGTGCTTGTTCCAGGTGGAGAAGCCGGCCTGTATCAAGTCCCGGGCTTCGGCGCTGCTGACCCAGCCTGAAATCGCCACGCGCAGATTTTCAGGCCCAAAATAACGCTGATGCACCTCGACAAGATCTGATCTTTTAATATTTGCCAACGTTTTCAACGACGGCTTCCGCCCCAGAGGATGATGCGGATAGAGGTTCTCCAGCATGAGCAGATCCGCTATGGCCCCTGGGTTGTCGGCCCGCCGCCGCACCTGCTCCATAAGGCGCTGGCGTGAGGTCTCAAACCGCTCCGGGTCGAAGCCGGGCGCGCGCACCAGTTGTGCCAGCAATTCCAGCCCCTTGGGCAGATCTTCCTTCAACACGGACAGGCGCAGGGTTGTAGTATAGGGGCCACTCGAAACCCGCAAATCTGCTGCCAGAGCGTTAAGGATCGCATCAAAATCCTGTGCACTGATCTCTTGAGTGCCCCCGGACTCAAGGGCCGCAGCAAACAGCTGCAGAAGCCCTGTGTTGGTGTCATCTTCTACGCTGCGCCCTACTCCAAACATCAGCGTGACATCTACCAGCGGCAGCTCCTGGTCCGGCGCATGGTATATCTGGATCCCATTCTCCAGCGTGATCTTCTCGGGGGTGCGCAACTCCCAATGCAACTCATCAAAGGTCAGAGCGTCAGGGCGCGCAGGTTGTCCATCAGCCTGCCCCCATGCCAGTGAGCTGCTCCACAGCAGGAGGAGGAACCCAATTACCAGTGGCGTTATTTTCCTTGAATTACCCTGCATGCTCATCTCCTCCAACCCCGGAGCTGAGGTTTTCTTCCGGCACTGAATCCTCTTGCCCATTCTGTGCTGGGCTTTTCAGCGTTATCACGCTGCGGTTTTCGGCGTTGAGCCAGTCTGCAGCGGCGCTTTTCACCTCTGCAGCGGTTATGCTCTGCAGGATCTCGTCATAATCCAGCAAATACTCCCAACTCCCGGTTACGACCTCAAAGTGGGTCAGCATCGAGGCCAGCCCCTGATTGGTGCGTAAACGGTGCATCCGGTCGGCACGCAGACGTTTGCGCGCATGCTGAAGCTCTTCGTCGGTGACTCCTGCATCTTTTATCTCTTCGAGCTGTGCGTAGAGTGCCTGCTCTACCTCGGCGCAGGTGTGGGGAGAGCGTGGGACGGCGCCAATAACAAACAAGTTGGGGTAGCGTGCCCCAGGAGCGCTGTAAGTGGATACCGAATTCGCCAGTTGCTGCTCCAACACCAGGGCTCTATGCAGGCGCGATGAGGGGCCGCGACTCAGAATGATGCTCAAGAGGTCAAAGGCGTAGTCATCCCGGTGTGGAACGGTCGGCTTGTGATACCCAACCAAAAGTTGGGGACTGGCCTGAAATACAACCTCAGTGCGCCGTTCCCCGTTCTGCACAGGCTCCACCGCACTCACTTCAGGCACTTTTACCCCAGCGGGGATAGCGCCAAAATACTGCTCAATCAGCGCTTTGGCCTGCGGCGCGTCCACATCGCCAACCAGAGCGATAACAGTATTGCTGGGCATATAATATTTTTCCATGAACTGGCGGGCCTGCTCCTTGGAGAGCGCGTTGATGTCCGAGGTCCAGCCAATAACGGGGTGGCGATACGGATGTACCCTGTATGCCGTTGCGAGCAGGGCTTCATACATCATGCCCCGGGGATTGGTTTCATAGGAACGGCGTCTCTCTTCGAGCACAACCTCTTTTTCGGTGTAAAATTCGCGCAACACCGTGTTTTTCATCCGATCAGCTTCCATAGAGATCCACAGCTCAAGCTTGTTCGCCGGCAAAGAGACCAGGTATGAAGTGATATCCTTACTGGTAAAAGCATTGTATCCGACTCCGCCATGGCGGGCATAAATCTGGGCGGATTCATCTTTCACCAGAAGGTTCCGGTGCTCAGCTTGCAGTTCCTTCAGGGTTGAGCGCAGCTCCTGGAGCTGCTCTGCGGCGCAAGAGTCATCCGTTTCACACGCTTTGAGGGCTACAGCTGTTTCATCAATACGCTGCAGAAACTCCTGCTCGCTGGGATAGTCCTTTGTACCGATTGTCTTTGTCCCCTTAAAACGCATATGTTCAAGCAGATGCGCTATGCCACGATTGTTTTCCTGCTCATTGACTGCCCCCACCCCTACGGTTATAAATGCGGTAAACGTAGGTATGGCATGGCGCGGCGCCACCAGCAGGGTGAGGCCGTTATCCAGATGATACTCGACCACCTTCTCTTCCAACCCTTCAGCCTGAACCACAGCAGCGCTGCAGAGCACCGAAACCAGGGCGGTAACCACGGCAAAAAAAGCAACAAGACTACCCAAACACACGTTCCTGCGCCAAACAACTTTATCCATGAATCATGAACCCTCCAAAATCGAAACAAACTTGCGCCACGTCAGGACTACGCAAAATGGCGCTTAACCGTCGACTCTATTCGTAGACCGGGACAGCATAGCATTTTACCTCCAGCGAGTTCTAAATAAACAGCCCAAGATTTTGTTGTAATTATTTTTTCTGTGCGTATCATCAGGGATTACTTTTTCTTTTATTCTCGATTTAAATGCGGTCCTGTGCATTTTGCGCCTTTTTTATCCCACACTTGCGTGACTGGTTTATGTTTAAATTTTTGACCAAACCCTGGGTTCCCTATGTATTTCCATTTCTGGTTATCCTGATATGCACTGAAGCCACATTTTTTCTGCCCCAGTGGCGCTACCAGCTGCTTATTGCCGCTGGGGTTATTGCGTCCACTTTATTGTTTGTCTGGCGCGAAAACCTGCTCCAAGATGCACTTCCAACGCTGTGGACACTGCAGAATGCAGCCGGTGTAATTACAGGCGCCATTCTCGCACTGGCATGGCTGGCATTAGTACATTTCGGCCTTTCAACCCCCGAGCCCCTCCACCTGACCCAACTCTGGCCAGCTCCGCGCAACTATTACATAATAATCCTTCTGACAGCCACACTGGGGCTGATTATTCCGGTTGTGGCGGAACTTTTCTGGCGCTCTTTTTTGCTCAGATACTTTATTGCCCAGGATTTCAAGTCCATCCCGATCGGCACATTCAACCTGTTTGCGTTTATCATGGTTGTCGTACTAACCGCTCTACCTACAGGCAACCACACCGTTTATCTGCTCCTGTCCAACATGGCATACACAGGCTTAACCTTCTGGAGCAAGACTCTGTACTGTAGTATTGTTGCCCACGCAGTGGCTAATTTGAGCATTATGCTGGCAAGTCTATATCTGGGAATAAGTTTTTACTAATATTTGCTCGAGGTTTTTATGCGAAAAATTTTCTATCTCATCCTTTTTAGCGCAAGCGTTTTTTTTCTGAGTGCCTGTACGGGGCCGGGGGAACAAGCATACAATCAAGGGGTCAAAGCATTCAATGAAGGCAACACAGAGCAGGCCCGCTCCAGTTTTTTGCAGGCGCTGGAAGAGAACCCGCAACTCGCGGAGGCATACCTTGGTTTAGGTCGCATTGATATCGCGCTAGCGGACTACGCCAGTGCCAGGAGGAACACCCTGAAAGCTCTACATTTGCTGCAGGAGCACAAAAAAACCATCAAAAGCGGATCCACCTGGAAGCTGCAGGCAGCGCTGGCATGTAACAATATGGCTTCAATTGCTTTTAAACAGGCTTTGCAGTTAAAAGAGAGTGAAGCTGACGCTGCTACCGAAGCCGGCAGCGGTGAGGATTCTCAATCTTCCGCAGGCGCTGATGCACTTATTGATGACGCAGAAAAATGGCTTGAACAAGCTCTGGAGCTGGACCCCTCGAACAAGATGGTGCTCAAAAACCGAAGCTTCATCCAGAAGTGGCGGGAATAAACAAACCCGGCCGCGGCGCAGCAAATATACCTTCAGGAGCGCTCCCGCTCAAGTCTGCGCACCCAGTTGATGGATGCCAGAACCAGCGCCAGGCTTATCCCCCCCCAAAGCAGCCCCCCGTCGCGATACATGCGCGTCAAACCGAAGGAGAGGACAAAGGCCAGACAACTACAGGCAACGCAACCGATGGCTACCCGTTCTGTATGGGATTTTGCTCTGAGGGTAAAGGGTTCAGCGACTTCGCGCAAACGCTCCTCGCAGTGCAGACACTGAAGCGCTCTTCTTGCTACCGGCATCCCGCAATTGTGACACTTTCGGCTAAAAAACACAGTCCTGCTCCTTAATTACCCTGGTGTGGTTTTAGTGATTTTATGCACCAAAGCAGTAGTTGAACGCCCGGATACAAAGGGCATCAGCTCTACCCGCCCGCCCCATTGTCGCACCAAGTCAGCACCCACAACGTCGTCTGCGGTGTAGTCGCTGCCCTTGACCAAAATGTCCGGCTGCAGCAGCGCTATCAATTCAATAGGGGTGTCCTCATCAAAGACCACCACGTAGTCTACACATGCAAGTGCCGCCAGGATAATGGCCCGATCTGTTTCAGAGACCAGGGGGCGACCCTCCCCTTTCAGCCTGCGCACCGAAGCATCACTGTTCAGGCCGAGCACCAACACATCCCCAAGTTCACGCGCCCGCTGCAGATAGCTGACATGCCCGGCATGAAGGAGGTCAAAGCAGCCATTGGTAAATACAATTTTACGCCCCATCTGGCGCAAGCGCCGTAACACAATCTGCAGGGCGTGAGGGTCACATATTTTTGTTTTATCTCCGGCCAGGAGAAAACCGGCAGCCTCTACCAGTTCAGCCGGGCTTGCGGTAGAGGTACCCACCTTCCCGACTACGACACCAGCGGCGATATTGGCTATAAACGCAGCCTGTGCAAAAGAGAAGCCTGCAGCGAGCCCCACCCCCACCACTGTCAGGACGGTATCACCTGCGCCAGATACGTCATAAACCTCTCGGCTGCGCGTTGGCAGATGCACCGGCTTTTTACCTGGCTGAAAGATACTCATTCCCTGTTCACTGCGGGTGAGCACAAGGGCTTCCAGCCCGGCTGTATGTAGAATTTTATCCCCAGCGGCACACAGACTGGCATCATCACTGATGGGTATCCCACTGGCTTGCGCGGCTTCCCGGCGATTGGGGGTAAGCAGGGTAGCCCCATGATACTTGGCATAGTCAGACCCCTTTGGATCAACCACTACCGGAATATGTAGAGCTTTTGCCCGCTCGATTATACGCTGAATAAGGGTATAGGAGAGCACCCCTTTACCGTAATCTGACAAAAACACCACATCAGCAGCGGCCAGCTTCAGGGTCAATTTTTCCAGCAGTCTAGCTTCTACATCAGCGTCAATCTGCTGTCTGCTCTCGCGATCGATGCGCAGCATCTGTTGATTCCCGGAGAGGATACGGGTTTTTCTGCTGGTGATGCGTCTTGAATCCAGGACAACGGCGTCAATATCTACCTGCGCCTGCTGCAAACGTTTACTGATCAATGCACCATCACGGTCATCCCCAAGAACTGATGCCAACACCACTTTAGCGCCTAATACCCGCAGGTTGTTGACCACATTCCCTGCGCCGCCCAGGCGGGTATCTTCCCGCCCGACATTAACAATCGGCACTGGGGCTTCCGGCGAAATTCTCTGCGTGTCACCCCAGAGATATTCATCCAGCATCAAATCGCCGACAACCACCGCAGTGATATCGGTGCAACGGGATAAAAAATTTTCGATATCGGCTATGTTGACCTTGTAAGAATTCATAAAATATTTTCCAGCAATGGGGAAATCCAGGCAATTGTTTACGCAGCGGGAGCACGATACTTACGCTGATAGCGCGTGTACAGTTTGGCACTGCGACGCTCTACCTGTTTCCACAGCCCTCTATCCAGCCTTAACGTCTCGCGCACCGATTCACTTGGGTGTAAACCCATATAGTGGCGGATAAAACGGAGATGATCACGCCTAGTCAGCCCTATATCCAGGGCGGAAAAATAGAGGGAGGCCAGATCTTTTATACGCCACCGCTTTGGCACACGCTTCCGGAATTGGACGCGATGCAGATCGATAAGATAAATCCGTACGTTCTCGGCGGTTATCTGCTCACGCCCGGGGGTGAGATCCAGCAGAAAATGGCACAAATAATAGTCCCGATGGTTGATCCCGTGGCTATGCAGCAACCGCGTCACTTCAGCAATCCGCGTCAGCAGTGCGCGCTTTAAGGTTACAGGAGGTGGGTGCACATCCCACTTGGAACAAAAATCTTCCAGACTTTCGGTAGGTTGCAGATCTTGTGTAACCAGAAAAGACTGGCGCGCTACCGGATTGCGCCCGCGTTCACCATACGCCACGGTGGTCATGGTATCCACCCCGAGTTCAGTCAGAATTTTAATCGCAAGCCACTCGTTGTATGCAGAAAAAACCGGGGGCGCTCTGAAGGTGAGCAGGCTCTTCCACACACGCCACCAGCCGATCCCCTGATACATCTTGACAAAATAGCTCTGCCCCAGCATATCGAAGCGCAGGGTCCGCCGCCCATCCATGTTGCGATATTCATCCCCCTGCAAAGAGAAGATCTGCTCGAAGTAATCCCCACTGCCCCAGGCGTCCTTCCAGCTTGCGGGTATAATCAACACCTCTGCGCCCGCGGTACTCAAATTTCCCCCTGTTCCGGAAACATCTGCTGCTCCACCAGATCACAGAGTATATGGATTATACTTAAGTGAACCTCCTGGATCCGGGGCGTTTCCTCCACTGCCACATTGAGGCACAGGTCGGCGTATGCCGCCATCTTGCCCCCATCTCTGCCGCTGAGGGTAACTACGCTGCACCCTGAAGCGCGTGCAAGGTCGAGGGCGCGGAGCACGTTGGGTGAATTGCCACTGGTTGAAATACCTATCACCACATCACCTGGTCGCGCCAGAGCCTCTACCTGGCGTCTGAATATCTCCTCGTAGCCAAAATCGTTAGCGACTGCCGTTATGATTGAGGTATCGGTCGTTAAGGCCACGGCCGGAAGGGCGGCCCGGTTTTTCATGAAACGCCCGACCAACTCCGCGGCCAGATGTTGCGCATCCGCAGCTGAACCGCCATTGCCCATGACCAGAACCTTGCCCCCAGCCCTGAAGCAGTCGCACAAAAGCATGGCGCAACGCTCCAACTGCGGAGCCATGGGGAGAAACACATGTTCAAACACCTCAATATGGCGTCTTATATGGCGTTCAATGCAGGTTAGCATATTGTTACTCCTCAACTCTTCCCAGGCTTCCACTGTCTTCTCCGCTGCATGGAATAATCGCACGTACCGCATCAAGCACATCAGCCACCCGGATCGAGGTAGCGCATTGCGCATCGTACTCACACTGTTTGCGCAGACATTTGGCGCACGGCATCGGAGCCTGCAAACGGATATGCCGGGCTCCTTCCGGACCATTGCGCAACGCATCCGTAGCCCGATACATGGATACCGTTGGCGTCTCTACGGCTGCGGCTATATGCACCGGGCCGGTATCACACCCAACCACCAGATCGGCGCGCGCCAGCAAGGCCACCAGTTCGGGTAACGATCCCCGTGGCCATATGACCGCTTCCCCTTGCGTGCTGCGCTGAATTTTTTTAACTGCGGTGAGTTCAGCGTCATTGCCCCAGGTTAAAATCAGGCCGGTTGCGGGGCACTGCATCAGCTTTGCCCCCAATTGCTGCCAGAAGGATAAGTTCCACAGCTTGGTCTGCCAAGTTGTCCCATAGTGGAGGACGATGACCCTGCTGTGCTCAAGCCCGAACTTCTTTAACTTGGCATCGACCTGCGCGTTGAGCTCTGCAGCGACCGGCAGCGGGCCACTCAGGGGCACCTCACCTCCGCCGGGAAGGGCTGCTCGCACCACCGCCAGCGCCCGCCTGGCCACATGTTGTTCCTCAGGCCCGGGTTGGACCCTGTATCTGGTGGCCAGCACGTTCGGCCACTCCCGCACCTGTGCCAGAGAAAAGCCATACTTCTTCCCCGCACTGCACGCAAGGGTAAACATTCCGCTTTTACTGTTGCCCTGCAGGTCAAACACATAGTCATAGTGCTGGTGGCGCAATTCTTGAACAAATGCGCGAAACTCGCGCAACATGCCAGCAACGGGTAGCTTTCTCCAGGCACGGGTATTTACGCGTACCACACGGTGGATCAGGGGGTGTCCTTCAAGTATGGCGCTAAAACTTTCTTCCACCAGCCAGTCGATCTGAGCATTCGGGTCCGCCTGCTTAAGGTAACGCAGAACCGGCAGCGTATGGACCACATCTCCAAGGGCACTGAGCTTAATTATCAGAATTCTCATTCACTTCTTCCAACAACCCTGCACCATTCAATAGATCTGTAGATGCAATTATTACATCCTCAGCATTGATGCTCTGCATACAGCTGTGATCCGTGGGACATTGACGCAACAGGCATGGGGCGCATTCCACCTGTTTGCGTACAATCTTTACCCGTGCAGATGCCGGTGACGTGGTGGTGTGGTCAGTCGGCCCGAACACCGCTACAATCGGGACATCAAGTGCCGCTGCGACATGCATAGGGCCAGAATCATTGGTGATCAGCAGGCGGCTGGCTCCCAGCAGAGCCATCATCTGCCTGACATCGGTTTTACCCGCCATGTTGATGCAGTCATGCTGCATAAATGCGGCGATATCTTCCCCTATTTCACTTTCAGCGGGACCACCGGTCAGTACAATTGTGGCGTCATAGCGCTGCGCAAGTGCATCTGCAACGGCAGCGAAACGGTCCGGGAACCAGCGCTTCGCTGAACCATAGGCGGCGCCGGGGTTCAGTGCGATAACGTTATCGCTGCCGAGAGTGGTGCGCGCCCAGGTGCGCTCCGCTGTGGTCAGGTGCAGACACAGTCTGGCAGGACCCTGGATGGCCGCCTTGTCGCACAACCCCAACCGGTCTAGCAACGTCAGATAGTAAGCGGTATGATGCAGTTTCTTGTCTGCGGCACGCAGCTCCACCGGATCGGTGAGAAACAAACGCCGTCCATCGGTCACATACCCGGCGCGGCGTGGGATGCGCGCAGCAAAAGCGAGAAGCGCTGCCTCGATAGCGTTCTGCAGCAGGAGTGCTGCATCAAAGCGCTCCCGGCGCAACTCCTGAACCATCCGCATAAACCCACGTATCCCGCGATGCTGTCCTTTCCTTGCATAGATCAGCACGCGATCAACCGCTGGATGATGTTGAAACAGAGGGGCCACCAGAGGGTTCACCAGCAGGACAATCTCCGCCTGCGGACACCTGGAGCGCAGCGCCGTCAGCGCGGGTGTAGTCATCACCGCATCCCCAATCCAGTTGGTTCCACGCACCAAAATCTTTTTACTCGTATCCAAAGCAGCGGTCGTCATCAGAGCTCTACTGCTTCATCCTGCAACATCAGCGGAATGCCACTTTTAATTGGATAAGCCAGACTGCAGCGGGAACAAAAGAGGTGAGGCGCTCCGTCAATGTCCTTATGCTCCAAGCGCCCCTTACATTGAGGGCACACGATAAGATCCAGCGGCAGGGCTATGGCGTATTCATCTGGAGGGGTTTGCTGCATATTCTCTAAGTACTCCGGGAGCAACTTATCTCTTTTGGGTTATGGTTTTGGATGCACACTTCAAGGCGCCAGTCGCTGCGGCCCTGCGGTACTGCGCGCTTGGGGCTCCAACACACCCAACACTGCTGTTGTGAGTGGCTCCCCATCCTGCGGATCTATCACCAGGGGGATATAATAACATGGAACAGGCAGGTGCTCTGGCTCCAGCTTAACCGCGTCTTTTTCAGTAGTGATAAGGGCATCCACTCCAGCGCAGCGTTCAAGAATATACCGTACCCGTTCCGGTGTGTAGGGGTCATGGTCAGCACATGCCACCGTCGCGGCAGGATATATACCACATTTATGCAGAGAAGCAAAAAAATCATCTGGATTGGCAATCCCTGCAAAAGCACCTACCTTGAGGCGTTTAAGCTCGTCAAGATCAACCCTGCGTCCGTCCATATCCACCCCATATCGGGCCAGAGTGTATGTTATGCGCACCAGTGGTATCTCCGGTGAATCGAATGGCGGACTCTCTGCGCTGGAGCGGGTAAGTAACAACAGATCAGCGCGCTTCAGGGCAGAACGGCGCTCACGCATTAACCCGGCGGGGAGAACATGACCGTTGCCGAACGGGAGCGCAGCATCAAGCAAAACCAGATCCAGGTCACGCTTTAAGGCCAAGTGTTGAAACCCATCATCCAGAACAATGACATCTACCTGATGCTGCTCTTGAATATAGCGCACCCCGTCGATCCGGCGCGGTGCAACCACTATCAGGGCCTGTGGATGCCGTGCCGCAAGGAGGACAGGTTCATCCCCGAACGTTGCGGCCGCCCTGGCACGGCTGCCCGCCACCGCTGCGACAACCATTTTGGCGCGCCCCACACCTTTCCCTTCAGCAAAAGAAGAGGCATAGCCGCGACTTATAACTGCAACCCGATATCCGCGCCGGTGCAAAAGCGTAAGCAGCCAGTCCACCACCGGAGTTTTGCCAGTCCCCCCGACAACCAGATTACCCACTGAAATCACCGGCACATGAGCCCTGTAGGTACGCAGCATACCAGTTTGATAAAAGCAGACACGCAAACTGGCGATGAAACCGTAGATAACGCTCAGCGGCAACAGCAGCAGCAGCAATATATAATCATGCGGATGGCGGCACCCTCTGGTTCCCAGCCGCCGATAATACAGCGCTACCCAAGTCCGCACCCGCGCGCGCATCCTAAAACCCCAACACCTGACGCACAACCGCGATGGTCTTTCTGGTCGCGCCGGCATGTTGCTGCAGTACTGCAGCGCCCCGCGCCCCTGCGCTCCGGCCCATATCCTGGTCGTGCAAAAGTTCAGTCAACAGCTGGTGTAATTCCCCTTCATCATGAACCTCACCAAAGCCCTGCGCAGTTGAAATATACTTGGCAATATCTTTAAAATTCTGCATCCATGGGCCGAACATTACGGGCTTTTCAACCATAGATGCCTCAAGGATATTGTGTCCACCCACCGGCACCAGACTACCCCCGACAAAGACCACATCAGCCACGGTGTAAAAGCTCAGCATCTCCCCCAGAGTATCCACCAGCAATACACTGCCTCCGGGTAAAGGGGGGAACGTATTATCTGAACGCAGATACCAGGTGACGCCTGCTTTAGAGAGCAGCTCGCCAACCTGCCGACTCCGGTGCGGATGCCTTGGCACCAGAATTAAGATAAGATCGGGGAAAGATTGCAGGAGCCGTTGATACACCCGCACTATAATTTCATCTTCGCCCTGGTGGGTGCTACCTGCCACCCAGACTTTAGCCTCAGAAGCAATCCCGAACTGGGCGCGCAAGTGCTTTGAATCCAGGTCCTCTGCCGGGGTGCCGCTCTGGTCGAATTTAATATTTCCACTTACGCAAATATTTTCTGCATTTGCACCCAAGAGCGCGATCCTGCATGCATCCAACTCCGATTGCATGCAAAAAAAAGTGATCTGCGCCAGAACAGGCTTAAGGAGTCTGTCAACCAGCCGGTAGCGCGGGAAAGAGCGATCGGAAATGCGCCCGTTAACCAGTACCACGGGTATGGCACGTTCATGGCACATCCGCACAAACTGGGGCCAGATCTCTGTCTCAACAATCAACACCAACGCTGGGTTTACTTTTCTCACCACGTGCCTGGCTGCGGCAGAAAAATCTATGGGGAAGTAGATGCAAACATCGATTTCAGGGATAGATTCGGCGATTTCGCGTCCGGTTTCCGTCACATTAGAAAGCAGCAGTACCGCATCTGGATAGGTCAGGCGCAGTTTTTTTATAAGGGGCACGGCCGCCCGCGTCTCCCCTACTGAAACAGCATGGATCCAGATAACCTGGCGCCCCTTAAGGATGGCAAGCACCCTTGGAGATAAAAAACCAAGGCGCTCACGCAGTCCTTGGCGCCCCTTTCCCCTTACGCAGCCGCGTATAACATACCAGGGGAGCAGGAACACCATGCTCAAGAGCAAAAGAATATCATACAGCAGATAAACCATGGTTCTCCAGATAGTCGCGGGCCTGTTTAGCAGTAGCGTCCATGGCTGCACTCAGGCGTTGGTGAAATTGTGCGCTGGTCTCATTTGTGCCGAAATAGAGCGGCTGGCCGTATATGAAAACCAGGCGCCCGAATGGATACGGAAGCAAGAACTTGTCCCAGGACGCAAATCTATGTCCTCTGCTGCATGCCATAGTCATGGGAACCACACCTCGTTTACTTAAACGCGCAAGGTGGACAACCCCTTCCTTGATTTCATGTCTGGGGCCTCTGGGCCCATCGGGGGTTATAACCAGATCATAGGGCTCTCGGGTCAGGCGCAACAGCTGCTTAAATGCCCCGCTTCCCCCTCTGGAGGAGGAGCCACGCACCGCCTTCTGTCCCATATATGCCATTGCGCGCGCAATCAACTCACCATCGCGGGAGGCACTTATCAGGATCTGGGCGTTGAATTTATACGCCTTCGCCATAAGGAGCAGCTGATCATGCCAGAGGGACAAGATCATTTTCTCTCCCCGTTGCCACATCTGCTGCACCTGCTCATCCACCACGACTTCCCGTTTTGAACTCAGGTAGATCACGTGGATACATGCTACCGCTAATGGGGGCACCAGATGGATGAGGAGATATTCTGCTATGCGCTTCCAGGCGTGTCTGAATATGTTTTTCATGCTGACCCTGTTCACTGTTCCCGCGCAGTTACCCTTTAAACTGGGACTGATGCAAATCAAAGTAGTAACCCTTGGCTGCAAACAGCTCTGCATGACTGCCACGTTCAACTATCCTGCCATCGCGCATAACTAGAATTTCATCCGCATGCATCACCGTCGACAGCCGATGCGCGATGACAAAAGTCGTGCGCCCGCGCATAAGGTTTTCCAGCGCATCCTGCACCACGGTTTCGCTCTGGGTGTCAAGGGCGCTGGTCGCTTCATCCAGTAGCAGGATAGACGCATCGCGCAGAATCGCGCGCGCGATACACAGGCGTTGGCGTTGCCCGCCGGAGAGGCGCACCCCACGATCGCCGATAACTGTTTCAAGCCCCCGCGGCATGTGGTGAATAAAATCTGCCGCATACGCCTGTTCCAGCGCACGCCACACTTCGGCATCACTGGCGTCGGGTCTGGCATAGCGGATATTGTTCCCTATAGTATCGTGAAACAGAAAGATCTCCTGATCGACAAGAGCTATCTGCTGTTTCAGGCTCTTCTGGGTTACGCTGGCGATATCCTTGCCATCGATAGATATTTTGCCGCGAATTGGATCATAGAAGCGTGCGAGCAAGCCGATAACGGTCGACTTCCCTGCCCCACTCGCCCCTACCAGCGCCACCGTTGTTCCCGGTTTCACCTCAAGATTAAAATCATGCAGGACCAGTTCTTCTGCAGGCCCGTCTGGCGTATAGCCAAAATCTACGTGCTCGAAGACCACGTGCCCTGTCACTTTGCCCAGAACCTGTGCCCCGGAAGCATCATCAAGGTCAACAGGGGTGTCCAGCATACTGAATACACGCTCGGCTGCGCCGACGGCCTTCTGGATGACGTTATTGGTCTTCACCAGGCGCTTCAGCGGGCCATACATCATCCCCATGGCAGTGATAAATGAAAGGAGTTCCCCTTGAGTAATATGCCCCTGCATGACGCGATTCAACCCGTACCACAGCACCCCTGCAGCTCCCAGGGAAGAGAGCAACTCCACGATGGGGGAGGTGGCGGAGTCATACCGAATCATCTTGGCGATCCGGCGATAGTAGGTGTAGTTTTCAGCCTCGAAACGCTGTTTTTCATGCTCTTCAGTACCAAAGGCCTTTACCACCTTGATGCCACCAAAGGCTTCTTGCAGAATTCCGGTAAGATTGGCAATATTTGCCAGACTCTTATGTACATAACGCTTGATACGTCGCCCTATGTATGTTGCCGGAACTATCGCAACAGGCAACACTACAATGGCTACCAGCGCCAGGCGCCAGTCGTTGTAAAACAGCAGCGCTACCAAGCCGATCAGGGTGAGGCTCTCACGCACAACGGCAACCAGTTCGTCCGCAGCGGACTTCTGCAGGGTGGCCACATCATTGATGATACGCGAGACCAGCGTGCCTGACTGAACCCTGGAGTAAAAACCCATGGATAAACGCAACGTATGCGCGTATAGGCCATTGCGCAGATCCTGTACCACCAGTTGTCCCGCAGTTTTAATAAAATACTCCTGCACATAACGTGATCCACCCTTGAGCAGGGCCAGGCCAATCACTATCAGGGGGACAAAGTTGATAAGAGCTTCACCGCCGGGTGCTAACACATGATCCACCAGCGGTTGCACCAGTTTAGCTACAGCGACGTCACTGGCGGCAACCCCCAGCGAGGCGATCATGGCAATGACAATGCGGGGTAAATATGCTCTGGAATAGCGCAGCAGACGTTTATATACAGTAAGACTATCTTTCTTCAAAATCACCCTTCTGACTCAATTCTTGAAGCATACGCACCACCCGTTCGGCACAACCGGGCGTTCCCATCCGGGTACGGATATCCTCCAGGTTGGCTAGCATCTCCATGCGGTAGGGGGTATCCTCAATAATGCGCTGCACTTCTGCGGCGATGGCAGCAGCTGTTGCCTCCTGCTGGAGCAGCTCCCTGACTACGGTGCGTCCGGCCACGATGTTGGGCAGGCCGAAATGAGTGATGGAGACCAGACGTTTACCTATCGCATAGGTCAATGCTGAACCTTTGTAGATAATAACCATGGGGGTCTTCACCAGCGCAGTCTGCAGAGTTACCGTACCGGAAACGGCGATAACAGCATCGCAGGCAGCCACGGTGTCATAGATGGTGTCATCAACCAATTTCACATTCAGGCCGCTATCCGCTACGCAGGCATGCAACTGTGTGGGATCAACTCCGGCGGCAACCGGAAGTAAAAAACCCACGCCAGGAAAACGCTGCGTTAGCAACTGCGCTGCTTCCAGCATGGTTGGCAATGAATAATGAAGCTCATTGGCGCGACTGCCAGGCAGCAACCCGATAACGGGGGTTGATCTATCTAGACCGTGCATCGCCCGCACCTGCCCCGCCGGAGTTTTCACCCTGGCTTCATCCAGCAGCGGGTGTCCGACATAGCGCACATCTATATCCAGTCCGGCATAGTACTCAGGCTCAAACGGGAGAATCGCCGCCAGCTTGTCAACGTCCCGCGCAATCCGGTGCACGCGCCCACGGCGCCACGCCCACACCTGCGGACTTACGTAATACAGTACCGGGATACCTGCCTTATGTGCCAGTCTGGCTATGCGCAGATTGAAATCTGGCGAGTCGATAAGAACCACTACATCGGTACGTTCGGTGTTGCTCTGCAATGCGCGTTTGATATCTCGATAAACGCTCCATATCCTGGGCAGATGTCGCACCACTTCGACCAGCCCCATCACTGCCAGCTCAGACGAGGGGCGTAACACAGAACACCCGGCAGCCTCCATTCTGGGACCCGCGACACCATAAAAGCGCAGGGAAGGATCGAGCTCAGCAGCAGCTTTGATCATATTGGCGCCCAGGATATCTCCGGAGGCTTCACCGGCAACAACCAGAACGCGTTTGCGTGTTTCACCCACAGCGTTTCACCTTCTGCTTACGTCAGGATCGGACAATACCGCGTTCACTCAGGCGCACAAAGTCAATCAACAGCCTTACCGACGCCGGAATCTCCTCCCAGGCTTCAAGTTCGCTCAGAGCTTCTTCCTGGCGTTTCCCAGAGCGGAACAACACCCGGTAGGCTTTTTTGATGGCGCTCAATTCTGTATCGGAAAAACCCCGCCGTTTCAACCCCACCAGATTGAGGCCGACGGTTTTGGCCCGGTCACCCTGGACAATAACAAAAGGGACTACATCCTGCGCAATCATGGAACCGCCGCTGGCCATCGCATGGCTGCCAATGCGGGTAAACTGATGCACCGCAGACATCCCGCCCAGAATGGCGAAATCACCCACCTGCACGTGTCCGGCAAGGGTTGCGGCATTGGCAAGGATGACATGATTACCTACCTTGCAGTCATGCGCCACATGGGTATAGGCCATAAACAAATTATCATTGCCGATGGTGGTTTCCCCCCCGCCATCCTCAGTACCAAGATGAAGAGTAGTAAACTCGCGGATCTTATTTCTGTCCCCTATTACCAGAGCGCTCTCTTCACCGTGGTACTTCAGATCCTGCGGGATTGCCCCGATAGAGGCAAACTGGAATATCTCATTATCAGATCCGATGGTGGTGCGTCCTTCAATAACCACATGGGGCCCTACAACGGTGCCAGCTCCGATCTTAACCTCACTGCGGATGACGCTGTAGGCGCCAACGCGCACATCCTCTGCCAGTTGCGCCCCCTCTTCTATAATTGCGCTAGCGTGAACACGGGCCACTCAGTCCTCCCGATTCGCAAAGGTTGCCTTCAATTCTGCCTCAGCTACGAGAACATCACCCACGTGAGCCTTGCCGGAAAACTGATATATGCCACGCCGCTGCCGCATAAGGACCATGCTCATTTTCAACACATCCCCAGGGCGCACCGGTTTTCTGAATCTGGCTTTGTCAATGCCGGTAAAGTAAGTGATCTTATCTTTTGGGATTTCATCATGCAGAATCGCAAACAATCCCCCAACCTGGGCCATTGCCTCTATGATAAGAACCCCTGGCATAACCGGGTGGCTGGGAAAATGCCCCTGAAAAAAAGGTTCATTGATGGTCACATTTTTTATCCCGACAATTCCCCCCTCCGGGGTGTAGCTTTCGATCCCGTCTACCAGGAGAAAGGGATAACGGTGGGGCAGACGCTGCATGATTTCACTTGCATTCATGTACATAGGCATGTTTTTACTCTTCCCTTAATAGTTGCTCCAGCTGTTCAATCTTTTGGCGCAGCTCCGTAAGTTCACGGCGCATCCGCGGCAGATGTTGAAAAGTCATGGATGCCTTAAGCCATTCTCGGTGCGCAAATGCAGGCACCCCGGAAACCACCTGGTTTCCTTTTGTATTGCCACTAAGCGCACCCCGCGCCCCCACGGTCAGGTTATCCCCGGTCGTGATGTGGCCAGCCATGGCGGATTGTCCCCCGAAGGTGCAGTGCTGTCCTATCTTGCTGCTGCCGGAAATTCCTGCTTGAGCTGCCATCACCGTGTGTGCTCCGACACGCACGTTATGACCAATCTGGATCAGATTGTCCAGTTTGCACCCCCGCGCGATCACGGTCTGCCCCATGGTGGCGCGGTCCACACAGGTGTTGGCCCCAATCTCCACATCATCTTCGAGAATCACATGCCCAACCTGGGGTATTTTGTAATATTCTTCCCCATCAGGGGCAAAGCCAAAACCATCCGAACCGATAACGGCACCGGGCTGTAGAATAACCCGCGTTCCGATAATCGATCCTTCGCGCACCAGGGCGCCTGCGTGCAGAATACAGTCAGGCCCGATTTTAACATCGGCGTAAATAACCACATTGGGATGCACAATGGTCCCTGCCCCGATGCTGACGCGCGCCCCTATTACAGCTCCTGGCCCGATGGTGACATCGGCACCGATATCGGCGCTGTCAGCGACAACAGCGTGTGCAGATATCCCTTTTTCTTCCGGCTCGTGCGCGTGCAGATGGGCAAGGATCTGCGCAAAAGCTAAATAAGGATTGGGGCATACCAGGTATGTCTTATCTGCCCGGCTCAGCGGCGCAGTACAGATAACGGCTGAAGCCGCGCTGTCTTCAGCCGCTTTCAAATAGCGCTTGTTGGCCAGAAAAGTGATATCCCCCTTGCCGGCCTTATCCAGCGGCGCCAACGCCCGGATTTTAAGGGCCGGATCCCCGACAACTTCGGCTCCTGTGAGCCGCGCAAGTTCTTCTATGGTAACCATGGTCTCTTCCGTTAGTTATTATCTTTGTATTCTCGGTTATACATTTCAATGAGCTTGTCGGTATAATCCAGCGCAGCATCAGCATAGACAAGTTGCCCCTTTTCCATCATTACGCTGATCTTCTCTTTTTCACTCAGAGCAACCACCTGCTGTCCCAGATCACGCAGAATCTGCTGGGTATAGCGTTCCTCGCGTGCCTTCATTTCATCCTGTTTGTCCTTTACGTAGCGCTGGTAGTCGCGCACCTGCTGCTCAAATTCTATCTGTTTCTCTTCTCGGGCTGTTTCAGACAACATCCCCATTTGTTTTTTCAGGGATTCCTGCAATGCCTGCAGGTCACCCTGGCGCTGTTTAACCTGATCTTCAATCTCAGCGATTTCGGCTTCCATCTTCCCCTTTGCCGCCTGCCCTGCAGCGGACAGACTCAGCGCCTTTTGCAGGTCCACATAGCCGATAGTGATGGCAGCAGCCTGAACCGAGGTCGCCGCAAGCATAAATATCAGAAAGATCACACTCAGTCGTTTCATTTCTGTCTCCTTTAATTGTTAGTGTTCAAGGCGTCTATCCATTGCTGTACGTCAACAATGCTGACAAGAAAATCTATGGATGGCAGATTAAAAGAATTTCCCGATGGAGAAATCGAAGGCCGATTTATCTTCATATTCGTATGGATCCAGATTGTAGCCCCACTCCAGACGCAGCGGCCCCAGCGGACTCTGCCAACGGATCCCCAATCCGACACTGTAGCGCAAATCGGAGAAATAATCCTCATCCTCAGCCCAGGCGTTGCCGATATCAAAAAACACCAACCCCTTGAGATTTGCATCCTTGATTAGCGGGAATAGAAGTTCCAGGTTCGCATATGCCATCTTCTCTCCCCCGATATAATCGTAATCGCTGTCTGAGAGCTTATATATCGGGTTGTTGTTTTCATCGTAGCCGGCAAAATAATTACGCGGTTCTCGCGGCCCGACCTCACGGGTCTCAAAACCACGAATGGTGTTAATACCACCGAGAAAGAAGCGCTCATTTAACGGCACATCTTTTCCATCATAACCGCTTACATAGCCTATTCTGGCGTGGGGAGAAAAAACGATCCCCCATTTAATCGGAAAAAAGTGGCGATAGTCCGCTATTGTTTTAACAAACTTTTCTGTTCCTCCAAGGCCGGCAACCTCTACCGAAAGTTCTGACATATAACCACGACTGGGATCAGGGCGAAAGTCGGTGGTGTTTCTGGTGACCGAGGCATACAGAGAAGATATCGTTGTTTCCCCCTCCTGCTCGCGAATATACCAGGAAGAGTACGGACTGATATCATAGATATCCTGCAACTCCAGCTTATACACGAAGAACAGGCGTGTTTCGTATGAGAGCGGCAACCCGAGCTTCACTTTACCCCCGGTGGACTCTACCGAATATTCATCCCATTCCCGATCGGTGCGGTAGGCATCAAAACCCAGAGCCAGGTTTTTGTCCATGAAGTAAGGGTTAAGCAACCCGATTCGATAGTTGGTGTAATCACCCCCAAGAGAACCGGAAAGGTTGAGTTGAAGCGCCTTCCCGAGAAAGTTGTCCTGACTGACTGACCCCTGCCCGATAAAACCATCGGTGGAGGAATAGCCGAAACCGATACTGAAGGTTCCGGTGGGCTGCTCTTTCACATCGACATCGACATCCATGGTCGCCGGATCATCGTGGCGGGGGATAGAGTCAACATTGACTTCGCTGAAAAAACCCAGGTTGTTGATGCGCCTGCGACTGGTTTCCAGCCGTCCTGAGCTGTAGAGCTCCCCTTCAACCAAGGTCATTTCGCGCCGGACAACCTTGTCACGCGTTTTGGTGTTACCGCTGACGTTGATCCGGCCAATACTTACCTGGATCCCCTGCTCTATATCGAAGGTCAGGTTAACTTCGCGTTTTTCATCGTCGATAAGGGTAAACGGCGATACATTGACATACGCGTAGCCGCGATTACTGTAGTAGCTGTCGAGTTTTTCCATGTTTTTCCGCATTTTTTCGCGGCTGAACACTTCACCGGGAACAAAATCAAGCTCCTGGAGCAGCTCCTCTTTTTCCAGCAGCAGGTCCCCTTTAATATCCACCTGTCCCACGTGGTATTCTGGCCCCTCCTCTATTTCGATGAAGATATCCATCTTGGTCCGGTCTTCGGAGAGGACAATATGCGGCTGTTTCACCTCCACCCTGACGCGTCCTACATTGAAATACTGGTCGCGGATAATCATCAGGTCGTTCTGTAGCATAGCTTCATTGTATTTACCGCCGCTGGTCAGCCAGGAAAAGATCCCCCATTGTTTAGTCTGGATAAATTTGCGCAGCTTGCGATCTGAATATACCGTATTCCCTTCAAACTCTATGTTGTCGATAGTGACTTTCTTGCCTTCGACAATATCAAAGAATACCGTAGCTTCATTTTTAGCGTCGACCTCAACCCGACTGCTGACCTCAACCGCGTAAAAGCCCTCTTCCTTGTACAGACGGCGGATGGCATCTTCACTGGCTTGCAAATCGCGCGTGCGTAGAACACCCGGCGTTCTGATGGTGATCTCAGCGCGCAGCTTGGAGCTTTTGAGCTCTTTGTTGCCTTCGGTACGGATCTTACGCACCAGGGGGCGCTCATCAACCTGATACACCAGGGTTGCAATCTCTCCATCACGTTCAATTCGGGCTTCCACGTCGTTGAAATATCCAAGGGCATAGATGGAACGCAGGTCTGAATCTATGACCGCTTCAGTTACCGGCATGCCAGCAGTTACCCGCACCACCTCCTCCACCACAGCCAAATCAATCCGCTTTACTCCGTCAACACGAACCGCGGCGAAGGTCATCAGCTCGGCACTGGCATTGCTAGCCCAGATAGATAATATGGCGAGCAAAATTAAAATGCGTTTTAGCATCTGGCAATTTCTCCTAAAGACACGGATAAAACTTTGCGGACATGTGCACAATATTTAACATACAGGCGCTGCACTCTCATGTTTACCTGCAAAAACCAGGGCATTGTAGGGAATGCCCCGGGATACGTAAACACCAAATGTTTTTGCAATTTATACCTGCCCATCCTTTATGGAGCGGGCATGCCCATGCAGGTTCCTGCATATGGGTTTAGCACCCCGTCGCGCAGCTGAAGCACCCGATCCATTCTGGCAGCCAGATCCATGTTGTGGGTGACCACAACCATGGTCAGGCCATACTCGGCATGCAGATCTTCAAGAAGGGAATATATCCCCGCGGAAGTAACGGAATCGAGATTGCCGGTGGGTTCATCGGCGATTAAAATCTGGGGACGCAACACCAGCGCCCGGGCTATGGCAACACGCTGCTGCTCTCCACCGGAAAGCTGCCCCGGTTTATGTGCGCCCCGGTGCGCCAACCCTACCTGATCCAGCAGAATCTGCGCCTTGGCCTGAGCCTGCGCGCGCCCGTTACCACCGATAAGGGCGGGCAGCATAATATTTTCAAGGGCACTGAACTCACCCAAGAGTTGATGAAACTGAAACACAAACCCCATATGCCGATTGCGAAACGCATCCAGCCGTGCAGCTTTAAGGGCGAACATGTCGGTGCCTGCAAACAGGCATCTGCCCTGGCTTGGCTTATCCAGGGTGCCAAGGATGTGCATCAAGGTGGTTTTGCCAGAACCTGACTCCCCCACCACCGCCACGCGCTCTGCGCGGGTGATGGAAAAATCGAGCCCACGCAGCACCGGCACCACCGTCCCATTGACGCGGAACTGTTTTTCCAGCCCCTGGATCTCTATTAGAACATCAGATTGCATCATATGCCGGTCCACTTACTCATAGCGCAGAGATTCCGCCGGATCACTGCATGCCGCCCGGCGTGCCGGATATATCGTCGCCAGCAGACAGATAATAAAGGCGGTTACTATAACGGTAATCACATCTGCGGCCACAACCTGGGATGGGAAATGATCCATGCCATAGACAGCGGTATCAAAGATTGTGACCCCCAGCTTTTGTTCGATCCAGGTGATGACGGCGTCAACGTTCAGCGCCAGGGTCAACCCCAGAGCGCTACCTGCAGCAGTTCCGGCGATGCCGATAAGCAGGCCTTGAATCATAAATATCCGCATAATGCTCGAGGCTGTCGCCCCCATGGAACGCAGGATGGCGATATCCTTATGCTTATCCATCACCACCATTATGAGGGTAGTTCCGATATTAAAGGCGGCGACAACCACAATAATTCCGAGGATGATGAACAGCCCCAATTTTTCCAGCTTCAGCGCGGCAAGAAATGATCCAAACATGTCCTGCCACGATCTGACTGAATAGGGATAGCGGAACGCTTCGCGCAGTTGTCTGGCTACGGCTTCGGCTTGATCGAAATGTTCGAGCTCCACTTCTATACCGCTGACCAGACCCTTCTCACCGACAAACCCCTGCGCCTGCTCAAGGGTTATATAGGCGTAATATGCATCGAGAAATCCCCCCTTGGTCATGGCTATAGCTACCACCTCAAACGGGCGAATCTTAGGGACAATGCCAAACGGGGTGAGGGTAAAATCGGGCGGGATTACCTGGATTTTATCGCCGACTGTGACACCGAGGGTTGCTGCAGTATCGGACGCAATGACAATCCCAGGAGTGGTCGCATTGTGTGCAGCGCCACCAAAGAGCGCCTCCTGCACACCTGGAGCAGTTTTGGAGGGACCGGTATCGTACTCAAGCCGCATAATACGGTTGCTGCTGCGCACCCCCTTAATATTGGCCGGGGCGACATTGTTGCCGGCAAGGAGCATAACCTCTTTGCTGACGAAAGGCTCCGCCTGCTGCACCGCAGGGGACACCGCCTGAATTTTACGCACCACCTGTTCCCAGTTGGCCATGCCGGTATCCCGACTTTGCACCGTGACATGTGCAACATTGCCTAGAATCTGTTGGCGCACACCGTCGTGAAAACCGGTCATGATAGCCAGGACCAGAATCAAAGCGGCCACCCCGAGGGCGACACCAGCCACAGAGATGAAGCTGATAACCGAAATAAATGTCTGTTTGCGTTTCGCCTTGAGGTAGCGCAGGCCGATCAGCCATTCATAGCGCATTTATTCTCCACTTTCCCGGTTCCACACGTTCATATATTTGACCCACACCAGCATCTAAGAACATCTGCATCCAAGCTGCATAAATCAGGGCAAGCCGGGATCAGCCAGCCCGCCGAAAATCCCGCCCATATCAATGGCTTTCGGGGCGCAATTGCGGAAACAGAATAACATCGCGGATAGAGGCGGAATCGGTCAGCAGCATAACCAGCCGGTCGATCCCGATCCCTTCACCAGCAGTAGGGGGCAAACCGTACTCCAGCGCACGGACATAATCTTCGTCCATGGCGTGTGCCTCTTCGTCGCCTGCCTCTTTTTCGGCCAGTTGTGCCTGAAAGCGCCCTCTTTGATCTTCAGGGTCATTGAGCTCCGAAAAAGCGTTGGCGATTTCGCGTCCCACTATAAAAAGCTCGAAACGATCAACGACATCCGGGTTTTCATCATTGCGGCGCGACAGTGGTGACACCTCAGTGGGATATTCAGTGATAAAGGTAGGGTCCCAGAGCTGTGATTCGGCCACCGCGTCAAAAATTTCCGTCAACAGTCTGCCATGCCCGATAGAATCATCAAAATCGAGCCCCAGGCTGCGTGCATAGGCCAGCGCCTTGGTATGATCCTCAAGATCTTCGGCGCTGATATCCGCATACTTGACTATAGCTTCGCGCACCGTCAGCCGCTGCCATGGTGCTGTAAGATTCACCTCGCGGCCGCCGTAGCTGATCACTTCACTGCCGCACACCTCCCGCGTAATGTGACAGATCATCTCCTCGGTCATATCCATAAGATCATGGTAGGTCGCATAGGCCTGATAGAATTCCATCATGGTGAATTCGGGGTTGTGCTGAATGGAGATTCCCTCATTCCGAAAGTTGCGGTTGATTTCGAACACACGTTCGAATCCACCCACAACCAGACGCTTCAGATACAGCTCCGGCGCGATACGCAGGTACAGATCCATTTTCAGCGTATTGTGGCGGGTAACAAAAGGTTTGGCGGTCGCCCCACCGGCAATCGGTTGCATCATCGGGGTCTCTACTTCGAGATAGTCCCTGTCCTGCATAAAGGTCCGCATCAGACTGATGATCTGGCTGCGCTTGACAAACACATCCTTAACTTTCGGATTAACGATCAAATCCAGGTAGCGCTGGCGATAGCGCGTTTCGACATCCTTCAAGCCGTGCCATTTTTCCGGCAGAGGCTGCAGAGATTTAGTCAGTAGCTGCAGAGTTTTGACCCGCAGGGACAGCTCGCCGGTCTTGGTGAAAAAGACAGTCCCGACCACGCCGATGATGTCGCCAATATCGAGGCTGGCAGAAAGGCTGAACATCTCAGCACCCAGCTCTTTTTGTGCTATATACAGCTGCAGACGCCCACTTCTGTCCTGAAGTTGAACAAAAGCAGCTTTGCCGAAGCTGCGCCGCGCCATAATACGTCCGGCAATGCGATACTGGGTCGCGGCAGGATTCTCGCTATCGGTGTTATCGCGCCGGACATCGACACTTTGGTGCTCAACCCGAAACGTGTTTGGGTAAGGATCTATCCCCTGTTCCCGCAGGGATGCAACCTTGCCCTTGCGTTGCGCCACCAGCTCATTTTCTTCAACATTTTGCATCTAATTAAAGCCCTTTCTTTCCAATCCTTACAGCGTTTATCTTTTGGCAGTTCTGGCGTTATTTCGATCATATCAGGTGCAGGTAAAACACATGGTCTTATGCAAATGTAAAAGTGCAAAACCCACCGTTTATAGCGCCACAGCCGTTTTGGCGTACACCCAAGTACGCTGACGAACCGCTTGTGCCCTCTCCGGTAACCTGGTGTCAATCCGCCATAAGATAATGTTCAATAAATCCTTCAATCTCGCCATCGAGAACCGCATCGGCGTTGCCCACTTCATAGCCGGTACGGTGGTCTTTTACCATTCGGTACGGGTGGAGGACATAGGAGCGAATCTGGCTGCCCCAGCCGATCTCTTTCTTTTCACCGGACAGGGCGCTGGCCCTCTCCTGCTTTTTCTGCTCCTCCATCTCGTACAGGCGTCCTTTGAGCTGGCGCATCGCTTCAGCTTTATTGTTCAGCTGCGAGCGCTGATTCTGGCACGAAACTACGATTCCTGACGGGATATGAGTTATACGGATGGCGGAGTCGGTTTTATTTACATGCTGACCACCGGCACCACTGGCGCGGTAGGTATCTATTTTGAGGTCGTTCTCGTCTATCTCTATCTGGATACTGTCGTCAAGAGCAGGAAAAACAAACACAGAGCAGAATGAGGTATGGCGTTTGGAAGCCGCATCGAAAGGGGAGATGCGCACCAGACGGTGAATCCCCATCTCAGAACGGAGCCAGCCATAGGCATAGTCACCTTCGACCGTAAAGGTCACACTCTTCACCCCGGCATCATCCCCACTCTGATAATCGGTGATCTCGGTCTTAAAGCCCTTTTGCTCGCAAAAACGCAGATACATGCGCAGCAGCATTTCGGCCCAATCCTGGGCTTCAGTACCTCCAGCCCCGGCGTTAATGCTGAAAATTGCGTCATTTTCATCGTGTTCGCCGGAAAACATGCGGGTAAATTCGATCTTCGCCACTTGCTGCTGCGCCTGGCTCAACAGGGCGGCCGCCTCGACGCCGACGCTTTCATCTTCACCCTCTTCGCCCAGTTCCACCAGAATCTGCGCATCTTCATAGTTTTGAAACGCCTGATCCCAGGATTCGACCACACGCTGTAATCTGTTCCGTTCTTTCAAAAGCTTCTGGGCATGCTCCTGCTGGTTCCAGAACTCAGGCTCTGCAATTTCAGCTTCCAACTCTTCGATCTCTTCACGCTTGGCATCGAGGTCAAAGATACCTCCTCAGCTCTTCCAACTTCGCACTGAGTTGACTGAGCTGTTCTTTTTCTTCTCGAAACATCGAATAGTTCCTCCTGAACCATAGCCTGCACTTAAAATTCGTGCATTTAATTTGCAATAGCGCAACAAGCACCAGCTAAACCACAAAATCTACCTGAACAGCTGAATTGTCACGGCGATACTGCGCTGAAGGTGGGTCGTTGGATTTTTGGCAGGTGTGACTTACGCAACCAGTAAAGTCAGCCATAATGCCACAGCTACCCGCGCACCGACAGCCTTTTTTTCCTGCTCTGCCACATCCACCCGCAGCACAGAAAAACCGCCAGCCAGGCCAAAATATCTCCGCAGCGGGTGTACGTTGTCTGTGCCTGGTGAAACGTGACGTTGCCTGTCACAACCGCGGCACCGAAAATTTCAGTGGGGCTATGAAGCATCCCGGCAGGATCAATCAGAACGGAGACTCCGGTATTTGCGCATCGAGCCAACCAACGCCGATTTTCCAGGGCGCGGAAACGTGCCATCTGCAGATGCTGGTGTGGCGCAGGGGTGTCCCCGAACCAGGCATCGTTGGTTAAATTAAACAGCAGTTGCGCCCCCATCTGCACCTGGGCACGGGCCAGTTCGGGGAAAATGGCTTCATAGCAGATCAAAACCCCGACGGCGCGCTCGGACAACGGCAACAGCTGCAGCGTTCCAGGGCGAAAATCTCCCACCCCGGCAGCGAGCTTATCCACGAAGCCCAGCAGTGAACCCAGGGGCACATATTCTCCGAACGGGACCAAGTGAACCTTGTCTGTACGCCCCAACAATTCTGCATCAGGATCGATAAGATAGGCGCTGTTTAGGTAGCTGAACCCTTTGGAGTTCGTTGCATAGGCGGGGCTGCCAAACAAGATATGCACACCGAGTTCTCGGGCTACGGCATCCACCTCGGCTGCATAACCAGAGTTGTCCTGATAGTAGAAGGGGGTGGCACTCTCCGGCCAGACTATGAGGTCGACCTGTGGGTGCTGCCGGCTCATCTCGGTGTAAAGGCGCACGGTGTTAGCAGTGTTGCTGCTGAGCCACTTTTGGTGCTGGTCAATATTGGCCTGAACCAAAGCCAGAGTCAGGACAGGCTCCGCAGCCTCGCCTGGTTCTGCGGACAAGGTTGCTGAGGCGTCTGTCACAGCATAGCGATCTATAGCATGAATTCCGTAGGCAGCATTAAGGATAAAAGCACCCACCGCCACCACCACCGCCAGGGATGGGAGCGCACGCCCACGCCAGATTGAATGCAGCAAAGTGGCCACTGCACTGTTAACCAGCAGCAGAACCAGCATCGGCAACCACATCCCACCGATATCAGCGCTCTGCACCAGAACCGGCAGGGCGGCCTGGGAATAGATGATGCTGCCCCAGGGAAACCCGGTGAGGAGTTTGCTGCGCAAAAACTCAAACGCTATCCACACAAACGGAAAAACCTGCCACAGCGGCAAAGGTGTATATTTAATTATCCGCGCGCTGCACCAGCAGGCTGCACCCCAGAAAAGGGCGAGATAAACCACCAGCAGCAGGTACAGCACCACGGAGCCCATGGCTGGGAGGCCGCCGTAATCAACCATGACGTAATTAAGCCAGTACAATACCGGAGCGAAGAAGCACACCCCCGCAACTATCCCACGGCGCCATGGCTTGGCGGTGCACATAAAGATAAGGGGGGCAAGGCTGACCCAGTTAAGACTCGCCAGCAATGCAGAATAGGGCCACATGAAAGAGAGCGCCGATACCAGTCCGACAAGAGCTGCGGCTATATCTTTTTTACACAATTTCAAGTTCTCACACAGCCTCGCCAGCGGGGCCATCCGCCTGACTCTGGTCAACCTTGGTTACCCTGACACTGCGAATAACGCGCTTATCGCTATTCAGAACTTCAAACTTCAGTCCATGGATGGTGATTGTTTCCCCAATCGTTGGCAAGCGCCCGAGTTCGTACAGCAAAAGCCCCCCAACGGAATCGAACTGGACCCGGGGGATTTCCTCCATATGATAATAATCTTCGAGTTCACACAGATTCAGCCGGGCATCCACAACCACACTGCCATCCGGTTTTTCTACCAGAAGATTTTCCTCCGCGTCGTACTCATCCTTGATATCGCCGATAATCTCCTCGATCAGATCTTCGAGGGTTATCAGTCCCGAAGTGCCGCCATATTCGTCGATGGCAATAGCCAGGTGCACCTGCTTACTGCGAAACTCGTGCAGAAGCTCGACGATACGCTTGGTCTCAGGCACAAAGTACGGTGTGCGCATAATGTCGCGCAATGAGACTTCTGCATCGGACTTGCCCCAGTACTTGAGCAGATCCTTAGCGTAAATCAGGCCCACTATCTGGTCTATCGAATTTTCATATACCGGAATACGCGAGTGCCCATACCGAATTATTATTTTAATGATTTCGCTGAGGGAGGCATCCACGGAGCAACAGCGCATCTTGGTACGCGGAATCATCTCCTCGCGTACAATGGTATCGCCAAATTCAATGATAGAGCTGAACATTTCGCCCTCTTCGGCATTGATCAACCCCTGGCGTTCCGAAAACTCTATAAGATCGTGCAACTCATCTTCAGCGGTTACATTGCGGCGCTTGTAGTGAAATAATTTGCGCCAGAAAGAGCCTCCCCTATCACTCGAACCATTTTCATCCATCAAACACACCCCAATTGCTCCAGAACTTCACTTATGTTCTTAAATTAAACGCTCAGCCTTCAGAAGCGCATAAACTTGTTGTTCTCTGGCTTCCATGCGCTCGGCTTCCGCCTGTGTTCCCCGTTCATGATCATATCCGAGCAGGTGCAGAATTCCGTGCAACAGCAGAAACACCAGTTCGGCAAACATCTCGATTCCAGCCTCCGCCGCATCGCGTGCGGCGGTCTCGGCAGAAATAACTACATCCCCCAGCAGCATATAAGGGGCACCAGACATTTCCCCCTCTTGCTGGGAGAATGAGATGACATTGGTGGGATAGTCACGCTGAAGATAGTCGCGGTTAATCTCCTGAATTGCGGCATCATCCACAATTAAAATGGACAGCTCGGTCTCATCAGGACATTCCAAGACGTTTAAGATCCTCAATGCTATCTGTTGTAACCTCTCCATGCTTAACGCCTGGCTCTGCTGTTGATTCTCTATTAGTATCTCCACTGCTTTTCCCTTTCAACTCCCCTGAAGTGGCTTTTTTATCCTCTTTTGCCCGCTCTTTATACGCCGGTTCCGGATATTCAACCCGCTGATGAAATATCCCCACCAGAATGCGATTGAAGCTCTTGGCTATTTTGTGCAGGTCCATGAGGGTAAGGTCACACTCGTTGAGCTGACCATCGATAAAAATATTATTGATAATCTTCTGTACCATCCCCTGAATCCGCGCTGAGGTGGGATTGGACAGGCTCCTTCCAGCAGCCTCGACTGCATCCGCAAGCATTATGAGCGCGGCTTCGCGACTTTGAGGTTTCGGCCCCGGGTAACGATAATCCTGTTCATTGACCACCTCATCTTTTGCCTGCTGTTGCGCCTTTTCGTAGAAAAACTTTATCAGAGAGGTGCCATGGTGCTGACGGATTATGTCGATCAACACATGGCCCAGTTTGCTTTCTCGCGCAATCTCCACTCCATCCTTAACATGTGCCGTCAAAATAAGGGCACTCATTGATGGAGCCAGTTTGTCGTGTCGATTCTCCTGATTTCTTATATTTTCTGAGAAATAAAGGGGTTTCTTTACCTTGCCGATATCATGATAGTACGCCGCTACCCGCGCCAGCAGCGGATTTGCCCCGATGGATTCGGCGGCATTCTCCACCAGCAGTCCTACCATGATCGAATGGTGGTAGGTGCCGGGAGCCTGAATCATGAGTTCGCGCAAGATCGGAGTATTCATGTTGGCCAACTCCATCAACTTGAAGTCGGTTGTGTATTTGAATACGGCCTCGACAAGGGGAATGGTTCCATTGACCAGCAATGCGCTGATAAACCCGCCGCAGAACGCAAAGCCTGTAGCGTACAGAAACTGGGTGTCGAAGGGATGCCCCTCCACCGCAAATATAGCAGTCACGGTAACCATATTCGCCACCGACAAAATAAGGCCGGCGCGAAACAGGCTGCTGCGCGACATGCAGAACTTAACGCTGTGAGCGGCGACCAGGCTGCCGACCAGAACGTACATAGTGATAAAAAGACTGTCTGTGAACAGTAACCCGCTCAGCAGCGCGAACAGCACCGAAAACACCATGGCTGTTTCAGAATTGAGAACAATCCGCACCAGCATGGCCGCTGCCGCAAAAGGGAGGGCGTAATAATAGCACCCCGAATCGATATAAGGGAACGCGCTCTGCATCGCGGTAGAGATAAAGATACCTACCTTAGCCAGAACAAATGGGGCAATAAAGGCCGTAACCAGAAACAGCAGATCGCGCGAATTGGGGTTATATTTACGAATGTTGCCATGGGCAAATTTGTGCATGGCATAGAAAAGAAGGACAATAGCGAGCCACAACCCAGAGACACTCCGCACTGTTTTTAGAATATCGGCTGCATCTCCCTGCAGGATGTGCAGCAGGCGTGCCTGTTCCGCGCTTACCCGCTCACCCTCCCGTACGATCATTTCTCCGCGCTTCACCTGTGAGAGCACCGGAGATACTGCGGCGGCACTTTCTTTCCGCCGGCGTTCCGTCTCGCCCTGATTGAAGGTAAGATTGGGGCGCAGGAGCTGCTGCACTAGATCCAGCAGCACATTAAAGTCCTGCTGCATCCCCTCCTCCACCTCCACCGCGGCGCGAAGTTGGGCAACAGTGGCACTCAGGCTGCGAACTGACTGAATATCTGTAATCAGTGCCTCCTGCCCGGAGGCCAAGTCTTTCAGGGTTATAGCTCCTCTCCAGTTGTTAAAAAACAGATCGATACTCCCGACGATATATCCTGAAAAAATACCGATAGAAGCAGCCCGGAATTGCTGGATAAATTGTGGACTGGAACCAAGATGGGCCAGTGCGCGGCGCTGTTCGGCGCTTAACTCTATACCCAGCAATTCCTGCACCATGGCCTGACGCTGGTCTTGTGCTGTCGCAGTGGAGTTTTCTTGATTGACAGGGGCAGTAATTGTGGCCGCGGGGGCATACAACTGGAGCACCTTGCTCACCCCCTGCGCCAAAGCACGGCTCGGACGTCTGTCGTAATCATACACCGGCACCACGGCGTTGGCCGCCTGCTGCCGTTTCTCCTCGGTCAGTTCCGGCACCGGGACAAGAAAATCGCGCGGCGCCTTTATATCGCGAATCGCGATATCCCCGGCGGTAAGGTTGAGGGGGATAAACCCGCCCCACGGCACGATGATCAAAGCCAGAATCAGGGCAAGAAAAAACAGCATAGCGTAACGCTGACGCCGGAGGATATTGTCCTGCTTAACTTTTTCACCGCGCCTCTGCGAAGCTTTCTGTTGAGCTCCCTGTGCCTGACTGCTAGTAGTTTTATCTGACATGTTTTATTTATCCAGAGCGGCATACGCTCGCACTATGCGCTGCACTATGGGGTGACGCACTACGTCGATATCACTAAAGAAGCTTATCCCAACCCCTTCCACATCCGGCAAAATTTCCAGGGCCTGCAGCAATCCAGAATGTTTCCCCGTCGGCAGATCAATTTGAGTGGTATCGCCGGTTATCACCGCCTTACTGCCGAAGCCAATCCGCGTCAAAAACATCTTCATCTGTTCAGTTGTGGTATTCTGGGCTTCATCGAGGATTATAAAGGCGTCATTCAGGGTCCGCCCGCGCATAAACGCCAGCGGGGCAACCTCGATGAGCCCCTCGTCTATTAACGCCTGCGCCTTCTTGACCTCAAGCATATCAAACAGCGCATCGTAAAGCGGCTGCAGGTAGGGATTTACTTTCTCTGCAATATCTCCAGGCAAAAAACCAAGTTTTTCACCAGCTTCCACCGCAGGCCGCACCAACACAATGCGGCGCACCTGCTTCTGCTGCCACGCCGCCACGGCGAGCGCCATAGCCAGATAGGTCTTGCCGGTGCCGGCAGGACCTACCCCGAACACAACATCAAGTTTGCGGATCGCATCAATGTACTGTTTCTGTGCCAGGGTTTTGGGCGCTATATATTTGTTTCGTGCAGAGATAAGGATGGTATCGAAAAATATACCCGCCAGGTCAGTGGAAGAATTCACGCGTAAAATATTGACGGCATACTCAATATCTGGTGGGAAAAGGGGGTAACCTCTGCGCACCAGGGTGGTAAGCTGCTTTAGCAGCACTTCTGCCAGTTCAGATTGGTGCTGCTCAGCTGCAACAATGGAGATCTCTTGCCCTCTTGTAGCAAGTTTCACCCCAAGGAGGGTTTCAATCTGCTTTAAGTTGCAATCTCCCGTTCCGGCAAGCTGGCTGAATGTTGCAGCATCATCTATACTGTAGGTTGATCTGTAGGTGTTGCTCAATTTCAATTATTGTCCTTTCCAAAACCGGGCAAACCCGGTGGATCTTTAAGCCAAAAAGTTGCTTAAACGCGTCCAGTATATGCTATAAAGACGCTGGGGACTATACTACACAATCTGGGGGAACATAAACATGGTTTTCCCTTTTATCATCATTAATACAATATGCTTTGTAAGGAGGCAACATGAGTGGTATTTCTGAAATTTATGCGCGCGAAATTCTCGATTCACGCGGCAATCCTACTGTTGAAGTGGACGTGTACCTGGAAAGCGGTGCCATGGGGCGAGCGGCGGTTCCAAGCGGTGCATCTACCGGCGAAAGGGAAGCCCTTGAACTGCGCGATGGCGATATGGAGCGTTATATGGGCAAAGGTGTTACCCAGGCGGTCGATAATGTCAACCGCGCCATTGCCGACTCCCTTATTGGCTGGGAGATAACCGATCAGGCTGGAATCGACGCGAAGCTGATAGCGCTCGACGGCACCGAAACCAAATCCAATCTGGGTGCTAACGCCATGCTGGGTGTTTCCCTGGCGTGTGCCCGCGCTGCTGCCGAGGAGTCCGGCTTGGCACTATTCCAATACATCGGCGGGCCAAACGCCAAGGAACTGCCCGTACCCCAGATGAACATTATTAACGGCGGCGCCCATGCCGACAACAATGTCGACATCCAGGAGTTCATGATAATGCCGGTGGGTGCTTCCTCTTTCAAGCAGGCCCTACAGATGGGGGCCGAAATCTTTCACACCCTTAAAAAGGTGCTTAAAAACAAAGGCTACAGCACCGCTGTGGGCGATGAAGGGGGCTTTGCCCCGGACCTGAAAAGCAATGAAGAAGCACTTCAGGTTATCATGGAGGCCATTGAGACCGCCGGCTACAAAGCTGGGGAGGAAGTCCTGCTGGCTCTGGATGTAGCCGCATCTGAAATATTCAGCGCTGGCGTCTATACGATGACCAACGGAACAAAAGCGCAAAAAATGAACGCGCAGGAGATGGTAGACTTCTACGCTGATCTGGTGGAGCGTTATCCCATCATCTCCATTGAAGACGGCATGGCGGAAAACGACTGGGACGGCTGGAAATTATTGACTGAACGGCTGGGAGATAAGGTTCAGATTGTCGGTGACGACCTGTTTGTCACTAACACCAGCATTCTGCAGAAAGGAATTGAAAAAAACATTGCTAACTCCATTCTCATAAAGGTCAACCAGATCGGTACTCTGACAGAAACGCTTGAAGCGATCGAAATGGCTAAGCGTGCCGGCTATACTACAGTTATCTCACACCGCAGCGGCGAAACTGAGGATACAACAATTGCCGACCTGGCGGTAGCGACCAACGCCGGCCAGATAAAAACCGGATCGCTATGTCGTACCGACCGCATCTGCAAATACAACCAGCTGCTGCGGATTGAAGATGACCTGGACAATGTGGCACAGTACAACGGGTGCAAGGTATTCTACAATCTCAAACACCTCAAGGGTTGATCCTCACATCCTGCAGCTGACGTTTCAACTGCAGTAAAGACACAAAAAAGCCCGCCGATCGGCGGGCTTTTTTGTGGCACCTGTCAAGTCTTACATTCTTTTCTTACAGCGCATCGATGATGGCGTTCAAGGTCTTACTTGGGCGCATCTGCGCAGTGACTTTCGCAAGCTCAGGCTTGTAGTATCCGCCAATATCAACGGGTGAACCCTGCGCTGCCAGAAGCTCTGCGTTGATCTTGTCTTCATTAGCCTGCAGCTCTTTGGCCACCTTGGCGAACTTCTCCTTCAGAGCTGGATTCTTGCCCTGCGCGGCCAATGCTTCGGCCCAGTACAGAGCCAGGTAGAAATGGCTGCCACGGTTGTCAATTTCATTGACCTTCCGTGATGGACTCCTCTCGTTGTCGAGGAATTTCTCCACCGCCTGATCCAGAGTCTCCGCCAAAAGTGCGGCTTTTTCGTTCTTAAACACTTTGGCAACCTGTTGCAGAGAAGGGACGAGGGCGCAGAACTCACCCAGCGAATCCCAGCGCAGGTGTCCCTCCTTCAGGAACTGCTGGACGTGCTTGGGTGCAGAACCACCCGCACCTGTTTCGAATAACCCACCCCCCTGGATAAGGGGAACAATCGAGAGCATTTTGGCACTGGTGCCGAGCTCCAGAATCGGGAACAGGTCAGTGAGGTAATCACGCAGTGCGTTGCCAGTAACTGAGATGGTATTCACACCGCGGCGGACCCGCTCGACGGAGAACTTCATAGCTGAAACCGGGTCGAGGATCCGAATATCCAACCCTGCGGTATCAGACTCGGGCAGATATTTATTCACCTTTTTAATGATCTCCGCATCGTGAGCACGGTTTTCATCCAGCCAGAACACAGCAGGCTCACCGGAATCTTTGGCACGGGTTACCGCCAGCTTGATCCAATCCTTGATGGGGATATCTTTGGTCTGGCAGGAGCGGAAAATATCGCCCTCGTCCACCTTCTGCTCCATCAGGGTTTCACCGGCGGAGTTTACCACGCGGATACTCCCGGCAGCGGGTGCGATGAAGGTCTTATCGTGGGAACCGTACTCTTCAGCCTTCTGTGCCATGAGCCCAACGTTGGACACACTGCCCATGGTGGCGGGATCGAACTGGCCGTTGCGCTTACAATCTTCAATGATCTCACGATATATGGTGGCGTAGCAGCGATCGGGAATCATGGCAATGGTATCCTGCAGCGCGTCATCCCTGTTCCACATCTTGCCACCGTCACGTACAACGTTGGGCATAGATGCATCGACAATGATATCGTTGGGTGCATGCAGGTTGGTAATGCCACGGCTGGAATCTACCATGGCCAGAGCCGCGTTCTTCTCATAGCAGGCGTTGATATCTGCTTCGATCTGCGCTTTTTTAGCTGCGGGGAGACGATCAAGCTTGGAAAGAACGTCACCCAGACCGTAATCTACACTGGCGCCAATCTCTTTGAGCTCCGCTTTATATTTATCCAGCGCATCGGCGAAGTAAACGGAAACGGCATGCCCAAACATGACTGGGTCAGAGACCTTCATCATAGTTGCTTTGAGGTGGAGTGAAAGGAGCACCCCCTTCTCCTTAGCTTCTTTATTGATCTGCGTATAGAACTTGCGCAGCTCCGCTACCTTCATGGTAGATGAGTCGAGAACCTCACCTTCCAGCAGCTTCAAACCTTCTTTGAGCGTGGTGACCTTTCCACTGGGATCGACAAATTCATACTTAACCGTATCTGCCTTGTCCACAGTCACAGACTGCTCGGTGGCGTAGAAATCGCCAGACTCCATATGGGCAACCCGGCACTGTGAATTTTCCGGCCATGCTTTCATCATTCTGTGCGGATTTTTCTGCGCATTCTTTTTAACTGCAGCAGCAGCGCGGCGGTCGGAGTTACCCTCACGCAGAACCGGATTTACTGCAGAGCCGAGACATTTTGCATAGCGCTCTTGCAGAGTTTTTTCTGCGTCATTTTTGGGCTCTTCAGGGTAGGCAGGAATGTCATAGCCTTTTTCCTGCAGCTCCTTGATGCAGGCCTGCAACTGCGGTACAGAAGCACTGATATTCGGCAACTTGATAATATTGGCTTCAGGATCCTGAGTCCAGTCACCAAGCTTCTTTAGATTATCCGCAACTTTCTGCTCTGCGGTCAACTTCTCGGGGAAATTGGCAAGGACGCGGCCTGCGAGGGAAATATCACTAGTCTCTACTTCGATGCCAGCATCATTGGTGAATCCTTGTACAATGGGCAACAACGAGTACGTTGCCAACGCAGGTGCTTCGTCAATTTCTGTCCAGACAATCTTCGACATGTTCTCTCCTTAGTTGTGTTAAATCATTCATTACCAATAGATCATCTCCATAAGGCTACGCGGGAGCCCATGCAGGCACACCCGAACAGATAGATGATCCAGCAACAAAACTACCAATATTTCCTCTTCACATCCGAAACATCAATAGCTTACATCTTTTTATACATTTCATATTTATAGCTCAGTTTTTCGCTGCAAAGCGGAGCGCAATCCAACCTGACACAACCACCCGATTTCAGCACCGTATACAGTATACAGTACCCCTGGGACTGTCAAGGGAAAAGCCGGTCACAACTAAACCAAGCGTGGCGCGCAAACCACATATAAAGTTGCAGAATCACATGGCTTTAAGTTTGCCGACAATGGTACTCGCGATGCCGACATAGGTGGCCGGGGTAAGATTTTGCAGGTAACTCTTATCCCTCTCCGGTATCTCTAACTGAGCCACAAATGCAGCTATAACTTCGGGGGTAATCTGTTGCCCACGCGTGAGATCTTTGAGTTTTTCGTATGGATTCTCTATCCCTGCCTTGCGCATCACAGTTTGGATCGGCTCTGCCAACACCTCCCAGGCATTGTCTAAATCGCGCTCCAGGACACCCCTGTTGAGTTTCAGTTTCCCCAACCCCTTCAGGGTGGACTGGTAGGCTATCAAACTATAACCAAACCCAACCCCCATATTGCGCAACACGGTAGAATCGGTCAGGTCGCGCTGCAGACGTGACACAGGAAGTTTCGCAGACAAATGTTGCAAAACCGCGTTAGCCAGCCCGCAGTTACCTTCAGAATTTTCGAAATCTATGGGATTCACTTTATGCGGCATGGTGGATGAGCCGATTTCACCTTTTACGGTTTTCTGCCCAAAATAACCCATTGAGATGTAGCTCCAGATATCCCGGTTCAAATCAATCAGCACGGTATTCCAGCGAGATATGGCATCGAACAGTTCTGCCATATAGTCGTGCGGTTCAATCTGGGTCGTAAATAGATTCTGCGTCAGCTTCAAATCATCTTCAATGAGTCTGCGACTCAATTCAAGCCAGTCAACATCAGGGTATGCCGCCATATGGGCATTGAAGTTACCCACTGCACCGTTGAGCTTCCCCAACAACTCCACTGCGTCGATCTTACGTTTCTGCTGGCGCAGACGCGCTACAAAAACCGCGAGTTCCTTGCCGACGGTAGTAGGGGAGGCGGTTTGGCCGTGGGTGCGCGCCAGCATGGGGACCTCTTTAAACTCCTCTGCCTGGCGCCATAGTACATCGATAATTCCCTCCTGTTTTTCCCCGATTACCTCCAGACCATCTTTAAGCATCAGCGCATGGGAGAGATTATTGATATCCTCGGAGGTGCACGCAAAGTGGATGAATTCCGCCACGCTGGCAATGGACGTTCCAGCAACCTTCTCTTTAATGTAGTATTCAACCGCTTTCACATCATGATTGGTGACTGCTTCTATCTCCTTGATCCGTTGCGCTTCCTGTGGGGAAAAATTATCCACCAGCGCTTTTAATTCATCAACTTCCAACGCACCAAGAGGGCGGCACTCAGGAATCTGCCGCTCGGTGCTGATCCGCAGCAGCCAGGCGACCTCCACCTTGACCCGATTGCGCATTAACGCATATTCGGAAAAACACCCCTGCAGTTCACTGACCTTGCTGGCATAACGCCCATCAATAGGGCTGATAGCGGTTATCATGCAAAAACACTCCTTAATTTTAAATGCTGCAAATCACCCCGGCCGGGCCAGGCAAGTAGCCCGATTAACAGTTGCATACCGCCAAACATCCAACATTCTTGCGGCCCTCAATCTGCACCCGGCGCATAAAATCCGTCCCCTGCGTGTACGCACCCAAGTACGCGCGAAGCGGAGAATATACCCTACAATGGCGCGAAAATGCAATAACACCTCTTCGGGCCAGGCTCCTCCCCCTTTTTCACCATATGCATGGTGCTCTACTCGCAAGCAACCCGTTCCCCTTTTGGCTTGCAAATTGCTTTTCTGAGTTTACTATAGGAGCGAACGTTCACTATTATTTGCGTTTCTTTCATATCCACACAGAAGAGCAGGATTCAATCTGTATCCACGGAGACTTCAATGAAATTCATGTTTAAATTGCTCCTTGCCATTATTGTCCTGGTCATTATCAGCCTCGGCGTGGGAGTGTACTATCTCGATACCATAGCTAAAAAGGCCATTGAGTTCGGCGGCACCGAGGCACTGGGACTCACAACTTCTCTTGGAGAAATTGACATCGCCTTGCTGGACGGGCGCACGTCGCTCAAAAACCTCCATATCGCCAATGTGGAGGGGTTTGACGCCGACAGTCTGATGCGACTCGGTAGCGGCACTATAGCGGTGAACCTGCAGTCCCTTACAGAAAAAACGGTGATTATTCCGGAGATAAGCTTTTCCGACATGACCCTGAATATAGAGCAAAAAGAACGCACCTCCAACGTCGGCATCCTGATGCAACACCTGAATGCTGCAACACCCACCAAAGCACCACAGGAGCAGAAGACTACAGCGCAACAAGACAGCGAAGCTGCAGCCAGACGGTTTATTATTGAGCGTGTGGTTTTAAACAAGATCCGGGTAAACGCTAAAATAAGTGCCCTGAATAATGTCATCACCGATACGAGCATAACCATCCCTTCCATCCGGCTAACCAATATCGGCAAATCCGCTGATGGACTGCCCATGCAGGAGATAATCCGCGAGCTGGTTTCCGCAATCCTGCACACCTCTATAAAAAGCTCAGGCACCCTCTCCTCCTCCCTTGCGGGTTTACTGGATGGAAAAAATATCGATCTGGACAGCCTGAAACAGAGCCTCTCCGGTCAGATGCAGCAAAAAACTGGCGCTGAGATAGATAAAGTCAAACAAAAATTGTTGCAGGATGCAAAACTGCCCCAGGAACGCAACGAACAGCTCCAACAGCAGACCGATGGAGCAGCAAACAAACTCAAAGGGCTGTTTAAGCGTGAGTAAAGATAGGACTACGCAGATACCAGCTGACACCTTCAGCCTCGATTCGAGGCTGGCCGCAGAGTGTCACAAACTATTGAGCACACCTGAAAGCGATATCCTGCTCGTGAATAAACGTCTGTTCCGGCCGTGGTTCATCCTGGTGCCCTACACCCAGATGCATGAACTGATAGATCTGGCGCCGGAACAGTTGAAGACAATTATGCACCAGATAGCTATCCTCACCCGGTTTATGCGTACCGAATACCGGCCGGATAAAATAAACACCGCAACCATCGGCAATGTGGTAAGTCAATTGCACATCCATATCGTCGCGCGCTATCATGATGACCCGTGCTGGCCTGGCACGGTATGGGGCTGGTCACCGAACGAGCAGAACCAAATAAAGCAACCGCACTGCGCGCAACAATACTCAGCCACTGAAGTTGAAGTGATAAAGCAAAAACTCCTGCACGTCCCGGACCTGCTATCTTAACCCCTGAACCTTGCTTCTATTGACGAACGTAAAAAAGCTGCCCAGGCAAAATGCCGTTGGGCAGCTTTTTAATAACCTGGCGGCGGTTTGAAAAAGGTTTACTTGATCCACACCGTCTGGATGTTGACAAACTCCCTGATGCCATAATATGACAGTTCGCGCCCAAATCCCGAGATCCCTACTCCGCCAAAAGGCAGCCGCGGATCACTCTTCACCATGCCATTGACAAACACCGCTCCGGCACGGATCTGTGCCGCCAAAGCCTCACCTCTGGCGGCATCAGCCGTCCATACACTCCCCCCCAAGCCGAATGGTGTATCATTGGCTACATGCAGAGCTTCAGCCTCATCCTTGACCCGGATAAAAATCGCCACCGGTCCAAAAAACTCCTCACTATAGGCCGGCATCCCTTTATCAACCCCCGCAAGGATGGTAGGTGGATAAAACGCCCCCTTCCCGCAGGGCTTGCCCCCCAGCTCAACCTTGGCGCCACGTTTTACACTGGCCAGCACCTGTTCGTGCAACTGCAGCATCAGATCCTCACGCGCCTGTGGACCGATCTGCGTTTCTGCGTCGACAGGATCTCCTACCTTCAAGGCCTGCATTCCGGCTTTGAATTTCTCCAAAAACATGTCGTAAACAGCGTCGACGACGATAAAACGTTTGGCCGCGATGCAGCTCTGTCCCGAATTAAGGCATCGAGCCTTCACCCCGACAGCAGCGGCTTCATCCAGATCGGCATCTTCCAGCACTACAAATGGATCGCTGCCACCCAGTTCCATGACCGATTTTTTCAGCATCTCCCCCGATTTTTGCGCTACTTTGCTCCCCGCGATCTCACTGCCAGTCAGAGTCGTTGCTATTATCCGCGGATTTTCTATCACCTTATCCACCTTGCCTGAACCGATCATTAAGGTACGGAAAATATCTTGTGGAAAACCGGCAGCAACAAAAACCTCTTCAATAGCAAGGGCGCAGCCCGGTACATTTGAAGCATGCTTGAGCACCCCGGCATTTCCAGCCATCAACGCTGGAGCCGCAAAGCGGAACACCTGCCAAAAGGGGAAATTCCATGGCATCACCGCCAGCACGATCCCCTGGGGGCGAAACGCAACATAGGATTTCCCTGCGTCACTCTCCAGGGGCTCATCAGCCAACATCTGCTGTGCATTTTCAGCGTAGTACTTACACACAACGGCGCACTTCTCGATCTCCCCAACCCCTTCAGTAATGGGTTTACCCATCTCGCGCGCCATCAGCAAGGCAAACTCATCCTTCCGCTGGAGCAAGATGGTGGCAGCTTTCAGCATCAACTCCTTGCGCCAGGAAAAATCGGTGGTGCGCCACTGCAGGTACGTCTGGTGCACAGCCTCAATGGTCTGTGCTACTTTTGCATCAGACCATTCGGTGTAGACCTTCATCACTTCACCAGTTGTTGGATTCAACGATTCAATAGCCATTCTTTTCCCCTCCGCAGCATAAAACTTCCCCATTCAATTGAATTTTCTGTATTTACCCTTTCAACCTTGCCTTGAACATGGTTCTACCCTAATTCTGCACCATACGTGGAGTCTTAGCAAGATCAAGGTCAAGTCCGAAATGTGCTGTAAATTCTCTCCGGTCATTGACGTTTTTAGCTTGCTAGGGCAACCGTCTTGCTCCCCTGGCTAGCTGTTATTTGGGCTTCTGCCCACTCCTTAAATTCATCCAT
>Ga0265295_1000940_pt1 | contig 54656 bp, 29 predicted proteins | sample Munlansysbiofilm_FD_192503 | JGI IMG/M metagenome (GOLD analysis project Ga0265295, IMG submission 192503) | Leachate microbial communities from a municipal landfill in Southern Ontario, Canada - Methane capture system biofilm | ecosystem: Engineered > Solid waste > Landfill > Unclassified ... | reverse complement strand
TTGAAATAAACGTTGTTTTCTTCCAAAAAGCGGCGCATCGCATGATAATTCACGATGTCACCATTGGAGGCCAGAGCGTATGTAGGCCCTGCCAGAGTTTCCACCAAATGCGGCTGGGTGTTGAACTCTGTGGCCGAGCCTTTGGTGGGATAGCGCACATGTCCGATAGCGATGCTTCCGGGAAGCTGGTCCAATTCAGCTTCTGTAAAGACTTCTTTGATGAGGCCCATCTTTTTGCGCAGACGGATCACCTTGCCATCAGTTACCGCCATCCCACAGCTTTCCTGCCCTCTATGCTGGATCGCAAATAGCCCCAAAGAAGTCAGTCTGGCCGCATTGGGATTGCCGAACACACCAAGTATTCCACACATCAGGATCTTCCTTTTTTTGTAAAATTGATTTTATTTTCCTGGCCTTGCATCAGTCGCCGGATGTTTTGTTTATGTTTTATGATGATCATCAGGACCACAAGGACGGTCAAAACCAGCAAGGCCCAATTAATCGTGGAATCCATGATCTGTAAGACTAAGATGCTGAGGCCAAAGACACAAGCTCCTACTATCGAGCCCAGAGAGACATAGCGGGTTTTTGCCACCACCAGCACAAAGCTGATGAGCGCAAAAAGCAGGCTGAGAGGGGACAGCGCCAGAAATACTCCTCCGGCTGTGGCCACGCCTTTGCCGCCTTTGAATTTTAACCAGATGGGGAAGACGTGTCCCAAAATGGCCAAAAGGCCGCAGATGGGGATCAAAGCATGCGCCGCTGGAAAGAATTGCCGGGCCCAAAGCACTGCAAGTGCTCCTTTTAGCATATCCAGCACCAGCACGGTAACGCCCACTGTGGTGCCGAAGATCCTCAGGGCATTGGTCGCGCCGATATTGCCGCTGCCTTCACTGCGTATGTCTTTCTTGTAAAAGAGTCTGGCTACTATCCAGCCCACTGGGATACTGCCCAGAAGGTAGGCTACTATGGGCATCCAATATTTGGGATCCATTATCTCTCGTCTTCCTCTTTGTCTCTGCCTTTGAAAATCAGTTTGATGGACACTCCGGTAAACTTAAATACTTCCCGCAATTGATTGTGCAGGAATTTACGATAGTTATCGGTGATCAGGCCGGGGGCATTGCAGAAAAAGATGAAGATGGGCGGCTGTACCGCGACTTGGGTGATGTAAAAGATCTTCACATGCTTGCCGGTGGGATGGGTGGGTGGCCTGCGCGCGATCACGGTTTCCATAAAGCGGTTCAGCTCGGAGGTGGGAATGCGCTTTTTGCTCTCTTCTTCGATCTGCACCACGTTTTCCATCAGTCTGTGTATGCGTTGATGGGTCAAAGCCGAGATGAAGATCACCGGTGCGAATTGCACAAAAGACATCTCTTCATGCAGGTCTGTAATGAATTCTTTGGTGGTTCCAGTCTCTTTTTCCACCAGGTCCCATTTGTTATAGACGATGAGCAGGTCTTTGGTCTTGCGCTGCGCATAGGAGGCAATCTTCAAATCCTGGGTGGAGATCGGTTCATCCGCTGCCAGCACCAAAATCACGATGTCGCTTCTATCCACAGCCTCAATGGTGCGCATCGTGCTGAAATATTCCACTCCGTAAGTCACCTTGGCTTTGCGCCTCAGACCTGCGGTGTCTATCAAAATGTATTCCTTACCATGATAGCGAAATACGCTGTCTATGCTGTCCCGCGTGGTACCCGGGATATCGGTAACGATCAGTTTTTCATCCCCCAAGAGTGCATTGACAATAGAAGATTTTCCCACGTTGGGCTTGCCTACCACAGCAATGCGCGTGGTCGTATCTTCTTCTTTTTCGTCATAATTTGCATCCAGAGTATCCGGCATCATCTTGACCAGTGCATCCAGGAAGTCTCCGGTATTTCTGCCATGTGAGGCCGAAATCGGGAAAGCATCCCCAAAGCCAAGCTGCATAAAGTCATACACTTCCCATTCAAGCTTTTCGCTATCGGCTTTGTTTGCCACCAGAAACACCTTGTCTCTATGCGGAAAGAGGATCTTGGCGATGGCTTGATCATAGTCTGTAGTCCCGGTCTGTGCATCTACCATGAATATGATCACATCACTTTCATCCACAGCCAGAAGTGCCTGATGCATGATCATTTTGTCCATGGGCTCATCGCTGCTATACACGATGCCACCCGTATCTACGATCTTGAAGATCTTGCCATTCCACTCTACATCTTCATACTTGCGGTCGCGCGTAATGCCTGCTTCAAAATCAACTATGGCTACACGCTTGCGACAGAGCCGGTTGAATAAAGTCGATTTGCCCACATTGGGCCGTCCCAGGATGGATACTATATATTTTCTCATTGATTACTGCCTTTAAATACTATTTGTTCCAGCATTTTGAAGGGGCTGTTTTTGTCAATGTAAACCGCTGTAGCACGGGATGCCGTTCGTAGCGCAGGACGCCGGTCCTGCGAAAGCTCTGCTGACTATCTACTGCATAGTTTTTGGCATAGAATACAGATCGGGTGGATGGGCTGGATAGATTGGATTAAAAGAGGTTTTAGCGTTTTAGCGTTTTAGCGTTTTATCGTAGCGCAGGACGCCGTTCCTGCGGAGCGGGCAGAGCTGCTCTTTCTTCATGCTCCTATTCACTATTTTCAAGGGTTTTGCCTGTATAGTTAAAAGGCTTACTCTCCAAGATAATTAGATATTAGATAGGAAATACCAATGTATTTGATCCCTTCTCCCTCTCTCCAAGGCATTAATCACCCCTTCATCTACCCTTAATCAAGCGTTAATTGTTAACGCTTGATTAAGGGTAGATGAAGGGGTGATTAAGCTTCCCAAAGCAGAAAGCAGCCCAGAATGCTGGTTTATCCGCAGGATGAAAAACGCAGGATGAAAAAGACTCTCTTTGCCGCTTGAAGTCCAAAGTGCCGCTAAGCTTATGGTAAATTGATAGTTATCTTAGGCACTTTGAACACCAAGACTCACACGAACCGCCCGATCTGTGTTCTATCATCATCATCATTCATATGCAGGACTTGGGTTTTCGCCCAAAACCCCTACAACCCACATATTCAGGACTTGTCTAAAATAGCGTCCTGTTCTCGCTTCGCAGGTATGATGCCTGGATAATCCGGAATATAATAGGCTTTGGCCACTTATTCGCCTTAAAGTGCATAAGAAAGTGGCGTGACTTGGGGAGAGGAATTGAACAGTCTCCTCCCCCTCCATTTTCTCAAGCTCCCCAAATTGTCCTTGACAGCAGAATCAAGCTGATTATTGTATACTCAGTTCTATGACGTTCAATCGTCTTAATCTTGATCAATTTATTAACGGTTATACCGTGTTTTATAGGAGGAAATTATGAAACATAAACAGATCTTACTTATCATTATGCTACTTGCAGTAGCAGCGACATCATGCTTTGCGGCGAATAATGCAGTCCGTTTTAATCCGGGAACTCCCAATGATTATATATCACTTGGTCTCAATCAATACAATCAACTTTTTAGTGGAGCATCAGGCCTGACTTTTGAAGGATGGGTCAAGCCAGCAAGTACTTCTTCTCTGTCCAGAATTTTCAATATATTAGCTGATGGGCATAGCTCTGCATTTGCTCTGGATATTGAAGCAGATGGAAGCTTATCTGCCATTGCAAGGAGTAGGAACTGGGAGGCTTCCCCAAATTCTATTACTGCTAATACTGTCGCAGGAGCTATTGTTGCCGAAGAATGGTACCATATTGCTGTTGTGGTAAGCTACGCTTCCGGAGATAAATATATTCGCATATACATTGATGGGAATGCTACCCCAGCAGCACAAAACAACAGCCCGACATTTGCTAATACAGCTTATGTAAGCGGGACATTTTCGGCCTATCCAAATGTGGACGCATTTGGCAGACAAGTTGAGAATTCGAAGCTGCCTTATGTAGGATTAATGGACGAATTCCGCATTTGGAAATATGCTCGCACAATTGCTGAAATTCAGGCAGATATGAATCGCGAACTTCCTGCGCCCTATCCCATCAGTTTAATAGGGTATTGGAAATTCAATGAAGGCTCCGGAACAACTGCTTTTGACAGCTCTGCAAGTGGCATAGATGGAGCCTTACTCGATGGCACAGACTGGGCAGATGGAAACCCTACCCTCCCCGTAGAACTTTCTTCCTTTACTGCAGTCCTTACCGCCGATCTCTTTGTGCGCCTGCAGTGGACCACCCAGTCCGAAACTGGCGTGAGCGGCTTTTACATCTATCGGGGAATTTCCGATAAGCTTGCGGATGCCATCATCGTGAGCCCTTTGATCGCCCCCAGTAATACCGGTGAACTGCAAAATTATGAATTTGTGGATGCCGAGCTCTATGATTCCGGCACTTATTATTACTGGCTGAGCGTGCATAATATGGATGGCAGCGTGGATTATTATGGCCCAAACACGGTTCTTTATAACTCCAACGCCCATCAGGATACTCCCGAAATACCATTGATCAGCGGCTTAAGCTCCGTTTATCCCAATCCTTTTAATCCCAGCACCACCATCGCTTACGGCCTTGCTAAAGATGCCGATGTCAGCTTCGTGATTTACAATTCCCGCGGACAGATTGTTCGTCAAATCACTGAAGGCCAAAAGGCTGCTGGAAATTGGAAGCTGATCTGGAATGGTCTTGACGAGAATGCAGATGATTGCGCGACTGGTATTTATTACATTCGTATGAATGCCGGAAAAGACAGCTTTGTTAAGAAAGCGGCGCTTTTGAAATAATAACAGTTTAAAGACAAGAAATATAGCGGAGACCTGCAATGCCATAGGTCTCCGCTTTCGTTTTTCCATGCATATATGCGCAAAATGGGCATCTCCATTTTTATATGGGCAGTACTGGGTGCTGTAGTTTATTGAATAGTCACACGGATTTAATCCTTCCCATCCCTGTGACCATTAGTTTTTTGGGGGGATGCCTGAATGCAATGAAAGCTTGACAAATGGCCCAATCTCTCAGCTTAACTCAAGGCATGAAGAAAACGGAAATTATCATCAATCAGGATTCGTTTCCTGCAGCACTCAGGCCTTACTGGAACCAGGCCAGGCTCTATGACAGCAGTTGCTCTGAGGCAGCGCAGACCATATATATAGACGGGCCCCAACGGGCTTTCCTGAAAATAAGCAGGCAGGGTACGCTCTCCCGTGAGATGAAGATGATGAGCTTCATGCACAGCCACAATCTTGCTCCGGCAGTTTTGGATTATATCAGCGAGCAAGGCAGAGATTATCTGCTTTCCGCAGCTTTGGAGGGCGAAGATGGCATAGCGGAACGATACCTGCAGCATCCGGTAAAATTAGCAGAAGTATTCGGCGCCTCGCTCAGGATTATCCATAGCCTGCCGATCCTGGACTGTCCGTTTCCTTCTCGCCTGGCAGAAATGCTTGCCCAAAGTGAAAGGAATATCTTGCGTGGCTATGCGGACAAAGCTATCATCAAAGAGGATATCAAAGCGGCAGCCGAGCGCTTGATGGCACTCAAAGACTCAGGGCTTGCGGATGTCATAATTCATGGAGATTACTGCCTACCCAATATCATCATGCAGGATTTTTGCCTGACCGGTTTTATAGATCTGGGCACAGGTGGGGTCGGCGATAGGCATTACGACTTGTTTTGGGGTATCTGGACTTTGCAATACAATCTTAAAACCGCTATCTATAAGGATGCCTTTTTAGATGCTTACGGAAGACAGGATTTGGACCCGGACCGGCTGGAACTCTGCCGTTTATTGTCAGGTTTTACCCAGTAAAAAGGGTCAGGAAATAGTCTTTGATAGGCTGCAGATCGGGGCGTGATGATAGAAAAACCAGCACTTGGATTCTTTCAAGGCTTAGGGGAGCTAAACCTTCTCGAATCTCTCAACTTGATCAACCCAAAATATGTCGTCCTTACAGGACTCAAACCACTGTGTGACTGATGTATGCTATCTAACTTGACTGAAAACACATTTTCGCTACGGATTATGAAAGGCGTTGGAGTTCAATCCGGCTTCGATTATTTCAACTTTAGCGTTAATAACAGGCCGGAATGGACTTCAACAGCCGTCGACAAGGTTTCCCATTGCTATTGTCGCTTGAAGTCCAAAGTGCCGCTAAGCTCATGGTAAGTTGATAGTTAGCTTAGGCACCTTGAACTCCAAGACTCACAGCTTCGATTATTTCAGTGTTAGCGTTAATAACAGGCCGGAATGGACTTCAACAGCCGTCGACAAGGTTTCCCATTGCTATTGTCGCTTGAAGTCCAAAGTGCCGCTAAGCTCATGGTAAGTTGATAGTTAGCTTAGGCACCTTGAACTCCAAGACTCACAGCTTCGATTATATCAACTTTAGCGTTAATAACAGGCCGGAATGGACTTCAACAGCCGTCTGCAACGTATCCCATTGCCATTGCCGCTTGAAGTCCAAAATGCCGCTAAGGTAACCGTGAAAGCCATGATTTTTGAAGTCCAAAATGCCGCTAAAATAAACGTATATATATAGTTAGATTAGGCACTTTGAACCCCCTAAACCCTCTAAACCCCCTAAACCCTCTCAACTTTCTAAACCTCCATCACCCACCCTTCATAAAAAAGATAATTCTTGACCTCAAAAGCATCAGCAGATATATCGTGAATAGGATGAATCTGCTGATGCAGAGACCCAGAACTTGGAATAAATAGTGTTCCTTACCAGCCCGAAGCTCAGGAACTGCTTTGTGTTTCAAGATCAACACCTCCGGGAGAGATTATGATTCGCTACGTACCAGAGTTCATTTTACAAAGGCAAGCAAAGCAAGAGCTTGCAGGTGGCTTCACAGGCTTCGCTCTGCTCTTTGATATTGCAGATTTTACGCCCATCAGCACAGAGTTTCAGAAGCACGGCAAACAGGGTGCCGAAGAGTTGAGCATATTTCTGGATTTTGTCTTCAAAGAGCCGATCCAGCTTGTAGAGCGTTATGGCGGCTTCGTCACGCTCTTTGCTGGAGATGCTTTTTGCGCCGTTTTCCCGGATGGCAGCGAAGCAGATCGCGACCAGGACCGGGCTCTTGAAGCCGGACTGGAGATCATCAGATACTTTCGGGAGCTGGGCGTTTATCATTGTTCTACAGGTGATTTTGCGCTTACCGTCCGGCAGACAGTTACTTATGGAGAGATCTTCTGGCAGATTTATGCCAATGACCTGCAAAACGAATACGTCTTCTATGGCCAGCCGCTAAAAGCCCTGGCAGAACTCTCCGAACAGAAAGAGGAGCTCATCTTTTCTGCTGAGGCCGTTAAGCAGATAGCCACTGAGATATTTATCCCCAGCCAGCCGCAAGGCTTTCTCCCCTCTGCAACTTGGCTGGAAGACAGACTGCAGCTCCCCGTCCAAGGTCCCTCAAGCAAAGCAAAGACCAGTGACAGCCCTGGCCACCTTCCTGCCCTTGATCTTTTCCTGAATCCCAAATACCATAATGAGAGCTTCCAGCCTGAAATCCGCTCGGCTGCCTTTTGCTTTGCGAATCTGGAAGGCATCCCCAGTGCAGAAAGAGAAGCGGCAGTCACCCATTTACAGGTTTTGGCCGATAAATATGGCGGCTTCATCAATAAATATGATGCCACGGACAAAGGCCTCGTGGCGCTGATCCTTTTTGGCATACCTCGCAGCGAAGATCGCACTTTGGAGCGCATCTGCAATTTTGCCCTGGAAGCAGTGGAGGATATCCCGCAGCTTGCTCTGGGGCTCAGTTGCGGTTCTGTGATCGCTTCCTTCGCTGGTAGTGGCAAGGTACGGGAATATACCGCTTTGGGATCTCCGGTGAATCTGGCTTCGCGCCTCATGAGCAAAGCCAGACCTGGAGAGGTTTTGGCGGATTCCTATCTCTGGCAAGAGCTGCTTTCCGTCTTTGATTTTGCCTATCTGGGCTCCCTGAATCTAAAGGGTATAGCCCAGCCCATCCGCTATTACCGGCTCAAACGCCCCGTACAAACCCAGACGCAGGAGGCCAGTCCTTTTGTGGGCAGGGCAGCCGAAATTGCGCAAATAAGAGCTCAAATCGATCAGGCTTTGGCCTCTTCAGAGAATGTGATTATCTACGTCAATGGCGATGCTGGCATCGGCAAGAGTCGTTTGGTCTCAGAAGCCCTGGCGCCTTATGGCCAGCCGGATTCAGGGCCAGGCCAGGTCTGCTACCGGTATCAGCTCAATTGCGATCTTATCCTCAAAAAGTCCCTTGAGGCCATCAAGCAAATTGTCCGCGCCCATTTCTACTATAACCCTGTGATGCCCGAGGCTGCTGGCATTGCGATGTTCCGGGCGCTGTGGAGCCAGATCTATCCCCAAGATGCCGAAATGCAGCGCATCGAATCCGTCATTGCCTCTCTATTGGGCTATGACTGGGAGGGCTCTATCTGGAGCATCCTGCCGGCAGAACAAAGACCTGCTCAGCTTAGGGCGGCCTGGGTTTATTTTATCCGCAAACTCGCGCAAATTAAGCCGGTTTTGATCCATCTGGATGACGGCCAGTGGCTGGATGAGCAAAGCCGGGACTACTTTCAGGCCCTCAGTGCGGCAGAGATCCGTCCCTTGCTCATCGTCTGCCCCTGCCGTTTTCAGAGCGATGGCAGCAAAGTGGAACTGGGTCTTTCCAAACACCGGCGCCTCGATCTGGATCTGGATTCTCTGGATGCTGATGGCAGCCGCGCCCTCACAAAAAGCATCATGCGCCTGTCCGAAGTTCCCGAAGAGACCAGCGAGCTGATCTTTACCCGTTCCATGGGCAATCCCCTTTTCATAGAACAATTGGCCTCCTATCTTTTGGAGACTGGCAGCTTGAACGACAAAGGCAAAATCGTCAAGGAGTTGGGGCACATCAGCACCTTCAGCATCAGCGATATCATCAGCAGCCGCATCGATCGCCTCAGCCAAAGCGTGAAGGACTGCCTCTATGGCGCCAGCGTCCTGGGCCTGGAATTTGACGTGAGCATCCTCTCCCAAATGCTGAAGGCAGATCTGAAAACCGAGCTCGAAACTGGCAAGGAAAATCTGATCTGGAAGGAAATCCGCGAACTGCGCTATATCTTCAGTCATATCCTGATCAAGGACATCAGCTATCAAAGCATGCTGAGCACCAAGCTGAAACATCTGCATCAATTGGCAGGTGAAGCCATGGAGATCGTCTATCAGGACCGTCTGGAGGAGAATGCTGAGGAGATTGCTCTGCATTTTGACCGGGCCGGGATGGCAGAACGAGCTGCATCCTATTATGATCAAGCCGGATGCTGGTTCTATGATAAATATGACTTCGTCCAGGCCTATCACTATCTGGGCAAAGCACTTCAGATCAGAGAGAGCGTCCTGGGTGCTGAGCATCCGGATACAGCAGAAACGCTAAACAATCTGGCGAACCTGTATCAAGCTCAAGGCCAGTATGCTAAAGCAGAACCCTTGTATTTGCAGGCACTTCAGATCAGGGAGCTGGTTTTGGGCACGGAGCATCCAGACACGGCGACCACTCTCAATAATCTGGCAGTATTTTATCAAGCTCAAGGCCGGTACGATAAGGCCGAACCCCTGCATCTGCGCGCGCTCAAAATCAAGGAGCAGATCCTGGGTGCAGAGCATCCTAATACGGCCTATTCGCTGGGAAATCTGGCAAATTTGTACTGGGCCCAAGGCCGGTATGCCGAAGCTGAGCCCTTGCTGCTACAGGCACATAGGATCATGGAGCAGGCTTTGGGTGACCGGCATCCTGATACGGCAGTTTCATTGCACCATCTGGCCGATTTGTACAAAGCTCAAAACAAATATGCCCAGGCTGAGCCCTTATACCTGCAAGCGCTACAGATCATCCAGCAGACTTTGGGGGCAGAACATCCCGATCTGGCAACTACGCTGAACAATCTGGCGCATTTGTATAAGGCCCAGGGCAAGTATAGTGAGGCCGAAACCATATATCTGCAGGCACTTAAGATCAATGAACAGGTCCTGGGTACTCAGCATCCCGATACCGCAACTTCCTTGGGGAATCTGGCTGGCTTGTACTATGCTCAAGGGCATTATGCCCAGGCCGAACCCTTGTTTCTGCGTTCGCTGCAGATCAGGGAAGATGTCTTGGGTGACCGGTACCTGGAAACGGCAACTGCGCTGAACAATCTGGCCACCGTGTACAAGGCGCAAGGCAAGTATGCTGAAACCGAACCCCTGTTTCTAAAGGCTTTACAGATCTGTGATACTTTGCTGGGTCCTCAGCATCCCAATACGATCATCACCCTCAATAATCTGATAGAGAGCTATGAGAAGATGGGTAATTCTGAGAAAGTGGCTTACTATAAAGCTATGCTCTCCAAGGAGCAGCCGTAGCACCTGCTTCAGCCAGTGCGTGAAAGCCCTGCTTTCAGATAGCAATCCAACAACAAATACCCCAAAGAGTGCTGTAGGCACGGAGGTTCAGATAGAAAACGCTGCAACACCCACAGTCTGAGTCCTGTAGGGACGATATATCCGATAGCATGGCCTGTCAAATCTTAGCCGATTGTCCCTGCTGCCTTGCACAGAGCCCTGTACATTGCAGTAGAAATTTGAGATAGCCCTGTGGCCACTAAAGTGCGAAGCGCGACAACCGTTTATTGGCTTAGCCGAGCAGGTGACTGCTGGGGAATGGCAAATTGCAACAATGAGTCCGGAGGACGAAAGCTAATATATAGGATATAGAAGAAATGAACTAAGCCTTTCTTAAGAATATAGATTTACCTTCTGTAAAAGGTAATCCACATACAATACCAATTTTCCCATTTGATATAGTTTCAACTTGATTGTTACCTTTTTGAATCGATATTATTCTTGCTTTATCCATAATAAAATGATCATTGAAAATGACAATATCTTGTCCAATAGACACTTCAAAATCAACAATATCTATGCTTGCTACAGTCCTATCCTTGTAAACTTTACTAACTCCGAATTCTTGATAATTTTCAAGAGGCTTAAAAGTAATGAACGAATGATTAGTAATCTGTTCTCTTATATCTGACTTTGAGAACACATCTTCTTTAATATACTTATACGTCAAAAATAACTGCCATGTTGTGACATAGCCTATGGGTAATCCCTCCAACATCTTAATCTGTCTTTCATGCAAAGGGTCGAATGGTCTATTCAACGGTTCCATGTGCTTTCTGTGATTAACTATGTATAATGAAGACACATCTTTATCTTTATGCTCACGAGTTCTAATACCAAAATGTTTAGTTACTTGCAACATGTCAGAATCAGTTGAGGTTCCGCCTAATCCCTTCACTTCAGTAATGATTAGCTTCTTCCCGTATTCAATTTGTATATCCTCATCATTAATTCCTTGTACATCCATATCTGTTACTTCATCGAATTGAATATATTCCAGATACTTAATCACTGCTGATTTCAATTCATCGCCATCTTTAGTTATTAAATCGTGTAACCATGAATGGAGTTGTAAGTTATTAGATATTTCATAATCAGCGTTCTGTATTTTAGTTTCATATTCTTGCACTAACTTAATTTTATGATTTACCAAGTCTTTATGGTTTGGCACAAAGTATGCCTCATTACCTAGCCATGCATTCAAGGTACTTTCGGGAAATAACTCAGGGGAAATAGCAGGGAAGTAATTATCTAACAAGTCAATAATAAGCTCTCCCTTTCTAGTGCTATCGGGGAATATGTAATACATTTTATTATTATATTCAGCAGCGTAAGACACTGTTTTATCGTCAGTAGATTTGAGTAATGGAAGATATTCTTTTGATGTAACTCTTGTATTTAATTCACTATCATATTCTGATGGCAATCTGAAAGCGCTTTTATACTCAAAATCAGGTATATATTTGCACAAAATGCCATTAATCCGACTATCTTTTATTTCTTCGCATACAATTACTTCCTTTCCAGAGTGTGTTATGGCTACAATATCGGGTAATAATTCAAATAAATAGTATGTTACCTTTGATTTGTTATATAGGTCATTTACATCATTGGCTATAGAGTATTCGTCATCATCATCGCTCGAAGAGAATATCACGATAATCATATCTCTTTTTGTTTCCATTATTCTTTCATTCAAGGCATAAGAGGCGAAAGGCCTGGGGTCAAATATATTTTGCCCACTATTGCATACTAAAACAGGTCTGTTTTTCCCCGTTCTATTTATCTTATCTTTGCTTGTTTCATCATAATCAACAGTAGTGTGGTTATTCAAATCAATTATAATAATATCATACTCATGCAAGTTATTTGGAATAACATAATCAGGAAGAAGTGGTATTTTGTCATATTGATTTTTGTACTTAAGTATTTGGATCTTACCTAAAGTACCTATGTATATATCATCATACTTGTTTTGCAATAATTCCAAATCTTCTTGTTTCAGGTCAATGCAACATATTTTTGGCATAGCGTGTTCCTTAAGGTTTTGATACAATTATTAGGCGACTACTTAAATTCTTTAATATCTCATCAATCAATATGCAACAGGTTTGTTAATGAAGTTTTGGTTTAGTGTTTGGGCAACAACAAAACACACTAATTCAATTAAATGTTTCTCTAACAACCATGATTTTGTGTTGCGCAAAAGCCTGTTTATCAATCTTCTTTATCTGGAGCCTTCGGCATTTTGGCTGATAATAAGGCTAAAATGTTTATAGGGGGCAGCAGGATGGCAGGCAATCCAGCTTTTTGACTGAGAGATGATAGGCTTTCTCTGATATATGGCAAAAGATGCGCAGGCGCATTGGTCCCTAAAAACTCTCCCAGCGGCATATTAGCTGAGCCTTTGACAACTTCAAAAACTCCTATATATACGATCTCACAATTGTACACTTCAGTACTGTCATCTGCATTTGTGCCTTTTGCCTTTAAAGTTAGCTCTGCTTGGCCTTTGTTCTCAGAAACGAGCTCGAAAGCATAATCAAATGCAAAATAATTCTTTATTTTCGATGCCTTTCCCTGTTGTTTATCAAATGCACATCTAACCTGATGTATGGCTCTTATCATAATACCCGGTTGCATATTTTTGTCCATCATATCTCCTTCATGCTGCCAAGAGCTTCTCGTTTGTGACCTCACATGCATTAGCATCAAAGCTTACGACGCTCTCATCATCAGTGGTTTTATCCCAACAGGAAGAGTTCCTTGCAGCCTCTTGAACGGTTGTTACCTTTGAAACAGAACCCTTGTTTGTTTCAATGTCATATGAATATTCATAATCATCCAATACGATTTGTTTAATATCCTCGGAGAATACCGCAGAATATTCTGACGGATCACAAGCACTATCCCAAGTTTCATTAAATGAACCTATGGTTTCAATAATATCCGATCCCCAAGATCGTTGTATTATCTTATCTTCAGTACTGATCTTAAACGGCAGCAGTTTTACACCCAGCCCTTCAGCTATTCTGTAGATAAACTTTAATGTCGGAATACGCCCCAGCCGTTCAAATCTGGTAATCACGGATTGGGAGGTATTAATCTTTTTAGCCAGTTCTGCCTGTGTTATTCTTTGTTTTACCCGGTAAACTGCAAGATCAGCAACTATTTGGTAAACATTCTGCTCCCATTTGGCAAACACCGCATCGGGAAAATTCTGCTTATCTTCTTCGTTTTCCGTTAGTTGATTCACCAGATCAATTTTCAGAGGCTCCAGCTCCACACCCAGACCTTCCGCAATCTTATAAATAAACTCGATTGTGGGAATGCGTCCGGCCCGCTCAAAACGGGCTACTACTGATTGAGTGGTATTTACTCTTTTGGCCAGCTCTTCTTGAGTGATTCTTTGCTTTACCCGAAAAACTGCCAGATCAGCAACTATCTGATACACATCCATTTCCCACTGAGGAACGGATGAAGTGTCAAACTCAATCTCTTTATATTTATCCATGTCTATTCCTCTTACAGGATCTTTTCTTTTGTGGTTCTTCATTGCTCTTCCTCTTTTTGGTGTTATCGTTTGGCTTATGGTCCTTGATCCAAATGCGTGTAATGCAGATGGTATAACAATCACCTTCTATAGTGAATTCAGCTCTAAGCACTCCATGTGGAGCGCTTGGCGGAATCCGGAATTCATACTTACCTGCTGTTCCAATTTCTTTGATACCTTTACTATTGTTGCTTTTATCCAGCTCTTCCCGAAGATAAAAATCGAACTCGTCGAATTCCATCTCTTTAACCTTATACATCTCCAGGCAATACTTCTTATAAAGCTCTGGATTGGACTTTTGGAACTCTATGAGCTTCTTTCTTTCTTCTTCGGAATCGAATACGACTTTCATATCACAAATACAATATATAGCCACCTGGCTATAATGTCAAGAAGTATTTGAACTGTTTTAGAGTATTTCAAGTGTTCCTCCATATATAAAGCTTTGATAGATCAAGATGTAGCCTATCCTTAGTGTCAAATATATCTGTATGTCCAGATTCATCTTCTTTGATAGTCCATTTAATTTAATCCGTAATATTCCAAGACATATTCATCAAGTTCTTGCTGTATCTCTGCCAATTTCTTCGTAGCCAGGCTATCAGACATCTCACCACTAAACTGCATTAGCTTTATTGCGTATGAGTTATTAAAGATTGCCTCAAATTCCTTAAGTTGTTCAGGAGTTGGCATTATTATTGGTAGTTGTCTGGCGTCGTTAATTTGGAAGCTTTGCGTGTTGTTCAGAAAGTCATTCACATACTCGCTTATCATGGTCGAGTTAATAATACAGACAAAGAACCAATCCGGTATATCGGTTGATAAAGTAAATAAGCTCATGCTTTTCACGTCATGTACACTTTTCCCCTTCATTCTGCATTTTAGGTATACTGTATTGATGTCACTCCAGCAAAAACCTTGACGGAAGTAAAAGTCTTTGTTTCTTACGACAGGCATTCCTTTGCCCTTTTTCCCTGAATGGGTAACCAAAAATTGCACTGTTTCCTTCGACCAATCTAAGCAGTAAGGTGTTACCAGATACCAGCGATTACCGTCTTTATCGCCTTTATCATAGGGAACATAGTGAGCTTTATCAATGTCTATACCATTTTTAATTTCATCACCGGCCATTTTATCCGGATTCGCGATCTCGGAATCAGCTATGATCTGATACAAGTATCCGCTACCAAAGATATCTCTACCATACTTAGCTTTGAGATCGGTAAAGAGCTTGCGGATCTCAATTTCTGTAAGTCCTGCAAGCATATCCTTAGCATCTTGCAGAGAACTTATATGTAGATCTGAGATACCCCTGTAGTTTACGGCCTCATAGAGTTTTTGTGCTCTGGTCTGTTTAATGCGGGAGGCTTCCTTGGTATTCTCCTTCACTCCCACAAAACGTCCATTATCAGCAGTAGCCAAGCCTTGACCGCCTTCGGTGATCATTCCTAAAAGAGTTAAATCTCCAGGTTTCAATTTGTCCCGGTATAGATTGAGACTAGCTTTATTATTTGCTATACTCCTAGCGTTATCTATCATGTGCCAATATAATTTAATGATCCGATTGATCTGAATCCCATATTTATTCCAAACTCTGGTATTAAACTCATTAGGAGGAAAGAAAGTATTAAAGGCGGTTTTTTTGTAAACCGAGGTATTAATAGAGTATTCTTCGGGGGACAGAAAATCGTCTTGTTTTATTGCTACCTTAAAAGCCAAATCGTAATCCTGAGGTTTCTCAGTTTTTTGGATAGTTATAATTGCCGGGGAGACCATGGGGTTTTCAAAAGGATTATCGATTTTGAAAATCTCGATGATTCTGTTATCCAGGAAAGCTGTTCTTAGGTTTTGTTTAGAATTGATGGAAAGATAGGTATTTGAAGTGATGAATGACAGAATGCCCAATGGTTTAATCAGATCCAAAGACCGAATAAAGAAGTAATTGTATAGATCGTCTGAAAAGCCATACTTATCCCTATAAAGGGGCACTTTGGCTTTATCTGTGTTCTTATTACTCACATAGGGAGGATTGGCGATTATGATGTCAAAATCCTCATCCAGCCCCAGCATCCATTCCGGATTGAACCAATCCACAGATGTATTGGAGAAGGGGTTCCAGTTCAAGAGTTTGGCAATATCGGGGGTAAGAAGGCTTGAATCTGCCAGCTTGCCGCTTATTTCTGTCTGCTTATCTGAAAACCGCTGTTTGATCTTTTCCTTTTCGGGGCCATAGGCCGTGAAGTATTCGTCAATGATATCTTTTAGCTCGTTTACATAGGGAGTGTAGCTAACATTGTGCGTTAGTGAGGAATCCAAGTCCAGCACATAATCCGCAGCAATGAACTTGAAATCGAGGTTTGGCAAGGCCAAAATGCCACGGTTCTCTTTGCTGTCGTCGATGGTTTCATCTACTACGAGCGAAAGGAAGAATCTGAGTTTGGAAATCTCCACAGCCATGGTGAGGATGTCGTTGCCATAGATATTATCCCGGATAAGCCCCAGCTTGATGATGTAATAGAGGTTTTCCATCTTTAGTTTGTTCTCAATGTATTGCTTGAATACTGGGTCTTTGATGGTACCAACTATTTTTTGTTTCCAGTATGTGGACTGGGGATCCAATACTTTGATGATCTCCATCATCCTCTGCATTGCTCCCATTACAAAAGCTCCACTTCCGCAAGCAGGATCGATAATCTTGAGTGAGCTGATGGCATCAAGAATGCTGATGACGTCCTCTTGCGGGATAGCTATCGGATTATCTGGCGAGTTCACCAATTCCCATATTCTGTCTTTATCAATAGCTACATGGCTTACCAGGTAGTGATATAAGCTGGTGTTAACTATGTAATCCACCACTTCACGAGGTGTATAATAGCTCCCAGTTTTCTTTCGTGCCGTTTCGCCAGTATCCTCATCCAATTCTGCCAAGAGATTTTCGAATATTTTGCCAAGCATCTCTGGATCCACAGCGATTTCAATATCCGTACTGGTGGATTCATCTACAGTGAAATTGTATCTTTCAAATACGGTGAACAGCTCTTTGAACCAAGTGTTAGGGATCTTGACAGTGTTTATGAAGCTTGAGGTTCCGGCATCTGTAAGATCATAGAAATCGTTGCTCTCATGTTCAAAAAGTCCACCATTAAGAAACGGGATACTATCCCACAACTCTCCTCTGTACCTGATATCTCTTTTCTCTTTGCGTTTGTTGAGCACTTCAAAGAACAAGGGTTCCACTATGCTGTGATAAAAGTTGGACTCTCGTATATCAGCCACCGCCTTGGTAGAAAGCAGATCATTAGGAATTAATGGCATATCTTTCAATGACTTTTTCATCTTAAGAAACCAACAGAAGATGATTCTACCCAGTAAACGGACTGCAAATTCTTTCTTTACTTCGGAATTTAAGTTTGGCAGCACCAAGCTTCCAGGATATTTGAAGGTTTTTGTGCCAATCTTTCTTTCACCCCCTACAAGCTCCAAAAACTTCAAGGATACTTCTATAAAGAATTCGCTTGTGACCGGCTCCACATCAAAGCAGTCTTTGATGGCCTTCAGTGTATCGAACTGGGCTGTAGCTAATTGCTGTTCATAAGTATGGTGGGGCGTATCAGCAGAGATGAAGTAAGAGAACCTTTTGTAGGTACTAAAATCTTTTTTGATGCCGTGGTAAATGGGGTAGACCAAGCTGAAACGGAAAGCATTTTCAGCATCATGAAATACACACAATGCAGCCTGTGAGTGAGTTTCCTTCAGGATATCCACTGCCAGGTCGTACTGCTGCTTTCGGTAAGACCTTTCGCTCAAGGGTTTGCAGGTTTGAATGAGATACACAGATACCTGGTTCTTGTCCGGTAAGTCCATACTCCCCAGAAGGACTACAGAAGGGAAATTCTCATTCTGATGCTGTCTAATGGTGGAATCAGCCGATCTAAAATAGCTGGAATGGCCTTCAAAATAATCTATCCAGTTTTCTTTGGAAAAGTTTGAAGTTAATACGATTTTACTCATGTTGTAGTTCCTTTTATCCTATTCTCCACCGCCACAATCACCTGTTGTTCATAGGCTTTGAGGCTTTCTTTTACCTGTTTCAGGTAGTTTTTACCCAGTTTCTTGCTCAGGGCACCAAGCTCATTCGCTATATGTGCATAATCCAGTTTGCCATTATTATCCCAATCGCTGATGGTTCTGAGTGTGTATTCTGCCAGGGTCCCATAGTCCTGAATATCTTCACGTAGCATAATGATAAAGGCGCGCCAGGGCAGCAGCTCAGGGGCTTCCTGCTGCAAAAGAGAGGAGAGCAGGTTGAAGGCTTTCATGGAGTTACTCTGTTGGGACTGTTTGAAGCTGAACTTTTCGGCTTCTTCCTTCAGCATTTTGTAGTTTGTCCAGAAGCTTTTGCTCAGCGGAAGCTGCGCAGTATCCGGGCTGCACTGGATTCTTTTGAGGGCTGTTTCTATGGGCAGCGGCAAGAGCTGCATATTCTCATCCACAAAGTCCTGGCTTACACAAAAGAGCTTGCCTTTGCGGATGAACATGATAAGCGCATCCTGCAGATCGGCTTTGGCGGTCTTGATCCTGATTGGCATATTCTCCAGAGCCTTTACGCGTTCTGGATACTTTTCTTCCCATTCCCGCATTTGCTTTTTCAGCCGGGTATAGAGGCTTTCGGCATCGAGTTCATAAGGATTGCGCTGCACTTTGGCAAAGAGTTTGGCTGGGGATGGCTCTTCTTCGGCATCAAAGATGCGGGCGTCCTCACCCAAAGTTTGATGAATCATAAACATCTTGTGCGAAGCTATCTCGCGGCTTTTTACGATGTCTGCCCCCTGCTCGCTGGGGAAGAAATTGGTGATATACAGAGTTTCAAAGACCTTTTTGCTGATGCGGTTTATGCGGCCTACGCGCTGGATCACACGCACCGGATTCCAGGGAATATCGTAATTGATTACCATAAGGGCGCGGTTCAGGTTGAATCCTTCCGAAAGCTTGTCTGTAGCGAGCAGAATATCATATTGGTCTTTTTGCTTTTTCTTGGGGTAGGCAGCGTCAAAATTGCTATTGATCTCTTCCAGGTGGGTTTTACTGATGCCGGAGGAGATCACCAGGACCCGCTCTCCAAAGTTATCTATCAAATCTGTCTCCAGATATTTTACGGTATCGGCATATTCGGAGAAGATCACCAGCTTGGGGGCCGGCTCACCTTTTTTGGGAGTAGTGGCAAGTACTGCTTTCACGTTATCGATCAGGGCCAGGCGCTTGGGATCGTTATTTACCAGCTCCAGGGCATCGATCTCGGAGATGATCTTATCGAAAAGCCGGATGTCGGAGGCGATATCCTCAAAGAATTGCTCTTCGAAGCGGAACTTATTCACGTGGTAAATCCGGTCTTTCTTGCCGTCTTTATCCTTGTTTTCTTCGGCAAATTCTCTGAGCAGCTCATCAATATAATCCGCATCTTCGGATTCGGCCTTGTTGATCAGCTTGCGGTTCAACACATAGCGGCCGCCAGAATCTTCTATGAACTGGAGAATCTTTTCATAGGTATTACGGGAGTTTACGATGCTTTGGCGGAAGGCCCCAAAAGAGCTTTCAAAGCGTTTTACCAATTGCCGCCGGATGATATCATAGAGGTTGTCCTGACTGAGGCGGTCTATCTGCTCTTGTCTGCTCATCTTAGCAGAGGCAGAGGGATCACCTTCGTAGGTGTAGGGTTTGTAGATGGGCCCTCTGAAGCGGTCTGCGCTATCGGGATTATCGGTAAAATAGAGCTCTATCACCCGGTCGTAAAAGGCAGATTGCTCGGTGCTTAAGCAGTAGTACCACTCTTGAGGACTATCGATCTGGGAGAGCTTGCCCACTTCATCCTGGTAATCCGGATCGCCCAGCAGATCCAAACGGTTTCTGCGGATCGTGACCGGTTCGATAACCTCGCGAATCTGGCCGGAGAGCAAGGCTGAACGCTTTATGACCTTTGCGATATTGACCGGTTCATCACCAAATAGTGAGCTATACTTTTTTTGCGCTTCTTCTATTTTGGCGGGGTCTTTGGATTGCCAGTTTTTGCGGATAAAGGCCAGGTCTTTGAAGAGGCTGTTGTAAAAGCGAAAGAGGTCCACAAGGTTGCTGCTGAGCGTGATGGTGGACTTTTTGGGAACGATAAAGAGGCTCAGCATGGCCAGGATATCCGCCGGGGAATTGTTGAAAGGCGTAGCCGTGAGCAGGATCACTTTGCGGCCGCGGCAGATGGATTTCAGCTTTTCATAGCTTTCGGTATTGCTATTGCGATAGCGATGAGCTTCGTCCACCACGATTACTTCAATGCCTTGGGCGGTTTCCAGATATTCGAGGATGGCATCGAGATTTCCCCCGGAGCGCACTTCCCAATCGTAAAGCTCAAAATCTTCTTTGTACTTGTTCCAGCCGGAGCTGGCGCTATCGTCACCAATCAAGCCCGGAGGGCAGATGATGATGCCCCGTTTATCCAGCTTGCGCGCGATCAGCGAGGCAATGATGGATTTCCCCAGACCTACCACGTCGGCCAGGATCACACCCGAATTCTCTTCGATGATGGACATAGCCTGAGTGACTGCATCGATCTGGTATTTATAGGGTATATAGCCTTTTCTTTCCAGCAGAAGCGAGATGAAACGGCTGGATTCATATTTATAGAAACTATCCAGCCAGGTCTTGACCACAAACATATAGGCATCAAAAGGATGGACGGATTTGAGCAGAGTCTTTTCTTGGATATTGTGCAAAAGCCTGGTCTTTTCTCTGTCTGCTTCGGTGATCTGAATGGCAGTGTCCCAGAGCTCATCGAAATACTGTTCAGCCTGCTCAAAGCCGTAATCGGCAATTTCCACATTGAATTCTTCCCGGTCGCTGAGCCCGGCTTTGCTGAGATTGCTGCTACCTGTGATGAAAAGTTGATTACGCCCAATCTGCAAGGCATTGAGCCGGAAGAGATACAATTTGGCATGGTTGGGACGCAGGGTTTTGCGGATAATGATCCTATCGGCTATGATCTGATCTATGATGTAGCGGGCCTGTTCATAAAAGGTTTCATTGTCGAAAATATCGGTATTCAAGGCCTCCAGTACAGATTCATGATAATCTTCGATGCGTTCAATGCGGTTTTTGCTTGCCTTGTCAGCATATTCCACCAGCCCATAGCTCTGCGCATCTATATTCAGCCCCACCAAGATCTTGAGGGTGAGTTCGGGATTTTCTTTTAAGCTATCAATCAGCTCCACTATCCCTGAAAAGTAAAAGAAGCCAACCAGAATCTTGAGCTCTTCGCATTCTTTGATAAGTGTCGAAAGTCTGGCCCTCAGATTCATCTGGCCGGAATTTGTAATGAAATTGTTCATACTGTATGTCCCTGGTAACTAAACAGTATTCCCTCAGAAAGCTTTTTGACCCTTGCAAGTGTCTCCATGGATTTGCCACTTCTTCGATTCATCCTATCTCCCGAACATCATTTATGCTGGTTATATTCCGGTTTCATGCGAAATCAGATTTTAATATTGATGATATAAGTCATCAAGGGGCAATTAGATTTGAGTGAGTCTGGGAGTCAAGCACTATTTCATCGGGAAGCTTAGCGGCCTCCAATTCTCAAGGGTATTTGGTTGTTGGTGTGCTATCTGAAATGCCACCCAGGACTCGGGCTGTGAATGTTGCGCTGTATGCTATCTGAACTGCCCTGCCTACGGCATTCTTTGAGGTATATGTTTGTTGGTTTGCTATCTTAAATAATAGGCCTACAGCACTCTTTGGGGTATATCTGTCCTTCGATTCCAGACTTTCGGTCCATAGCTCTGGGATCTTTGGCTTTTAGGCTTGGATATGCCTCTGCCCGGACTGCCTCCCCTATTGGTTGTCGTGGAGATGTCGTGTAGATAGTAGGAATAAATCCTCTTATCTACACGTCATCTTCAGCATAAGCTATACAGGGAGACCGCTGCAAGTCACGATCCCTCAATAGGCCAAAGTCACCTTTTGGCAAACCGGATTCTTTTGTCGCATTTGCAGTTTGATCAGATAGATCCCCGCGGCCTGTCTTCGGCCTTGTTGGTCTCTGCCATCCCAAGAAGCAGAAGGTAGCGTTTCGGAAGTGGAAAGGCCTACTAAAACAAGGGGCACGCACCGTCTGAAGACAGCGTTACGATGCGAAAATGCAAGCTGAAGCAAGCAACACGCACCGTCTAAAGACAGCGTTACGGTGCGGAACTGCCTGCCAAAGCAAGGGATACGCACCGTCTGAAGACAGTGCTACGGCCGGCTGAAGCCAGCGGAACAGGCCGGCTGAAGACAGCGTTACGATAGTCCTTGCTGCTTGGGATCCTTACAACTGCAAAGCCACGACGGTGATATCGTCTCTTTGAGTGTCCAGCAGCAGCATTTCCTTGAGCATGTCCTCAAGCAGGAGCTTTTGCTCGGGAAGAGGTTTTTCACCCATTTCAAGGATCTTTTCGTACCATTGTGCCGGCCCCAATCTCTTCATTCTCACATCGACTTCATAGGTTTGGTCCAGGATGCCATCGCTATACATATACAGTTTGGAGCCTGGGGAATAGTTAATCTGCTGAGGATCAAAGACGTGTGTCTTGCGGTGTTTGAGGCCTCCGATGGAGTATTTACTGCCTTCCAAAATAGTCAGCTCCTGGTTGCCCGGTTCATAGACCACGATATTCATCACGGCTCCGGCGAAGCTAATAGTGTGGGCGGTGTAATCTATTTTTACCAGGGAGATATCCAGTCCGTCCTGTTGGGTACGTTCGCTCTCCTGATGCAGTGTGAAACCAATATCCTGATGCAATTGCTGCAAGATTTCAGCAGGGTCGTTTACGCCCTCATCTCTCACGATATGGTTCAGGGCGGCATTTACCGTCATGGATACCAAGGCTCCCGGAACGCCATGTCCCGTGCAATCTATCACCGCAAAGAGCAGGGAATCGCCCTCTGAAAGCTCACTCAGCCAGTAAAAATCTCCACCCACTGTGTCTCTGGGGTGCCAGATGAGCAGATAGTCCTTGAACAATCTGCGCAGTTGCTCTTCCTGGGGAAGGATGGACTTTTGGATGAGCAGAGCATAATCGATGGATTGGGTCATGCGTTTTTGCCATTCCTGCAGCTCATGAGTGCGTTCTGCCACCTGATGTTCCAATTGGAGATTGGCTTCGCGATAGCTATACAGCTTCCATCTATAGATCAGATAGATGAGGCCCAGGCCCGCCAGAATGTAGATGACAATGGCATACCAGGCAGCATACCAGGGACGCCGGATGCGGAAAGAAATGCTCTGGACGGGCGTCTGGGTTCCATTTGCGGCGGTTACTTTGGCTTCGAACACAAACTTTCCGTAGGGCAGCTTCGTGTAGCTGATATTCCTTTGATAGTCCTCTGTAATCCAGTCTTCATTGAAGCCCAGGAGCCGGTATGTGACCTGGCAGAGATCAGGATATAAAGGGCCCAGGATGTTGATGGGGATATGAATGCGTCTTTGTGTGTAGCGCAATTTTATTTTGCTGGCTGCGCTTATTTTCACATTGTCGGAAACGGTAATATAGGGGATATCAAGATTCAAGGGGTTTTCATATTCGTTGAAGCGATAAATCTTGTCGCTGGTTTTAATCATCAATTCCCCGCCCTCTACAAAGGCAGATTCCATCTTATCGGGGATTCCTTCTTCGGCAGCGTAGGCATATTTAACTTTTGTCTGTGGGTCAAAGCGCAAGATTGCACCATCGAAACACAGCCATAAGATGCCCTTTAAAGAGCTCACGCTTTCCAGCTTGCCATAGAGCTCGAACTGTTTGATATCCAGGGTTTCCCATGCGTCATCGTGGCGGTAGAAGAGCTGGTTTGAATCAGCAAATAGTTCTTTACCATCATCCAAATAGGCTGTGACATTGGGCAGATATTCATTTTTCAGAGAATACACAAAGTCGTTCTCTTTTAGACGTAGCTGCCCTTTGTGAAACTCGCTGATTCTATATCGGTAGCCGTCCTTGGAGAGCTTTTCCAGATGACCAACCAAGGGTGGCATGTTCCTGCTCGGGTAAAACTTTATCCACATGGGTTTGAACAGTATGCTGTCGCCCAAGAGATTGTAAATATGTGTAGGGATGCCGATGCTCGTTTCTCTGTCACGCGTGATGTAGGGCGTTTTTGTGAGGTCGGATATTTTAATCCTGGCGAGTTCTGTGTCTGAGGAGGAGGAGATTTCCCCATCTATCATAGTCACTTTTTGTAAGGATGAACCCATCCATTGCATATCCAGAGCAAGATAATCCATGGCACCCAGCAGCTGGGAATTTAGTTTCGATCCTTGCGCTTTTCCTGTCCCGCTACTTATCTTATCTGCCATCAGGGCAGGCATGAAGGTCTTATTGAACCCAGAAAGTGCCACGGCTTCTGCAGGTGTGGGGGTGAAGTTGGTTTTTAGCAGGTCTCCATCAAAGATATGATAGCCTCCGGGGAAGAGATAGAACTCATCGTTGATATCCAGGCTCGCTATCAGCTTCTGCGTTCCTCCATTCAGAGGGAAAGTGTACAATTTATCCTGGGAGTCCGTGCCTCTGATTTTGATGTAGGCCAGCTCTGCATCCTCATCTATGCCCAATAGATCAGCATTCTCCAGCGCCGCCAATTCGCGGATCTTTCCTGCTTTTAGTGTATGTAGAAATAGGGTGTTGGCCTGGCTACCATAGCCTTTAAAAGAGAGCAATTTGTAATACAGAACCGGGCTTACGGTCATGTAATTCATCTGCTGTCCGTGATAGGGCGCCTGATAGATTTCCTCGCTAATGATCTCCAGGGGTATCAGGGTAATCTTGCCCTTGCGTTGGTTGATGATCAGGTTCATCAGCTTGCTGTAGGACAGATGATATTCAGCAGAATCTATTAGTATATCTCTGGATTTTGTCTGTGCAAAAGGGTATTTGGCAAAAACAACATGGCTTACATTCTGAAATTTATCGTGCTCAAAGTTCAGGAACAGTACATCGCCATAATTATAGACCTGCAGGCAGAGGCTGTCTTTGCGAGGATTCACCAGCTCTTTTAGATGAAAGTACAGTGATTGTTTATTCGCCTCCAGTATGCGGATCGCAGTATATTTGATGCCCTCAGCACCTTGCAGCGGTGTGGAAAGATACAGAAGCTGACCCTCCAGATACAGAAAATCAAGGTAATCGGGCCGAGGATACATCTCGCTGTAGCTGCTGTGCTGCATGCCTTTAGTTTTCGGATAACCGGCGTTAAGCTCATCGGCTTTCACTATGCCCAGGGTAGTGGTGATCAGCCAGTTCTTCCCGCTATTTGTGCTGACAATGCTATGCACCATAGCACCTTCATCCAGAGAGATTTGCTCTGATCTGTCGTTTTTAAGATCGTACTTGAAGAGCAAATCCGATCCAGCTTCATAGATCCACATCAGCTCATTCTGATAGTCAAAAGCGGTTTTCAGCACTCCATGTTTATCGGCATTGCTGCCACTGGCATATTGGGCGGCAGATGCCACCATGTAGGTGCTGGTCTTTCCTGGGGCATACTTTTTGAGACGCAGCTCCCGTGCCGCGGGGATCACTTTATTGCTGTTTTCGGTAGCATCGGATTGCTGCGGCTTTTGCCGGGGGATGTATTTTCCTGCGACATACAAGTTCCCGCTTTTGCTCACATCTGCCCGCTGAGCGTCTGCTTCGCTGATCTTGGTCTTGAGGGGACGGTAGGTCCATACGCCTTTGACAAACAGGCCTATTCCCTTTTCTCCAATACAGTAAACATCGTCTTCATAGATCAGCATTCTCTGGATGAAATCCTGTGCAGGGAAAGCGAATTTCTTCCATCTGTAATCCTGCCAAAGGTATAGAGTGTGTATGCCACTTGCGTAAATCTGCTGGGTTTTCTTGGTTTTCAGCAAAACCGGCAGCATCGTATCCTGAGACGCAGAGGGATCCACGGAGATCACATCATCAAATCTGACCCCGTTAAAGCGATAAATCTTATATCCATCATCATTTGAACTGTACCATCTATAGCCGTCTTCATCTGCGAATTGAAAACGAACGTTGCCTTTGAGCCCGGATTCGGCACCGTAGCTGCGATAGCTCTTGTTTTCATCTACTATTCTGTTGTATTCCTCCAAAGCCAGAGTCGTTTCTGTGCTTTGGGAAAACCCCAGGATGATGACACCGAGAATAAGCATAGCCAGTACATTGATAGATTTACGCATTGTTCCTCCAGGAACAGAATCACAAAATATGAAGTATAGATCCCTAATTTATAAGATAATCCAAAAAGCGCAGATAGCTTGATAAAACTCTCGCTGATCAGCTCCTGATGTAGCTTAATATAATGGTGACTGTCACTTGTGACTGTCACATGATATAAAACTTGTTTTTTGCTGGTATTCAGATATACTCTGTGTACGAGGTTAATTATGAACAAAACTTTCAGCGCCCATAACATCTTTCAGTCGATGGATGACAACAATATTCAGTTTTCTTACAAAGGCCCTTTGACGCAGGATATTCTTACCTCCTTTGGTGAGTCTATCAAGGAAAAACTGCACACTGATGACTGCGATGAGCGAGTCATCCGGCGCATTTTTGCTATTTTGGTGGAAACTGCGCAAAACATCTTGAAGTATTCCAGTGAAAGAACAGAGATCTCTTCTGCTTATAGGAAGGATGCAGGAATTGGGATCATCGGCATTGGTAATCTTACGGACAAGCAGTTTATGGTCTTTTCCGGTAATGTGATCCATGCGGATGAAATGCAGGATATCAAAGATCGCATAGATTTTCTGAATTCCCTCACGCCCGCAGAGCTCACGCTGCATTACCAAAAGCAATTGAAAGAAGGCACCATCACATCTGATGGCAGTGCCGGCCTGGGCTGGATAGACATTGCGCGCAAAGCTAACCGACCTTTGCAATACAAATTTGTAGAGCTAAACTCCGGTGACCTGTTCTTTGAAATAACTATTTTTATTAGTGTGGAGGAATAAGACATGGAAAACTATATCTTAGAAGCCACCAAATACTCACCCTACATTGAATTGGATAGTGAGCTAGGAATCTTGAAAATAACCGGCAATTCCTATCCTGAAAACGCTTTGGAGCTTTATCAGCCCCTCTTTATGAAAATAGATGAGTTCTTTGCTGATGAGAAAAAGAAACTGTATATAGCCCTGCAAATAGACTACCTGAACACCAGCAGCAGCAAGATGTTGATTGACCTGTTTTTTAAGCTGAGCAGCTACTTTGACCAGGGGCACGAAATAAGTGCAGACTGGAGATATCCTGAAGACGACGAAGATTATCGGGAGCAGTGTCAGATGTTTTTTGAAGATGTAAACTTCCCCTTCAAACTCATAGGAATAGCATATTAACTTAGGTGGCCATGATCTCCAAAATTGATGACATTTTCAAGCATGAAAGAGAACTTGTAGACATAGCGCAGCAATGCCTGGAAGACCATGAAGAGCAGGGCTTTATCAATACCAGTGCATACAAGGAGCTCTTGGATGCGTACGTCAAGATTTTGCATCAGTTTTTCAGCCTCACGAAGCTCAGCGATAAACAGCAAGAACGCACCATTAAACTCCTGGAGCGGCTGAGCCGCTACGTTTCCCCTCCTCTTTTCAAAAAGATCACCCATGGCAAGGAGCTGGTGGAACTGAACCAAACCAAGCGTGTCAAGCTGACCATATTCTTTTCGGACATCGAGGAGTTTTCCTCTCATAGCAATAACATGGAACACGAATCGCTGTCCATTATCCTGAATTCATATCTGGAAGCAATGACCATCATCATCAACAAACATGGTGGGACTCTGGATAAATACATCGGGGATGCCATCATGGTATTCTTCGGTGATCCCGTGTTTACAGATGATTTCACTCATGCCAAACGTTGTGTGGCCATGGCCCTGGAAATGCGCACACGCATGAGGGAACTGCAAAAGGAATGGTTCCAGCTTGGCTATCCCTACCCTCTTCGCATCCGCATGGGAATCAGTACCGGCTTTGTCACTGTGGGCAATTTTGGCTCTTACGAACGCATGGATTATACCATCATCGGCAGTCCGGTGAATCTTGCTGCCAGGCTGCAGACCTATGCCGATGCAGATCATATCCTGATCAGCCACGAAACCTGGGGCTATGTGCGGGACTTTGTGGAATGCTCCGAGCCGGTGTCGCTGGATATCAAAGGCTTTCAGCAACAGGTAATAGCCTATGATGTGAAATGCCTGAAAGAAGAAGCCAGCCAGCAGTTAAAAAGCATTGAAGACCAGGCAAGGAACCTGATGCTGAAGGTGGACCTTTCCAAAATCAGTAAAGACGAACTGATCGAACTCATCAGAGGACTGTAAAAGACGAAACTATCTTGCCAGGACGCGGAGGAGAATATCCTCCGCTCTTGTTTTTTACCACCGAAAACACCGAAAAAGAGATAGTACTGACAAACTCCGTTTCGCCCATACGAAAATCCCTAAAACCTCCGCTATCACTAAAACGTCGAAACGTTAAAACGCTAAAACCCTCAAAATAATCTTCCTCCTGCGCAAAAATCCAATTGACAAGATACTAAGGGTAATAATACTCTCACTCAAGAGGTAAAAGCCGTACCAAGAAAGAAAGCTGGAACCCACTTTTACCCTGCGCAGACCAGCGCTTCTACCTATGGAGCACCGCACTGTGGACCTTCACGAATGTTAACAACCGGGCTCTGAGCCCGGAAGATATATGATCGAACTGCCTGCGGCTAGACACCGCTTGGCAGTATAAGCTTTATTCTTCAAGTAAGGAGGAGTTTTGAAGCGATTCATTATTATAGCAGTGCTAGGCCTGATGGTCTGGCTGAGCTACGCAGCCGTGATCTCGCAAAGTGAAGCGCAGGCAATCGGTCTGTCCGTATTCACTCATCTAAGTGGATCCAAACCCACATTTATAGAAAGCGAAGCGTATTTTGGCAGTTTTGCAAGAGCAGAAGCGGATTTTTACATCCTGCGCTTTGAGCCGGTGGGCTTTATTCTGGTGGCTGCGGAAGACTGCTCCATTCCAGTATTGGGCTATTCACTGGAGAACGATTTTCCAGCGGGAGCTATTCCTGCACATGTAAGCTGGTATCTGGATCAATATTCGCGGAGCATCAAAGAGATTCGTGAAAATCCGCAGTGGCAGGTGGATGCCTCCTGGATTGCTTTACGCCGGGGAGACTATTCGGACTATAATTACACCCGCGGTGTATCCCCTTTGCTGAGCACCACCTGGGATCAGGATTTCCCCTATAACTACTCTTGCCCTACTGCTGCCAGCGGTCCCGGAGGCAGGGTCTATGCAGGTTGTGTGGCCACGGCCATGGCACAGGTGATGAAGAAATGGAACCATCCTGCCACCGGAGTGGGATCGCACTCCTACTATGCTTCCGGCCACGGCACTCAAAGCGCGAATTTTGGAGCTACCACTTACAATTGGTCGAGTATGCCCAATAGCATCAGTTCTGTAAATACCAGCATAGCCACTTTGATTTATCATTGCGGGGTTTCTGTGAATATGGCCTATTCCGCAAGTGGCAGCGGGGCCTATGCTGAGGATGTGAGCTCTGCGATGATAAACTATTTCCGCTATAATACCGGGGCACAGCTCAAGAGTGCAGCCTCATTTTCCAGCTCGACCTGGGCTTCGATGCTGAGAGGCGATCTCGATCTGGGACGCCCAATCATCTATCGGGGTCTGGCCCCAGAAGGTGGGCATGCCTTTGTTCTGGATGGCTATCAAGGAACCACCAGTTTTCATTTTAACTGGGGCTGGAGCGGGGACTACAATGGCTATTTCTATCTTAACAATCTGAATCCCAACAGTCATAATTTTGCCCAAAATCAAGGTGCTATTCTCAATTTGTATCCGGTAAGCCAGGCAAATCTCACCGGCACGGTATCATCCGCAGGAACAGGCCTGGCGGGAGCAACCGTAAGCGTTTCCGGTACTACATTCACCGTCACTACAAATGCTTCCGGCGGCTACACACTCACTGGTATTCCTGCTGGACCTGCTCAGATAGTTGCCAGCAAGACGGGCTACGATCCATTATCCCTATCCATAAATCTGCCCAACGGACAAACCTCTACTCTGGATTTTTCGCTTACTGAGGCGGAGCGGGATGATAATTATCCTCCTTCAAACCTTCAGGCAAGTGTGATAGGAAACGATGTTCATCTGAGCTGGAACGTCCCTGCGCCTCCAGCCCCTGGAGAATGGATCACCTGGTGCCATCCTGAAGATATTGACAATTCGATCGGCACCGGTGCTGCGGTCATCTTTGATGTAGCTCACCGCTATGACAGCGCTGATCTGGCCGCTTACCAGGGTTCTACTTTGACCCATGTGAGTTTTGTGCCCAGAGAAGTGAATTGCGTATATACCATCAAAGTCTGGATTGGCGGCACTGCTACCACTCCTGGCAGCATGGTACATTCTCAGCTCGTAACTGCCTTCACCATAGATAGCTGGAACGAAGTGGAGCTTAACACTTCTATTCCTATCCCAAGCACTGGCAATCTCTGGTTTGGCTACGAAGTCAATGCTCAGGCCGGTTTTCCCGCTGGTTGTGATGAGGGACCCATGGTGCCTGGCAAGGGCAACATCATGAGGTTCAACGATAATTGGACCACGCTGGCTCAATTGAGTGATATCTTTACATACAACTGGTTGATTCAGGGCTTTGTAGCTCAGGGCAGCGCTATGGTTCAGATGCCAGAGCCTATGTATGAGGCCCCTCAGGCCAGCAGATTAGATAGTGACAATATCGCCAGAGACCAGCCCAAGCAAATCTTAAAAGTACATAGTGCATTCATACCAGCCAGCCGGGCTGCTGCACAGAATTCGGGTATTCCTGAGGGAACGCTTTGCCGTGAACCTAGCCTTATCGGCTACAAAGTATGGCGTCTGATGCCAGGAGAGGAATCCAATGAAGCACTGTGGAGCGTTCTGACTCCCAGCCCCATCAGCCCTACTACTTTTCAGGATGTCGGATGGAGCGCTTTGCCTGGCGGCAGCTACAAATGGGCTGTAAAAGCCCTCTATACGGCGGACGCCATATCTGCTCCCGCCTTCTCAAATGTCCTGGCCAAAGCAGTGCAGACTGGCAACATCCTGGGCTACGTGAAGAGGCAAGAAAACAACGCAGGCATTGCTGGTGCTTCGGTATCTGCAGGAGCTGCATTTACTACCACCACAAACAGTGCTGGCGCCTATAGCCTGGAGCTGCCTGTGGGAATCTACAGCCTAAGTGCCAGCGCTACAGGTTATAATACTCTCATCCAGGAAAACATCGTGGTCTCTGTAGATCAAAATACCACAGCAGATTTCTTCATGACTCCTGCCAGCCAAATCCAAAGTATCCTCCTGGGGAGTGGCTGGAATCTGGTTTCCTTGAACGTCTCTGCGGCAGATCACAGCCTGCCTAGCCTTTTTGCCCCGATTTCCGCTCAGCTCATGCAGGTGAAGGGCACTGAAGGTGTATATCTTCCGGATAATCCCTATTCTGTGCTCAATGCTTTGACCGATGGCAAAGCTTACTATATTCAGCTCAGCGCAGGCGCCATCTGGATTGTAGCCGGCCCTCAGATTCCGGCTGATACACCCCTGGCTCTGGAAGAAGGCTGGAATATGGCGGCATATCTACCGCAGGATCCGATGCCGGTAGCCACTGCTATGCAAAGCGTTTCCACCTGGTTAGAGCAGGTGAAAGGTATTGATGGGGTGTATTTTCCCGGCAATCCTTACTCCACGCTTACCACCATGTCTCCCGGCAAGGGCTATTGGATCAAGCTTGCAGGTGCGCACAGCCTGGTCTATCCTGTCAACCGTGAGACAGTTTCTACTCCTGAAGTGGCAAAACCCCGGCTGGAAGTCAAAGCTCTGTCTTCCAGTATGGTTCTGCTGGCCAGATGCGACTGGGCCCAGCCTGGAGATATCCTGAGCGCCAGAGTCAATAAAGAACTAAGAGGAGCCCAGGAACTCATCGCACCGGAAGGCTTTCCGGCAGCGCTGCTGCAGATCTATACCGAAGCTGCTAATGAAGAGATCAGTCTGTGGCTGGTTCAGGCAGATGGAACTGAGATCGAGCTTGCCAATCGCTTCAGCAGCCAGCCCAATGCCACTTTGGGCAGCTATCCGGAATTCATCATTCTGGAGCCCAAAACCGAAGCTGAGGACATCGCAGTGCCTAGCCATTTCCACAGTTGCTATCCCAATCCCTTCAATCCCAGTACCACGATATCTTTCAGTGTGGGGCAGGAGAACACTATGGTAAACGTGGATATCTACAACTTGAAAGGCCAGAAAGTGCGCCAGCTTACTCAGACGAGCTATAGCCCTGGATACCACCGTCTAAACTGGGACGGTACCGACGACGAAGGCCGGACTTTAAGCTCCGGAATCTATCTGATCGAGCTGAAAGCGGGTAAATACCGCAAGGCAGCCAAAGTGATGTTAGCAAAATGATCTGGGGCTCTGGAGCTCTGGAGCCAGATGGGAAGCTTCCACTACATAGCATCCCGATCCAGCCCCCCAAGAAACAAAGCAAAATATAAGCTCTTTTGGAGGAGTGATGAAAAAGCTCTTATTACTTAGCCTTTGCCTGGTTATTGGGCTGGCTTTTGCCAAACAGATGATACCCGACAATCTGAACAAGCCTCTGGTTAGCCCTCAAACCGGGTACAGCCAAAGACTGCAGCGGACTGCGCCATCCTACAGTTTTACCCGCAATCCAACTTCTCTTTTGACCAGCTATTACGATTACATGATCGGTAGCTACAATTCCTTGCCCCTGCGTCTGATTCCAGATGCCGCAGGTGGTGGATATTTCATGACTTATCATGGCAAACGAACCCCCAACAGTACCCGCCGTGTGTACTATGCACGCATCAATGCCAGCGGGAACATAGAGAACAGCAATGAAATTACCATGATGACCAATAACGAAGGCTATCCCTCGCTGGCGGTAGATCCCGTAAGCGGCAAGCCCTTGTACGCCTGGCATGCCAATGCCGATACGGATCCCGAACTTGAAGTCCAATTCACTTCCGATGCCTTTATATATGGGATATCCGGCCTCTTCAATGAAATTCAAACGATCGTCAACAACCCTTTGGCTGTATTGATCAATGGTCAAGCAGCCTCTACTAACAATGAATTCATCTGGCCTACCCTCCAGATCGGGCCTTCTCCCATCACCGGAAAACGCAGAGCCTATGTGGCAGCCCGCAATTCTGTAGCTCACAATACCGGTGCAAAGCCCAGTGAAAACGTCCTCATCGCTTATACAGATTTCGATGGGGATATGGTGGAGGGAGGACTCCCTTTGCAATGGAGCTATACTTCCATTCCTGAAATGAACCAATGGAACCACGATAATGATTGGCGCCGTCCTTTCCATGCCATCACCACGGACAATCTGGGCAACGTCTATTATGCCGGTTACCATCTTGCTTACACTGCCAGTGAGGTCCTGATTAATGAGCCGGATATGGATATGTTTGTGTGTCCGAATTATGGCCAGGGCACCTGGACCCGCATGACTGATTTTGGTAGCATACCCACTTGGAATCCCCCTGGATCTCCTGGTGGTCCCGGTTTCTTTCAAGTCAATAATACCCCTTATGCTGATAACGAGATCCACTGGGGTATAGTGAATTCCACCCATTTGAATGCAGTGAGCTCTGACAATGGCAAGATCATCTTTCCCGCCCTGTTTGCGATCAGCTCGAATACCGGCAGCTACTTTCCTGACTTTCATACTGTGAAAGCCGTGATCTATGACACCGCCAGCCATGAATTTGGCATCTCGGATATCTATCCGCAGCAAGATCCTGCCGACACCCATAATCAAGCTTTCACTCCTTGGGATACCCAGGCTCCCTGGGGCGTCGCAGAGTATACACAGGCTTCAGATGGAGAGTACTATCTCAGCCCGGAAAAGATCTGGCCCTTCCCACACTGGGATGATGAACTACATAGCGACACTATGACCTTTCATTACAGCAATCTCAAGGTGAGCAAGCCCAATGCTGATGGCATGATGGTCGCGTTGTGGCAAGATGCTATGCGGGCCCGGCTCTACAATAAGTATTCGGGCACATATCCCGAGCTTGCTCCCTATGCCAATACTCCTGAAATCTATATCTCGGTAAGTAGCGACAATGCCGAACATTGGAGCGAGCCCATCATCCTGAACAAAGTGGAAACTGCCGCATTTGCCGGCCTCAAACCCATGTGGGTCTATCCCGCAGACCAGGTGAAATATATAGGTATGCAAGGAAATAGCAAGATAGGCCGCATCGGTTTGATGTTTTACGATGATTACACTTGGGGCGCCAATGCCATTGATCCACCTGCCCACTCTGTCAACGATGGTGGAGCAGTGATGTTTACTGAGCTTGAAATCGTATTTCCCGAATCCGGAGGGGCGCCCACCGATCCTTTCGGTCCTCCTCTGGTGCTGAGCGGTAGTATGACTGTGATGGCTCAGGTGAGTATCAATGGCTTCCCGGCCGCAGATGGCGACGTCCTGGCTGCGTATGTTGCCGTGAATGGAATTCACCAGCTTCGGGGCAAGACCCCCGTGCAGGTGATCTCAGGCGTTGCGGGCTGCGTATTGCAGGTATTCACCGAGACCGATGGCGAAGCGATCACCTTCAAGGTCTGGAACCACAATACCCAACAAATCTTTACCGATACCAATATTCTGGTCTCTGAAGTAAACGGCACCGTGGGCTCATATCCGAACAGCCTCTACCAGATCAATGCCACAGGAACTGTCTACCAGGTAGCAACTCCCGGCTTCGATCCTCCTGCTGGCAGCTATACATCTGCCCAAAACGTGACAATTTCTTGCGCCACACCCGGTGCACAAATACGCTATACGATAAGTGGAGAGGAGCCCACTGCGAGTTCCACGCTATATAGCGCTCCAGTGCCTATCAGCAGCACAACTACTCTGAAAGCCAAAGCCTTCCTGGCCGGCTGGGAACCAAGCACCACGGCCACGGGGATTTATGCTATCACATCCACTGTGGCTACACCTGCATTGTCTCCTGTAGCCGGTACTTACACCACAGCTCAGAATGTTGTCATCACCTGCAGCACCCCTGGTGCACAAATGCGTTATACCACCGATGGAGCAGAGCCCACAAGCTCTTCCATGCCTTACAACGCTCCTGTCCCCATCAGCAGCAGCACTACTCTGAAAGCCAAAGCCTTTTTGACTGGCTGGGAACCCAGTGCCACGGCCACGGGAGTCTATACCATTACTGGTACAGTAGCTACCCCCTCATTTGCTCCTGTTCCAGGAACCTATACCACTGCTCAGATCGTTAGCATAGGCTGCGGTACGGGTGGGGCCCAAATCCGCTATACCACAAACGGAGCAGAGCCCACTACTGGTTCCGCGCTGTACAGCGTTCCCATCTCGATCAATGCCACCACTACTCTAAAGGCCAAAGCATTCCTGAACACCTGGGCACCCAGTGCAACAGAGCAGGGACTTTACACCATTACGGGCACGGTAGCTGCACCGGAGTTTTCGCCTGAACCCGGGGAATATACTGAGGCTATCGATGTGAGCATTACCTGCGCCACACCGGCTGCAGAAATCCGCTATACTACAGACGAAACTGAACCAAATTCCTCCTCCACATTGTACACTGTAGCGATTCACTTGAAGGAAAATACCACCATCAAGGCCAAAGCCTTCCTTAATAAATGGGAATCCAGCGCTATTTCCACCGCTTACTATGAGGTGACTGTGGGCAATCCTGAAGGGCCTGAAGCGCCGGTGGTTACAGGGATCCAGGAAGCTTATCCCAATCCCTTCACCTCCAGCCTCACCCTCAAGCTGGGGACCTGTGAAACCCATCAGGACTATCAGCTTAAAATCTATAATATCAAAGGGGCGCGCGTTTATCAAACCGTGGGAAATGCCAAAGGCAACTTTGAACTTAGCTGGGATGGACGCGACCAAAACGGCAGCAGACTCGCTCCGGGAGTGTATCTGCTTTCCTTTACCACAGGAAAACAGAAGAGCTGCCGCAAGGTAATCCTGAATTAAGCATCTGAATGATTGAGCAGCAGATCTGGGGTGGAAGCGCTTCCGCCCCAGACTGCCCTCTCCCATTTGTTGTCGTGGAGATGACGTGGAGATGGCAGGAAAAAATCCTCCTATCTCCTCGCCATCTTCACGACAAACTATACAGAGAGAGAGCACTGCAATCCTCGGGCATGGGATAAAGGACGAGCTTAGTAACGCTGGCTTCAGCCGGCCGTTCCGCTGGCTTTAGCCGGCCGTAGCACTGTCTTCAGACGGTGCGTCAAGAATTTGAAATAGCTCCTAACTGTATGCAAAACCATCTATTGAATCTTATTGGCAAGTGCTAAAGCATATTTTCCATTAGATAGTTCTCACCGGCTGAAGCCAGCGGAACGGCCGGCTAAAGCCAGCGTTACAGAAAGATGGGAGGATGCCAGCTCGTTTTTTTGTTGACACAATTCAAAAGAATATAAAACTCTCACCCAAGGACTAAAGTGAGTCTGTGAAAAGAGATGAACCCTGCTTGCAATCTGTGCAGACACGGTTTCTGGGTCTATTCGGCCTGGCCTTGTGCACATTTTTGAGCAGAACTCACGACAGATAAAAAAGACAGCATATACAAAAGAGTGGAGGAAAATATGAAAAAAGCACTCATTTTAATCATTTGCCTTGTCGCAGCGGGAGCTGTTTGGGCACAAGGCCTGGAAACATTCGCCAATTTTGACTACGCTGAGACCGCTTACGTGGACGGCAGCTTTGACGGTGATGGCGGAATCACCTGGAACTACTTTCATGTAACCGGCGCCGTAGCCGGCGCCAATGACAACTCCATTGATGGCAACGGTATGATCCTGCGCCGCAGCGCAGTCCCCAGCAGGATCGTCTCCGGCCAGATCCCCAATGGTATTGGCAATTTCTCAGTGCAAATGCGTAAAGCCTACACCTCTGCAGGGGATCGCCAGGTGGCCTTGTATATCAATGATATCTGGGTGGCAGATTCCCAGATCTTTGGCGGGGCTCAGGGCGCAGATCCCACTGTTCATGAGTTCATCGTGAACGGTATCAATATTCCCGGTGCTTTCACCATGGAGATTCGCCATCTTCAAGGCGGAACAGTAAACCGGCAACTAACTATCGACAATATCACTTGGACTGCCTATGGCAGCGGCCAGCAATATGTGGCTAATCCTACTTTCGATCCACCTTCTGGACATTATGGCGCTCCCTTTGCTGCGAGCATCACGACTGCTACGGCCGGAGCCAGCATTTATTACACCACCGATGGCAGCGCACCCAGCCAATCCTCTACCCCTTTTACCGCTCCCATCACTGTGAGCACAGCAACCACCATCAAGGCCAGAGCTTATGCTGCGGGCTATGAACCCAGTGCCATTGTAACTGCGAACTATGCGTTTTATGTGAACGTCGCCAGCCTCAGCGAGCTCTGGCAACAGCCTGCCGATAACAGCACGGTGTATCATGTTACAGGCGAGGTAATCCTCACCTTCAAACAGAATAACCGCCATCAGAAGTTTGTGCAAGATGCTGGAAAAGCCATCCTGATCGACGATCTACCTGGCGTGATTACCAGCAATTACCAGGTTGGTGATGCCATCGCTGGCCTCACCGGAAAGCTGAATATGTACTTTGAGACTCTGCAGTTTTTGCCCACGGCTGATCCCGGTCCTGCGGTATCCAGTGGCAACAACGTATTTGTGCCCACCGTCACTGTGGCAGAGTTGAATTCCGATATCGGTGTGAACCAATATCAATCCCGCCTGGTGCAGATCAACGGTGTGAGCTTTGATAGTCCCAGCGGAAACTACGCCACCAATCCGGCTGTGACCTATCCCATTTCTGATGCCACCGGCGCCATGAGCTTCCGTACCAGCTTCTTCGATGTGGATTATATCGATACCCCCATGCACACCGGACAATTCAGCGTGCTGGGCATCATCGCTCACTTCCAGGAAGCAGCCCAGATTACTCCGCGCATGCTGGCAGATTTTAACCCTGCCTTGGATGCTGTAGGTAGCCTTAGTGGCGTAATTAGCGCTGCGGGCGCTCCTTTATCGGGAGCTCTGATTGAGGTAGCGGGCACCGAGTTTTCCACTGGCTCCGCTACAGATGGCAGCTACACCCTGCATCTTATTCCGGTGGGAACTCATAGTGTTACCGCCAGCAAACAGGGCTATACTTCAGTAACCCACACTGTGACAATCGTGGAAGACCAAACCGCTACTTTGAACTTCGCTTTAAGCGAGAATATCAACCCTCCTCAAAGCGTAATCGCAGCGCTCATTGATAATGAACAGTCTGTGCAGATTAGCTGGCAAAGCCCGGATCTTAGCAAAGGCCGTGCTTTGATCGGCTACACAGTTTACCGTTTGCTGACAGTTGATCAGTCCCACCAAGCTAACTGGATAAGCCTTACTGCCAGCCCCATTAACACCACAACCGTCACCGATCCCGCTTGGGCTACCCTGCCCGGCAACAACTACAAATGGGCTGTGAAAGCTGTCTATACTGGCGATATGATGTCTGCTCCCGCCCTCTCCAATGCTCTGGAAAAAGCAATATTGAATGGCAGCGTTGCCGGCTTCGTGAAAGATCAGGCAGGCCAGCCAATAGCTGGTGCCACCATGTCTATAGCAGGTGGACCCAGCACTACCACAGACAGCGCTGGTGCCTATAGCATGAGCTTGTTTCCCGGACATTACGTTCTTACCGCTGCGGCTGAGGGCTACGGCACGCTCACCAAGGCAAATCTCATCGTGTACGAAAATCAAGTGACCATTGCGAACGTCACTATGATTCCTGTCGCCAATGAAGATGAACTTGTGCCAGTTACAGTAACTGCTCTGCGTGGTAACTATCCGAACCCCTTTAACCCTGAAACCACCATCAGCTACGAGCTCAAGGATGCCGGCAATGTGCGCCTCGATGTGTACAACGCGAAAGGCCAGTTGGTCCGTAGTTTGGTGAATACAAATCAGGCTGCAGGAAGATACAAGGTAGTCTTCAACGGTCGAGACGACATGGGGAATCCGCTTGCCAGCGGCCTTTACCTCTATCGCTTCAGCGCCGGGACTTTTAGCAGCACCCGCAAAATGATGCTGATGGAATAAATCTACCGGCAGACTATCCTGCTTTAGTATAATGCAAAACCCCGGCTTCGTCCGGGGTTTGTTTATGTAGTGGCGCTCCCCGTAGCACTGGCTTCAGCCGGTGCGAAACGACAGCAAACAGCGGTTTTGGAGTAGGGGAGCTTCCCGCATTTATTCCACTTGACACCCGCTTGACCTTGCAGAGTATTGGAAAAACTGAACAAGGCGGATTCGCAATGTCTAATGTTCTATTTATCTGCCCCCACACTAAGATATTTGGCGCTGCTAAGATGAATCTGGCTTCAGCCGGTCTGCAGCGAACAAGACCTTCTAGGGACCACGGTCTCAAATGAGTAAAGAGATCTGAAATGATTACAGAGATCATCGGGAAAGTAGTTACTTTACGGGATACGACAACAGCTGATTTGACTGATTATCGAGCCTGGTTCACACCAGGGCTGGAATGGACAAAATGGGATGCTCCCTGGGAAGAAATGAGCGAGGATTTTGCCGCAAGCCTTATAGACAGACTATCAAAAAGAATTCAATTGGGACCACAAGAGCTAAAATCAAGACTTGAGATTTGGGTGGATAATACTCATATTGGTTGGGTATCCAGCTACCATATTGAAAAAACTCAGGAACACCTGGCCCTTGGTATCTCCATTCCGGAAATGGCCTTTTGGGGCAGGGGAATAGGCAAGGAAGCCCTGGAAATGTGGGCTCAGCACCTCTTTCAAGCCAACCCCCTGGAACAAGTGTATTGCGAGACCTGGTCCGGCAATGAAAGAATGGTGCGACTGGCTCTGAGCCTTGGCTTTGAGCTTATCGAAAATGATAGAATCGTGGAAGTAAACGGCAAGCCCTACCAGAAACTCAAATTCAAAAAGACCTTGCAAAGTAGTGGTGTATGTCCAAAGCCTCAACTATAGACGATGTGTAGCGATCAGCCTTCCTTGATATAATATTCTTACAATCTGTAGTTTACTTAAGATGCAATTTCTATTCCCCTTCGTGTAAACTTTGCTTTAATCTGCAGAATCAGATAAAGGATATAATGCTCCCCGCTCGGTTTGAAAGAGCGCCTAAAAAAAGAGCCTCCCAGATGGGAGGCTCTTTCATTTTTATTTAGTCGTGTTAGTTTATTTCATCAGGATCATTTTGCGGGTGCTGCTGTACTTTCCGGATTTCATACGATAAAAATACAGGCCACTGGCCACGTTGCGGCCGCTGTCGTCGGTACCATTCCAATGGATGCGATGCTCGCCCGCAGGCATGGTATCACTGAGCAGAGTGCGAACTTTCTGTCCTTTCTGATTGTAGATCTCGAGATTTACCAGTCCCTGTTCTTTGAGGCTAAAGCTCAAATTGGTGCTGGGGTTGAAGGGATTGGGGTAGGCTCCGAGCAGCGTGGTGCTCAGCGCATCAATTACCAGATCCTGGTTCGGAACAGTCTGGAAGGTGTTGCTGGCACGGCTGTAGCTGCCAGTATAGCAAGCCCATTCAATGCTTTGGTAAGGGCGTTTAATATCAATGACGTAGTATCCGCTGTTATCAGGAATCACAATATCCAGATCGCCATCACGATCGAGATCGGACAGAGCTGCGGAAACTTTGAGATTTCCATTTAGAGAAATCGGGAAATTGGGAGATTCGCTGCCATCGATGCGCACGGAATGCAGTCTTCCCACTGTATCGCCAAAAATGATGCCGGCAAGGTCTGAGCCGTAATCGTATCTGGCTACTACGGGAGTGCATTCCACCGCGGTTCCCAGGCTGATCGGGGTTCCTGGCAGATTCACGCCTGAGCCGTTCATCACATAGATAGTGCCATTGGCTGCGATCAGGATGATTTCTTTGCCACCACTATTGTTGACATCAGCTACTACGGGGCTGGTTTTGATCGGACCACCGATGGTCTTTTCAAAGAGGATGCTACCGTCATGATTGATGGCATAGAGCATACCTGAGGTGCTGGTTGCTACCAGAATTTCCGGTTGGCCATCACCATCGATATCGGCAATGGTTATCATATTTTGACTGCCGCCATTCAATTGAATGGGGAAGCCGGCAATGTTCTGTCCGGTAAGAGGATTGATGGCATGCACGTGGCCGGACAAGGCACAAGCGATGATTTCATGATTGCCATCACCATTCAGATCTGCGATAGCCGGGCTGGAGAGGAAAGCTCCACCCAGAGCGGCAGGGAAGTTCGGCAGTGATGTGCCGTCGCTATTAAAAGCCTGCAAACTGCCATTTTGAACCAAAGCAATCACTTTGGGCGAGTCGCCTGCGATGATGTTTGCGATTACGGGACCGCTGCGCAGGGTGCCACCGGCAGGGTTGCTAAAGAGCATAGCGCCGTTGGAATCGAAAGCCACGATGTTGTTATTTGCCAGGCTCGCAGCAAAACCATAGTAGTTGTTGCTCTGAAGCTGGGCCATGGCAATGGAGCCCACCACGTTTGAGCCAAGGCTCAGGGGGAAATTCGGGAGTGCGGGTACGCCAGCGGAATTCACGACATTGATATTGCCGGATTGATCTCCAAAGATTACTTCAACTTTGTTGTCTCCCACCAAATCGTACAGGACGGGCGAACTGGCGGAAGCTCCACCGGTATTAAAAGGCCAGCCTGCCTGGACCAGAGAAAGAGTCACATTGAAGGGGATCACCTTATGATATGGATAGGCCCCAGCGTTGTTTGAAGTGACCATGAGCTCAAAGGGTATGGGCTCGGAAGGGAGATCCGCTATGGTTCTAAACTTAAAAGGACTGGCATTCCAGGCAGATGAACCGGCATGGAGATATCCGTTTTGTCCAAAAGCAGATACTGAATCTATGATGGTCACGCCAGGATAGTTTGTTCTAAGGCTGGCGCTGAGGTCAGTGGCGTCTTTCCACAAGATGCCGAGTCCGGTCATCACGTTGCCCAATTTGATATTCAAACTGACGGTTTCTCCGGGGTTGGCAATTTCATCGCCATCACCGGTGATTTCGGAGACGATCACATCTTCTTTTACTATATAAGGAATCTTGTCATACATGGTGGCGGTGAAGGAATTGATCCTGCCAGTGCCCAAAAGTCCCGCGTGGTTGGGATTAATGTCGTCGATGGGGTCTGCCGTCATCATCAAGCGATTCCGCAGATCCTGAGAGCTCATGGTGGGATGCAGGGATTTTACCAAAGCAGCCACACCGGCAGCCACAGGGCTGGCCATGGATGTGCCACTATAGGAAGCATAACCTGAGCCGCCTATGATGGTGGAAAGGATGTTGTCGCCAGGAGCGCAGATGTCGATCGGTTCGCCGTAATCTGAAAAGTCTGCTTTGAGATCCGCATGATTAGTAGCAGCTACGTTGAGCGCATTGTCGCAATCTGCCGGATAATCATGATAGTTGGCGCCATGCTGCACGTTGTCGTTTCCAGCAGCAGATACTACGGTAGCACCCAAAAGCGTCACGTGATTTACGATGCTATTGGGATAAGTGCCATTACCGGGTCCGCCCCAACTGGCATTGATCACGTGTGCGCCGACCTGACCAGCATAAAGTATTTGATCATAAGCAAATTGCACACCGGTGGAAGGAGCATTGCTGGGGGCGCCTTTGCAAGAAAGAATGGACACATTGGGTGCGGTGCCGACTACGCCAATGCCATTATTTCCCATAGCGGCAGCGCATCCGGCCACGTGAGTGCCATGATCGTTGGCGGCATAATTTTGGATGGGGTTGTTATCGTTATCCACAAAGTCCCAACCTACCAGGTCGTCGGCTTTGCCTCCGCCTTCACCGGCGTCCTGACCGTTTCCGCCCAGAATCGTGCCTTGGCTCCAATTGATGCTCATGCCAGGGGATTCGGCAGGGTTGATCCAGATGTTTCCCATCAGATCAGGATGATTCCATTTCACACCACTATCGGTAACGCCCACTATGATATCGTGGTCTCCGGTTACATAATCCCAAGTGTCAAAGCTCTGCAGCAAGGGATGGGCATACTGTTGGGGCAACATGGGATCGTCCGGCACGAATTTTTGACGGTTGATGGCTTCCAGCTCTGCATAGATGAGGCTGGCGTCTTTGTGCAAATCTGTGCAAGCAGCATCGATATTGTCGTCGCTGGCCAGGATAAAACGGTAGGTGTTTTGCAGGAAGAGACCCTTATCATTCAGATTGTAATCAGTTAAATAAGGATGGGCCTGCAAAAGATCGACGATCTGGTATTTGTCTGCCAGAGCATCGATGGTCTCTATTCCGGTGCGGACAACGCCGCGCTCTATCGTAAAGTCCAGTTTTCCATCTATATTGGGAATTGCTTCTTTTGTAAAGCAGCCGATTATCGTGCGGGATTGGAACCAATCGGGATCAAATTTGACCCTCTCCGCAAATACGGCTGTGCTGATTATAATCAGCAGGAATAATATGTTCACCTTTTTCATGGGCACCTCAGTACTTAGTTTTTTTCACCTTTGTACGAGGGCTGATACCGTCAAGTGCTTTTTAGTCCGGATAAGACACTAATATAAGATAAGCTCTTCTTTCTTCAGATACTTGGATAGATATATATTTCTCAACAATTTATGCTCATCCTGCATCAATTGGGGATCGCGCAATACGATATCAAAGGCGTCTGCTCTGGCCAAAGCCAGGATTGCCTGGTCCTGCACGAGATTGGCAAAGCGGAACTCCGGCAAGCCGGATTGCTCATAGCCAAAGATCTCTCCAGGCCCGCGGAGTTCAAGATCTTTTTCGGCGATCACAAAGCCATCCGTGCTGCGGCTCATGATGCTTAGTCTTTCCCGGGATACAGAGCTTTGGGGTTGATGGGCGATGAGGAAACAGTAGGCCTGATCTGCACCCCGGCCTACTCTGCCACGGAGTTGATGCATCTGAGCCAGACCAAAGCGTTCGGCATGCTCGATCACCATCACGGTGGCATTGGCTACATCCACACCCACTTCGATTACGGTGGTGGAGACCAGGATCTGTGTCTCGGCAGCTTTGAATCTCTGCATGATTTCATCTTTGACTTTGTTTGCCATGCGGCCATGCATTAGTTCGATCGCGTACTTTGTGAAGATCTTGTTTTTCAGATATTCAAAGAGTCTTTGGGCATCGAGCAAAGCCAGCTTTTCGCTTTCCTCTACCAAGGGACAGACGAAATAAGCCTGGCGGCCCTTTTCCAGCTCTTTTTGCACATCGCTGAGCACGGTGTCAAACTTGCGGTCCGAACGCACATAGGTAAGCACAGGCTTGCGGTTTGGAGGCATTTCATCGATCTGGCTTACCATCAAATCTCCATATACCGTCATGGCCAAAGATCGGGGGATGGGTGTGGCCGATAGATAGAGTAAATCCGGATGGCTATCTTTGGCAGCTAGCAGAGATCTTTGCTCCACGCCAAAACGATGTTGTTCATCTACCACTACTAGACCCAGCCGATGAAAACTCACATCTTTTTGGATCAAAGCATGGGTGCCCAGGACTATCTGAGCCTCGCCACTGGCGATCTGCTCTTTCAGCTCTGCCTTGCCTTTGTAATTGCCGCCTTTGAGCAGGACTACCTTCAGGGAAAGAGGCTCCAGAAGCCGGGTGAAGTTCTGATAATGCTGTTCTGCCAGGATCTCCGTGGGCGCCATTAACGCGGCCTGATAGCCATTTTCCACCGCCAACAGCATGGCAAAAAGGGTCACGATGGTCTTGCCGCTACCCACATCTCCCTGCATGAGGCGGGACATCTGGATATCCGAACACATATCGGCAAAGATCTCGCGGATTACTCTTTTCTGAGCTGAGGTTAGCTCAAAGGTGAGCCTTTCCTTCAGCGCAGTGGTGAGTTTCTGGTGATTTTCGTGCTTGATGCCCTGTTCTTTCTTTTCATGAAAAACGCGGTGCCTTGCCCACATGATCTGTGAGTAGAAGAACTCTTCATAGGCAAAGCGGATTCTGGCAGTCTCTGCAGCCTGGGTCTTTTGAGCAAAGTGCATCATCTGCAAAGCGTCCCGACGGGGCGGAAACTGATGCTTTTCGATGATGAAAGCCGGCAGATTTTCCGTGATCTGATTCGCATAAGTGGAAAAGGCGCTCAGCACGAGCTTGCGCATGAGATTTTGAGTGATTCCTTCCGTAAGCGGATAGACTGGCAGAAGTAGCCTGCTTTTCCAGAAGCTATCTTCTTCATGATCGTCAGACAGAATCTCAAAATCGGGGTGATTCATCTGCAATTGATTGTTGAAGGCGGAAAGAGTGCCGCTCAACCAGATGGTTTTTCCCGGTTTGAACAGGTTCAGATAGCCTTGAGGATAGGCAAACCACACGCAGGTAAGGCCGATTTTGCCGTCATTTACGCCCACACTCAGGATCTTTTTGCCTTTGGAAGTGGGCTTGGCATCCACCCAGGAGATTTCTGCGGTGAGGGAGACCAAGTCTCCTACCTGCAATTCACCTAAAGTGGGATTTACCAACCGGCTGAGATAGGTGCGCGGGAAGAGCTCCATGAGATCGAGCACGGTCTGTACTCCCAGTTTTGCCAACAGCCGGGCGCGATGCTCTCCCACCCCTTTTAGATACATCACCGGGGCCAGCAGCGGTTCTTCGATTTGCCTCTTAGTTTCCATGAAGCAAAGATGTAAAAGCTGGGGATTTTGTCAACTTTGTTTAGACATGATCTGTCTGAATCTCCTTGATTTGCAGGAATTCCTCCGTTTTTATGATTAGCAATGTTTAGCGTTCCCAGTCCGGGACAGGCAGTGGTCTTCTTGAATAGCTTGTGCTGTAGATGACGTGGAGATAGGAGGATTTATTCCTGCTATCTCCACGTCATCTACAGCACAACAAATGGGGCAGGGCAGGCTGGCAGAGCTATCTCAAAGCAGGTCATTCCGAGCGCAGGGATTGACCTTAAAGAATCTCTGCCAATCCCGCTACTTTGTTTCACTATTTAAGGAAAAAAAGCTGGACACCCCCTTCGGGCATCCAGCTTTATGTGCAAAAGATTTGCTCTTATCTATTCAAAACGCAGCACTCTAAATTGCGGAACCTGATTGCGATCCAGCACATAGATGCGAATAATATTGCGTTTTTCCTTTTCCATGCGCAGTTTGGCCTCGGCCAGCACACTGCGGAATTCACCAACTGTATTTACTGGGGTGCCATCGATTTCGATGATGACGAAGCCAACTTCAAGACCTGCTCTGGCAGCGGGGGTATTGGGCTCCACAGAGCTTACCACCACTCCTTTGTCGGAATTGATGCTCAGGCGTTTGGCCAGCGGGCTATCGATATCTTCCACGCCAAAACCTGTGGAAACCGCTGTCTGGGTGCCGTTTTCTTTTACGGCGGCTACGCTGTCTTCAGGGAAGGCTTCCAGCTTGATCTGGAGGGTCTTTTCTTTGTCGTCCCTCAGGATTTTGATGGGAATCTTGCTTCCAATTTTGGCGGTGGCGATGGCAATTCGGAATCTGGCTACATTGATCACTCTTTCACCATCGATTTCCAGGATTACATCTCCGGTCTTGAATCCGGCAAGCTCTGCAGGACTATCAGCTTCCACTTTGGCGATCAAGACTCCGGATACTTCCGCCAGATGAAAGGCTTCGACGAGATCCGGGGTGATTTCCTGAGGCAAAATCCCGATGTAGGCACGTTGCACTTTGCCGTTGGCCACCAGATCATCCACCACGCGCTTGGCCAGATTGATGGGAATGGCAAAACCGATGCCGATATTGCCTCCGCTGTTGCTGGCAATAGCGGTATTGATGCCGATTACTTTGCCGTCAATATTGAGCAGCGGACCTCCGCTATTGCCGGGATTGATGGCCGCGTCGGTTTGGATAAAGTCTTGATAAAGCGGGGAATTGGCTCCCTGAATGATGTCGTATCTACCCAGAGCGGAAACCACGCCCAAAGTCACGGTGCGATCCAATCCTTCGGCAAAGGGATTTCCGATGGCGATGGCCCATTCACCGATTTCCAAGATAGAAGAATCTCCCAGAGGAGCTACGGTAATTGTGTCTTTTTCATCTATTTTGATTTTGATCACGGCCACGTCGGTATTGGAGTCCAAGCCCACCACGCTGGCTATATAGGTCTTTTTGTCGGCCATGGTTACGGTGATCTTGCCTTCCTGCCCGCGCTCTGCCACATGATTGTTTGTCATGATAAAAGCTTCCCGGGTGGAGGGGTGATATTCATAAATAAATCCGCTTCCCATCGAGCTTACAGGCCTTTGCTGTTGCTGGGGTGAGGGGAAGAAGAACTTGAAAAAATCGTCATCAAAAAAGGGACTACGGTTTGTTTTTACATTCACGGTGGCTTCCACCTTGATCTGCACTACTGCCTCACGCACATCGCGGACTACCTGCACTACAGGGCTTCTGCCATCGGCCATCAGCATGCCGCCTTTGGCCTGTGCGCAACTGCTGAAACTGATGAGCATCAGCAATATTACGAGACTCTTTACTACTTTCATTGTTATCTCCTTAGTACAAAGATTTTCTGTCGACTGCTAAAAATAAAAATCCTTTTGCTATTGATGTCTGTTGACTATAAGATATAGCGAAAGCGCCAAAACCAAGTTTAAAAATCAAGATACCAATTTTCAATGCTCTGGAATTTTGTAAAGTAAAATTCAGCTTAGGCTGAAGCGCGGTACTGGCTATTATGTGAATATACAATTAATAATCAACAGGAAATAGATATGAAAAGATACATTCTCATTCTGCTGCTCATGCCTTGGACGCTGCTCTTAGCCAGGACAAGTTTCACGGCCTATCCTTATTTGGCCTATTCTTCCGAGACGAAGATAATGATAGGGGCCTTCAGTTTTTTCAAGTATGAGATCAGCGAAGCAGAGTCTGAGGCAGAAAAGATGGAATTTGGCGTACTGGGCAATACCATCTACTCGCAAAATAAACAATTCCTGTTTGTGATCATACCCAGATTTGTTTATCACGATTGGGAAGTAGAATCTGATCTGCTCTTCCGCTCTTGGCCGGATTCCTTTTACGGTCTGGGGAATTTTGCCGATCAAGAAATTTCAGAGCCTTTTACTTCAAATCAATATTCGGCAGAATTCATTTTGCGCAGGAATCTGGACTATTCCCTGAGTGTGGCCCTGATCTCGGCTCTGGGCTGGCACAAAGCTACAAAAGTGCAGCCTGGAGGCATGTTTGAGAGCACAGATATGCTGGGTAAGCAGGATAGCTTTCACTCTGGGCTGGGCTTTTCGCTGAAATATGACAGCAGTGATGGCAGCTTTTTCCCGCGCCAGGGCTTGAGGCTGGAGAGCAAACAATTGTGGCACGATGACGCCTTGGGTAGTGATTTTGATTTTCAGACCAGTAAATACGATGCGCGCTTTTATCTGCCAATAGGGCAGGAGCAGGTCTTAGCAGTTCAAAGCGATCTGGAAATCAATTCCGGGCAGGTGCCCTACTATCTGTATCCAGAATTGGGTGCTCGTCTCAGAGCCTACGATTCCAAGCGGTTTATCGATAAAGTCCGCATCAGCCAGAGGATCGAAGATCGCATCTTTCCTTTTTCAGGGAAGTTTTCCCAACGCATTGGCTTTGTGCTCTTTGGCGAAACCGGGCAGGTGGCCAGTGATTTTGATCTGATCAGGCTCAAGGATTGGCATTTCTCGGCCGGAGCAGGCCTTCGCTTCTCCATTTTACCGCAGGAACGTCTGAATCTGCGGGCAGATATAGGTTTTGGAGAAGATTCCGTGAATTTCATCATCAATGCCCGTGAGGTGTTTTAGTAGGGGCTTTGGGCGAAAGCCCCATCCATACCTCCATCCCTCCCTCGCAACATGGTCAACGAGTTTTCGGGCGTTAGGCCCAACGCCCCTACAGCGTCAGGAAAAGGTGGAAAAAAGCATTTTCTGCTTGACACTATTCAGATCCTCAAGAGAGTGATCACAAATCGAGATTGAGGCTGATAATTGAAAAGATTAATAATAATTCCCTTATTGTGGGTGACGGCTCTTTGCGGTGTGAATCCCACCCATGCCATGCTGTATTCTGCTTTTATCCCAGGCGGAGGACAGCTCTACAACCAGGCTTATGTCAAGGCTTCTGTAGTGATCGGTTTGCAATCCTATCTTATCGGCACAGCTATCTATCATGATTCCAAGATGGAGGACTACAAATCCAAAGCATCCTCCAGTACAGATCTCTATCTCACACAGCGCTACCGGCAGCAGGCAGATGAGTTCAAAGATAAACGTACCAGTGACATCTGGTGGATCGGAATTACCGCTGCCCTCAGTGTATTGGACGCCTATGTGGATGCGCATCTGGCCGATTTTGAATCCCAAAAAAACAAGCTGCGGCTTCGCTTTGAAGATGAAACCCTGGCTTTACAATTTACGTTCTAACCAAAGGAGACACTAATGAAGAAATGGCTACTAATTTTATTGACTTTAGCACTTACAATGGGCGCTTTGCCGGCAAAGACCAAGACCATGAGCATTGAAAACTTTGAAAAAGAAGTCTGGCGGCTTACAAATGTAGAAAGAACCCGATATTCCTTAAGACCACTAATCTACGAACCCGGCCTGGTAAAATTGGCGCGTTACCATTCCCAAAACATGCAACAGCGCAATTTCTTTGCGCATCGCGATCCTCAAGGCTATGACATAGCCGATAGACGCAAGCATTACTATCCTACACTGGTGGTATCCTGTGTGGGCGAAAATATCGGCAGATTCCGTAATAGCGCCGGCACCTTTACCCCTCAGGAATTGGTAGCGGGTTGGATGAATTCTCCCAGCCATAGGGAAAATATCCTGCATCCGGATTACACTCATCTGGGAGTGGGCATAGTAAGAGATGCCAACACTTTGTATGCCACACAAAACTTTGCCACTCCGCTGGTCAAAATCAAAACAGAAGTATCCAAGGAGATCAGCATCCAGAAACCTTACCGCGTCAGCTTTGAGTATCTTTCTCCAAACCAGCGCGATCGCCTGAGCTGCACGCTGATCTATCCAGACCGGACCAAGACTTTCAAAGTTTCCGAAAAGCAGGAGATGGTGGGAGCTCAACCGCTCAAATTGGAATGGGTTTCCGCATCCAAATTTGATATTCTCGTCCCACTCGAGGCCGGAAGTGGCGATTACAAGCTCTGTTTTGGCTTTGACAATGGCTATTTTCCCGAAGGGATCGTTCTTAAGGCAAAGTAAGCTCTACATAGACCGGACAGTGATCTGAACCCATCACGTCCTGGCGGATGCCAGCGTCTGTGATCTGATTTCTGTGCTCTTTATCCACAAAGAAATAATCGATTCTCCAGCCTACATTGCGCGGCCGGGCATTGGTTCTGTAGCTCCACCAGGAGTATTGCTCTGGGGACCGGTCAAAATCCCGGAAGGTATCCACCCAGCCCAGATCCACGATTTTGTCGAGCCAGGCCCGTTCCACCGGCAAAAAGCCAGAGGTCTTTTCATTGGCCTTGGGATTGGCCAGATCAATGGCTTTGTGAGCGGTATTGTAATCTCCAGCCACGAGGATCATCTTTCCCGTCTTGCGCTTATCTTGCATGATTTCCAGGGCTTTATCATAAAATCTGAGCTTATAATCCAGTCGTTCATCGCCAGATTGGCCATTGGGGAAATAGATATTGAAGAAGATAAAATGCTCGTATTCAGCGATATTTATGCGCCCCTCATTGTCAAATTCCTCCACCCCAAAAGCGTCCTCAAATTTCAGGGGTTTGATCTGACTAAGCAGAGCAGTTCCAGAGTAACCCTTACGCTCGGCGTGAGACCAATACAGGTGATACTCATCTAATTCCTGCATATCTTCGGGTATCTGATGATCCTGCAGTTTGGTTTCTTGCAGACCTACGATATCGACTCCCGATTCCTTGATTATCTGGATAAAATCTTTCTTCAGCACCGCCCGCAGGCCGTTTACATTCCAGCTCCATAGCTTAAGTTTCATCTGTTCCTCATTCTTGTTCTTTATCTTATAGTCTAACCGGATACTATAATCCAGCTATTTGTTAGCAAAATATCCAGGCGATATTTTGTCAAGACCCAAAATCTGCGAATCCATCTTGACAAGAATCCAGCACTGAACTAAGTTGAGTTTCTGTATTAAAATCGTAAATTTCAGCCCGCGTCGACATCCCTTTTGGCTATGTTGCCCGGACTGTAGATGATGTTCAGAACTGAATTATTAGGAGCTGGTAAGATGAAAAAGCTGTTAGCAAAGGGCATGGCCTGCCTTACAGGCTCTATCAAGACACCGTTTTGGGAGCTTGACTTAGGGATATGATTGCGATCGTGGGAGGCGGACCTGCGGCTTTGGGAGCTGCTCTGGCCTGTGGCAAAGCTGCGCAGATCTATGAGCGCAATGCCTTCTGTGGCAAGAAACTGCTGCTTTCCGGCAGCGGACAGTGTAACTTCACAAATGCCCTGCCCAAAGCTGAATTCCTCTCTGCTCTGGGAGAGTTTCGCACCTGGCTGAAGCCCGCTTTCTATGCTTTTGACAATACAGCTTTTATGCAGCTTTTAGAGGAAAACTCCTGTCCGGCTTTTGTCCGCGAAGATGGCAAAGTCTTCCCCAAAAGCATGAGATCTGCCGATGTGCGTGACACTCTGGTGAATCTCGTGCAAATAAGAGGGACCAAGATCAACTACAGCTCCATGGTGCAAGATATTAGCCCTCAAGGCACAGGTTTCCTGCTCAAGGTGGGCAACGCCACCATCAAAGCAGAAAAGGTGATCCTGGCTTCAGGTGGAGCGGCCTGGCCAGATACCGGTAGTGATGGCTTTTCTTACAGGATTGCCCAAAAGCTGGGGCATCAGGTCCTGGCACCGGTTCCTGCTTTGGCCTCAGTACGTATCCGGAATTACCCTCCCTTTGACAGCTGCGCTGGAATATCCTTATCCCCAAGCACACTGATCATCGGCAAAGACCGCTTTCAGGGAGACCTGCTTTTCACCCATCAAGGCCTGAGCGGGCCCTTGATCCTGGACAATTCCCGCAGAATGCAGCCCGGGCAGACCATTCGTCTGGTTTTCGACCCCCAGGACAGATTGTTCGAGCTCTTGCAAAGCTATCCTAAGAAACAGATCAGCAGCATCCTGCAAATGCTGGCTTTACCCAAGAGTCTTTGTGAGGCGATTCTGCTGAAGCTGCAAATCCCCAAAGACGCCTCAGCGGCACACTTTAGCGCTGTTCATCGCAAAAGCCTCCGGGCCTTTCTGACCGGTGGAGAATTCATCATTCGCGATATAGAAAGCCTTGTCAGCGCCATGTCTGATTTTGGCGGGATTCAGCTCAATGAAGTAACCGCCAGGAGTATGCAGTCCCAAAAAACTCCTGGTCTGTATTTTGCCGGAGAAAGCCTGGCGTATGCTCTTCCAACTGGTGGATTTAGTATCCAGATGGCGGTCAGCACCGGCTATCTGGCCGCTCTTTCAGCAATGAATGACATTTGATTTATTAATGATATTGATTATACTGTAAACACATAAGGGATCTTGAGGAGAGATTATGATTGAAATAAAAACTTACACGTTAAAAGCCATGCTGGATACTACTATTGCCAAGTTTCCAAACCGCCCGGCCCTATCGATGGTGGATGAAAGCCCCATGACCTATGCCGAGCTGGATGTGCGCATCAAAGAGCTACAAGTTATGATGCATGATCACGGCATCCAAAAGGGCGACAAAGTGGCGATTCTATCTCAAAACATGCCGAATTGGGGAGTGGCCTATCTGGCTATTACCACCATGGGAGCAGTTGGGGTGCCTATTTTGGTGGATTTTCATGTCAATGAAATCCTGCATATTATCCGGCACAGCGCGGCCAAGGCGGTCTTTGTGTCTGAAGCGCAATACGATAAGGTGGGTTATAGCGATCTTGATCCTTTCCCGCTGATGTTCAATCTTGATACCTTAAGGGAAATACCGCCCAATCTCCCCAAAGACAATGTGGTAGATTTTATTCGTGAGGGCAAGGCTGCCTTCAAACGTATGCGCGCCAAGGCTATGGACGCCATGGGGTTTAGCTATAATGCACCAGAGGAAAATGATCTGGCAGCCATTATCTATACCTCGGGCACCACCGGCAGTTCCAAGGGTGTGATGCTCTCGCACAAAAATCTGGTCAAGGATGCCTGGCTCACGCTGCACATCCAGCCTGTGGATGAACATGACCGTCTGATTTCGGTATTACCACTCTCCCATACCTATGAATTCACCTTGGGCTTTTTGATTCCCATGATGACCGGTGCCTGTGTGTACTATCTGGACAAACCGCCCACGGCCAGGATTTTGGTGCCTGCCATGCAGAAGATCAAACCCACCATGATCCTTACTGTGCCGCTGATTATTGAAAAGATCTTCAAATTGCAGATCTATCCTCAACTCACCAAGAATCTGCTCATGCGCGAGCTCTATAAACTCCCCTTTATACACAATGCCTTGCACAAGGTGGCGGGAAAGAAATTGATGAAGACCTTTGGCGGGTGCATACACTTCTTTGGCATCGGTGGCGCCTTGCTTTCTCACGATGTGGAGCGTTTTCTTTTTGAAGCCGGATTCCCTTATGCCATCGGTTATGGACTCACCGAAACTTCCCCTCTGATCGCTGGCAGTGGACCTGCAGCGGTAAAGTTCCGTTCCACCGGCGTGATCTTGCCGGAACTGGATGTACGCATTGCAAATCCTGATCCTAAAACCGGGGTTGGCGAGATCCAGGTCAAGGGTCCCACCGTGATGTCGGGCTATTACAAGGATAAAGAGCGTACCGATGAAGCCTTTACCAAAGACGGTTTTTTCAAGACCGGAGACTTGGGACTGCTCACAAAAAAGAACTACCTGTACATCAAGGGCAGGATCAAAAACGTGATCATCGGCCCCAATGGTGACAATATCTATGCCGAAGAGGTGGAAGCCAAGCTCAATGAAGCAGAAACAGTGCTGGAATCCATGGTCTATGAAAGTGGAGGACACATAGTAGCGCGGGTCTTCTTGAATTATGAGATGTTAGATGACCTGTACAATACCAGCAAAATGGGCATGAATCAGACCGAGAAGTTTATCGAAAAACATCTGCTGGATTTGCGTACAGAGCTGAATGCCAATGTGGCATCATTTTCCAAGGTGCACAAGATCGTCGAACAAAAGGAGCCCTTTGAAAAGACGCCCACCCAGAAGATCAAACGTTTTCTCTATCAATAGGGCGTGCACTCGTGAAAATCATCGATTTATTAGAGCATCTGGAGCGCTATGCACCGGCTGAATTAGCCCAATCCTGGGACAATGTGGGCCTCCTGATCGGAGAGCCCCAGCGCCAGGTAAAGAAGGTCTTGATCAGTCTGGATGCCACTGCCAATGCTGTGGATTATGCCACCCGTGAAGGCTATGATCTCATCCTCACCCACCATCCCTTGATCTTTCATCCCCTGAAAGCCATTACCAATCCTGTGATCCTCAGGATGATCGAATCCCGGATTGCCTTAATCAGCCTGCACACAAATTTTGATGCTGCCCTGGGTGG
>Ga0265295_1000939_pt1 | contig 54809 bp, 54 predicted proteins | sample Munlansysbiofilm_FD_192503 | JGI IMG/M metagenome (GOLD analysis project Ga0265295, IMG submission 192503) | Leachate microbial communities from a municipal landfill in Southern Ontario, Canada - Methane capture system biofilm | ecosystem: Engineered > Solid waste > Landfill > Unclassified ... | reverse complement strand
AATTGATGGATCCTCCATTAATGATGAATTTATTAGAAAAGCCAGACAAAATGGTGCTCTCATCATTCAAACCTATACTAAAACGGTTGAAGATACTATTTCTGATTATCAACGATTGGTACAACCCAAGACTCTTACCGAATCAGATAACACTATGAGTAAAGAATTATTTGATAAGCTAAAAGAAAATGTCATTCAGTATGGCGTAGATGTACAAACACCCTATAAAGAGCCCTTGATGTCTGAGCTTGTTAATGACATTAAAGAAAAAGATAAAGAGATAAAGCATCTCAATCAAGTTGTTGGTAGACTTCAAAGAACTATAAAAATAGCATCCGATAATAACAGATTCAAGCTTAATTCTGTTGTGGCTCGTGAAAAAATACAAGCCCTTTTGGATGATATCGGTGAGCATATGAGCGCAGCGGACATTAACGCTCTTACAAAAGCTGTCAAGATTTTAGAAAAAACAAAAACTCTTGATAATAGTATCTACCAAAATCGAATTCAAACGCAAGCAGAGGTGGATGCCGGTAGAGATTTAGAATAGTTGTGCTATTTAGCTATTGAACTAAATTTTTTATTTAGTTAAAATACTGTTTAGTAAATTAACTAAAGGTCTATATCATGAGAATAAATGCTGGCGGTCTATCTGAACTCATTATTGGTCGTCATAACGAGGTTACTACACTTAAAGCCTATATTCAAATGGGTCAACATTGTGCTGTAATAGGTCCAAGAAGATATGGTAAAACTACCCTAGTCAATTCCGTTCTAGCGGAATTTCAATCAGATTACCTCATCATCAAGCTTGATGTTTTTAATGCGTCAAGTATTAGAGAACTCTGTATGCTCTATATTGACGCAGTGTATGAGAGCCATGGAGTCTCAAATTTTATCAAGCACACAAAAGATGCCATTTTGGATATAGCATCTCGTTTTTCACTTGAGGTTCAAGATATCAAATTAGGATATGATGTTTTAAAAGAAGATGATGAAAGTATTCTTATCCAAAAGACGTTTGAGCTGACCGAAATTTTTGCCAATCGTTTTCACAAAAAAGCGATTGTGTTCTTTGATGAGTTTGGCGACATGGAGCGCTTTGGAGTAGATATTATCAAAAAAATGCGAAGTATCTTTCAGACACACAAAAACACTGTTTATATTTTTGCTGGATCTCAAGCTTCAACGATGAATACTATTTTTTTGGATAAAAGCAATGCTTTTTTCAATTTTGCGTCCATTATGAAGATCAGCAGACTTAATGAAGATGAAATCTTTGCGTTTTTAACAGACTTGCAGATTCAAACGACTTTGTTTACCAAAGAAGCGAGTGCTTATATTCAATCTGTCGTCAAAGGACATCCGTTTTATCTCATCAAGCTTATTCAAGAGTCATACATTGCTTCTCTTTTGCGAAACTCTGTATTTGTGGAATTTTATGATGTTCAAAAGGCTGTCGATAAAATATTGTTTGATAACGAGGCTTTTTTTGAATCTGAGTGGAGCAGAATAAATGCCAAGAAACATAAGGGGTTGATACTTAAAGAGCTTATTGGTGTTGATGTGACTCAAAACAAAGAACTATCCATGTCTTATAAGAGCCAACTCGTTAAAGAGTTAAAAGAGCAAACAATCATTGATGACGATAAGGCGTTTTTTGATGTATTTTTTGGACTATGGCTCAAAAAAGAATTTAAAAATTAGAAAAATACCCAACGAGGAATAATTGATGTTTTTTAAAGATTTTAGAGAAAAACTAGGCATTTCACAAAAAGAAGCTTTAAAAAAATTAGGAATCCAACAAGCAACACTATCCAAGTATGAATCACTATCAATTCCACCTTCTTCTTTAGTCATAAAAAAATATTGCGAAACACTTAATGCCAATCCCACATTTCTTTTTTTTGGTCAAGGACCTCATCTATTATCTGCTGCCCCCAAAGTTTCAGTTGAAAATGGATATCTTCTTGATGATTTATCGTGTTTATTTTTACAAGAGGAATTGGCTCAAAAATTACGTGAGATTTTGATCGAAGCAGTGCGTGAAAAAGTACGAGGAATTATTAAAGATGTGGTTTTCGTTAAATTACTGGATGCTTTTACATCAAGTACCTTTATAAAGCAGCGCCAGTTCCATTTTCTATATTATTTTTTTTATATCATTTCGATTTCAAAGAATAAACCAAATATCACTATTCAAAATGCAAAAAACTTTATTCTCGAAACTATTGAGGGTTACAAAACTCTATTATCAGATGATAATGCACAAAAAGAAATTTTGCAACTGTTTGAGGCACGCTTCTCGGAAGATGAATGTTTCAAACTTTTGGAACAGGTAGATACTGTATTGTTATTATTAGAACGTAACATGGATATTTCAACAATGGAAAATCTCAGAATAAGCGCACTACCCCATAAGCAAATATGAAAAATATCTAAGGAAAAACAAATGGAAAAAACAAAAACTGAAAGTTTACTAGATGAAGTCTGTAAATTTTATAACATTAAAAATTATACAACTCTGTCAGATTCTATAAATGTTGGACCATCGGTAATTTCACAATGGATTAAAAGAGATTCACTCGGTACCGCTCTTCAATACATAATTGAGTTTATTGGTAGCCAAGACACAAAATTTTCATTAGATGAATTCTTTTTTTCATTATCACAGCCGCAAAAAAAGAATATAGTCACTGTCATAAATAGAGGGTTAATTTTGGAAGAAAGTAATACAAATTTTAGTAAGGCAGAAATTGCGATTGAAAAAATTAAAGCCACATTTAAAATTAAATCTAATCTAGCAGTTTCCCAATTTTTTGGAATCTCAAATTCTACACTACAATCTTGGCTACAACGCAATTCCTTTGGTCAGATTTATGAGACGTTATACAACCTTCGCGAGACCGGTAAAATTTCACCTAATTTTTCTATTGAAAGTTTTTTTATGAGTCAATCAATTGAAGATGAACCACAAAATCAAAAACTGCCAAACATTATGGACGACTTTCTCTGTTTTTATGGAACAGAGAAAGAAGTGATGGTCATACTCGAAGCACATCTAAACGATAAGCTGTTATCTCGTTTTACAACATTAAAAAATGTTCCTATCGAAAAATTCCTAGACATCATGATCTTTATTAAAGATGAACCACTTGATAAACATCCTTTTTTCTTTTTATACTATATATTCCAAGTTATCAAATCCGATCAAGACGAAATTGATAAAATCGAGAATTTTAAAGCTTTTATTTTGGAAAAAATAAACAATTTTAAAAAGCACCCTATTTTAACTGAGTCCACCAAATATCTTATTTCCGAAGCAGTAGAATTCAAATTTTCAGAGGACGAGTGTAAAGATACAGTTTTCCAGACTCTACCTGTAATCAATCTTTTGGAAAAGAGTATGTCTCCAAGTGCTATTACAAAAACTCATCGAGATATTTGGTTAAAAGAGAGAAAAGATTCACAATAATTATATTTCTTATAAAATATTAAGAAATATAAGTGTACTATTTTTATGCCTCAATTATTGAAGAGATGAACTGTTTGGGCCGGCAAAACTCATTATCACTCTTTTAAAATTGAATGGAGATTCTCGATTTTTGCTGCCAGGCTCATCGAGGTCTCCACTCTCACAATTAAAATCATTCTTTTACTCAAAAATTTAACGATCCAAGCCAAGTTCTTTTACCACTTCATCTAAAGTATAAATTTTCTCAGGTGTTTGATCTGCTTTTTCTGCCAAATAATAATCTTCCAAATTTTCAAAATAATCTTCAAACAATTTACGAATGTAAAAAGATTTTGGACGATCTGTCAATGTTGTTAAACGAGCCAGTCTAGCTTCAAAAGTATCATCTAATCTGATAGAAGTAGCCATACGATCCTCCTTTATATCACAAATTTTAATTTAAACGCTGGAAAAACATTTGGCAATTTTAAAAAGACTTTGGACAGAAATTTTTCCCATAATGAGGACTTGTCCGCGATTCACATTTGTATTGATATTATCCACACAAATATAGTACAATCACCCTACAAACAAGGTTTTACAAAAGAGTTAAGTTTCACGCTAGACGTGCGGATCTATTCTATAAATTAGCTAGGAGTGCTAACCATGAAAAAATTAATTGATACAATTATTCCCCTTGAAAATAACCAAATGCGCTTTTGGATTAAGCGAAAAGGACAAGTCAACACCGCAAACAACTTTTTTAATGTTTTTAGAGACAATGAACAAGTTAAAATGCTTATGACTGAACTTCTGGATAGAAATATGCTCTTATCCAATAAAAAACCGTTCTTGGTACACTTTGCAGCAAAACGCACCACATTTACAATCGCTCTAGAACTAATCAAGTCAAATATCCCTGAGTGTGATTATCAGATTTTCATAAGAGCTTTTTATTTGAATAAGAACCTTCCAGGTACCATTCTAAATCAAGAGCCTGATTCATTTGTTTGCTACGACCTTACAGATTTTGAAATTCCCTTTTTGATTAAACCAAGACAAGGTGATCAGAAAGAAGGACCATTTAATCATGAAGAAATTCTATTCCATTTTTGGACTTCAAAACATGTACTTGAAATGAAAAATTTTTATGCGAAAAAATTCAATTTACAACGAGCTGTATCAGATATTATGAAACACCTCATCACGACTAAGCAGCTTGAACAATTCAGCGATAGTTTTCCTTTCCATATTGCAGCGAAAGAGCTCCAATCCAACTCTGACGCCAAGCTAGCAAAACTTATCTTTTCTGCTTCGATTACTAAAGGTTTTCATAATGAGAAAACGTCCTATAATTTTCTCATTGATGACATTGAATTAGACACTTCTACTATTAGAGAACTTATTAAGGCTAATGGAGAAAACATACTAGATTTTGAGGTTGAATTGACAACCAGAAAGTCTATTGTTTTACAAGAGAGGCCAAAAGGTTTGAAAATTGTTAAAAAAGTTGAGCGCTAAATGTACATCATGGTAAAAACAAATTTTTAGATAATCTCATCGAAACAGAACAGTGCACAATCATCATCCAGTAGGCTGATTATTTTATTGTACCGTTCTTTTCAGCCCCAGTACGCACAATATCGATGCCGTATTTGTCTCTCAATTTTGTAAGCTTCTCGTTCAGCTGCTGTGCCTTTTTATCCTCTTCTTGATGTAAAAGCGAAAAAGTCTTCGTCTGAGAACGTGTCACGAAGTTACTTACATGTAAGGCTAAATAATGAATGCCATAGTGAGGGTGAACGTCTAGCTCTTTAAATGACTGTAGCGTTAACTCTCTATAAAAACTTTCTGAAAAAATCCTATCAATCGTTTTAGATACTTGAGATTTTACGCCACCCTCATATCGGATTTTAAAATGGTACGTCGTTGGATGCAGATCAAGCTTCGCGATTGTATGTGCAAGATGGCGTGAAAGGATAATAGCTCGCCTAAATACCTCATCGCGTTTATAAATGAGCTCAAAATTTCGTGATATCCCGATTGATTTTCTATCACGATGTGCAATGACAGGTTCCTTATCTTCTCCTGTAACTCTAGCAATTAAGTCCTTACCAATAGCTCCCCAATTTTCAACCATACGTCTAAAGTCAACTAGATCACCAAGCGTTCGTATTTTATAATTTTCGCAGCGTAATTGAAAGCTCTTGCCAATTCCAGGAAAGTCCGCTATTGGCATCGGAGATACAAATGAGATAATTTGTTCTTTTGGTACGATAGTAAGACCGTATGGTTTGTTAAAATCCGTGGCCAGTTTCGCAATCCATTTGGAACTGGATGCACCTATTGACATTGGTAAATCAAATCTCTCAAGGATCTCTTTTTGTAAGTTTATGATGAACTTTTCAGTATCTTCGTCTTTAATCCAACCTTTTAGATCTCCCCAGAACTCATCGATACTGTATTGTTCTAGTATTGGGATTTTAGTTTGTAAAAAATGCTTGAGCTTTGCAGAAAGCAACTGATAAAAGAGATGATCACTCGATACCACTAAAACACCAGGGCACATGTGCAATGCATCACGAAGCAAAGTGCCTGTTTTAATTCCAAATTTCTTTGCTTCATAACTTTTTGCGATGACAATTCCATGCACACGTCCTCTATCGTCCACAAACTCTTTTTTCCATTCATCTTTATCAAATTTTTTAAATGTCCGTTTGTGCTGCATGAGCCCATTAAATCCTCCAACACTTTCAGTCATGACACTTTCTGTATCTTCAATGGAAAAAATCTTTATATCTCCGCTTTTACAAACAACGACTGGCTTGTTTTTTAGCTCTGGAGTACGTGTACGTTCTGCTGATACAAAGTAGCAGTCAAGGTCTAAATGGATAATCATGATCTCTTCTTTGGTGATGAATTCAATCGCATTATAGAAGATTATTACGAGCTAATAGCGATAATATTTCACATTGCAATGGAAATAGTTTATTGACTAAAATATAAAATAACTTCGTCATATTATATTTTGATGTGATTAATATAATTAAAATATAGATATTTAGAAATAAATTATATTTTTAGCTGTTATATTGCTGTATAATATAAATATATGATATAATTCTATATTTTATAAAGGAGAACACATGAATGCGTTAATTGGACGTTCAAAAGAGTTATCTATCCTCAAAAAAGCATGTGACTCAAACAAAAGTAATCTTATTACCATATATGGACGAAGAAGGATTGGAAAAACATATTTGGTTAATTATATGTTTGCTGCCCAGAAGGATAAATGTATTTTTTTTCGTTTTACAGGATCACATGAGCAAAGCAATGATGTTCAACTTGTTAATTTCATAAATTCTATTTCGGATTGGTTTGGAACTAAACCAAGCGAAGAAATTTCAAAGTGGCCAAAAGCGTTCAAATTCTTGCAAGACTCCATAAAAGAGAAGCAAACATCTGGCCAAAAAGCAGTTGTGTTCTTTGATGAAATTCCTTGGGTAGATCCCAATGGCGAACATGGCTTTTTAAGTGCACTAGGGCATTTTTGGAATGATTTTGCAGAACCAAATACTAATATCATCGGTATTTTATGCGGTTCAAATTCTGCATGGCTAAAAAACAAAATTTTTGAAGACACAGATGGCCCGCTCTATCAACGTTTGGATATCAAAATACCATTAAGGCCTTTTACACTAAAAGAGACAAAGGATTACCTCATCAATGAGAAGAATTTTCATATTGATGACAAAACAGTCATTGATTATTACATGATTTTTGGAGGAGTCGCTAAATATCTCTCATTTTTAGATTCATCCATGTCATTATCTGAAAATGTTGATGCATTGATGTTTAATATTGATGGTCATCTCAACAAAGAGTATAGTAAAATATTTACATCTTTATTTGGCGCTCAAGCAAATTATTATTCAAAAATTCTTGATACTCTTTCAGAAAATCAAGCGGGACTTCTCAAAATTCAAATATCAGAGAATATTAAAGACACCAACAACATAAAATTATCTAAAGCACTCGACACACTTGTTGAGACTGGGTTTATTATGTCTTTAAATAGATTCGGGAGCAAAAAAATAAACGAAAAGTATTTTTTATGTGATCTATACGTGTTTTTCCACAATAAATGGGTACGCCCTCTTAGTAAAAACGAAGTCATATCTCTACAAAAACCTTATTTTAGCTCAATTTACAGTAGCCAACAGTTTGCAATTTGGTCAGGATTTGCATTCGAAAAAGTATGTTTAACAAACATTGATGCTTATCTTAGAGCGCGCTCCACTAAGGGTTTAGCAAAATCTTATGGTTATTGGGCAAAAAAAGGATCAGGTGAAAATGATGATGGAGCTCAAATAGACATTCTTATTATGTACCAAAACGACATTTACGATATAGTTGAGTGTAAATACTACAATGCTAAATTTGAGATAACGAAAAAATACAAAGAAAACATTGCCGATAAAATTGAGCAATTTAAGAAGTACCTTGGCCAACAAAAATTTGATATTAAATTGGTATTTTTAACAACGTATGGATGCGTGCACAATATGTATTATAATGGATTGAATATCGCAGCTGATTTAACGATAGATGATCTCTTAAAAACCTAGTCACACTTAGAAGATTTTTATGCATTCTCATTTTTTAATTTAATAACTTACTTGAGCCATTAAATCCATTTTAATTATCAAGAGTAGGAAATAGATGTTTCATATCTCTTACGTGCTCATTTAGCCCTTTAAATTCATTTAAACGATACTTTATCTGAGTTGTTAAATAAATAATGCTCAGATTTCTTAAAAAATTAGTTTTTAAAGGTAGTCACATTTAGAAAAATTTGTAAAACCTAGTCACGTTTTAAAGCTTTTTGTCCAGTTACCTTTTCAAAAACCTCTTTCTCGGATTTGTATATTGCTCCAAACATTTCCGTCGTATTTGATTTGTAGATAAATTCAGAGAGCAAATTAAGTTTTTTCATGTCTAAATCTCCGATACAAACACTGATGTGATTACATTCATTACAGTGAGCAAGCCCAAGGTGCTGAATGTTGAATCTTTTTTTAAGTTCCAGTGATGGCACGATCTCTTTTATGAGATGGTTGCATTGTTGACAGTTGATTGTGTTTGGCAACTCTTTTCGTAACGATAATAACGAGGTTTTCATACGTTCCTCAAGAGTTCCTTTTTTCTTTGCTTGCCCCACGCTATCCCCTTTTTATCTGTTTAGTTGCTAAATTATACTTTTATTGATTGTTTTTTTCAATCAATTAGCAAAGTGTGACTAAATTTAATAGGTTTTCTAAATTATTTTAAAACCCTATTTTATGGGCTTAATCAATGTTTTTTACCCCTAAGTGTGACTAGATTTAATAGGTTTTTATTAAAAATACATATAATTTTATGTATTTAATCTTCTCTTTACCTTTTTAATCAAAAAGCAGCCTATATAGTTGTTTTTTTATTGTTTTTTTATTGTAAATAATTGTTTAGTATTGTTATGTTTATATTGTAATATTATTATCAAGTTGTTCTACATGCCTAAATACAGGGCTTTTAGAGAATAAAGTGTGACCATGTTTTAATGAAGTGTGACTAGGTTTGATATTAAACGTGACCATGTTTTAATGAAGTGTGACTAGGTTTGATATTAAACGTGACCATGTTTTAATGAAGTGTGACTAGGTTTGATATTAAACGTGACCACTATTACATTTAAGTGTGACTAGGTTTGATATCTGTATTTTATTCACTTTGAAATATTTTTTAGATGTACTTTTGGCGCCTGTTCACACAATGATGTCGTTAAATTACTGATTATTTATACGAGCATTGCAACAAAGTGTGACTAACATTTAATGAAATTTTTAAATAGTGCCTTGAAAGGTTATTTATTAAGGTGATTAAAAATAAAACTATTTACTGCATGAAACAAGATATTTTTTTAAAAAAATAATCAAATTTTTTTTAGCGAAGTGTGACTGGATTTAATAGGGTTTTTTTCAAAACGTGACTAGATTTAATAGAAAAAACCTAAAAATTGTTGTGCAAATTCTTAGATGGATTGACACAAGATATATTTTTTATGTAAAATATAATATAATGTAAAATATAATACCTTTTCGTTTTAGTTATAATATTTTTAAATTTGTTTTAACAAAAATTTGAAATTTTGTATTTCAAAAGGAGAACGAAATGAAAGAAAAAAAGCGAATATTTAAAATAGAACTTTACACGCTAATAGATTTTATTTTTTTAATTGGCGCAGAAAATAGTGCTAAAAAAAATTTAGAACAAATAGTAAAAAAAAATATTCACAAATCAAAACAATCTCAAATTATTTGTGAAATTTTTTATACAAATTTTAAACAATTATTTTTAAATGATGAGAAAAAAGGGCTAAATTTCTTAAAAGATTTTCATGATACATTTTATAGAGATGAATCTTTTCAATTAAAAAACTCATCTGAGATTTTATGTAATAAACTTTTGGAATTTAATATCAATCCTCTTTCTGTTTTGCCAAATAATTTTTCCAATACTGATTGTTTTTTTATTTTAAATGACATGCATGAACTGAGCAAGACTTACAAAATTTTTCAATCAAAAATTAAAAAAAATAACTTTAAGTATTCAAAATAAAATGTGTTTTTTTTTGAATAGGTTTTTTATCAATTATACGTACATTTTGTTACCAACACTTTATTTTAAATGGAGTTTTTTGACAATGAATTTTTTAAACAATAATCACAAGAGTAGTACATCATTTATATTTAAATTTCAACGTAAATTTTGCGACAAAGTTTATTTGTTTTTATATAACCTCACTACACTTTGTGAGGACAAAAGAACAAGAGAAATAGCAGATAATATTTTAAGAGAAACAGAATTAAATTCACAAAGGGTTGAGTATTTAGACCAAAATAAACAAATCATAATGGGAGGCTTTGAGGAATTAAAAGCACGAATTGCTGAGTTAGAAAATGAGTTAGAGTATTACAAATCTCGTGAGAAAATGGTTGATAACGAAATCAATACTGTTATCTATTTACAAAAAATTATTGACCACGTATGGTTTATGAGTAGAACAAAAACCATACAAGAAATTGATAGTTATTTAACAGAATTCAAATTAAAAGGATAAATATATGCCAAATTTAGTAGATGAAATAAAATCAAAAGCAGCTCAAAAAAAGACACGAACAATCAAAATAAAAGTTCAACTTGACAGTCAGACAGCAGATGAATTGCAGTTTATTATTGATAACAGTAAAAAGCTTTTAGGTATTGATACGAGTGAGTATTTTGCTGAATTATTCATTGAACCTAAGAAGAAAACTATTAGTCAATTATATTCTGAATTAAAAAAAGAGTCTGACAAATTGACAAAAAAAGATGAAGAGAATAACCAATGAATAATGTCAAATTCTCCGAAAGTGAGTTAGAAAAAGTTGAGTATAAATGTCCGCTTGACATATCAAAGTTGTTCGCTGATGAGATGGTTAGATATACACTTAATCATGTTTTTAGTGTGTTTATTGACAGAGCAAATGAAGCAGTTAATAACAGAACTGAGTTTATTGAACCCGTTGTTTTTATTGAAAAATACAATTTAATAAATGTGGACTATAGTTTTTTTATTGACAGATTATCTGAGTTGGTTTTTAATAAAGCTCAGTTTAAAATGGACTATAGGTTGAATTTTGAAGATACAAAATATTCAGAGTTTTTAGTCGAAAGTATCTTGGAAAATTATCTTGGTATTGTTAAGATAAATAACAAAAGGATGTCTTGTAGAGGCAAAAGTGAGATTGTTTATCGTTCAAGCTTTATCAAGCCTATTATCATCAAATATAAAGATTTCAATGATGATTCAAGTGAAAGATACATACAGATGAATGCCGTATGTTTTAAATTTGGTGAGCTTCATAAATTGTTAAATGAAGATGTGTTTAAGCATTTAAAGTATGTTACAAGTGTCTCAAAGTTTAATCAAATTGATGGTGTTTTTGGTCGAAAATCATGTGCTGATTTTTGGTATAAAATTGGTTCAAACGCATCTTATTTTGAGACTTTGTAGTACTTTGAGAAAAAATCCCCATATAGATATATATAGTTATATTATTTATTATATATATTTTAGAGATTTTAAAATTTCAGAAATTTTAAAAATTTTGGAAATTTCAGAAATTTCGGAAAGCTCTAAACGTGTATACGAGGGAATCAGTTTTTTATGTTTTCAAAGGAGAGAAAATGGAAGAACTTTTTGATGCAATCAGGATGAGTTTTTGGTCTGCTATAACCTCCCCAGTTTTTCTATGGGTATTGTTTGGAATTTTGCTTATTGCAACAGTTATTTTTCTTGCTGAGAAAAAAAAAGCGAGTTTCAAATACAATGATGGCTATGAGGTTGGTTTAGACAAAGACAACAAAGAACATCTTCAAGAGATCGAAGAAATAAAAAAAATGATGGGCAAAGGAACAAATAAGCCTATCGAAGTTGATGCGGTTAAAGCCCTCTTTATTGCTCGTCATTTTGAACAATACAATCTTCTTGCGAGTGAAAAGGGTACGGTTGTCTTTGAAAGGCTTTTAAAAGTGGGTGACACCATCGAAGCGACTTTGGGCAATGAGGGAAAAAAAGAAGAGATAGAAAATCAAAAAGCAAACTTTCAAAATATTGAGGTGTTGGAAAATGGAGATATACGCCTTATGCGTGAAGGAGGTTATACTATTTTCAAAAATGGATTAATTGTTGGGAGTAAAATTTTTGAAGAAAAAGAGGAAAAGAAAAAAGTTCCAGCAAAGGAAGAACGGAAACAAAATAAAAAAAATGAAATCATGAAAGTTGCCAATGCTTTAGAAGAAGATCCTTTTGTTGTAGCAATAGCAAAAGATGAATACAAAAATAGTGAGCATGTTCTTGTTGCGCCCTCCCCTGTTGAAAATAAAAAAGAAGAACAAAAAAACACTGCCAATATTCTTATTGAAAATCCAGAGGTAATTAATGGCCCTGAAAATGTTTTAAAAACAAATGAGTTACTTTTGGAGGAACCAAAACAAAACAACACTTTAAATATCGTGCATGAAAAAACCATGTCCAATGAAAAAACAGAAGAGTCATGGGTTAAGCAAGTTGTTGACAGGACAAAGGGAGAACAAAAGTTTTCAAGTGAAGAACCAATCATTGATGCTAATAATCTTGCGGCATTTGTTAAAGGCAAAGAACAAAAGGAAAAAAATCAACCAAAAAAAGAAATCAAAAATTTTGAACCTTTGTATCTTTATGAGAACAACGAAGATTTTTTTAGGATAGCTTTTTTAAGTGAACCAGAAGAGCCATCTTTTGAGAAAAAGATAATAAGATTTTTATCTTTTATGATTGGTGGAGATACTGTTTTATTGAGCGAAGGAGACAAGAGATTATATGTCCACATAGATACTGTAATTTTATCTTTCACTAGAACAATGTTCAAGGAATGTAGAGAAACTTTTTTAAAAGGAATCTACGATGAAAATGGTGTATTAAATAATAGAGCGTTTTCAATTTTCATGCAACCTTTTTCCAAAAAAATTGAACTCTTTTTTGGAAAAACATTTTTAATGTGGTGGAAGCAACAGCAGTTAGATTTTCGCTCATGTGTTTTTCCGAGGGTAATAAAACACCAAAATAAAGTTTACAAAGGTGAATTTGTTGTTTTTAATTTTAAAGAACTTGAGTTTGCTCATATTCTTTCAAAGCTCAATCTTGCAGATATGGAAATTAGTGGAGCAACAATCATCGGAAGTTCTGCTTCCGAATTTGAGGCCATATCAGGGAAAAAAGTAAAAGTAAAAACGATGCAGGAGATATTAGATGTCTTATAAACTTATTATTGTTGAATCTCCAGAGAAAGCAAAGCTAATTGCTACGTTTCTTGATACTTCGTGGAAAACCATTGCAAGTAAGGGAAGCATTGTAGATTTGCCATCAAAAGAATATGGTCTTAAAAAAATTGACAATAAATTTCATGGGGTGTTTGTTCCAAATGAAAATTCAAAAAAAATTATTGAAGAGATTAGAGAGCTTGCAGGCCATGCTTCAGAAATTTATATTGCAACGGATGCAGATAGAGAAGGAGAAAAAATTGCTCAGGATATTGTGAATGAATGTAAAATTAAAAAATATCATCGAATAACTTTTTCTGAAGTATCAAAAAAAGAAATTCTTTCAGCATTGGAAAACCCAAAGGAGATAGATCAATCAAAACTTGCTGAACAAAAAGCGAGAAGATTTATTGACCGAATAGTTGGGTACCCAGGCTCTGAAGCTATCAAGCAAGACTTTAAAATTCAATTTCCTCAATACGAATTACCAAACGGCGTTGGACGTTCGATAGCCCCTGCCCTTCGTTTACTCTGTCAAACCGAAGAATCAATTCAAGACTATGAAGAAAATCCGCCTGAGCCAAAAAAACTTATTAGAGTCAAACTTGAAAAAGACGGTGTTCAATTTGTTGCCAAATTGGATCGAGAATACGGGTTAAATGAGATTCAGCAACTTGAAATGGACATCAGCATGATTCGAAGAGGGATGCCAAGAGTTGTTGATTATCAACCTAGCACAACGCAAAGAAATCCGCCTGAGCCATTAACGGCATCTAGCTACCAATACGGTTGTTTTTATCTTTTTGGAGTTGGTACTAAAAAAGCCATGGAATATGCTCAAGATTTGTTTAATCTGGGACAAATTTCTTATATGCGGACAGATAGCCCGCGCGTTCCGATGGAAAAAGCGATTGAGATGATGAATGTTGTTGATAAATATTTTGGGGATGAATATGTCGCAGATGCGCCTAAGCTTTATCAGGACAAAGAAAAAGAAAATGCTCAAGGGGCTCATCCTGCTATTTTGCCAATATCCTTTGATTTTGAGCATTCTCCAAAAAATATTTTGCGTCTTTGGAAAAGCGACCCGATGTATAAAAAACTTTTAGGAGATGAGAAGTATTTAAAAATATATCAGTTTATTTTTTTGCGAGGACTTGCCTCACAAATGGCTCCAGCAAGATTTTCTAATGCACAAGCCGCTATTACTATTTCAGGTATGCGATTTGTTGCAAAAGAATACACAAGAATTTTTGATGGATGGCAAAAACTGTCTGCGATTATTCAAGAACAAAGTGATGAAAACTCCGAAGGGTTTGTAAAAGAGAGCGAGGATTTGATTTTGCCTGTTTTGGAACTTGGAGAACCTCTGCATTTAGAAAGTGTCTTTTCGATTGATGCTCCACACCATCGTCCAAAACGATACGGTGTTGGACGATTTGTTTCTACACTGTTCAAAATGGGAATAGTTCGACCAAGCACGATGCATCTTATAGTCGATAGATTACTTGAAAAAAACTATATTGAAATTGAGGCTAAAATTGTTGTTCCAACTAAACTTGGTAAAAAAGTTGACGCTTGGCTTAGCGTAGAAATGCCTGAGGTAAATAGTCTTGAAAACGCCGTTATGTTTGAACAAAAGCTAGATGAGTGCAAGACGGAAGAAGATGCGGATGCATTAATTGCTGAATATGAATCATTGACATTTGGTTTGCTTGGGAGAAAAGGAGTTTCATACAAGAAAGACAAAAATGATGTTTCCTTAAAGCAAATCGAACTAGCTAAAAAATTAGCTGCCGAAAATGGAGTTCAATTAGAGGAAACATTTTTTCAAAATGGAGCAAATGTTACTAAGTTCATCGCAGATTGTATGCAAGTTTTGAGTTTAGGAAAATGCCCAGCTTGTAAAAAAGGGCGAGTGATCGAGAAAGAAAAAGTTTATGCGTGTGATAATTATCTCATGAATTGCAAATTTATGCTTTTCAAAGAGTCAACTATACGTTTTTTTGAGAATTACGGCAAATCTGTTGATAACGAATATGTAAAAAATATTATTAAAAATGCTTTGAATGCAAGCCCGATTATGTTAGAATTGACTTCTTCTAAAACAGGAAAACCATTCTCTGCTTTTGTCCTAATTGAACAATCAAAACCTCCTTATTGGAATTTATCACTCTCATTCAAAGATAAACATAGCTCTAAAACGCACAAAAACGCACAAAATTTAAACGAACGGGGTGTTGGGAATACCAACACAGCCACCCCTTTCTAAAAAGGCTTTAAATGTCATCTAATCAAGGTTTAATTTTAGGAAATGAAATGGGTTTTGTAGATAAGAGGGTAATATTTAGCCCAGATGGTCCTGCAACACAAAACCCTCACCTCATGATTATTGGTGCAACTGGTTCTGGTAAAACTTACATGTTGCGAAAAATTTTACAATATCTTGATGATGCTAACAAGATTGTCCATGTCATCGATATGCATGGAGACTTATACACACCAGGGGAAAAAAAGTTTGAATTTACACTAAGAAACAGTGAGTATAGTATTCACCCTTTTGATTTTGACAAGGATGAAAAAAATGGCGGTCCTGCTGCACATGTTGATACCATGGTTAAAATGTTCAAAGCATGTTTTATACCAGGGATGGGTCCAGTACAAGGATATCTGTTAAAAAAACTTTTTATGGGTGTCTATCATATTGCTGGAATTTATGAGGACGACCCTTCCACATGGAACAATGAACTGCCTGAGATTGAGACATTGTATGATCTTTATGAGCACATTTACAGCGCATTGAATAATGGTGTATATATTTCAATCAAAAAATATTTGGGGCAAATTCAAAAAATCCATAATAAAATTTTAGAACAAAGAGCAATCACAACGGATCAAAATACAAGAGGTGAAGGCATAAGTTATACAAAAGTTCATGTTGAAAGCCTAAATGATAACAATGAAGAAGAATTAGAACAATCGGAGGAGGATTTAAGCGAAGGTGCAGATGAAGATTGTGAGGGGTATGGTGTTAGCCCTACTCTCATAAAAAGATTGAATTCAAAATTTATAGACCTTAACGCAAAAATATCACGCTATTTAACTCATTGCAAAACTGGTAAATTTCAAGAAGAATTTGATCGTTCATTTAAGGGTGTTGAATATGATGAATTTGATACACCTCAAAAATTAAAGGGTCTTGAGAGCTTACAACCTTATTTGGAAACGTTTACCTCCTCTTCTCTTTTTGGGAATAAGCAATTTAATTACAAACGAGGTATCAATCGATATGATATTTCAGGTTTTACAAATACTGGTACCCCTACCCTAGCGCTCTATTTTACGAATATCATGATTGAAAGAATTTTTAGAAAAAATAAAATTAAAGGAGAATATTTAGGTCCTGACAATGAGAAAGTTCATACATATATCGTATTGGACGAATCAAAAATTGTTTTGCCGACTGGTCAAGAAAAAGAAAATCCTCTTAATATTTTCAATAGGGCAGTAACGGAAATTAGAAAATATGGAGTAGGAATAATTATTGTTTCTCAGCGAGTAAAACATTTCAATGATGAAATTTTGAGTAGCATGTTCACAAAAATCATATTAAGAAGTGATAATAACGATATTCCTGATATCAAAAAACGATTTGGTATTAAGAATGAAGAGAATCTTGGATTGATTTCAAAGCAAGGTACAGCAATTGTATGCCAAGGGCATGTTCAAAAATTAGTGCAACTCCATTAATGTAAATCGTTCCCTGAGGGAACGATTTACCCTCTCATGCTTTCAGAAATTTATAATTGAATTAATATATTATTTCAAGAACTCTCCACACTAGAGAACGGTGTTATGTATTTAAAACCATAAATTAGAACTACATCCTTAGTTCAAGATACTACCCTCCCCTATTTGATAGTTCAAAGATTACTTTATGCTAAAAATATTTTCATGTTCTATTTATAGAAAGATAATAAAAAAGCCGTTCCTTCAGGGAACGATTTATACACATTTATAGTTTAAAATAAACAAATATATTTTAAAAATACGTTCCATGAATTTTAAAAACAAAATTATTTACTTTTATTTTTAAATTAGATATTATTTCAACACAAAACAAATACAAATCGTTCCCTGAAGGAACGTTTTACATCAAGGGAGAAAAAATGGCACGAGGTATAAAAGTAGTGGTTGTTAGTTTTAAAGGTGGTGTTGGTAAATCAACAGTTTCGGATATGTTAGATAACAAATTACCTAATTCGGTTAATTTGAATATAGATATTTCCCAAGATGCAGAGAGAATCAATTCTGGTGAAACAATAAACTTGGCAGATGTATTTGAAAACGACTATACATTTGATGAGATACAAAAAGGTGGGAAAACCGCAGAAACAGTTAAAACACTGAGTGAAGTCTATGACTACATAATTATAGATACCCCTGGTGAACAAACAAATGAATTGATTGAAGTGCTTGAAAATACTATGCCAGATAATGATTTTATAGTTGTACCAACAACAACTGGAGAAAGATCACAAAGTACGACTTTTACAACATTAGATACTTTGGATGGAGTAGGTCTTTTAAAAGAAGGGCAAAAAATTATTTTTGTTATCAACCAATATGAAGATGACTCGGATGTTGAAGTTGAAAAACAAGCGATATCCAATTTTATGGAAAAAAACTTTGGAAAAAAATACAACTTCTATTTTACAAAACTCAAATATTCAAAAGCCGTCAAGACAATGGAAGGCGCTAAAAAGTCAATTCATGAACTAAAAGCAGTGAATATCTTGGCGTATAGGAAATTTGAAGAAAGGGTTGCGTTAATGGTTCAAGATATTAAAGGATTTATAGAAGGAGCAAAATAATGGAAGCAGAAAATAGTAAAAGAGGTAGTTTTTTAAAAGCAAAAATGGAGCATGCGAAATCTTTGCTTCCACGTAATAATGAGCCTCAAAGTAGTGTTGCGAGTGCAAACATTGAGACAAAAGATACTGAAGCTGAGAAGGGCAGAGGAACGATAGTTAGGCTTTTGGTAGATCAAATTCTACCAAACCCATTTCAACCAAGAAAAAAGTTTTTTAATATTGAAGACCTCGCAGATTCTATTAGAAAAAATGGTCTTTTACAACCAATTACTGTAGCTCAAATTGATGGAAAAGATTATGTTGTTGCAGGTGAACGCAGACAAAGAGCGTTAAAACTCTTGTCATCTCAAGATGATGCTTTTTTATACACAGAAGTTTTAGTTATTAATGGATTAACACTTAGCGATTTAAAGGTTCTTGCTTTAGTTGAAAACATTCAACGTGAAGACATGACAATGCTTGAAACAGCTAATGCTTACAAAGAATTGGAGCTTGATGGTAACAGTTTGAATGATATCGCAGAAACAGTAGGGAAGGGCAAGACTACCGTGCATCGATATATAAAGATTGCAAAACAACCTAAAGAAATACAAATAGCAATTGAAAATGCAAACATTCAAAGTCCAAATAAGATTGAGATGATCATTGAATCAAATCTAAGCATAGAAGACAAGGTGGCTCAAATCTTGAAAGTAGGGGAGGGTGTTAAAACATCTCAGATTGAAAGTTTTATTTCAAAGCAGACAAAAGAAAAACACCCCAAAAAAGAGAGAGTAGAACTTTTCTCGTCTGCTATGCGCCCAATAAAGAAGAGGAATTATCTTCATCTTGATGAGGATAAAAAACTTGAAGCAGATAAGTATTTACAACAGATAGTTGATGCAAAAAAACAAATTGAATCATTATTGCAAAATGCTGAAGGAATAAAAGATAAGAGTATTTAAAAGAGGAGTTTATTCCTCTTTTATTTATTTAAGAAAAAGACTTTTTTTGGTAAGAAGAATTATTTTCTTGCCATTTTTCTTGATATTTTTTTTGGAAAACACACTCAGAAAAAGACAACTTAAATTTTTTCATAGACAAATATTTTTGATATGCTTTGATAATATCTTCTTTTGTATGACATACCTCAAAAAACATTTTTGACATTATTTTCCTTCAGCCATATATAATGATTCAATATCAGAGTTTGCTGGCAGATATTCAGGAAGATAGTGTTCAATTGGCATTGGTTTTCCAAAGAAAAAACCTTGTAAAAAATCTGGTTCCAACTCTTTGACAATATCGTAGATTGCTTCAGTGGCTATATACTCAATAATAGCTTGCTTTTCATTTTGTTTAATAAAATTAAGGTAAGTACATAGGTTTGCATAAACTAAATGATCATGTTCGATATTTTCAATTAAAGAACCATCAATTTTAATATAATCGAATACTCTTTCTTTGTTTTTATCAATAACATGATTTAATACGGAAAACTTTGTTCCAAAGTCATCAATCGCAAAACGAAATCTATATGTGTTTTTTAGGTTCTTTAGAATATTATAAATACGCATGTCATCTAGTGCGGCTTGTTCTGTAATCTCAATAATACATCTTTCGGGGTCAATAAAATCATCCTTACATAAAGAGGCTAAAAACTCATCAAGCTTCATGTCAATTTCAAGTGTTGATATGTTTAGTGAAAATGATATATTTGGGTGTTTTTTTTGTAACTCTCCAATTTTAACCAAGAGTGTCTTTGCTAGCTCTAAGCGCATTGATATACTCATGTTGAAAATGAACTCATTTGGATAATGAAGTTGCCCTTTATAGTGAACTCTGGAAAGTATTTCATAAAAATACACTTTTTTTGAAGTTAAATCGACAATAGGTTGTGCATATAGCTCTAAATGATCCATTAAAAATCTGCTAATTATTGTTGTCATTTGAATTCCCTTTTTGGAGTTGTGTAGAGTAAAATATCTCATCATTCTTTATGCACATTTTTGTAATCCTACATATCCACGATGAATTTTTTTATTTTTTATATTAATAAAAAATCTTGTTGATTCTTCTTGTGACTCAAAGCATTTTTCTAGCGTTCTAGTAGGTTTTTTGTAGGAAGTATTGCCATATTCTCGAATCACAAGAAACTCGCCAAAAAGATTTTGAGTAGAGATAATTTTATAGTATCTTTCGTGACCTCTTGGCGTTATTCGCGTGAGATAAATCATCATTATGATAACACTCGTTCAATGCACGCGTTTGGAGGTATAAAATCATCAAATATGCGTTCCATCACAGATAAAGTGTTATTGTATTCATCTTCAGGTACGATACTTACTGTCTTTCCTTCATCCAAAACAAAAAAACCAAATCGTTGCTGCGTTTCAATATCTACTAAAATACCATCATCATTAATACGATATTTTTCCCAAAATTCTTTAGCCATTTTAATCCTTCAAAATAACCCTAGGTTTACTATTCTTTTTAACTTTTTCAATATCATTTTGCATGATGTCCTGTTGTGTTAATACATCATTTAAGGTACTGGCACTTTCTCTTGCAATATGCTCTGCTTCTTTCATGTTGCTTTCGAGATTTTGTTGTGCTAGTTCTTGTTTGAGTTTATCTTGATTGATGTTTGAAAATGGGGCAGGGGCAATTGAACCACTAGAAGGCGAAGAGGTAAATACTTCAAAATGATTATCTTTTCTTGCTTGCGCATACGACTTGTCCGTAAGCATTGACTCTCCAGCGCTAAATGCCATTTGCCCAACTTGTGCCGCTCCTTCAATGGCTTGCGATGCCAATCCTTTCGTAACTGTCCATGCGCCTTGAGTGTAGTTTCCAGCATTCATTTGATTTAAGGCACTTTGATTTGCTTCTTTGCCAATTGCTAGACTTGCTACATCCCCCATAAATTCTGTAACTTTACCATCCATAAGTCCACCAACGGATTCTTTCATGGAATCAAAAATTTGTCCAACTTTTCCAGTTGCGATTGCATCTGCAATGCCCGCCACAGCCAACACCCCTCCACCAATGCGCCCAGCCCTTCCACCTGTTTTTGGATTGTGACCTTCAGGCGTGCTTGTGCTAAAGTTTTTTGCTTGATTTGGGTGTTCGGATATGCTAGAATTAGATATATTTTCTAAGGAGGTATCCATGTTAACAGCGCTTGTTTGGGCGGTTATATTGTTCGGTGTGGCATGTGGTGTTGCATTTGTTCTTGGTGCGCTTGGTGTAGGTTCTAAATTGGGGTCTAAATAACTTTTAGCCCCTTTATTTTTATCTAAATATTCTTCCACACCGCCTCCGCCTCGCTTGTTAGGATCATACCACCCATCTTTGCCTTTTACATGCCCTTTACTATTATGATATACGTCAGAACCCTTTTCCCATGCACCTTTTACATTTTTCCTAACTCCACCACCTGATAAAGTATCAGCTGCTCCAAGAATACCCGCACCACCAAGAATACCTTTCGCAATTTCTCCAGCTGTGCCATTACCAACCATGTCGATAATAGCATCGTAATTTAAGTGTTTACCCGTTGTTACAGTATCAGAGTCGTCAAATTTTTTACTATTACCGCTCGTGTTAGATGTAGACGAATCCATGCTGGCTCTACCTGTACCAGTAGCGCTAAGGCTGCCTGATACACTCATGCCACCAGCAGAAATGCCATGTTGCCCAGCCATATTTAATTTAGACAAAAATGCTCTTGATTCAATCCAAGCCCCATCTTTAACATTCATATTTTTATCTACCAAGCCTGAAGCTAACAAATCGTCTGTTGTTTTTTTAAGTTGTTCAGAGCCTCTCTCGGAGGCTTTTTTGAGTACATCATTAACTAAATCTTGTTGACCTTCTTTGTTTGAAGCCATCATCAATTCAGAGCGAGTTGAGCCCATAAGATTTTGTGTACTAACGGATGCACTATTTTCTTGCAAACCAACATAGCCACCCCTGCCACCAGCTGTTTTTATTGAGCTATTAAGAGATTTTGTGTCGGAAATAGACTTGGTTATCTGATTTTGTTCAAAAGCATTTTGTCCAATAGATTCCATGCTCTCAATACCACTTCCAATCTTGCTAAAGTTACTAGCTTCGCTTGATTTTGAAATTCTATCCGCACCATATTGTTTAAGAACCCTTGCGCTACCAATATCCGCTCCAGCACTTTGTGCGCCTTCGGCTATACCAGCGCTTAACGCAGAAGCAGTGTTGATTCGAGAGCCATACTCGCTAGTGGCCGATGCTTTCTTTGCTGAACCACTTTCAACTCCTTGGGCATAACTGGATTTTAAATTATCCCCATTCATTGCGCCAGCCACAAAACCTTTTGCATCAGCAAATTGAGATTGGTACTGTCCGCTAGATTGCAACTCTAGATTGTTTAAATCAGCTCCAGAAGCACCAAGCCCTCTGCCCATACCACGAGTTTTTCTATTTTGCGCTTCAGCCCCTCTTCTAACACCTTCTTGGAAAAGTCCATCATTGGCCATTTTTGCACTTTCTGACATTTGCGTTGCTTGTGATTGTCCAGAAGTTATACCGCTTCCAAAGGCATCAGAATTTGTTGCTCCGCTACCGCCTAGTCCAATTGTATTACCGACTTGGTTTACGGCTGAACGACTTGCACCTTGAAGATAGTCTGCACCTCTTTGCCCAGCTTGAATTGCCGCATAGGTTTGTGCTGATCTGTCCATTCCTGCTTTGATTTTTTGTGCTTGTGTTTGTTCACCGAGTGAAGATTCTGCTGAACCATCTCTCCTTTCTTGATCATTGGTCATCTGTTTTGTAAGAATTTGTTCTAATAAAGCGCTAATTGCTTCAGGACTATTGTTGTATCTTCCTCCAAAGCTTCCAAGAGCTCCAAGCATTCCTGAAATTTCACCTTTCATAATAAGCGCAGGAAGGGCAAGAGCAACCGTTACTCCAATTACACCAGCAGTACCAGTCATTGTTGCTAAATAATCAAGATGCATTGGTAAATTGTCGGCAGAACCAGCATTTCCATTATTAACTAAAAATGCTAACTTATTTGCAGCATCGTGTTGTGAAAAATGAGTGGTAGCGTTGTGGACAATACTTAGACTGTATGAAATTAATTCCAAACTAAGAATTGATTTTCCATATGCGAGAATAATTCCAAATTGTCGAAATGCTAGTACAAACAATAAAGGGAAAATCCCAGCAACATAAACAATTCCCATCATGAAATATATGGCATGAGGCAAGATTGATGCTAACCATTCAAATTGTCCAATTCCGCTAGTGTGTAGTGATGCGGTTGCCAACCTACTTGCAACCAAATTATTGTTTGATGTTGTAGACATATCAACGCCTATTTGATGGCTGTTAAGTGCTTTCGTAAGAGAAGAGGTGCTAACGGCAACGTTTGTAACATAAGCTTGAAGATTGGATACTCCTGCCAAAGCAGTTGATGTGGTTGATGTTTTAAAGGTATCTGCTAAAGAATCAGAGATGGCACTAAGATTTACTGGTTTTTCTTTTTTTTCTAATATTGAGAATAACTCATCAGAAGCCTCTTTTGCCTTTGCGACTATCTGATTGTTGTAAAAAGATTCACACGACATTGTGCCAAGTGTTCCATGTGTGATTTGCATACTAGCGTCAATGCCAACGTTGGCAGCATCAATAAATGATAAAAGGTCGCCATTTTTTGGATTTTTCATAAATTCTACAATGTTAGGGTTAGCTGGTGCTACTTGCTCAAGGATACACTGACTAATATACGCAGAAACCTTGCCATTGAAATCCTTCAAATTCTGGCTTTCTGTTAGATTTGCATTTTTAATGAGATTTTTCATTGTTACAAAATTTTGAAGAAACCCTATTCTTGCATAAGAGGTGTCCTGAATGGTACTAAATGCAGTATCACTGATTTCTACAAGCGCATATCTCATATAAGAAGCTGAACCAGCAAAAAGCCCAATAATATAAGGAACGTTAGCAATTGCAGTAAATGTGGGAATAGGGTTGCCATTAAAATCAACATACGACATCATGCCGTGATCAGCTCGTTTATCAAATACCTTTACGGTAACAACAGCATTTGTATTTAAAACCAAAATGCCTATAGTTGCATAAAGAGCAGCTTGTCTAATGACAAAATCAAGGCTTTGGCTTTTATAAATTTCCCATCCCGCATAAGCGAGGAAGATTCCAGATGCAACATAGGTCATATCCTTAAAAGCATCGCTTGCAAATATCATCGCAAGCGCATTAAAACAATCTTCCATAAAGCTAGCATCACCATAGACAAACAGGGACACTTCATCAACAAACTCTTTAGCGAATACCTCTGTTGAAGAAAAGAGCATGAAGAGTAAAATTAATAAGATTTTATGTATGGTGAAGCTACGCATGAAAGACCTTTATTTCTTTTTGGCTGATGAATTGTTTCGTACTAAAAACATCTGCACGGTTTGTCCTGCTGGAATCTGATTGTTTGGAAAAGAAACGGAAAAGACACCTTCGCCATAAAACATTGGCTCATGAAGATGAAGAAGGCTGTTGCTGGTGTTGGTGATTTCCCAATACTCACCTGCGTATTTATTCCCAAGCAGAGCATATGTGAGTGTTGCTTCAATATTGCTTTCAGGGTAAGAAACTTTCTGTCCGATACCAACACGTTTATATCCTTTCGGTGTTTTTTGATTGTGAAGGGCTACTGTTAGCTTGGAGATAACTTCTTCATGACCATTTTGTTCAAAAGTAATAATTTCTTCTTTTTTTTGTGAATAATCAACAAATTTAAAATATTTTTCTCGATCTTCTTTTTTGAGTTCAGAAAAAGAAATTTTAATGAGAATAGGGTGTTCATAACCCCAAATTGAAAGTTCAACATCACCTGCGTTTTTCGAAAAAAGCTCTAAATTATTTCCACCTTTTTTAATGGTCAAGCTAGTAGTTTTATTCTCTGCTTGTGGTGATGTTGCCCCATTTTGTGCGGAAGCATTATTTTTTGTTACTCCTTGAGTATTTGCTTGTTGGCTCGAAGGAGGAGGAATGGCGCCTATGTCTTTTTTTGACGAAGAAGGGGGCGGAAGTTCTAGCCCAAAATCTCCAACAATCTGTGAGCCCTGTGTGCCATCTGTAACTATGGTTTTTTTCATCACAAAAGGAGTAGGAATAATGTCAGCAATCTTAAATGGAAATTCCATAATAACTTTTTCTTGCACAGGCATATTTATTTCCCATACCTTAGCAATAGGCATATCTTTTGCAGTTGCGGTGCTACTCAGATAGCTGAGTTGTGCCACCATCAAAACAAGTCGTGCTAAGACCTTCTTCATGTGTTTTTCCTCCTTCTCGATATAAAATTACTGTGTATTCACAATCTTTTTGTAGGGTTGTCGATTTCCCTATTTTCTGGAAAACCGTTCCTCTTTGTTTAAATTCAACTTGATTACCTTTTAATCTTTTAATGCTCTCATGATTTCTGTCTAGTATTGGATCAAAAGTCTGTCTTATTTGGTTTGTTTTTACAAATTTGATGAATTTTTCAAAAGTATTTTTATTTTGAATATAAATAGAACGTGTCATGAATTGGGTCGCTTCTTCTAGTCGTCCTTCTACTGTGTCAGGGGTAAAATTAGATGCTCTTTTAATAATATACTCACCCATGAGATAAAAATATTTATCATCAGCATCGCTAAGCCCAACAGCCATTTCATTACTTCCATCATAGGGTGGCAATTGGATTTTTGCTACTAAATTATCTGATAAACGACTAAATGTCCAAAATTGAATGATTAATAAAAAACCAAAAAGAATAACAAGAATAATAAGCCAACGATTTGATGTTATTAATCTATCAACCTCGTCAACAGATTCAGTACCAGCCGCAAAATAACCATATCTTCCTTTTTCAGATCGTTCTTGTTCAGGCATGTGACTCCTTTTTAAAAAATATAAACAGTTTTAGAGAGAGAAACAACTGAAATAGTCGCCTCTCTAATCTCTAAATGAAACTTCATATCCAATAGGTAAAATAGGAAGGTTGTCCATATATTGACAATCTTTATAGACCTTTGGATCTTCTTTTAGGCTTAATATATTTTTTGTATAAAGCCAATGGTATAAAACACCTTTTGTTTGACCTTCTTTATAGCTTTTGTATGCTTTTGTATTAACGTATGTCAATACAGCCACAATAATAAGTATATGATTTATTTTGATACCCAAAAGTACACATAATAAAAAAAGCCCAAAAATGCTACCTACAAAAACATAGACTTCATCCATTTCAAAAATAATGAATCTTCTAGGACGATTTGTCCATTTTGGAAATTTAATTTTTTCTTTTCGTGCCATGTATTTTTACCTTTCCAAAATGTGAAACGGTTTTATTTAATGAACAAACCATTTCACATTATTGAACTTTCCATCTTACACCTCAAGGGTACTACATCCACAGCTTTGGCCAAGCCCCATCTATAGCCCATTAGGGTTTGGGTGGGTAATTGACTTAAGGAGTCACAGATGGTCCAGCTGCTGGTGTAAATGCTTTAAAGAAATCAATAGCACCAGGTGCCAATGTAGGAATAATTGCGATACAGAAAATTCCAACAGCTCCCCAATATAGGGGTGTCATGCTCTGTGTGCGCATTGCTTCAATGCCCACAATAAATATAATAACAGCAACAATAATTATAAACACATAGTTTCCAGCGAGCTCAAAAAATGAGTCCTTCGCTAACTCAAACGGATTGACACCAGCGGCAAAGGAACTTGTTGTTAGTAAACATAATGCCAATAATGCAAGAAATCTTTTTTTTGAATTCATGCTTTGTCTCCTTTCTTTGTAATTTAATTTTGATTATAAATCCTAAGTAACAACTCAACATAAAACAAGTAAATTATTTATACCCTTGTTCCAAAATCTTATCAGCAACCTCCTCTCTATTTTGTTCAATATCCATGCTCTTTCTGTTTTCAGCTTGAAGCTTTTTGGTAGAGCGCAATGTGAATAAAACAATGAGTACGTACAATACATACGAACTTAACATAAAAATTGATGTGTGAAACAATATATTGATTAGAATTTCAGCTCTGCTTGCAATCATTCTCCCAATTTGAAGTTTCCAACTGCTAGCACTTTGAATTAACATCGATAATGCATCGTAGTGTGTTGTGATATAGTAAATTCCAAGCCCACCAATAAAAGCAAAGGCGGTAAAAGTGGTTTCAACGATTGTCCAACCAGTAGTGAGACCCTTATAATACTTAAGAGTTTTATTTCCCATTACGTATTGTTTGGATTTATAAAGGATAGAAGCTCCCCAATATATACAAATTAACATATAGATACCGCCAACTATATAGGAAAAAGCTATTGAGATGCCATTGTTGAAAAGGTGTGTTAAGGACATAGCTAAAAACAATAAAATAGCCACTTTTAAACCGAGTACATATTTGCCTGCAACTTTAAGCATTTTGAATGGCAACATTCTTAGATCAGAATCACTTACGTCCGTCAATTTTTGGTTTGCGGCAAGGTCAGAACCTGAAGAAAACAATTTTTGCAGGATATTCGCATGAATTTGTATCTCATTATGTATTGGATACTGTTTTTCAATATAAATTTTTTGGTTAGTAATGCCTCTATCGTTTCTATTGCTTTTTATATCAAATTCATTGTGCTTGCTTGGGTGTGTATTTGTTGTAATACCCCCATTGTCTCTTTGTGTTTGATAAAAACGTTGGTCCACATGATTTTTGCTGTTTCCCCAAGACTTATCTCTGTTCGAAGAACTATGTTCCACTCGATTATTTCCAAACATACTTTTTATTCCTTTATTTCTAAAATATGAGATTCTTTATCCTGAAAAGCTCTTTCAATTGTTTTCCATAAAGTTTCTATGCCAGTATTTATTTTTTGGTCTAGTGCTAGACGTGCTAAAGGAGACATCTTTTTTTGTTTTTTTTCATTTTGAATTTGTGATTCGATAAGCATCGCCATTCTAATAAGAGAGCGGCTATGTTCATTTTCAAAAAAAAGACTTTGCGTATTTTCAATCTGTTTTTTTGCCATTTTTAACCCCTTAAATCTTTTGTAAAAAAACTAAAATAAAAAAACCCAACAAAAAAAACATTGGTATGAAAAAAAGATACTCCGAAACCGTGTTAGTTTTGATTCTTAAAAAACTAGGTAGTAGGACAATCCGATTTTCTCTAAAAAATGGAAAGAAAAACCCTTTTATTCCACCATCTGTGAGCATGTCTGCAATATCATGTAAAAGACATCCAATACCACAAGCGATAAAAAAATAAAAACCAAAAGAATACATTGGACAAAATAATGACAAGAGACCAATGAGAATAGAGAACATGAATGAATGTATAAGACCTCGATGTCCAAGAGCCACATGAAATCCATACGCAAGTGGAGTAAAAATTCTTCCAATATAAGAACGAGGGTCATCAATATCAGGCAGGAGAGATCCTAGATACAAACCAAAAATTATAGAAGGAAATAGTGGAATGAAATGCGTAGGGATATTGTGAATATTGTATCCTGACAATATTAAAAATGCTCCCATAGCATTACTTGTGAATAAAAGATGACCTTTTTTTGTCATAGGGTTTGTCCTGAAAGTTGTTCATTTTTTAGAATTTTAGTTTCAATATTTCTTGCACTTTCATCAACATCTCTTAAACAAAGTAAATAATCTGTTACCACTTGCTTCACGTGACTTGGATTTTCCAATCTTGCTTCTTTATGAAAATGTCGGGCTTTAATTGTGTTTGCAATCAATACAATACTTTCTTTGGAAACCACCCCCATTCTAATATCTTCATCAAAATAATTTAAAACCCATAGCGCAGAGATTTCATCATGGTGCAATTTACCCTTAGTGCGGTCATAGGGAAATTGATTAGCAATATATTCAATTTTACCAATATCATGAGAGAGAGCCATCGCCGCAACGATTGCAATAAAATCTGGTGGCTTTTTATTAGAATAGAGGATAATCGTTTGAGTGAATGAACGTATTAGATGATCTCTTAGTGGCATTTTTGAAAGTAACTGATAATTTTTAATAGGCGTTTCTGATGGGTAGCTATGATATTTACTATCAACAGAGGAAATGTTACGCGAAATATCATTAACAAAGACCATAAGTTTGTTACAAATATATTTATATTCTTCTTGTGCGGCAGGAATAGTTTCGTTAATTATCTCTAAAAAATTATTTTTCTTTGGTTTGGAAAAAGACTCTTGCCGCTTTTTCTTTTTTTCAAGAATAGATGTATATAAAAGAGTATTAAAATGCATCACTTTCCAAAAAGAAGGGATTTTTGGTTCTTTATAAATTTTCTTTAACATGTAAAATTAAAAATTTGAAAAATGAGGGCACAAGTGTGCAACGTTTGTATGTGGGTAAATACCCTGATCACCTTTTTTATAAATAACAAGACATTCCGTATTGCTACTATTTTTGATGTCAACTATTTCTTCTGCTGGATAATGCAACCACCCTAATTGTGAATTAAAGATTTTAACGTAATTGGGCAATAGATTTTTGCACAACTCTTCATTTCTTGGATTTGCACTCATTCTTATATCCTCTTGCAATAATTTTAACTATGAATTGGCATAATACTACTTTTAATTTTAAAAATAACTTGATTCACATTAAAATAATTAAAATATATTTAAAATTATAATTATTACAAAAAAGAGATGGGAAGATGAGGGGAGATTAATTCCTGATGAGCGAACAAAAGGAAATCAAAGAAGATATAAACTTTCTTCTCTTCGTCCTGAAATGAAGCACTCAAAAGATTACAATAGAAAAACAATAGCTTATGCAAGAGTAAGCTCTCACGACCAAAAAGCAGACCTTGAGAGACAAAAACAAGTATTGGAAATGTATTGTGCTTCTAATGGTTGGAATTTTGAAGTATTAAGCGATTTGGGGAGTGGAATCAATTATAACAAAAAGGGATTAAAAGAGCTTATTGGCTCTATTATTGATGGAGAAGTTGGAAGATTGGTAATTACAAAGGAAAACCAACGTCGTTATAAACTCTCTTCCCTTCATCCTGAGCTAAAAAGAGGTATCGATTACGGAAGATTTAAACATGAAAGCCATGCAAATGATGTGGGGACGGAAAATAGATAGATTTTATGATAATATAGTATTAGGGATTGCTCTAATAAGGCAGCCATAAACAGCTTGAATATCTTTCTGAGTGAGTAGTTGTTTTTTTAAAGAGTGGCTAATATAAGTAATTGAAGAAGGGTTTCGTTTTACTTCTCTAAAAAGAAAATTATTTTTTGCTTTAAAGAAACAAATATCACCATTTTTCATAAGAAGTGCATCTCTTTTTTCGACCAATGCAAGTTCTCCTATATTTATATTTACGGCATTTTCATCTGAACATTTTACTAGAAAAAGATTTTTAACTTCAATTTGTTTGTTATTTATGAGAGTATTTAAAAAATGTTTATCAATGAGAAAGAAGGACATGTCACTATCAAAATTATTTCCTTCTTTTGTAAAAATGTGATTAAATCTTTCTAGTTCTTTGCGGCTTAATAAAGGAATGTTACAAAATTCATTTCTTTCACTAGAGATGATTGATGCAGTTTTATCATAGAGCCAATCATCGCGCAGTAGATAATCTAATGAGCAATTCATTGCCTCCGCCAAGGCAATGGCGCCAGGGACAGAAGGAGTTTTATCTGGAATATTAATCCATTGAGAAAGTGCAGCTTGAGTGATGTCAGATAGGTTTGATAATTCACTTTGAGTAAGATTGTTTTTATCTAAAAATTCCTTAATTTTTGTACCAATCGTTTTTTTCATTTTTTCCCCAAAGAAGAATATTTTTTGCAAGTTTTTTAATTATTGCATTTTTTGGCTGTGTCTATACTTATTTTGTTTTAATCTAAAATTTATTTATATAAAAATATAATGCACTTTTAAAAATAATATGATATATTTTAAATTATAATATTATTTTGGAAATAGAATAATTTTCTTTTACATTAGAAAGGTTTTTAATGTTCAATTTTTTCAAAAAGAAAGAAGAAAAGGAAGTCTTAATATCAAGAAATGATATAGAGGCTAAGCGTTGGAATGGAATAAAAAAGCGTTTCTGGATTTTTGGCGGAATTGCTATTGTCGTTTTTTTATCACTTTTTTTTATTGATTTGTATAACAGATATTTAAAGGCTACCGAAGCACAAATATCTCGTTCTGAAATGGCAAAAGTAAATTTGCCAATGGATTCATTTGGGTTATGGCAATCGGCAACAGAAGACCATATTAAACATATTGAAAGAAATATTGAGAGGATAGACAATAATATAACTACATTAATTGGCAGTAGTATGATAAAGCTCCATGAAGATATCAATAGAAGTATTAGTGGAATTGGGAATAAGCTTGACAATGCCATTAGTGAACAATCATCTAAGCTTGATGAATTAAAAACAAATCTTGAAAATAAAATTGACATTTCACAAAAAGAAAATATTGCGTATGTTGATGAAAAAATTAAAACACTCAGCTTTGAAAATATCAATAATCAAGAAAAATTTAATTTGGATAAACAAGCATTTTTGTTGCCTGTCCCATCGAAAAACAATTCACAAAACCCAACCCAATCAAAAGAGATTGATTCCACACATCAAACCACTATAGTTGAAACAATAGAAGAAGTTGTTTCAATTCTTGAACAGCCCAACATATCCACTCTTGACATTAATAAAAAAGATGAAAACAAAACAGAAAAAGAGATTGAGTTTGATATTCCAATGGGAATGGCAAAAGCAACTATTATTTCAGGAGCCAATGCACCAATTTTCAATTTTGGCAAATCTGATGATGGCAGTAAACCAGTTTTTTTATCGATAGATTCTCAAATCATCCTTGCTAATAATCAAGTTCTTGATGGAAGAGAATGTCTTCTATTAGGGGGGGCAACGGGGGACCTTGGTACATCTAGAGCAGAGATTAGGTTGTCAAGAATTTCTTGTACTTTTGTTAATTCAAAAACAGGAAAAACCTATAAAGTCGAAGAGAAGATTGAGGGTTGGGTTTTTGGCGAGGATGGACAGTTGGGTACAAAAGGAAGGTTAGTAACACAAGAAGGAAAAATTATCACAGCAGCATTACCTCTTGCTCTACTTGAAACAGCAATGTCTTATATATCCGACAAAGCGAAATCAGGTACAACCATTGTAACGGCAGATCAAGTTGCTGGATTGTCAGGATATGCCGCCCAAGGGACTAATAAGGGAGCCGAAAATGTCATCGAAAAATTATCAGAAATTTACGTAAAGTATATTGAAGCACTTAACCCTGTTGTATCAACTATGCCTGGTAGAGAAGTAACTGTTGCCTTCAAGGGAACAACAACTCCTTTAAAATTAAAAGAGTTTAATGGCCTTGATGTTGGTTTTTTTGATAGAGAAGGTAACGTAAATAAAGTGAATAATCCTGATGGAAATGCTTATTACGACCATACAAAAGTTTCAGGAGTTGAAATCTATGAATAATAAAATAGGAATGCTAGTAATTATAGTGACGTGCCTTGGGTTAACAGGATGTCTATCAAAAGCTTTAAGTCTAGGAGAAAATAAAACATACTGCGAAGAAAATGGTTGTGATTACTCTGATGCAGGTGTTTGCAAAGACCCTTATTTTGTTTTGCAAAATAAGCAAGGTGTTAAAAAAAATGCGTATAAAAACATTGATTGTTTTACAAAGAAAGGGGAATAAGATGCAATATGTTCGGAAAATTACATATTTTTTTGCGACTCTGTTTCTATTAATAACATTTCTATCTGGGTGTGCAAGCAAAGAAGTTCAAGCTAAACAACAAATTGTGTCACAAGGGGAGGGCAAAACTGCTTTTTATGAACCAACCAAGTTTAGGTTGAAACCTGTCATTGGTTCAAGGAATAATGATGCTAGAACAGTTGTTGATATGGGCACTCTTTTAAAAATATGGGTAGCCCCCTATAAAGGACGAAATGGTGTTTTAACATCATCGCATGACATTTACGCATGGGCAAGAATGCCAGATTTTGTTGTGGGGGAAGAAGTGCCTACCGCCCCATCTTTGGACGATGGTTCAGGGATGGTATACAATCATAAGCTTCCAGCATCATTTTCATCTGAAGAGGTAGACAGAAGTGCAATTCAAGATGACAAAAATATTCAAGAGTTTGTGAATGGATTTAATAAATTCGTTGAAAAAGAATTAACCAAAGAATCAACATCAGAACCTCTAAAAGAAGAATCCAACAAAGCACAAAAGACGAAAGTAGATAAAGACATACTTGAATTCATAAAATCAAAAAGAACTGAAAAAGGAAATAATGATGAGTAAAAAAAGATTTGTTCTAGCAATTGCGACGATTGGGATATTGCCGTGTTTTCTCTTTGCATCAACTTCTAATACGGCCTCTTTAACAGACATTAAGGAGGCATTGTCTTTGGTAATTCATATGGTTGAAAAGCAAACAGCAGAAAACAATTCATCTTTGGCGGGGATGAAGTCTTTTGAAAAAAGATACCAACAAGAAAATCTTATTTCTCGAATTGACGTTTTAGAGCAAAAAATCTTATTCCTTGAGAAAAAAGTCAATGACTCACAAAAACATAATGAGCTTTCGATGACGGATAAAACAGAAGGCGTAAATCTTAGTAAAAATGGGCAAGAGGCAGACAAGACTATCACGAGATTTTTAAAATCGAAAAGCAACCAATAAACTTCCCACAACATAAAGGAAAAAAATGATTTTTAAAGTTTTTTTTACAATAGCGCTTTTTGTTATTGGAGGAATTGTTGCCTATAAGCTTATTAAGAATCCAAAACTTGTAGTTATTCTAAAAAAAATTGGGCTACAAATCATTAATGACCTAATTCCGTCAGGTATGGGCAAAGAGCTTTCAGGCTTAACAAAGCAAACATATAGAGTTTTAAATGACTCTGCTGCGATTAGTGATCTTTTACTCTATTCACATTATGTAGAAGAGGATGATGTAGGAATATATGTTCAGAGAAACAACCGAAAAGGTTTTATTTTTGAAATACAACCACCACCTTTTTTGGGTGAGTCAATTGAACAAACACTTAGAATTTTATTTAGCACTATTCAAAGAGATGATTTAGTTATTCAATTCAATTGTTATGCTAGTTCAAATATACAAGAGCAACTGGATGCATACAAGCAAGCACATATTAATCCAGGAAAAATTGATCATCCTAATGTAATGAAAAACATTATTGACGATAGGATTGAGCATTACAGTAAGTGGTCAAAAACATCCACTATGGGTAATAATGGTGATTTTAGGATTAGAAATTTTTACAACTTAGTTTCTGTACTTTTTCCCCCAGAAACACCACTTGCGGAAATAAAAAAACAATTTCGTGAGATGAAGGGGATGCTCGTTGACATGCAACCAAAAAACTTTAGAGCTGATAAACTCTTGGTTTTTCTACATGAGTTACTAGCACCAGGTCAGCCAATTACAACAAAGGAAGTTGATCTTCATCGCAAAATGAACGATCAATTTGCGAAGGGTGTCAATATTAATATTTTTGAAGATGACCCTGTGATTCATATTGATAAATCAAAAGTATTTGCGCAAGTTTTGACAACAGAAAAATTTCCAAAAGAGCTTGATATTTCAGATTTTCAAGCGGCCTTTTTTGATCCATTTGGTCTTGATTTTCAGATTGCTATGCCGTGTAGGTTTTTATGCTCCTTAACGGTCCATATGGAAAACAATAAATTAATGCAAAAAGAAGTCTTAGAGCATTGCAGGCATAATTTAAAACACACTGGAAAAATTGGGTACGATAAAAAAGAACAATATCCTGAAGTATACGCTGTAAGGGAAGAAGCAAAAGAAGTTATTAGCTACATTGAAGAAATGAGTGAAACGCCTTATACCGCAATGTGGAATCTTGTATTGTTTGATGATGATAGAAGTAAGTTAGAATCTTGTGTAGCCATGATAAAAAAACGATTTATGCAAATCAATACGACATGGGAACTAAGGGAAGAGTCATTTAGCAATATTGCATTGATGGAATTAATACACTCGCTCCCTCTTCAATTTTATCAACCAGCAAAATATCTGTTGCGCCATCGATTTGATAGATTGTTCAAAAGTAATAATGCAACGATTGCTCCTTTGGTCTCTGATTTTAAAGGCTTTGGTAATTATTACAATTTGTATGTTGGGCGAACTGGTCAATTAATTAGAATAGATCCTTTTGCTTCAAGAACGAATTACAACATGATTGTCGTAGGACCTCCAGGTTCTGGTAAGTCAATGTTTGCAAATGATTTTTTAGCCCAATGTATTGCCGCTGGATGGCGCGTATGGATGATGGATTTGGGTGACTCCTATGAAAACATTAATCAGCAAATCGGTGGTCAATATTTAAAATTTAGAGAAGATAGTAATATCTGTTTGAATTTTTTTACCCATATCAATACAAAGAAAGTGAAAGTAGGTTCAGCAATTCGTTTTCATGGAAATTTTGAATTTCCAACAGAAGGGAAAAAAGACAAAAATGGGTTATTAGAGATGATTCATGAAGATGAATTTGACACAATTATCCCAATGATAGGAATTATGGCTGGATTAAAGTTGCGCTCTACAAATAATTATGAAAATGACCAAAGCACTGACGATGATATTACCAAAAAAACAGTCAGTGCGGTTTTGGAATCAGCTGTAACATTAGCATTTTTGAGAAATGGCAGAAATGCTGGGATGAAAGATGTCTTTGACTTACTAAGAGAAATGGCAGAAAATGCATATAAAGTAGGGCAGGAAGAAATAGGGAAGATATGCGAACAAACCTACAATTTATTGTTTGCATATGGAGAACCAGCTGGTAAGTTTTATCGTTATTACAATGGTGCATTTAACATTGACATGGAAAACTGGTTTTTTGTTTTAGAGCAAGAAGAACTCAAAAACAAAGGTGAGTTGATTGAAGTTGTTGCTTTTGGTATTTTGCAAAGAATTGCGCAAATATCTTTCTTGGAGCAAAATAGAAGATATAAAAAACTAATAGCATTTGACGAAAGTGCCCCTCTTTTAAAATCTGAATTATTTGCACACTATTTTGATGATTTTTCAAGACGTATTCGAAAGTATAACGGTGCTCTTATGCTTATTACTCAATATATTGGTGATTTCTTTTGGAATAAACGTTCTGCATCTCTCTACGAGGGGGCGGCATATCGTTTCTTGCTTGAACACGATGCTTCTCAAATTGAAAAAGTGGATGTTCCTGACAAAATGCCAATGGATGAATTCACAAAAGAGCTCTTAAAAAGTGTTAAGAAAAGAGACCCTTATTATTCAGAGCTCATGATTCAGCATAGGGATTTATCAGTTGTTGTGCGACTTATTGTGACACCGACAGAATATGCGCTTTATACAACAAATCCACAAGATAGAAAATTTAGAGAAGATTTAGAAAAACGCCTTGGCTTGTCAAGATATGATGCTCTTTTTATGTTTGCCCGTAGAATGGCAGGAGATACAGAAGATGCTGCTTTAAGAGCATTGTCTGAACGAAGTGCAGGAGTTAACAAAAAATATTGGGAGAAAAAAATACGTTACGCAATTGCTAAAAATACCGTCGAAGTTTTTACTCAGCCAGTTGTTGATGGGAATGGTGAAGTGGCATTTTTTGAAGCACTGATGAGAATCAGGGACGAAAAAGGAGAAATTTTTACTCCCGATAAGTTCTATAAAATTGCTGAAAAAACACATCAAGACGACATGTTGGAAGCAAAATTTTTAGATAGATGTTTTGGTTTTTTTGAAAATATTGAGATAGATTTCAGTATTAATGTTTCTACCAATATGCTCAAAAATCATGAAATGGTGGAAGCTTTGATTCAAAAAGCCAAAAAGTTCAACATTATTGAAAAATTGATTGTAGAGGTAGAAGTTCATAGTGCTGATGAAAAATTAATGGATGCATTAAAACGATTAAAATCACAACATATTAGGATTGCTATTGATAGAGTTAATGTTAAAAATATTAATTTGCATCAGTATCTTGTGATATTGCCTGAATTTATTAAAATTGATGGACATTTGATTCAAGGAATTCAGAATAAAGATTTTTCTGAGCAAACAGAAATAATAAAACTGATTTCTGAAAGACTTAATATTAAAACAGTAGCAGTCCACGTTTCAGACAAGTTGATTTTTAACCAACTTTTAAATTCAGGGATAGAGTATTTTCAGGGCTATTATATTGCTGAACCAGATGTTGCACAAAGACAAGTTGGTAGTTTGATGTATTCTGAAAAAGTTGTATAAAGAGGGGTAAAATGTTTTTTTTTGATACACCAGAAAAGAGATACGGACGTTTTATAAAATCTCATTATTCTTTTCAAAAAGCCGCAAAAATAGAAGAAGAATATGAGATTACATGTAGAAAATATCCAACAAAAAAAAATATGCAATTATGGGAGAAAGCGAAGAAGGAAACGTTAAAAGAGGGGCATAAAAAATATCTAAACGAAAAAAACTTTATAAATATTGATGCTGGATTGTATGTAGGTCTTGGTGTAAATTTAAAAACACTTAATGATATCGAACCTGTTTATTTACCGTGGGGCAATTTAGATAATCATGCAGGCTATCTTGGAACTACCCGCTATGGAAAAACAAGGGCGCTTGCCTCACTGTTGCAACAAATTATTTTAAAAGGGGATCATGTAATATTTTGGGACCCAAAACAGGGTTCAAATGAAGTATTATCATGGGCACTTCAATATGCATATGAGGCTAATCGCTTAAAAGATATGGCATATTATTCGCCACTCTTTCCTGAGATGTCACAATTATCAAACATCCTTTACGGCATGGGAGATGAGGAGATTGTATCGATGGTTTCTAACATTCAACATCCAAATCCTCTGCCTACGGGAAATGAAGTATTTTATCGTGGATTTTTAGAAAAGTCTCTTATGGGTGAGCTTAGAGGTTTATCGTATCTTGAAAAAGCATTAGATCCATTTGGTCATGGAGTTAAATATAGACTCAAGGAAGAGATAAAAAATTATTACAAAATGACAACCCTGCGGGGCAAAGAGTTTCGAGAATATGATGCTATTAATAACATTATTTACCCTGACCCAATTGAACGGCTAGAATCATATTCAAGTTCTGATTATGTTGAACCTTCAACCATGCTTTTTAACCGAACCTTTATTACATTCAAAGAGCTATTTTATTATTCTGATTTTTCTCGAATTGAAGATATATACAATAGCGTTAAAACCACGCCTATCCCTATTGGAATAAGTGAAGAATTGCGTTCAGAATTGCAAATGCTCAAAGGCGATGCTGAACTTTTACTCTCTGGCGTTATTGCAAAAGGTTCAGATTATTATGAGACTGTCTCGGAAGGGTACAGGGGGCTATTATCAACACTTGCTACAGGACGGATTGGAAAAAGTTTTTGTACGGTTAGAATCAATCCATTAAAAGAGAGAATTATCTCCGATAAAGGGTTAATTGCAGTTGTTAATCCAAACCCAATGAAATTTCAAAGAACGTCCGAAGTTATTACGAAAATGTATATGAAAATGTTTGAATCTATCTTTGGAACCATTTCAAGTTCAGGACGAGGAAATAAAAGGCGAATTTGGTTCATTATTGATGAAGGTGAAGCAGCTCTAGCACCAGGTATTCAAGTCGCACTTAACAAAATGGGTGGTTTAGGTATGACGTTGGTTATAGCAACGCAGTCAAATGCGGATTTTGAATATAAGCTTGGGCCCGTATTGGCTCGTGTCGCAAGAGATTCTATCAACACATGGTTTTATATGAAACCAAACGACAATGCATCAAAAGCAGATATTACAGAATCTTTAGGAACTGTAAAAACATTCAAAAGTACCTTGATGTTTTCAGCAGGTTCTTTTGACGCGAGAAGTACCGTGTTCGGTGAAAATCAAGATGTAACAACAAGCACCAAAATTGATGAGCTAAAAAAAGGGCAAGCATTCTTGAAACATTATGGCGATAGATATAAAATAATTTTCCCCTATGTCCCCAACCCAGGTGATGGAAAATTTGTTTTAAAAATGCCACTGCTGGATGAGGAAAAATTAGCAAAAACAGAGGCAGATATCGAAAGTTCAATAATGGCATCTATGAAAGCACAAGAGCATGAAGATAAGCAAGAAGCAGAGTTTAAAAAGCATGAATTAAACGAGAGAAATAATCAGTTTTTAGAGGAGAATAGACTAGATGTATAAGCAGTCTGATTACAGAAGCAAACTCTTTAATGTTATTGGTGAACTTGAAGGTAAATTAATTGAAAGAGAACAAGTTATTAGATTGGTACTCTTGGCAATTTTTTCAAAACACCACGTTTTTCTTATTGGATTACCAGGTGTTGCAAAGACCAGACTCCTAAAAATTATTTCTGGCATTGTTTCTAATGGAAGTTTTTGGGAAATATTAATGACAAAAGAGACAAAAGAAAAACATCTATTAGGTGAAGATATTGAGGAAGATGGACTCGAAAAAGTTTTAAAAGTTTTTGATCATGAAAATATTGCGCGTTTTCAAAAAGGGGCAAACTTTAGTATTTTAAAAACAATTTTGTCTTTTTTTAAAATTGGGGAAAAGGCATATCAAAGTGGTCTTAGCTTGGATGAAATAAAAAAACAAATGTCAATGTTGAACCATCATTTTGTTTTATTTGATGAGATGTTTAAGGCATCCGACGACCTTTTGGTTTCTTGTCTACCAATGTTGAACGAAAGATATTATACTAGCAAAGGGAAGGCTATTCCTGTACCTCTAAACTCACTTTTTTCTGCATCTAACGAGTTGCCGTTTGGAGAAAAAATAGAACCATTTGTAGACCGTATTTTGTTTTGGTATGAAGTTGAGAGAATACAGAAAAAAGAAAATTTTGTTAAGTACATTCAAGGTGAATTTGACGCCTCAAAAGAAACCAAAATAAAATTTACGCTTGAAGAAATTGAATTTTGTTTTCTTTCGGCAAATGCAATTAAGATTCTACCGCATATTGAAGACCTTTATTCAGAGCTTGAAGCAAATATATTTAATGCAGGAATAAAAGTTTCTAATCGTAAGTTTGGTCCAGAGTACATTATTAGAGCATTAAAAACGAGTGCATGGCTTAATGGAAGAGATGCTATTGACGTATCAGATTTGTTGCTTGTGCAACATATGGCGTGGCAAACAAAGATTGAAAGAGATAATTTAAAAACGGTTGTTCACGATACGATTTTTGGCAATAAGGCGCAAGTCGCTGATTTTGTCAATGGAATACTAAAAGATTATAAGACGGCTGATGGGAAGTATAAAGAGTTTTGTCAAGATGCTGTTGCGTTTAATATGGAATTTATGGGAAGACAAGGAAATATTGATTACAACAATTTTTTACGTGATCTTGATGAAATTCTACAAATTTTAATTGAACTAAAAGATAAGATGTGTGAAGTGTATGATTTGTATCAATACAATCTTGAAGTTAGTGATTTGATTAATAAAAATATTTTTTTAACGCCGTTTTATATCAATACGTTTGAATTTAAAATAAAAACAGAGGATAACAAGGAAGAGAATAGTGCAAGTGAAGCACAAAGTGTTATCACTCTCATTGAATCTTTTATTCTAGAGAGAACCAATGATATTGAGTTGTTAAAAAAATGGCGAACAAGCAATGCAACGATGTCTTATTATCAAAGTAATCGCAACAATATTCGGCTACATTAATATAATTATTAATTTAACGTAGTATAATAAAAAAAATAATATTAAAGATAATATATGGATAATCAAAAGATAATAGCTTTAGTAACAGAATTATCTCAGATTTTTTCTCTTAGTAAAAAAGAGGTTCAATATATAGTTGAAAGAAGCATTGCAAAAGCATACAAGGCAGAAGGACCGTGTGTTATCAGAAGCGATGGTAAAGTTTTAATTCTTAAAAATAGCGAAGTTAAATGTGTTCTTCCAGGATTAAAAACATTGCAATCAGCATTTAAAATGTTAAATGACCAATTAAGAAAACGTTCATTTGAACAAAACAGGATATCTGACTTTACCAATCATCAACTTATATATGGGAAGATTCAAAGAGAGGTAAAACAAGGTGTTTTTGAGGTTATCTTGTTTGATGGACTTAGCCAAGGAAAAGAAATTTCATTAAAGATTTTTAGAGGACTTTTTAATTCAAAATATTTTGGTTTGAAGAATGAAACTTATGAAATAGGGCGACATTATTTGTTTGCAAAAATAAAAATCAATGGAAATGAAATTTCTTTAAGCCGAAGAAATAAAAAAATTGTTCAAAGATATTTTGATGATTCACTTAAAAAAGTTGAAAAAGTATTGAGACATAAAGTACCAATAAGGGTAGTCCATGTTGAGACATCAACACAGTCCATTTTTTTAAAGCACCATTCAAAAGTTGCACATCTGATACCAATGATTAAAAATAAAATTGAGAATAAATGTGCGTATAAAGTTTTTGCAACACCAGATAATCTTTTTTAGATAAGCAAGCTGAATTATGAGTTCAGTTTACTTACCTAAAAGGTAAAACTCATTAAAAGAAGGAGAAAAGGATGTCAAGGAAGAAAAATAAGCAAGGTCAAAATACAACAATAGTGAATAGCGGTGATACAACGACTATTCAAGTGCCAATTAATCCAGCAAAAGAGCAGAAGAAGGATCAAACAACCTTGCAAGTCAATGGGAAAAAACCTATTTGGGTGGTGCAAGAGGAGAGAAGAATCGCCCAAAAAGAGCAGAGTATTGCAGACGTAGTAAAAATACTCAAAGAAGATGGTGCACTTTCAGCAAGAATTTTGGCATTGGTGCAATACGATAAAAAGAACCCAGGTGTTTCTATCTTTTTAGGGGAAGCCAAATCAAAAGTATTAAGAAACAAAGAAAATCGAGTTATTAGGGATAGCAAGGGTGACGTTATTATTGAGTGGAGCGTTGATGCGCAGACTTTTGACTCTATCTCTTCTGCTGCTCTAGTACAATGGGTAGGCACTTATAATAAAGCGACAAAAGAGTTATCGGAAATTGCTGAATTTATTCCTGGCATTACGAAAGGTGTTCAATTTTCTGAAGAGAAAAAACAAAATCAAGAAGAAGCTCAAAAAATTAATGCTCAGCTTAGAGAAAAATTGACGGAAGCTGCTAATTTAAGCTTGGAACTTCAAAAGCTAGGTTTTGGTAATTCTCAGAATACTCAACAAAGAGCAAAAGGGCAACAACAAGTTGCAAGCCAACAAAAAAAACTGGAAGAAAAAAGTCCTGAAATCAAAGACGAAGGTCAAGTAGAATCAGATTTGAGCATGCAAGAAAAAGAAAAGAAAGTTGACAAAAGAAAAAAAGAAGTTGCATCAGAGGATGTCATTGTTGCATAAAATACAAATATTGGAGACTCCCATGCGGAGTCTTTAATATTCATTAACTGAGTGAGGTTTTTATGGAAAAAATTATTTTATTTCAAGATAAACAAACAAACTTAATTCATTTTTCCTTTTTTGATGGGACAGCGAATAAAGGATTGTGTAGCACACATGTTGGGCACATTGAAGGTATTGATCTTGATATTACAAACAAAAGTTTTATTTTTATTCAAAATTTTGAAAAAAAAGTTTACAACTTATCAGAAACACTAAATATTGACAAAAATTTTTCTCTTTGTGAAAAGTGTCAGTACATTTTACAAAAAAAAATCAATATTATAAATTGTAGTTCAGTGACAATAGAGGGTGTTTTGTATCCTCTTACGTTAAAAAACGAAACCCATCTTAATATTCCTGCATCACTTATATTTCAAACAAGCAACAAAATAAGAGAATGGATCTCAGACAATATTAAATTCTCAAATTTAGAACTTAAAAAAAATTCAATTGCAAAGGTTGGTGAAGCCATAACAAACAAAGCAATGGGTGACGCTCGCAATATTCATCTTGGATTTTAAAAGGTTCTCCACTTTTGATGTGGAGAACTACCGAGGGAATGTTGTGTGGTGTGCCGTAACTATGAATATCAACCAAGCATTTCATGTAGAAAATTTATCAGTGGCTCTAAAATTATTTTTGCACTATTATCCTCATATTTGGGAGCAAATTTATCAAGCATTGATATACTTCGTGAATTTTTAAGAAAATCTTTGTTCGTCTCTAGCTCTACTCTTATATCATTTAAAAGCGATAGATAAGTTGTTTCAAAGATTGGTTTATACTCTTTTGTTTCTTTGAAACTTTCGTATGTTTCGCTCAAGGAGTCATTTTTTGCCCCCAAAATTTCTAAAATTGTCGATAACTTTTTGTTTAAGCCACCGAACATTTCTTGGAGTGAAAAGAATTTTTCGATTTTTGCCAAAAGGATATCTCCTTCGGTATATTTAATTGAAAAATAATCACAATCAAGCATTTTAAATGGTTTCAGCTCTTTATTTTTAATCATTAGTTCAGTTGCGTAAGGGGAAAGGTCATGAATATTCATGTATATTTCCTTTGGAACCAAAATAGAATTTCTCAAAGGCAGCTGTATCTTGCTTTGCCAGTCTTCTTGCATAAAAGTTGCAAGAATAATATTTAAAGCAGTTGATTTTGAAGAGATGTGATTTTGTTCAGTAAATATCTCTAGTTGTGTATTTAAAAGAGGCTCAATAGTTGCTGAAATTTGAAATTTTTTTTCTTTTGTTTTTTTTGCCATTGTTGCTTCGTGTTAAAAAACACTTCTCCTTTTTTTAGTTATTTTAAATTTATGAAATAATGTGTGCAAATAATCTACTTAAGGAATTGCTCATGTGATTCAATAATTTTATTTTTATATTATATCACAATACTTTAAAAAATATTTTTTTTTGGTTATAATGACAATATAATAAAAACAATAATATAGATTATTATATATTATAACAAAATAAGGCGGTACTTAATGATTTACAAAAAAGCAATTGTTTTAGTTTTCTGCTTTTCCGTTTTCTCTGTAACTACGGCAAATGCATTCAATATTGTAAAAGACAAGAATAGTACGACCAAAACATATAACGAAGTGGATGATTCTTATGAAGCAGAAATTGGAAAAATGTGGTATCAAGATAAGCCAAAACGAGAAAAAGCTCAAGAAGAATTAAAATCTGTAAATAAAGAGCCAATTCAAGTTCAACCCAAAAATGTTAGTGAAGCCATATTGACAAAACTGCAAGAAATAGTTGAATTGGAAAAGAAACAATTAGAAGTTCAACAAAAAACTTTTTTACTCCTGCAAGAAGAATTTGACCCTCAGCCTAAAACAATTATTAATGAAAAAGGTGAAAAATGTATTGCTAATTCCAGTGTTGATTGTTTTGAGATGCCTATCGTTGCTGAGGCAAAAAGAGTACCTGTGCTCGCAGCTTGGATAAAAAATCCAACAATTGAAAATGCGGTTGCATTTTTAAAATGGCAAGCAAAATTTTTCAGCTATAAGTTTAACAATGGATATTCGCTCAACTTGGCTGGGAAACAGTACGGAGATAAAGCATATCCTGCCGCTGCAATACCCGACGAGTTTGGCTCTATAGGGGGGGAAAGCATTAGGTATAAAAATGAGCTTATTAAAAATATGCTTGCTTCCAAAAGTAAAAACATGAATGTGTTTATATTAATGGGAAAAACAGTGGGTTTTGAAATCGAATATCCTCAAAAAGTTTTTGAGATACATGAAGAACTTCAAAAATTGGGTATTGCAACAAAAATTGTTTTTAAGGATAGCGAATCACTTTCTTATTATAAAACGGTGATTCAATCTTCAGCAAACAGAACACTCTCCCCTAAATTAAAAGCAATTTCAGATATGGGTGATATGGTGGTTTCAAAAGAGACTTTTATGAAGATAGACCCACACGCAACTCCTTTTGTATTGTTGAAATATAAAGATAACAATCATGATGTTACTCAAGCAGTAGCAGTTGGAAAAGATTCTTGGTATGAAGCATTACAAGGGATTTATCGCACACTAATTTTGAACAACATTATTAACCCTTCTGAACTTTATGGTAATAAGATGAGTGATGTTATTGCAAGAGAGGTTGTTGATGGTATTAACAATAGCAATAACTCTAAGATGCATAAATCTACTTCTAGCACACAACCAAAGATTCGAAAAGGAAAAGATAGCAATGAAACCAAAAAATGAGTTCAAAAGAAGAGTGATATCTGCTGTCACATGTTTTGTATTGCTTTCGGACATTAGCGCACCTACTTTAATGGCGGCGGCATCGAGTTACATGAATGATCATATATTAAAGAATGTCACGCCAGGTGGTTTATATGAAGATCCTACAAACAAATCACAATATATTTATGGTGGAAATATTATTTATAAATTCAAGGATACTGCAAGAGGGATGCCTCCACTGATTTCCTTTGCACCTCCAGGTATTAAGGCTGGATGTAATGGAATTTCTTTTACAGGAGGCTTTCTTCAAGTTTTAGGACTTGATGGGTTGGCAGACCAGATTCAAAACGCAGGTACTGCTGTGATTTATGGCATTTTGGTTGGCTTGATTTACTCATTACCTGCCCTTGAAAAAGTTTTTGCACATATTAGGCAATGGTCAGAATGGTTACAACAAATGCTAAAAAGTGCGTGTGCTTCAGGTGTCGCAATGGGGCGAGCGATTGGTGACAAAGCATTTTCTAATACACCTGTTGGGGATATGATGAGCAGTTTTGATTCTTTATTTGACGCCAATGATAAAAACGGGATGGGCATATTGGCAGCACCTAAAAGTGCCTCTCCAACTGCAATTAAAGATTTAGTGGACAAGGTTTTTACTGGAGCGAATGATAGCACGAGCAACGCTAAAGAAAAAAATAAAGATAGGTCTGAAAATGCGGCTCAAAATTTTAAAGATGTGTATGTCAAAGTTGGGTTGGCAAATATTATTTTGTATAACGAAATGCTCAACGGTATAACTAGCCCAGCAGAAGTTCCATTTGAAGAACAGACAATCATGCCAAATGGCGAGTTGGAAGAACTCTACACCATTGTTGTAAATATATTTGGTGATATTAGTTTGGATGATAAGAGTATACAATTTTTAAAAGAAAATCATGAATTTATGGAAAAAGTAATTAAGAATGGTAATTCGGGGGATGTGGAGCAAGCAGTAAAAGACAACTTTAATCAAGCCGTTGCATCTCTTCTAACCCCAGCTGCTACAAAAGGTTTTGGTCCAAAAGTAAAACTTGCTTATCGACAACCTGTTATGAATACTGAACGAGCTGCAAGATTTTTTGTTTTTGGCTCATCTGAAGGGAGTGAAACTGCTTCCATGGAGTTTAGAAAGCCATTAGTTATTAAAGCAAAAACCCCAAAATACAATGAATCTGGTGCATTAGAGATGCTTTTTACATCTAATATTGATATTGAAAATAAAGCGAGTATCACATGGAAAGGTTTATTTTATGAAGCTAAAACAAAAATAGATTGTGAAGTGAATGCGATGGCAACAGGCTCTACTTGTTCAAATACTTTTCCACTTGTTTTGCCAAATGCGCGAGGGTTTATTACTACGATAAAACAACTTGAGACTATCGAAGCAAGAAGAGCAGGAATGAGTAGTGGAATAAAAAGATCAGCGCAAAGTCAAGCTCTTATTGATGATTTAGCACAGCACGAAGCCTTTTTCTTTGCAAGATATATTCTTAATTACATTGAAAGTGAAATCATAAAAGATAAAGAAAAAATGGAAGGAGCAGACCTTGAAGCCATTCTTCAATTTGAATCATCTTTTAGAGATACAAAAAAAGAGATTGAAACACAGATTAGCAAAATAATCACAGAAGATGCCGCAATTCTTGATGCATTAATGCAACGATTTAAGCGAGTTAGAGACGAATTAAAACTGGATACTGTAAGAGGATACAATTAATGAAAAAGGTTATTTTTTTAGTTATTTCACTTTACATAACAAGCCTTTGCGCTCAAGAAATTGTTCAGGGCGCCGAGTCCTCTGTAAGTAATAATTTTGCGACGCAAGGATTAGATAGCGAGTTGGATATTATAACTTCAATTGTGCCCAAAGATGGCAATTTACTCAAGGCACATTTGTATGAATATGGGTATCCAAAAGAAAATATCAAACCAGACCCTAAAAAAGCGCTTGATTTTTATAAAAAAGCATACGAAAATAAAAATCCCATAGCCGCATATAAGCTTGGTGTTATTGCATGGCAAATGGAGACAAGAGAAAATAACTTTACTGGAGCGCCACTTCAATTTTTTCTTAATGGTGGTAAATTTAAACCTGAAGATCAAGCAATTTTAAATTTAGTTGCTGGTGGAATTTATCTTTACCAACAAAGAAACTATCAAGAAACGATTAAAGTTTTAGAACAACCACTTAAAAAAAGGCATGCCACAGCAGAGCTATATGCCGCACTTGCATACTTGGCTTTGGGAAATGAAGGCAAGGCAAATAGCTATCTTACAGCAGCATGCACCAATAGAACACAAAATCCAGATATTCAGTCTTTTTGTAAAAGCAATACTGCTATTGAGCAAATTGATTTAAGAAAGGGGGCTTCTCTTGAAAAAAACTATCCTACTACTTCTTGCGGTATGTAATTTGGCACCAGGATTGGTCGCAAACACAACAAAGCAATGTACCGTTGCATATGAAGTAATGTATCAAATAGCACTCAATGAACATCATCCAAAAAGAAAAGTGGGGTACCCATTCATTATTGCTTTTAATAAAGGGATGAAAGTTATTGCCCCAGAAGGAACGATATTGTTAGATAGTCGAACGATTGATTGTAAAAATCAGGATTTATGCGTCTCAACTACTCGATTTTTAGTTGAAAATAACATTACAAATCTTGACCTTGGTGCTTTTCAAATCAATTATAAGCAGCATCCGCAACAAAATCTTGACAAATATTTTGACCTAAATTGGTCTTATGCCTATGCATGTTCTTACATAGAAAAATTAACAGCAAGATTTGGATGGAGTTGGAAAACTCTTGGTATGTATCACAATATGAAAGATGAATTTAATAAACCGTATGTTGAAAAAATTCAAAAACGTGTTTATGCAAAAATGGAGAATTAAAATGAACAAACAAAAGATTTTATTCAGTGGGCTTTATATAGTTGGATTATTATTCTCTGGATGTGCTACCCAGCAAGTTAATACACCACAACACTACCAAAGAGAAGTGATAGATGAAAAATCAAGGTTAGCAATCGCCGCATTAATTCAGTCATTAGAAGAACTTGAAGCTACTCAAAACAGGCAAGCTGAACAAATACGATTCATGCAAATAGAAAGAAATAGTAATGAAACACAAAGTGTTGCGAAAGTAAAAGTTGAAGACACTGAGCCTGCAAAAAGCAAACAGTCTATCGCCAAAAAAGCACATGGAAATAAATACATGGTTACGCAAAATGTTCACGTTAGAGCGTGTGGTGTACAAACATGTGAAATTTTAGGCGTATTTTCAAAAGGTCATATATTCTTTGGCGATGAACCAATGGAAAATGGCTGGATTGAGACCAAGGAACATACTTTTGTATATTCTAAGTATGTCAAAAAAATAAAACAATAGAGGTGTGATGATGAAGAAAAAACTTTTTACATTACTGCCTGCAATCATTATAGTTTCTGCTCTGAACGCAACAGATAATTCAAAGCACTATTTAATCGAAGATTTTTTTAATTCAATTAAAACTTCACGACATGCAGAGTTTAAAAAATACATTAATACCCCTATCCAGCAAGAGGCAATGGAATATATTGTAAATCCTTCAAAGATGTATGCAGGGAAAACACCACAGGGTGCTGACCCTCATACTAAATCAGGAGTCAAACTTCAAGAGGTGAAAATACCTTATTGGACGGAAGCCGCAAAAGCAATGCATAAAAGTTCAAAAAAAGAGAACAACCCAATTTCAGCTCATATTGGTGTGACTATTATTAAATCATACCTAGGTAAAAACAATAAAGATTATATTGAAATTTATAAAGATATGGTGGAAGTATTAGCAAAAGCAAAAACATGTAATGGGCTTATTGAATATACAGAACTCCTAGAACAAGGAATCGGTACTCCTGTAGATATTAAAAAAGCATATCTTACTGCACAAGAGGCTCAAAAAGAGTGTGTTGGTATTTCGAGTAAATGGCAAGGGACTGCTTTACAGATAAAAATTAATCGATTAGAAAAATTGAACAATGTTAAAAAATAAATTGTTGCTCGGAACATTATCTTTCTTTCTTTGTTTGAATCTTGAAGCCAATGAAACATTTAAAGACCTTGGCATATACGGTAATCAATATGAGATTATAGAAGAAGATGCGTTGGTAAATATGCAAAAAGAGTTTAAAAAAATTTCAAAAGAACAGATTATCGAAGCTGCTTCAAAAGCAAGCAAAGATGTTTATATTGCAAAGACAGACATTGGCCATTGTCTTGTTAGCAAGGATAAGACGTTAGACCCAACGATAACTCTCAAAGAGCCAATTGACTTATCTAAATATGGTGTTTATATTGATGCAGGCACAACAATAAATCCCCTTGAGCAAGGCTTTATCAATTCGTATATTCTCGTCATTGATACTAATGATTCACTACAGCTTAAATTAGCGGAGAAACTTAGCCAATCGACATCAGGAAATTTAATGATTCTGGTTGCGAATGGGAATATGCTCAAAGTTCAACATTTGACAAATGAAATATATAAACTTGATATTCCAATGATGAATGCATTTAAACTGGAGTGTGTGCCGACTGTATTTATACAACAAGAGAAGCAGTTTTTTGTAAGAGAATTTGCTTTAAGAAAACAAGATGGGAAAGGTTTTTAAAAAATGAAAAAAGTTTTTTCATCATTAATTGTTGTTTTAACTTTGATGTTACTTTCTCCAACAAAAAGTCATGCCGAAGCTTTTATGCTTACGTTTGTTGAAAACCTAGATTGGAATGGTTTTTTTGACAAAATGGAAGGCAGTTTTGATATATGTAGTTGTGAGATAGAAGACACTGATCAATTTCCTGTTGGATTTAAATTGCGTTACGTTGAACCTATTATGGGTATTTCAGCGTCTAATATTCCATGGCATTTAGTAGGCTTGGATATAAAAATGGATAATTCTATGCTTCGAAAGCAAGGCACTTCAAGGGGTGATCAAAAAGACCATTTCATGTTTAAATATGTCAATGCTGTTATTTTTCCAATTTTAGGTTGGACTATCGGTGTCGCACAAGATTATATGTGTTTTGAGAGAGGGACATTTCTTAATATGGTCTATTTCGGCGAAATTGATCCAATGTACAACAGTGACGTTTTGGGACTAATGGGTTCAACGGCCTTGCCTCTATCCAGAGTATGGTTTTCAAATCCAATTGCAGAAATTGCTGCTACTTTAGATTGTGCACAAACAACACTTACGGGGAGACCTTTGAATGCTTTATATTATGCCAATGGATGTAGAGGTGGGGCATATGCAGCAGATACAGGCTATACAAGGATGGGAATGAATATTGAAAACTCCGAAACTTTGCTTTTTAGAATGATTAGTAAAATGCATTCCTATGGGGGGCTTGTTAAAACAGCAGATGTTGGTTTTGATCAAAATCCAATAGGCTCTAATATTCAAAGCGCTAGGTGTAAATATCGATATTTCCCAACAATCGTTAAAGAACAATATTTTGCGCAACTCCCGTATAACGATATGCAACCACTTGGAAAAATGGGATTTCATTATGACTTTAAATCAAAACCAAACGATGAGGATGCTGTTTTCTTTTGGCTATGGAGAATGAGAGATATTTGTATTGGAGCAACTCAATGTCGAAGTACATTTACGGGGCTATAAAAATGAAAAAGTTTTTATTATTAGTATTTTATTTAATGTCATTTTTGTTGCCAAATTATCTTTTGGCTGTGGAAAATTCGAGTGCTCCCAATACCGATGAAATCGTGAAATCAATTGTTGAAAAATACAAAAAAGCAGAAGGGGGATTACTTGATGGGAACAATACTGAAGAAAATAAAATGTTTATTCAAAAGACAATTCAAAATGCAAAAAACAAAGCACAAAATGCTACAGATTTAAAAGAAATGTTTGCTCAAAATGCACTTATTGCAAAAACTCTTGGAAATCAAGCTGTGGCATCACAGCTTGATGAGTATGTACAGAATTTTTCTTTCTATACAAAAAAAATTCCAACCATTTTTTATTTTTACAGTGAATCAATGGATTCTGTTGCGTTAGAGCGTTTTTATACCAAGGCGAAAAAATTAAATGAGCGTTTTGGGAAAGATGGCTTAAAACTAATGACAGTCTATCGAGGATTTCCTGTGGGTTGCTCGAAAGGGGATATATACTCAAACGAGAGACAAAGATGTGAACATAAGTACGTTGGGAAATGTCCTGTTGGATATGAACTGGATGGCGATACATGTTATGCACCTAAAAGATTTCAGAATTTTAATAAGCGATATGACAAAAATAGTATTCAAAACGGTATCTTTAAAATTCATCCTTTAATGTATCGTTTTTATAAATTAGAGAATGTTCCAGCATTCGCATTTGCATATTGTCCGCAAGATTTTTCTTTTAATCAATGCGAAAAACACTTACTTGTAAAAGGGGACATTTCTATTACCGAGGCACTTAAGGTTTTTTCTGAAGAAAACAAAGAACTTTTCGTTTACTACGACTTTTTGTCTGCAATTAAATAGAGCAAAGGAGCCTATCAATGATTATTTTTGCATCTAAACTGCGAAGGTACAAATTTTTATTAGGATTTATTCCATTTTTTATATGTAATGCTCTTTGGGCTGATAATAATCAGACATTTAAACCAGCAGAACCAGTAAGAAATCAATTCAATTTACCTTCTGCCACAAATGAAGAAAATCCTTTGAAAAAAAATATTGTTGACTGGGAAAATCTCTCTAAGAAACAAGGTGTCGATGAATCGATGGTGGGAGCCACACAAGATTACGCACGAAAAGCTTATGGCAAACAAGCAATCAACGCTGACCTTTCAAAAATAACAAACAATTATCTACAAAATGCAGAGGAATACAATAATAGCGCTGTTAAAAACTCACTCAATGCATATACTGGTGAACTTCAAGCAACGATAATGGGGAATGCTACTTCTGGGAATGTTGGTGCATCTAGCTCTAACAAAGAAATCAAATGCTATATCACTAGGGATATCCCATTTAGATATAAGTGCTCATTAACAGGACTTACTTATGGTGGTGGAATGAACGAGAGTGGTGCAAAAGCGAGAACTTTATGTACTTCAGAATGCTATGAAACCAAGACATGTTTGAATGTCTCTCCTTCTAGTTTACTCCCTACAACATTATCTATACCCAATATACAAAGCTCTTTAGATGGGAATACAAGCATTGGAAGTTCAATTGTTACTACTGATGAAACTCGAAAAATAAAAAATATTGCTTTTACAACTGAGTCTGATAACTCAAATGAACCTTTTTATATAACAGTTATTTATAAAGACGCAAAAAATATTGAACGAAAATTAGTTTCAGACTTAAGAGTACATTCCTCCCTCGAAGAACGATTGTTCTCAATCAATGATATTGTAAAGTCTTTAAGTTTTAAGCTTTATACAAAATCAGGTGTTTTAGCAAATGCTAAAGTATCTAATATTGTTGTGACTTACATTTCAAATGAAAAGTGGATTTGTCCTTCACTACAAGATATTGCGAAGCATAATCCAAAAGATTTCGCGAAACTTTGTCCCTCTGGTAAGATTTATACGTTCACGAAGGGAAGCATTTACAAAATATGTGCAGATGGAACCACAATAGGAGAAAATGCAGATGGGACATTTGCAACAGAGACATCTTGTTTATCTAGTTGTAAAGAATCAGGAACATGTGCCGCAGAAACTTCAACATTTAATTCTGAGATTCTAAAAAGTTTTAGAGAGGGTTGTATCCAAGGGCAGGGCAATTGTGTAGATTCGGATTGTGTTTTGGCTAGAAAAACAAGTGCGAATGTTATTAATGAAGTGTTTTTTGATGCGGGTCAAAAGCCTGTCATTAGTATACAAAATTCTGTACAGATGAAAGATGTAAAAAGACCACGTATTAGCGTAGTAGAAGATGAAAACTATTTAAAACAACAAGCAGAAGAGTGGAAAGATGAAGCGTATGTAAATATGCTCAAGGAAAAAACATTTAATTTAACAAGTACAAAAATAGGTGAAAATACTATTACAAAAAACGCATTTGGAATTGGTTCAAATTCTGGTGGTGCGTATGGAGTTTCAGGGACCGCTGTTCGTTCTTTAAAATGGAACTTTAAGCCAGCAGCATATGATGTATCTTCTGATGAGAAGTTTCATTTTTACAGTGTCATGGTTGCTGATATTGGACACCAAGAGACAAATCTTTATGGCAAACCAAGGATACAGCGAGATCGAATTTGGTATATAAAAACTAATTTAGGGGACCAATATAAACCATTTAGGAGAGAAATTGATATTGGTGAATCGGGAATTGATACCAATGCAACAGGTGGAGTTTCTTTTTATAAATATAATTATGCAACAGTTGATTATCAAACATTCTCAGGTTCCAATTGGTTTTCAATTGCAGGAGCAACTAATGCTGAGTATTTTGATACAGGAAGTTTTGTCCCAGATTTAAAACCATTTTGGACAAAAGATGTCGTTCAAAACTTAGGCAATGTTCTTGAAAACCTTCCAGGGCTTATGAGACAACGAACAAAAGACATTTTCAGACGACCAATTTATGATGGAAAGTTTGATGGGAGTGGTGATGGATTGCTTGATTTGAGGATTATCCCTTTTTATTCTAAAAATGTTCTTACATATCAGCAAATTGTTGATTCAATTTTAAATAAGACATTTATGCCAATTTATCAATCAACAGCACAATATATGTACCCATCCAAGGTCGAAAGCGATGCTCAAAATGACGTTAATTCTAATATTCATATTTATCAATATGGTACATCCAACAAACAAACTGCCTATATGAGGGTTTTTCCAAGAACTCAAGATGTTGGCAAGAAGGGGTATATTTATGTCTTCGTCTATTAAAAAAAACATTGATGATAGTATTAATTTTTTTCCATTGTTGAAGTACATTATTTTAATTCACCTATACCTACTTTCGCTTTCATATGTACATGCAATGGATATTAATACTTCCGAATTGTTTAAACCAAAAGGGGCTGTTTATGATATTACAAATACGGCTCCTAATACGATACAAACAATGAAAATGGTGGAGAAAATTTTAGTTGAAGTTGATGCCATTAGTGGGTTAATGCCAAGGGAATTTAAATTAGGTACATGTAGCGAGACGGGATGCCCAGTAGACTCCATCCAATGTGATGCCGTAACAGAAACACCATATTGTCCTGATGGATCAATTTTAAATACCACTCGTGATATGTGCCAAAAAGACCCTGATGTGTTTAATTGTCCAACGGGTTATACCTATGATAAGCAAGTTCAAAAATGTGTTAGACCGCTTGAA
>Ga0265295_1000938_pt1 | contig 54816 bp, 43 predicted proteins | sample Munlansysbiofilm_FD_192503 | JGI IMG/M metagenome (GOLD analysis project Ga0265295, IMG submission 192503) | Leachate microbial communities from a municipal landfill in Southern Ontario, Canada - Methane capture system biofilm | ecosystem: Engineered > Solid waste > Landfill > Unclassified ... | reverse complement strand
CATCATCCTGGGCGTGGCGCTTCTGACCCCGCACGCCATCGAGGGTGGCCTGATCCACATCGTCAACCACGCCTTCTCCAAGATCACCCTGTTCTTCTGCGCCGGCGCCATCTACATCGCGGCCCATAAAAAATACATCTCGGAGATGAGCGGCCTCGGGCGGACCATGCCCTTCACCTTCGGCGCCTTTGCCGTGGCCTCGCTGTCGATGATCGGCGCGCCGCCGGTGGCCGGCTTCGTCTCCAAATGGTATCTGCTGGTCGGCTCGATGGAGGCGCATCAGGTGGGCATTCTGCTCATCCTCATCGCCTCGACCGTGCTCAATGTCGGCTACTTCGCGCCGGTGACCTACAAGGCCTTTTTCGGCAAGCGGCCGGCCGGCCAGGCCGAGACCGGGATCAAGGAGGCGCCGTTGAGCATGCTGATCCCCCTGCTGATCGCGGTCACCGTTTCGGTGATCATCGGTATCTACCCAAATTTTATGATGCAATTCGTCTGGATGGTAACAGGATGACCACGCTGATCGCATACCTGCAAGCCCGGCTGAAAACCGTGGTGACGATCTGCCTTGCGCTGCTGGCCGTGATCGCCGCAACCTCGCTGCTCATCGACACCCATCACGCCCATACCTGGGCCGAGCAGCACGTGCCCTTTTTCTGGTCGTTGTTCGGTTTCGTTGCCGCGGCGCTGATCATCGGCGCGGCGCGGTGGTTCGGCGGTTCCGGCATTCAGGCCCCGACCGATGTCTATGACCGTACCCTTTTACCCTGCGAGGAAGAAGAATGACCTCCAGTTTTCTCCACCCCTCCCTCATCCTGATCGCGGGCGCACTGCTCCTGCCCTTCATTCAGGGTCCGCTGCGCCGGCCCTATCTGTTCCTGGTGCCACTGCTGGCCTTGGGTGCCGTGCTCGCCAATACCACCCTGACCGGCAATTTCGGCCTGGTGGATTTTCTCGACTGGCAGCTGGTCTTCGGCCGGGTGGACAAACTCTCGACGGTTTTTGCCCTGATCATGGCGCTGATGGCGGTGATCGGCACCCTCTACGGTCTGCACGTCGACAGGGCCGGCGAGCACATGGCCGCCTGGTTCTACGCGGCCGGTTCCCTGGGCGTCATCTACTGCGGCGATTATGTGAGCCTCTTTTTCTTCTGGGAGATGATGGCCTTTGCCTCGGTCTTCCTCGTCTGGTTCAGGCGGGGACCGAACTCGCTGGCCGTGGGCTACCGCTACCTGCTCATCCACACCATCGGCGGCATCATTCTTCTGGCCGGGATCCTGCTCCGCTACCAGTCGACGGGCAGCATCACCTTCGACCTGCTCGACGTCGCCCATCCCGGACTCGCCACTTGGCTGATCATGATCGGCTTCGGCCTCAACGCCGCCATGGTTCCGCTCCATTCCTGGCTGCCCGAGGCCTACAGCGAAGCCTCGTTCAACGGCGCGGTCTTCCTCTGCGCCTTCACCACCAAGACAGCGGTCTATACCCTGGCCCGAGCCTGCGCCGGCATGGACGTTCTGGTGGTGCTCGGGGTGATCATGGCCCTCTACGGCGTCATCTACGCGGTGATGGAAAACGACATCCGCAAGCTGCTGGCCTGGTCGATCGTCTCCCAGGTGGGCTACATGATCGCCGGCATCGGCATCGGCACGGACATGGCCATCAACGGCGCCGTGGCCCATGCCGTGGTCCACATTCTCTACAAGAGCCTTTTGTTCATGGGCACCGGCGCGGTGCTGTACATGACCGGCAAAACGAAATTCACGGAATTGGGCGGGCTGTACGCCAAGATGCCGGCCACCTTCTTCTTCACCCTGATCGGGTGCCTGTCGATCTCCGCCGCCCCCTTCTTCGCCGCCTATGCCAGCAAGTCGATGATCATCACCGCCGGCTTCGAGCAGCACCTCAACTGGGCCGCCTGGCTGCTGATGTTCGGCGCCACCGGCACCTTCATGTACAACGGCCTCAAGCTGCCCTATTTCCTGTTCTTCGGCAGCAACAGATGCAGTAAGGCCACCTGGGACAAGGCGGCCGATCCCACGTGGAACATGCTGGTCGCCATGACCCTGGGCGCCACCCTGTGCGTCCTGGTGGGCACCGCGCCCGGCTTCCTGTACGCCCTGCTGCCCCACGCGGTCGACTACACGCCGCACACGGTCTACCATCTGATGGAGACCCTGCAACTGCTCGGCTTTGCCGCCCTGGCCTTTTTCCTGCTTAAGAAATACGTGGAGCCGGTGGACCGGGTCTGCCTCGACATCGATTGGCTCTATCGCCAGGCCGGCCGCGGCTTCCTCTGGCTGGTCCGGCACCCGCTGCAGTGGTTCGACACCGCCTGGGGCGAAGCCTACCGCGTGGTCGGCCTCGGCTCCCTGATGACGGTCAGCCGGTTCTGGAGCTGGTTCGACTGGCACGGCATCGATGGAGTGGTCGACGGCATTGCCCGCGGGGTGCGGGCGCTGGGCGGCAAGGTGCGCGTCCTCCAGAGCGGTCAGATCCAGGTCACCCTGTTTTATGTCTCGTCGCTCGCCGCGGTCGTCCTGGTCACCTTCGTTGTCTCCCAGTTGCTCTAAGGGGAAAAGAGAATGGATCTGCTACTTATCAAAGAGGGTTTTCCCCTGCTCAGTTTTCTCATCTTCCTGCCCCTGGCCGGCGCGCTCGTGCTGCTGTTCTATCACGGCGAGGCCTTTGCCCGGCTGTGGGCGCTGCTGATCACCTCGCTGACCGCCGTCTGCTCGCTGCCCCTGCTGTTCGACTTTGATCCGACCAGCAGCAAGTATCAGTTCGCCGAGCTCTATACCTGGATTCCCCGGCTGAAGATCAACTATATCGTCGGCATGGACGGCATCTCCATCCTGCTGGTGCTGCTGACCACGTTGATCATGCCGTTCTGCGTGCTCGCCTCCTGGAAGTACATCCAGCAGCGGGTGACGCCTTTCATGTTCTGCCTGCTGGTGATGGAGACCTCCATGATCGGGGTCTTCGTCGCCCTGGACTTTGTCCTGTTCTACATCTTCTGGGAGTTCATGCTCATCCCCATGTATCTCCTCATCGCCGTCTGGGGCGGACCGCGCAAGGCGTACGCCTCGATCAAGTTCTTCCTCTACACCCTGGCCGGCTCGGTGCTGCTGCTGGTGGCCATCATCGCCCTGTATCTTAAATCGGGCAGCTTCTTCATTCCGGAGATGATGTGGCAGCCCTATTCCCTCACCTTCCAGGTGTTGGTGTTCCTCGCCTTTTTCCTGGCCTTCGCCATCAAGGTGCCGATGTTCCCCTTCCACACCTGGCTGCCCGCCGCCCATGTCGAGGCGCCGACCGCAGGCTCGGTCATCCTGGCCTCGGTGCTGCTCAAGATGGGCACCTACGGCATGCTCCGCTTCTGCCTGCCGATCACTCCGGACGCCACCATGCTCCTGGCCCAGCCGATCCTCTGGCTGTCGATCGCCGGCATCCTCTACGGCGGCTTCACCGCGCTCGCCCAGCAGGACATGAAAAAACTGATCGCCTATTCCTCGGTGGGGCACATGGGCTTCGTCACCCTAGGCATCTTCGTCCTCAACAGCCGGGGCATCGAAGGCGCCCTGCTGCAGATGATCAACCACGGCGTCACCACCGGCGCCCTCTTTCTCTGCGTGGGCATGATCTACGAACGGACGCACAGCCGGGAGTTGGCCCTGGCCACGGGTGTGGGCAAGTACATGCCCTGGTTCGTCACCTTTCTGGCCTTTTTCTCCCTTTCCTCCTTCGGTTTTCCGGGCACCAACTCGTTCATCGGCGAGTTTCTGGTGTTGGCCGGCACCTTTGAATACAATACCTTCCTGGCCCTGGCCGCCATCCCCGGCGCTGTCCTGGCGGCGGCCTATATGCTGCGCATGCTGCAAAAGGTCGTCTGGGGCGGCACCGCCAATCCGGATCAGTCCTATCTGACCGATATCGGTGTGCGCGAGATTGCCGTGCTGACGCCCTTTTTGCTCTTTGTCTTCTGGATTGGCCTGGGGCCGCAGCCGTTTCTCGACCTGATGCACACCTCGGTCAGCACGCTGATCGACCAGTTGCATCACTGGCAGCAGCACCAGCAGGTCGCGGCCGTACCCTGGCATTGAGTATGCGGGGCACCGTTATACGTTTCGTCATTATTCCGACCGTTCCGTGCGGTCGATGCTGAGACAACACGAAGAAAGGCAACATCTATGGTTATTCTTCCCGAATTGGTGCTGGCCGCCGGTGCACTGGCGCTCTTCCTGGTCAGCCTGAGCAAGACGCCCTCGGCGCAGACGGCGAAATCGGTGGCCATGGTTTTCGGCCTCGCCACCTTCGCGGCCACGCTGTTCGCCTTCCAGTCGCAGGGGAGCCTGTTTTACGGCGCCTATGCGGTGGATCAGTATTCGCAGTTGTTCAAGGCGTTCATCGGCTTTTCCCTGGCCTTGCTCCTGATCTTTGGCCAGAATCTCAAGGGCATCAGCCCCAATGTCCGCCCGGAGTATTACCTTTTTCTCCTGCTCAGCGTGCTGGGCCTGATGCTGCTGGTCAGTTCGGTGGAACTGATTGCCATCTTCATCTCCCTTGAGTTGTCCTCCTTCGCCCTCTACCTGCTGGTGCCCATGCGCGACGACCGCACCGGCATCCGGGTGCAGATGGAAGCGGGCATGAAGTACGTCCTCTTCGGGGTCATGGCCACCGGCTTCATGCTCTACGGCATGAGTCTGTTGTTCGGCCTCACCGGCACCACCTATCTCAAGGACATCATCGCCTTTCTCGCCAAGGGCGATCTGCAGCCCACGGTGGTGGTGGCGGTGCTTCTGGTCCTGGCCGGCTTTTTCTACAAATTGGCCGTTTTTCCCATGCATTTCTGGGTACCGGATGTCTATCAGGGCGCATCGAACGAAACCGCCGGGTTCATCGCCACGCTGCCCAAATTCGGCGCCGTGGCCCTCCTGATCCGTTTCCTCACCGTGCCGACCGGCCAGAGTTCGTTTCTGATCGAACTGATGGCGGTGCTGGCGCTTTGTTCGATGTTTTACGGCAATCTCAGCGCCCTGGTGCAGAAGGACATCAAGCGGATGCTCGGCTTCTCCGGCATCGCCCATGCCGGCTTCGTCCTTCTGGGGCTGCTGGCGCTCGACCGGGAAGGGTATGGCGTGGCCATTTACTATATCGCCGGGTATGTGCTGATGAATCTCGCCTGTTTCCTGGTGATCAGCAATGTCTCGCGGGAAGGGGAGAACGTGCGGATCGAGGATGTCAACGGCTTGTACAAGAGGCAGCCGGTGCTGGCCTTCGTGCTCGCGGTCGGTCTCTTCGGCCTGGCCGGCATCCCGCCCTTTGTCGGGTTCATGGGCAAATTCATGATTTTGACCTCGGCGCTGCGCGCCGACCATGTGGTGGTGGTCTGCCTGGCCGCGATCAATACCGCCATCGCCATTTACTATTATCTCTCGGTGGTCAAGGCCGCCTATACCGCTGAGCCCGGAGAGAGACCTCCGGTCACTGTGCATCCGAGCATCCAGTTGGCCGGGGTGGTGCTGGTGCTCGCCATCACCCTGCTGGGCGCGCTGCCGGCCAGGTTCATCGACTTTGCCAGCACCGTGGTGCAGACCTTGCTGTGAAGGAACGGACAATAAAAAAGGGGACGCCCAGCGTCCCCTTTTTTATTGTCCAATGTGGCGGCAGGTCGGATCAGCTCAGGTGCTCCAGGCCCGGAGCGGGAAAACCGGCGCAGAGCTGCTGCACCATGGCGGCGATCTCGGCCTGCAGCGCGGTGTTGGTCGGGTCGGCCACCACCGCGTCGATCCACTTGCCGATCTGGACCACCTGCTCCTCCTTAAAGCCGCGCGAGGTGACCGCCGGGGTGCCCAGGCGGATACCGCTCGGATCGAACGGCTTGCGGGTGTCGTAGGGGACGGCATTGTAGTTGAGGACAATGCCGGCCGCATCCAGGGCCTTGGCCGCCACCTTGCCGGTCACGCCCTTGTTGGTGAGGTCGATCAGCATCAGGTGGTTGTCGGTGCCACCGGTCACCAGGTTGAATCCCCGGTCGATCAGGGTGCCGGCCAGGGCCTGGGCGTTCTTGACGATCTGGGCCGCGTACCGCTTGAACGCGTCGGTTGAGGCCTCCTTGAGGGCGACGGCGATGGCGGCGGTGGTGTTGTTGTGCGGACCGCCCTGCAACCCCGGAAAAACGGCCTTGTCGATGGCGGCGGCGTGCGCCTGTCTGCACATGATCATGGCACCGCGCGGACCGCGCAACGATTTATGGGTGGTGGTGGTGACCACGTCGGCATAGGGGATGGGCGAGGGGTGGACGCCGCCCGCCACCAGGCCGGCGAAATGGGCCATGTCCACCAGGAGCAGGGCGCCGCAGGCGTCGGCGATTTCCCGGAATGCGGCAAAGTCGAGGATTCGCGAATAGGCGGAGTGTCCGGCGATGAGGATCTTCGGCCGGCAGGCCAGGGCCTTTTCGCGGATGGCATCGTAGTTGAGCCGCCCGGTCTCCTGGTCGAGGGAATAGGATTCGGCGTTGAAATACTTGCCGGAGATCGACACCTTGGCGCCATGGGTCAGGTGGCCGCCGTGGGGCAGGGCCATGCCGAGAATGGTGTCGCCTGGGTTGAGAAAGGCGAAAAAGACCGCCAGGTTGGCCGGTGAGCCGGAATAGGGTTGCACATTGACGTGTTCGGCGCCGAACAGGTCCTTGGCCCGCTGGATGGCCAAGCTTTCCACCTGATCGATGTATTGCTGACCCTCGTAATACCGTTTGCCGGGGTATCCTTCGGAATATTTGTTGGTCAGCACCGAGCCGGTTGCCTCCATCACCGCGCCGGAGACGTAGTTTTCCGAGGCGATCAGGCGGATCTTGTTTTTCTGGCGCTGCTCTTCCTGCTTGATCAGGGTGAAGAGTTCGGGATCAGATTGGTGTAGGCTGCTCATCTTGACTCCTTGGATGGCTGAGGTATGACGGCTGGGCGCGGTCTGATCCGCGCAGCGGCCCGAAGAAAGGGGATAATGCGGTTATGCGGTCTCGCCGCGGCTTGCGTTGACACGCAGGGGGAAAGCCGGTGAAGCCGCGTTGCAAAAGTAAGCATCATACCCAACCTGTCTGCTGTTGCACAGCAGAAAATGATGGATGCGATTTCCGGTTTTCCGGGGAATGTCCCGGATGACGGGCTGAATCCTCCCGGAGTATCTGCCGGGGGTGCATGAGGGGACGGCGGCGCGCGCCGGCCATTTTTCGATTTTTTTGATATACTCTTATGCTCTTGGAAAAACGGTGATGGTAGGGTATTTTGACTCGGTAAATCTACCCAACTTGGAACGATCCGAAGAGCACTTGGGGGGCCTGCTGAAGCAGGGCGGCTGGAATCGAGGAATGGCATACGGGCAATTCTGCCGGGTTTTACAGACGGCTGGGTACAGGTTGCCGTGACCAAGAAGCGACACCAGGAGTGATGAGAGTAATATCGGGTTGGCGGTGCGGGGGAAACGTGTGTGGGCAACAGATATGAATGAACAGCAGGGTGGAGAATGAAAAAGAGAGCGTTATTTTGTTACGGAACATTGCAGTCGCCTCTTGTGATGAAGGCCGTTACCGGCCAGGCGTATGAAGGCAGGGAGGCGATCCTGAACAACTGGGCCCGGTATCGCGTCCGCGGTTCCGAGTACCCCGGCATCACCCGTCAGGAGGCTTCGGTCGTTTCCGGAAAACTGTATTGGGGCCTGGACGAACAGGCAATGGAGAAACTCGACGCCTTTGAGGGTGAGAAGTACGAACGGGTCATTGTCCAGGTGGCCATTGCCGACGGAACATGCGAAGAAGCCTATGTGTATGCGATCCGGAACGATTGCCGCAAGATGCTGTCGAACGATCCCTGGGATTTTGACCGTTTCCTCCAGTATGGACTGGAGAAGTTCATTCATTGGTTTGTCGAGGATCGCCGGGATTTGTTCGACCGGGGTGATCTCTGATGCATGTCCGCCTGCCGGCCGCATGTCCGATAGTACACTTGGGACGACCGGATGAGGGTGCCGATGTCATGGCCTTTCGGTTTAGTCGGAAGGCCTGTCTTTTAGCACGGTTCCATCCGACGAGCGGATGAATGGACCGGACGACATGAGTATTCGCCGTGCTTCGGGAAGATCCGGGTTCGGCCGATACAAAAGAATCATCCGGCCGATGACTTGAACCAAGGCGGCGCCGGTGCTGCCGGCCAACTCTTGTCCCGCCCGATTCCGTTCCAATGGACAGTTCTGTCCGATCTTGATCTTGACCAGTTCATGCGCCTTGAGCGCTGCCTGCAGCGAGTTGAGCAGAGCAGGGGACGCCCCCTCTCTGCCCACATGCACCACCGGTTCGAGGTGGTGGCCCATGCTTCGCAATCTTTTTCTTTCTCGACTGGTCAGCGGAAACGCTACGTCGGTCTGTTCGCTCATTTTCTGCCTCGTTGTTGAAGAAACCGTTTCGTCAGTTGAACGGTGTGGTGTGCTCTTCCCGGATATGCCTGTCGGATTGGCCGGCGCTGAGCGCCCTGCTGTCCGAGGACTCCGGCTTCGGAGGGGGAGGGAACCGGCCGGATTCCGCCCGCGCCACAATCGCCCGGCACAGTTTCGGAAAGATGAGATTGTGAAAAGGAAAGACCGCGTACCAATACAGCCTGCCCGGAAGACCGTGGGGGACAAAGTGGGCGGTCTGCACCAGTGTGTCCTGTTGGAGATCGAATTCCAGCCATGCCTTGCCGGGCAGGCGCATCTCGGCCTGAAGCAACAGTCGTTTGTTGGGGACCAGATCAACAACTCTCCAGAAATCAAGGGCATCGCCGATCCGGAGTTCCGTGGCGTGACGGCGGCCCCGGTTCAGGCCACATCCGCCGACTGCCTTGTCGAGCCAGCCGCGCAGTCGCCAAAGAAACATGGAGGCAAGCCAGCCGTTCTCGCCGCCGATGCCGAGGAGTGAGGCGAAAACCCGCTCCGGGGCCGTGCCGGCGAGGGAATGCGCGCGCCTGTCGCGCAGGATCGATGCCTCGGCGTGGCACCGGACGTCGATGTCGCCAAGCGCACTGGCACCCGAATCACACCAGCGGCTGAGCACCAGGTCGTTTTCCGCTTCGTGGATCGCCTGACGGACAGCGTGGGGAAAAGACGCGGGCCGGATCCCGGGAAAGCATGTCCCGGCATAATCGATGATCTGGTTGCGGGATTCCGATTGCAGGCTCTTGACGAATGCCGCTGCCATTCTGTACGGCACCGGTGTCATAAGGGCCAGCCATAGGGAACTGAGACAACTGCCCGAAAAGGGGGCAGGCAGGATCAGGCGCCTGAGGTTCATGACCCTGGCGGTTTGGCGGAGCATGTCCAGGAAGGTCATCGGCGGAGCGCCGATATCGACCGCCGCCATGGTGCCGTCCGGCGCCGGTGCCAGCGCTGCGGTGAGATAGGCCGTCACATCGTCAATGCCGATGGGACGTACCGGAGTTGCTGCCCAACGGGCGGCGAACACGGCCATCGATCGTTTCAGAAGGCAGCGGATCATTTCAAAGCTGGCACTGCCCGAGCCGATAACGACTCCAGTCCGGAACCAGATGGTGCGGATCCGGTCGGGCCGGCTGGAGAGGATCCGACCGGGGGAGTTGTGGGTGTCGGCCTGCAGCGAGGCTGCGTCCGCATGGGTGGGACCGCCAAGATGGACGATGGTCCGTACTCCCTGGTCGAGGCAGGCTTGGAGAAAATTTTCTGCACTGATTCGGTCGGGATGGGGGAAATCCTGCCCGTCTTCCCCGGCACGGATGAGATAGAAGGCGGTGTCCACGCCGGCCAGCGCCCGCCGGAGATCCGGCAGGCACATGGCGTCGCCTTCGAAGACTTCCGCGCGTTGCCGGGTCTCGCCGGTCAGTTTCCTGGCGTCGCGCACAAAGAGCCGCAGGGAAACATCCTCCCGTTCTCGAAGCCTTTGTTCCAACCGCCGGCCAATATATCCCGTGGCACCGGTAAGCAAAATCGTTCGTTGCAAGGAGGGGGGCTCCTCTTGTGTCGGCTGCGGCGGCCACCGCGAACCGAAACCGCGGTTGGTTTTTCGGAGAAAATGGGAAGGAACGGGACGAAAAATGCGAAGGGGAAAACTCGGCGATCTTAAAAGAGGGGATCAGAGGGCCGCTCCCGGCCCCTGTGCGCCCCTTATCCTTTCTTGACAATCAGCTTGTCACCCGTTTGCAGGGAGTTGCCGCTGAGTTTGTTCCAGTCGCGAATATTCTGGGGAGAGGATTGGAATTTTTTGGCAATGGTTGTCAGGGTGTCGCCTCTTTTCACCACGTACCACGTAGGCGGCTGTTCCTTCTGCGCGGCCACTGCCGGCGTCCGCACGGAGGTCTTCGAGCCGCTGCCGGCTGGCTGCGCCTTGGCAACGCTTCGCTTTTTGGCCGTCTCCAGTGTGGGAACGGAGGCGGTTTTCTTTTTTTCGGCGGTTTCCTTGCTGACAGCGGCGATTTTGGCGGCAGCCGCCGTTTCCTCGGGTTTCTCGGCAAGAGCTGCTGTGGGGAGGGTGGGATACAGGGCCAATTGCTGTCCCTGCTTCACTTTGCTCGGATGGGCGATATTATTCCACCGCAGTATTTGCTGCGGCGAAACACGATACTGCTTGGCGACGGCGGCCAGTGTTTCGCCTGGTTTCATCGTATATTTCACCAATTGCTGGCGGTTGTCTTTGCCGCTGCCTTTGGCCACGCGTTCCGCGGAGGGCTGTCTGTTCTTGGCAAGGACATATTTGGTGCTGGTCGAGGGAATCTGGAGGCGCAGCCCTTTCGGCAACCGTGCGGACCTCAGATTGTTGGCCTTCAGCAGAGTGGTCTTGCTGATATTGTACAGGCTGCAAATGCTGTCCAGAGTGTCGTCCTTTTTGACCGTATGGGTGAGGTACACCGTCGTGGTGACCGGGCGGAGCTTGTCGAGATTGCCGGCGATCAACTCCCTGGTGCCGGTGGGGATGCGCAGGGTGTATTCGCTCTTGGGTGGAGTCTGACCTTTTCTCAGTTCGTTGTTGAGGGTGCGCAATTCTTTCGCCGAGGTGTTGGCGGTGGCGGCCACGACCTCAAGGCTGACCCCGCCGGGGATACTGACGGTTTCATACTCCTGCGGTTTTCTGTAGGAGATGTCGGTGAAACCGTATTTTTCCGGATTGCGGGCAATGATGATGGCGGCGATCAATTTCGGCACGTACCGCTTGGTTTCCATGAAAATCCCTTCGGATGCCGCTATCTCCCAGAAGTCCGTGGCATTGATCGTCTTCAGGGCGGTATCGATTTTTTTCTCGCCGGCATTGTACGCCGCCACGGCGAGATACCAGTCGCCGAACTGGGCATAGAGATTGGAAAGATAGCGCACCGCCGCTCTGGTGGCCTTTTCCGGCTGCCGGCGCTCGTCAACCCAGGAGTCGATCCTGAGACCGTATCGGCTGCCCGTCCCTTCGATGAATTGCCACAGCCCGCACGCCTTGGCCGGCGAATACGCCGACGGATTGTATCCCGATTCGATCATGGCCAGGAAGACCAGATCCCGGGGGAGGCCGGCCTTCTTCAACTCGGCCTCGATGTGGGGCCGGTACATCGTGGAACGGGCCAGCCACTGGGTGAAATAGTTCCGCTGCTTTCCCTGAAACAGTTCAAGATAATAGAGCACCTGCTTGTTGACCATGATGGGGAAATCGTACCTGGCGGGGTCGATGCCCAGCCTTTCCAGGGAGTAGGTCGTACTGATGCCATACTCCCAGGCGCCGGGGGCGTTGAGGGCATCCAGTTCCTCCTGGGCGGTTTCTTCGGGTTCGGCCGAGGAGATTTCCTCATCCTGGAGGTCGGTGGCGGTCACCTCGGCTGCCGGGGATGAGGGCAAGGCCGATTGTTTATTGCGGGATGAACAGGCTGAAAAGGAGAGGCAAAGAAGAACGACGAGACCGTGGGTCAGCAGAGTCGGCAATATTTTCATATGGAGTAGTCGGGTTGGTGTAACCTTATATTGCATTGAAATGATATTGTTTTTCTGCGATCAATTTGACACTGGGCGCAACGTCAGAACAAACAATGCGTTCTTTTTAACTTTTAGCAGAAAGAATGACAAGCAAAAGTATCTGGTTGCGTTGTTTTGCCCCTTTGAGCCCCTGTTGTTTTCTTTGATTTTTTGTCCAACACATGGTGTTTTCCGGTTTTCCGTGCAGTCGCGCCGGCATCGCTCGCCGTCGGGTAAGTCCTTCCGGGGCCTTGATCGGTTCTTTCTCTGTAATTATTTATTTATACAGTAAAAATTATGAATTTTCATTCAGGGGCATGGCAAACGATACCTGCCCGCCAGTTGCGGTGCGGCTGTTCGGTCGCCCCTCGTTTCGTCGAAGACGGCGTTCGTTTTTGGCGACAGAAAAAAAAAGCACTTTTTTTAGCGGAACATGATAAAAACCTCATCACATTTTTGCCGGCGACACATGCGCGGGGAAGAGGCGGCGGCACGGACCGTCGCTGTAGCATTTTTTTTATTGAGATCACACGGTTGAAATGTGAAGCCAGCAGCGGTGTCCTTCATGGGTATGGAGGGGCGGCTGTGGGGAAGGCATCGGAATTATGCTGAAATTCATAAAATACAGTTTTGTCGTCCTGGTGCTGTTCTTTATGCTGGCCGTCGCGATAGGCGCCGGTGGGCTGTATTATGTGGTTGCCATGGTGCCGGCCCCGGAGATCGAGGAGTCGGCCATCAGCGAAATCCTGGGGCGGGAAAGCCCCGTGTATTACCGGGATGGCCAGACCAAGCTGGGGGTGTTGTTCGAGGGGATACACCGCCAGTATCTCACCTACGAGGAGATCCCGAAACATTTCGTCGACGCCCTGCTCGCCGCCGAAGACAATCAGTTCTTCAGTCACTTCGGGGTCGATGTCCCGGGAATTCTTCGGGCGATGCTCGTCAACCTCAAGGCCGGCAAGGTGGTCCAGGGAGGCAGCACCATTACCCAGCAGACCGCCAAGAATCTGTTCAAACGGGAATCGCGCAGCTTTCAGGCCAAGATCAAGGAGCTGCTGTACGCCCTTCGCCTGGAGCACAGATACAGCAAGAAAAAGATCTTCGAATTTTACACCAACCAGTTTTTCGTCAGCGGCAACGGCCACGGGCTCGGCGTGGCGGCCCGGTATTTTTTCGACAAGGAACCCAAGGACCTGACCCTGCTGGAATGCGCCTTCATTGCCGGCAGCGTCAAGCGCCCGAACTACTACAATCCCTTTTTGAAGAAAAATTTGGCCAATGCCGACGAGGTCAGGTCGCGGAATGAAGAACGCGTCCGGTACGTGCTCGGCCAGATGCGCAAGCACGGCATGATCGGCGAGGAGGAATACAACCGCCTGAAGACCAGCGACCTGGAGTTCAAGCAAGGCAGGATGTCCTTTGCCCAGGACACGGCCATGGATCTGGTCAGGGAAGGGCTGGGCACCCCGTTCATCGACGATATTCTCGAACAAAACGGCATTTCCAACATCGCGACCTCCGGTGCCCGGATCGTCACCACCCTCGATCCTGAGATCCAGCGCAGAACGCTCCATGGTCTGCGCCGGCACCTTTCCCAGCTCGATGCGCGCCTGCGCGGTTATGACCGGGCCATGGTGCAGGCCGAATACAAGGAACTGGAATATCAGGGGGACGAAGAACTGCTTCCGGGCAACTTCGTTTTCGGCACGGTCGGGAGCGTGGCGGAAACCCGCGACAAGGGGGCGGAGGTGCGGGTCCAGTTCGATGACGGCCGCATCGAGGGGACGATCGATGCCGCCGGATTGGATCGTCTGGCGGACGCCCAGGCCACATTCAGCCGGGGCGCCCGGACCGCGTCGCCCGCTGACCGGAAGGCCCTGGTTCGGCAGTTGCAGACCGGGGACAAGGTGTACGTCAGCATCCGGGAACGCGGGGTGAACGGGGAGATGCGGCTTGATCTGGAACGGTATCCGCAGGTCGAAGGTGCCGCCTTCGTCCTCCAGGAAGGCGCGGTCCGGGCCATGAGTGGCGGCATGTCCAATCTGAATTTCAACCGGGCCACCACGGCCAAGCGGCTGATGGGGTCGACGTTCAAGACCTTCCTGTTTGCGGCGGCGCTGCAACTGGGCTGGAGTCCGGTGGACATGCTCAGCAACGCCCGGGGAACCTTCTTCTTCATGAACCGTCCGTATGCGCCGCAACCCGATCATGACAGCCCTTTCAACTCGGTGTCGTTGAGCTGGGCCGGCGTCACCTCGGAAAACGTGGCTGCGGTCTGGCTGCTCTACCACCTCACCGACCATCTGACCCCGCCGATGATCCGTGAACTGGCCGCCAAGGTGGACATGGCACCGCGGGTCGACGAGAGCGGCGTCGCCGAGGACTATCGGCACTATAAGGAGCGCATGCGGGATCGGTTCGGCATCCTCCCCTCCCGCCAGTATCTTGATTATGCCGCCTTTGGCGGCGCGGTCAGGGCCTTGCAGCCCGATCTCGTCTTCGAGAACCGCGGCGAGGAGTACGAGCGGTTGATCAAGATGCGATATGACGATTTCCAGAACCTGCGCGCGCTGGTCCCGGCCATGATGGCCTATCGCCAGGGGCTTGCCGGCCCGCCACGCCAACTCGACCTGGATGCCGTTTTCGACAATCCGGAAGCACTGCCGCCGGACGCCGCGGGCAGACTGGTCCGGGATACGGCGGGCCGTTTCATCTTCACCCTGCGGCAGGAGTTGCCCGCCAACTGGACCGCCCTGAGCACCCAGGAGGTGATCGATCAGTTGATCGCCCTCGATTCCGGGCAGTTTGATGCCTTCTGGCAGGAACGGATCCAGCTCGAGGGTATGGTCTCCGCCGCGACCGTTCAGCAGGTGGACGCCCAGCTCAGGAGCGAGCGGGACAAACTGAACCCGGACAAACTTTATTCGCTGGATGTGCTCAGCGAGGTCCGCGATTTCCGGGTGATGCTCGGCTTGCAATATCTGGTGCAGCTGGCCAGGGAATGCGGGATCAACAGTCGATTCGAGCCGGTATTGTCGCTGCCGCTCGGTTCCAACGTGGTGTCGCTGTCCGAACTGACCCGCACCTACGAGACGCTGATCACCGGCAGCCGCCACGATGCCGCCGATGCCCCGACCCTGGCCCAATCCGAACTGGACGGCCATGTCGATCCCGACGGCGCCGCCATCATCGACCGGATCGAAACGCCGGAGGGACGGGTGGTCTATTCCCGCCAGATCTACAAAACGCGGGTGCTCGACCCCAAAAGCGCGACGGCGATCAGTAACATCCTGCAGAACGTCATCCCGTACGGAACCGGCAAATATGCCATGGAGCACGTCCGGCTCCGGAGCGACGATCCCGCCCGCGGCAAGGTCCTGGCCAAACTGAACCAGCCCTACCCGCTGCTGGGCAAAACCGGCACGGCCAACGACTACCGCAACGCCGCCTTTGTCGGGTATGTCCCGGTTCTGGCGCCGGATCAGTCGGGACTCAGTCTGCAAGGAGGGTATACGGTGGGCGTGTATGCCGGCTTTGACAACAACGCCCCCATGACGAAACGCGGCTTCCGGGGCACCGGTTCGCAGGGTGCGCTCCCGGCTTGGAGCGCCATTGCCCAGGCCCTCATCGACACGGAAAAAATCGCCGACCGGCTCGATGCGGTGGACCTGACCTTCAATGGCCTGACCCTGCAGTATCCCGACGTGCAGCAGGTCTTCATGCCGGTCGCCCCCTACCAGGGCGGGGCGATGACCGGCGCCGCAGGCCTGCGCCAGGCCACGCCGCCGGCCTCGCCGGCCAGCCTCTGCTTCGGCGCGGTGGGCGCCGGCGGCAGGTTCGAACCCGAACGTCTGTTCCTGCCCTACTGGAAAAACCGCTGACGGCCTGCATCGCTCCGGCGGCACGTTTTTCCGGCGAGGTGGAGAAAGCAATTGTCCGGCGGCGGCTTATTTGCTATCCTGCCACCCGTATTCTCTTCCCTCGTGGTGTTCGACCCCGCGATGGGAAGAGGGAAGAGCAGCCACGCTCTCCGCGCCGTCCCGCCTTGCCGGTACGAGTGACGGCAACCGTTTGCACAGGGCCCGAGCATGCGCGGAAATGCCTGCGGGGTTCTGGGACGACAGGACGCCCCCACCCGTTCTCCCGCGTACGACCTCCTGTAATGGACAAGACCTATCTATGATGCCCTCACTCTCTTCATCATACAAATCACTGGTACTCCTCTCCTGTCTGTGCGGCCTCATCCTTTCGGGATGCGCCGGCAGCGACATGGTCGATCCCTACGATGCCCGGGCCCAGCGGGAAGCCGCGGCAGGGCGGGAAAAAACGGGACAGCCGCAGACCGAGGTGGTGCGGCGGGATGTGCTGATGCCGGTGATGAGTTCCATCAACGGCCGTATCCGTGCCTATGAACAGAAGGTGGAGGAGTGGCGGGAGGTCGAGCGGAAGACCGCGACCATGAACCTGCCCCAGGAAAAACTGAACCGGATCGACGAGTGCCGCTCCCATCTCCAGCACATCCTGATCGAATACAATGCGCTCCAGCGGCAGCTTCAGCAGGAAACCCGGATCGAGGCGGCCCAGTTGCTCGCCGGCAATTCCCTGCTGCAGCTCAATCAACAGGATATCGATTATCTCGAGAGCGGCTGCGGCAAGTTCCAGGCCGAACTGAAGAGCGCGGCCCAGACGGTGGTTGCCGCGCCGCCCGATCCGCAGATCAAGGAAGCGTTTGACGGCGGCGACTACGGCCAGGTCATCAATCTCTACGGTCAGGTTGCGGCATCCGGCCAGGTCCCCGCGCCGGCAACCACCTTTCAATACGGCCAGGCGCTGTTGAAAAATCATCAGGAAGCCGAGGCGAACCGGGTCCTGGGCGAACTGCTCGGCCAGATACGGCAGCAGCAAGGCCAGGACGAGTTGCTGCTCCGGCTGCTGCAAAGCGTTGCCGATCTGAATTTCGGCCTGGAAGCGCACGACGAGGCGCGGAAGCATTATGAGGACCTGATCCGGCTTTCCATCGAAAAAGGGGCGCAGCGGGATGAGTGGGCCGGGCTGCAGCTCGCCGCCCTGCTGCCGACGAGCGCCATTCCCCTGGCCGAAATGAAGGAATACAGCTCCCTGCTCAACAATTACCTGGCCTATGTGCCCAAACGGGACGGCTTCAATGTAGTCGAGCGGGCGGATACATTCCTGCGTACCTATCCGACTTCGCACCTGGCGGCCAATGTCAACCTGATCAAAAGAATGACGAGGGAACAGAATGACCGGTGGGTGAATCAGGGCGGCGGGCGGATCGAGGCACAGGCCGGCGGATTGGCGGCGGCGCAACCCGTGGTTCCCGGAACAACGGCGCTGCCGCCGGGCGATTCGACGGGAACGGCCACCGGGCAGTCGGCCGGTGGCGGGTTTGTGACGGCGGTGGCCGACGAGCGGACCCTCCAGGAGGAATACGACCGGGGAGTGGCCCATCTCCAGGCCAGGGAATACGACAAGGCGATCGAACGGTTCAGTCGTCTGCAAAGAACGTCCTACGAAGCCAAGGCCCGTCCCCAGCTCGAGGAGGCCTCCAGGCTCGCGGCCCAGGAGATGCGCCAGAAGGCCGCCGAGTTGTTCGTCCGCGCGAGCAACAGCCGCGATCCCGAGGACAAGCGCAAATTGCTGCTTGCCTCGCGCGATTTGCTGCAAGGCATCCTGGTGAAATATCCCCAGTCGGGATTGACCGACAGGGTGCAAAAGAATCTGGCCCGGATCGAGGCCGAACTGCGGGCGGTCGACGCCACCAATACCGCGCCGCGCCCCGCCGCGAGCGGCGGCGCCTATGTGCCGCCGAAAAGCGGGAGCGGTACGCCTGGCGTTCCCGCGACGACACTGTGACCGGGGCATTCGCCCCCGGTCTCCTGTTTTAAACCGCCCGGAATTCTTCTCTCTCCCGCTCCTGGAACGGTTTCCCCGGGGAGAAGCCGGGGCGTTCCTTTTTTTTTCGCACGCTGAAGGACCGCATTTCTCCCGGTTGACAAAGCCGCGCCGGTCGCTTACTTCTGTGGCTGCTTGCAAGCGCGTGCCGGCAAGAGTGCGGCAATGGATAACTGCCATCGGAGAAGGGAATGGATGCCATTACAGAGAAAACAATCGATTGCGGCGGCTGGACGCTCCATTGCCTCGAATGCGGCAAACCGGATGGCAAGGCGGTCGTCCTGCTGCACGGAATGAAGTTCCAGGCGGCAACCTGGCGGGAACTGGGCACGCTGGAGGTGCTGGCCGGTTTGGGCCTGCGGGTGCTGGCCGTGGACATGCCCGGTTTCGGCAGGAGCCCGGCCGGCGATGTTCAGCCGGTCAAGGCGCTGACCCGCTTTTTCGATCTGCAGGGAGTGGAGCGGGCGGTCCTCATCGGGCCTTCCATGGGCGGCCGCATCGCGCTCGAATTCGCCATCGGCCATCCCGAGAAGGTCGCCGGCCTGGTTCTGGTCGGTGCCGTGGGCGTGGAGGAAAACCGGGCCCGTCTGGCCGAAATCACCGTGCCGAGCCTGATCGTCTGGGGCGGCGAGGATCAGGTTTCGCCGCTGGCCAACAGCGAGATCCTCCTGGCCGGATTGCAGGATGCCCGCCGGGAGATCTATCCCGGTGCCCCGCATCCCTGTTATCTGGCCGAGCCGGAACGATGGCACGCCAGCCTGCGCACCTTTTTCACCGCCCTGCATGCGTGAGGATACCGCCGGCTCCATGGGAAAAACACTGATCATCGCCGAGAAACCGAGCGTTGCCGCCGACATCGTCAAGGCCCTTCCGGGAAAATTCACCAGGGCCAAAACCCATTTCGAAAGCGACGAATACATCATCTCCTTTGCCATCGGCCACCTGGTTTCCATTGCCTATCCCGAGGAGATCGATCCGGAGCTGCACAAGTGGACGCTCGACAGCCTGCCCATCCTGCCCGAGGCGTTTCCCCTGGCGGTGCTGCCCGAAACCAAGGCCCAGTTCAATGCCCTGACCAAGCTGATCCGGCGCAAGGATGTGGACGTGATCGTCAACGGTTGCGATGCCGGCCGCGAAGGCGAGCTGATTTTCAAGTACATCCTCAGACAGGCCGCCAACCGCTCGGTGGAAGTCAAGAAGATCAAGCGGTTGTGGTTGCAGTCCATGACCATGGACGCCATTCGCGACGGCCTGGGCCGCCTCAGGGACGATAGCGAGATGCGGCCGCTGGAGGATACGGCCCTGTGCCGGTCCGAGGCCGACTGGCTGATCGGCATCAACGCCACCCGGGCGCTGACCTGCTACAATTCCCGCTTCGGCGGTTTCCGCAAGACCCCCTGCGGCCGGGTGCAGACCCCGACTCTGTCGCTGCTGGTCAAGCGGGAAATTCAACGGCGCGAATTCGTGCCCCAGACCTACTGGGAGTTGCACGCCCGTTTCGACTGCGGCGCGGTCAGCTACGAAGGGGTGTGGATCGATCCCGATTTCGCCAAGGACGACGAGCAGAGCCAGGGCCGGCGCAACCGCATCTGGGATGCGGAGCGGGCCAAGGCCATCGCTCTCCGCTGCACCGGCCGGCCGGCCACGGTGGAGGAGACGAGCAAGAAGTCGACCAAGGGGGCGCCGCCGCTCTACGACCTCACCCTGCTGCAGCGCGAGGCTAACAGCCGCTTCGGCTTTTCCGCCAAGAACACCCTCGCCCTGGCCCAGGCCCTCTACGAGCGGCACAAGCTGATCACCTATCCCCGGACCGACAGCCGCTGCCTGCCCGAGGATTACCTCCCCACCGTGGAGCAGGTGGTGCGCCGGCAGACCGAGTGGCAGTTCGGCCGCTTCGCCGCCGAGGCCCTGACGAAGAAATACCTGAAGAACGACAAGCGGATCTTCAACAACAAAAAGATTTCGGACCACTTCGCCATCATTCCCACCGCCGGTCTGCCCAAAACCCTGTCCGAACCCGAACTGAAGATCTACCAGATGATCGTGCAGCGGTTCCTGGCCGTCTTCTTCCCGCCGGCGGTCTATCACAACACCCGGCGGCTGTCCTTGGTCGAGGGCGAAACCTTCCTCACCGAGGGCAAGATCCTGGTGGAGCCGGGCTGGCGGGCCATTTACGGGGCGAGCAGCGAGGAGGACGGCGACAAGGAATTGCAGGCCCTGCCGGCCCATACCCCGGTCCGGTGCGAGGAGATCGACCGGCAGGAGCACCAGACCAAGCCGCCCCCCCGGTTCACCGAGGCCACCCTGCTGTCGGCCATGGAAAACTCGGGCAAGCTGATCGACGACGAGGAACTGGCCGAGGCCATGAAAGAGCGGGGATTGGGGACCCCGGCCACCAGGGCGGCGATCATCGAGAAACTGATCAACGAGAAATACATTGTCCGCGAGCACCGCGAACTCACCCCCACCGGCAAGGCCTTCGAACTGCTGAGCCTGCTGGAGGCCAGGCAGATCGATGTGCTGGCCTCGCCCGAGCTGACCGGCGAGTGGGAGTACAAGCTCAACCAGATCCTGAAAGGCGTCATGACCCGGCCGCAGTTCATGCGCGAGATCCGGGCCATGACCGGGACCATCGTCGACAAGGTTAAGCAGGGGGGCAGCGGCGAACGGAAGGAGGCCCCGTTTTCCCCGATTGACGGGGGCCGCTTCTACGAGACCGCCTCGGCCTACGAGTCCGAGGACAAGAAGCTGGTCGTCCGCAAGGTGCTGGGCGGTCGGGTGATGACCGTAGAGGAGATCGTCAGCCTGATCAAGGGGGAGACCCTGGGGCCCTTCAGCGATTTTCGTTCGAAAAAAGGCAAGCCGTTTACCGCTTCGGTGCATATTGTCGATTCCAAGGTCGAGTTTGTCTTTGCCGATTCCGGCGACTTCGACCTGGATGCGATCCGTAGCCAGGAACCGCTGGGCGAGTCGCCCATCGACCGGACCAGGGTTTTCGAGACGCCGACCGGATTTCTCTCGGAATCAGCCCTGGAAGGGGATCAGAAAAACGGTTTGCGGATATCGAAAATCATTCTGGGCCGCCGGCTGGACCGGGAGCATGTCAGCCAGTTGCTGGCCACCGGCCGCACCGGGTTGATCAACGGTTTCATTTCCAAGAAGAAAAAGCCGTTTGACGCCTTTCTGCTCCTCGATGCCAAGGGCAAACTCAGTTTTGAATTTCCTCCCCGGGAGAAAAAGGGCGGGGTGAAGGGAGCCGGGAAAGGCTCTCCCCCGCCGACCGGCCGTGAGGAGTGATCGTTTTACAGGCTTGTCCGTTCGGGGCCATTCGGCACGGGCGCCAGCCAGCAAGGAAACCATGCGACAGCTAAAGAAAGAATACGAGGAAAAAGAAGGAAGGGAGTTGGCGGCCGCCTGCGCCCGCATCGCCCTGGACACCAAGGCCGAGGATCTGGTGGTGCTGGATGTGCGCGGCTTGGCCTCTTTCACCGATTATTTCGTCATCATGAGCGGCCGGTCCACCCGCCATGTCCAGGGCCTGGCCGAAGCCATCGCCGGCGAACTCCACGCCAAGCGGGTCAGCAGCAAGCACAGCGAAGGGCTGCGCGAAGGCTTGTGGGTCCTGCTTGACTTCGGCACAGTGGTGGCCCACATTTTCTACCATGAAAACAGGAAATTTTACGACCTTGACGGATTGTGGCACGACGCCCCCAAACTCGATGTGGCGGAGTTGCTGGCCGGCGCATCGTGCGCATAATGTTCCCGGAGATGGACCATGCCTGCCCCTGTCCCGATCATTCTGACGATTCTCGACGGCTGGGGCGTCGGTGCCCCCACCGCCACCAACGCGGTGTTCGTCGCCCATACCCCGAACATGGACCGTCTGAGCCGCGAGTTCCCCACGACCACCCTCACGGCCCATAACGGCCTGGTCGGCCTGCCGGAGGGACAGATGGGCAACTCCGAGGTCGGCCATCTCAACATCGGTGCCGGCCGGATCGTCTATCAGGATTACACCCGCATCAATCGGGCCATTGACCTGGGCGAGTTTGCCGCCAATCCGGTGTTCAACGAGGTCATGGATCGGGTGCGGACAACCGGTTCCCGGCTCCATCTCTGCGGGCTGGTGTCCGACGGCGGTGTCCACAGTCATATCCGCCATCTGATCGCCCTGATCGAGCTGGCGGCCGCCAAGGGCATCGAGGTGGTGGTCCATGCCTTCATGGACGGCCGGGACACACCGCCCACCAGCGGCCTGGGATTCATGGAAGAACTGATTGTCGCCATGGCCCGCATCGGCTGCGGCCGGGTGGGGACGGTTTCCGGACGGTACTGGGCCATGGACCGGGACAAGCGCTGGGACCGGGTGAAAAAGGCCTGGGATGCCATGGTCTGCGGCCAGGGGCCGACGGCCGTCGATGCGGTGGCCTGCGTCCGGGCGGCCTATGACCGGAACGAGACCGACGAGTTCATTACCCCCACGGTGCTGGTCGACGGCGACGGCGCGCCGGTGGGCCGGATCGCGGACAACGATGCGGTGCTCTTCTTCAACTTCCGCGCCGATCGGGTGCGCCAACTGTGCCACGCCTTCGGCGATGCCGAGTTCTCCGGGTTCGACCCCGTCTGCCGGCCTCATCTGCTCGTGCTCGCCACCATGACCGAATACGAGGCCGATTTCACCTTTCCCGCCGCCTTCCCGCCGGTTAGCCTGACCCGGATCCTGGGCGAGGAGGTCAGTCGGCACGGCCGGCGCCAGTTGCGGATCGCGGAAACCGAAAAATATGCCCATGTCACCTATTTCTTCAACGGCGGCAACGAGGTGCCTTACGAGGGCGAGGACCGGATTCTGATCAATTCGCCCCGCGATGTCGCCACCTACGATCTCAAACCGCAGATGAGCGCGGTGGAGGTGACCGACACCCTGCTGCGGGTCCTGGCCGAAAAGGAAGCCGCGGGCACGCCTTACGACCTGGTGATCCTCAACTTCGCCAACGGCGACATGGTCGGCCATACCGGGGTGATGGCGGCGGCGGTGACCGCCTGCGAGACCGTGGACCGCTGCGTCGGCCGGATCGAGCAGTTCGTCCGGCAGCGGGGCGGGATCATGCTGATCACCGCCGACCACGGCAATGCCGAGCAGATGGTCGACCCGGAAACCGGCGGCCCGTACACGGCCCACACCGTCAATCCGGTTCCCTGCGTTCTGGTCGCGGACGGGTTGAAGAACAGGACGCTGCGGCCGGGCGGGGCGCTCAAGGACCTCGCGCCCACCCTCCTGACCCTGATGGAACTGCCTGTTCCGGCGGAGATGGAAGGGGAGTGCCTGCTGGTCTGACGTTTCTATCGAAGGAAGAAAATATGCGCTATATCAGCACCCGGGGCGGCATCGCGCCCCTGCGATTTCAGGATGCGGTGATGATGGGCCTGGCCAGGGACGGCGGCCTGTTGTTGCCCGAGACCCTGCCGACGGTGGCCGCCGACATGCTCGACCGCTGGCAGCATCTGCCCTACCAGTATCTGGCCAGGGAGATCCTGTCGCTCTTCATCGACGACATCCCGGACAACGACCTCGAAGACCTGATCGAGCGGGCCTATGCCAGCTTCACCCATCCTCAGGTGACGCCGATGACCAAACAGGGCGAGGTCTACATCCTGGAACTCTTCCACGGCCCGACCCTGGCCTTCAAGGACGTGGCCCTGCAACTGCTCGGCAACCTGTTCGAGTACGTGCTCGCCCGCACCGGCGGCTTCATGAACATTCTCGGTGCCACCTCGGGCGACACCGGCAGCGCCGCCATCGCCGGGGTGCGCGGCAAGAACAACATCGACGTCTTCATCCTCCATCCGCACGGCCGCACCAGCCCGATCCAGGCCCTGCAGATGACCACGGTGCTCGACCCCAACGTGTTCAACATCGCGGTGCGCGGCACCTTCGACGACGCCCAGGCCATCGTCAAGGCCATCTTCAACGACCTCGACTTCCGCGACCGCTACCGCCTGGGCGCAGTCAACTCGATCAACTGGGCCCGGGTCCTGGCCCAGGTGGTCTACTATGTCTACGCCTATCTCAAGCTGCGCAAGCTGGGCCACGACAGCGTCGATTTTTCCGTGCCCACCGGCAACTTCGGCGACATCTTCGCCGGCTACGTCGCCCGCGCTTTGCTGCCGCGCGGCTGCATCCACACCCTGATCCTGGCCACCAACGCCAACGACATCCTCACCCGGTTCGTCACCAGGGGCGATTACTCGCGCGGCCAGGTGCAGGCAACCAGCAGCCCGTCGATGGACATCCAGATCGCCTCGAACTTCGAACGCTACCTCTACTATCTGCGCGGCGAGGACGGCGCAGCGGTCAAACGGGACATGGACGGCTTCGCCGCCACCGGCCGGCTCGATCTCGCCGCCTGCCGGCAACGGGTGGCCGAGGATTTCCGCTCCCGTTCGGTTTCCGAGGTGGAGACCCTGGCCACCATCGGCGATTTCCATCGGCAGTACGGTTACCTCCTCGATCCGCACACCGCGGTCGGGGTCAAGGCGGCGCTTGAACTGCGCGACCCGGCCCGGCCGGTGGTCTGCCTGGCCACCGCCCATCCGGCCAAGTTCGGCGCGGCCGTGAGCCGGGCCATCGGCAGCCAGCCGCCGCTGCCGCCCGCTCTGGCCGACCTGGAAAACCGCGACAGCCGCTGCACCGTGCTCGACGCCGACCTCGGCGCGATCAGGGACTTCGTTGCCGCCAATGCCCTGCAATGAGCGCTGGCAGGCACCCGGAGCACGGCGGCAATGATTGACATGAGCCGATACCGGCAGCAGGTCGAGGAGGCGGTCGCCTTCATCCGTTCCCGTCTGGCCGAACCGCCCGAGGTGCTGATCCAGTTGGGCACCGGCCTGGGTGAACTGGTCCGGGCGATGCACGTGGACTGCTCCCTGTCCTACGCCGAAATTCCCCATTTTCCCCGGTCCACGGTCGCCAGCCATGCCGGCAACTTGGTGGTCGGCCAACTGGCCGGCAAGCGGACCGCCATCCTGCAGGGCCGCTTTCACTGCTATGAAGGGTATGCGGCGCGGGAGGTGGCTTTTCCCATCCGGGTGCTGGCCCTGCTGGGGGCGCACACCGCCATCGTCACCAACGCCAGCGGCGGCCTCAATCCGGCCTTCCGGCCCGGCCACATCATGGTGCTGGCCGACCATCTCAACCTGCTGGGCGACAATCCCCTGCGCGGCCCCAACATCGACTCATGGGGTCCGCGTTTTCCCGACCTGTCCACCCCGTACGAGCCCGGCCTCCGCCAACTCGTTCTCCGGCTGGCCAAACGCCTGGGACTCGACGAGGTGGTCAGCGGCACCTATGGCTGCATCCCCGGCCCGAGCCTGGAAACGCCGGCCGAGACCCGATTTTTGCGGATGATCGGCGCCGATGCCGTGGGCATGTCGTCGGTGCCCGAAATCCTGGTGGCGCTGCATGCGGGCATGCGGGTGCTGGGCCTGTCGGTGGTGGCCAACGTCAACGACCCCGATCATTTTCAGCCGATCCTGCTCGACGACATCATTGCCGCGGCCCGCAGGGCCGAGCCGCGGTTGCAGCAGTTGATCATCCAGACCCTGGCGGAGTTGACCCCATGAACGAGACCGCGGCGGACCTCATTCTTACTGGACGCTATCTGCTGACCATGGACGAGGGGCAGTCCCTCATCGAGGAGGGCGGCGTGGCCATCGGCGGCGACACCATCCTGGCGGCGGGCAAGGCCGCCGAGTTGACGGCCCGCTTTCCGGGGGCGCAGGTGATCGCCGAGCCGCACGGGCTGATCATGCCCGGACTGGTCAACGTCCACACCCATGCGGCCATGTCCCTGTTCCGCGGGCTGGCCGACGACCTGCCCCTGATGCGCTGGCTGCACGACTACATCTTTCCGGTGGAGGCCGGCCTCACCGGCGAGGTGGTCTATCAGGGCACCCTGCTGTCGATCTGCGAGATGATCAAGTCCGGGACCACCTCGTTCTGCGACATGTACCTCTTTGCCGGGGATGTGGCCAGGGCCGCCGAGAAGGCGGGCATGCGGGCCTGGATCGGCGAGGTCCTCTACGATTTCCCCTCACCCAACTACGGCGAGCTGGCAAACGGCTTCGCCTACACGAAGGACCTGCTCGACCGCTACCGCGACCATCCGCTGGTCACCGTCACCGTGGACCCGCATGCGGTCTACACCTGCTCGCCCGACCTGCTGACCCGCCTGGGAACCATGGCCGGGGACGAGGGCGCGCTCTATGTGATCCATCTCAGCGAAAACGAGGAGGAGGTGCGGACCTGCCGCGAACGCTACGGCCGCACCCCGGTGGCGCATCTGGAGGCGCTTGGCCTGCTCGGACCGCGGCTGGTGGCCGATCACTGCGTCATGCTCACGCCCGCCGAGATCGCCCTTTTGGCAGAACGGGGCGTCAAGGTGGCCCATTGCCCGGAATCGAACCTGAAGCTGGCTTCCGGCATCGCCCCGGTGGTGCAGATGCTGGAGGCGGGGATCTGCGTGGGCTTGGGCACCGACGGCAGCGGCTCCAACAACGATGTCGACCTGTTCGGCGAGATGAACACTGCCGCCAAGATCCACAAGGTGGACCGGATGGACCCCACGGTGATGAGTGCCGCGACCACGCTGCATGCCGCCACCTTGGGCGGCGCCGGGGTGCTGGGCGCCGACCGCCTGATCGGCAGCATCGAGCCGGGCAAGAAGGCCGACTGCATCGTCCTCGACCTCGACCAGCCGCACCTGATCCCCCTCTACCACCCTGTATCCCATCTGGTCTATGCCGCCCGGGGCAGCGATGTCATCCATTCGGTGATCAACGGCCGCCTAGTCATGCGAAACCGCCGCCTGCTCACCCTCGACGAGCCGGCTATCCTGGCCCGTGCCGCCGAGATCGGGGCCGGGTTTCATCCGGGCCGCGATGGCGGTTGACAGGGGAACGGCCGGAGTGCTATTATCAGGTTCTTTCGCTCTTCTTTGCTTCTTTTTCTATGAGGTGTCGCCATGTTCGGACTCGGAATGCCTGAACTGATCATTATTCTGGTTATTATCGTCATTATCTTCGGGGCCGGCAAACTGCCGGAAATCGGCAGCGGAATCGGCAAGGGCATCCGCAATTTCAAGGAATCGGTCAAGAAAGACGAGCCCAAATCTCTGGACAACGACAAAGACAAGGAGGCGTGAACCGTCCCGCCCACCTTCCCCCCTCTCTCCACACCCGGTGTCGCCATGTTTGGACTTGGAACCCCTGAGTTGATTGTCATCCTGTTGATTGCCTTTCTTCTTTTCGGCAGCAGAAAACTGCCGGAAATCGGTGCCGGTCTCGGCAAGGCTATCGGCTCCTTCAAAAAGGGGCTGAACGAGGTTGAAGAGGCCAAGGACGACCTCGCCAAGAGCCTGCCCGTAGTCAAGGAAATCACCGAGGTTAAGAAATCGCTGGACCAGGCCGGGAAAATCACCGGCGTTTCCGACAAGTGATCGTCGGCGTTCCCCCGGCACCATGAGACCGGCCCGGCGAAATCCCGCCGGTTTCCCGGAAAACCCTTTCCTTTAGCGCTTGACAACCACCCCCCTTTTCAGTAAATGCTTTTCTCCGCACCAATTGTCAAATCTGTGAATCAGTAGTTGCAAAAATGTATTTAATTTTACATTTTTGTTAATATCTCTTCGTGATTGTCATGCCCTGATCACGAATGACCGTTCAGGAGCCGTTCATGTGCCGATTAGCTCTCAAAAGCGCAGACACCCCTTTTTCCCCCTACGAAGTGCTCACCGCCATGGAGGCCATGCAGGAGGGCTATGACGGCAGCGGCCTCGGCCTGCTGCTGCGGGGCGTGGAGTTCGAGGAATTCAAGCTCAAGCCGCACCATGTGGTTCTCTCCGGCATTGCCCACACCGAGGCGGCCTTCCACCGGCTCACCGACTGGATGGGGGCGCAGGGGTTCCAGGTCAAGTATGCCCACGAATTCGACCGCAAACCCCAGTTGATCGAGGCCAAGGACCGGTTCAACTACCTGGTCCGGGTCTATCGGATGCCCGAGGCCTGGGCAAGCCTGACCCCGGAGCAGATCGACGACAAGCTGCTCGAAACCCGCCTGGCCATTCGTCGGGACGGCGATGCCCATGGCGGCGATGTCACCGTGTTTTCCCTGTATCGCGACGTGGTGATGATCAAGGAGGTCGGCTGGCCGCTGGAAGTCGGCGACGCGCTCGGCCTTGCGGACGGGCGCATCAAGGCGCGGGTGGTCATGGCCCAGGGGCGGCAGAACACCAACTACGGCATCAATCTCTACGCCTGCCATCCCTTCTTCATCCAGGGCATCGCCACCATGACCAACGGCGAGAACACCGCCTTCGTGCCGATCAAGGAATGGCTGCTGGGCAAGAATATCCCCGGTTATCTCGGTTATCATTCCGATTCCGAGACCTTCACCCATATTCTTCACTACGTGACCAGGAAGCTGAAGCTGTCGCTGGAGCTGTACAAACACGTCATCACCCCGCTGAAGACCGAAGAGCTGGACGCGCACCCCAACGGCGATTTCCTCAAAGGCCTGCGCACCGCCTGCCGCCGTCTGATCATCGACGGCCCCAACGCGGTCATCGGCACCCTGCCCGATGAAACCTGCCTGTTGGTGATGGATCAGAAGAAGATGCGACCGTCCACGGTCGGCGGCCGGCCGGGTGCCTGGGCCATCGCCTCGGAGATGTGCGGGGTCGACGCCATGGTGCCGGACCGCGATCCCTCCCTCGACTTCCAGCCCATGCGCGAGCACACCGTTATCATTCCACCCGAACGCAAGGAACTTATAGTATGGTCTCAGTTCGATCAATTTACACTTCCCCAAGCAGCCTGACCTACCACGATCTTCTCTGGATCATCGAGCACCGGGAGGATCGCTGCACGCTCTGCGGCCGCTGCACCTCCGTGTGTCCGGTGGGGGCCATCTCACTGTCCCATTTCCGTCAGCGGGTGCCCAAACTCGACGTTCTCCAGAAGAGACGGGGCAACGATTACCGTCATTTCACCGGCATCCACCAGAACACGACGATCGAGAAGCGGTGCATCGGCTGCGGCATGTGCGCCTCGGTGTGTCCCAACGAGGCCATCGGCCCGCACGCCAACGACAACGAGCACCGGTCGGTCTTCCACATCAACCAGAAGGGCGATGCCTACAAGCGCGGCGGTCGGCGCAATGCCCCCGGCAGGACCGTGCTCGACCGGATGCAGTTCGGTCGCATATCCATGCTGACCGATCCGGCGCTCGATGCCGGCCGGCACGAGTTCAACATCAACACCATCCTTGGCCGGGTGCTGCCGCCGGAGGAATTCCTCCGCCGCAAGCTGGCCGGCGAGTGGATTCCGCCGACCCGGGAAATTTTTCCGTTCATCATCGGCTCGATGTCGTTCGGTGCCCTGTCGCCCAATATGTGGCTCGGCCTGCTCCAGGGCGTGGCCTACTGCAACGAGGTGCTGGGCATCCCCGTGGTCATGGCCACCGGCGAGGGCGGCTGCCCACCCTGGGTGCTGAAGAGCCCCTTCCTCAAATACATCATCCTGCAGATCGCCTCGGGCTACTTCGGCTGGGACGAGATTATCCGCGCCATCCCCGAGATGCAGTGCGATCCGGCCGCCATCGAGATCAAGTACGGCCAGGGCGCCAAGCCCGGCGACGGCGGCCTGCTGATGTGGTTCAAGGTCAGCAAACTGATCGCCCGGCTGCGCGGCGTGCCCGAAGGGGTCGATCTGCCGTCGCCGCCGGTGCACCAGACGCTCTACTCCATCGAGGAGAGCGTCATGAAGATGATCCAGACCATGTCCATGGCCTTTGGTTTCCGGGTGCCGGTCTATCCCAAGATTTCCGGTTCGACCTCGGCCAAAGCCGTGCTCAACAACCTGGTGCGCAACCCCTATGCCGGCGGCCTGCTGATCGACGGCATCGACGGCGGCACCGGCGCCGCCTACAACGTCAGTATGGACGCCACCGGCCACCCGATCGCCTCCAACCTGCGCGAGTGCTACCTCGATCTGGTCCGCCAGGGCCGGCAGAACGAGATCCCGCTGTTCGCTGCCGGCGGCATCGGCAAGAACGGCAACGTCGCCCAGAATGGCATGGCCCTAGTCATGCTCGGCGCCTCCGGCGTCCATATCGGCAAATACATCATGCAGTCCTGCGCCGGTTGTCTGGGCAACGAGATGGGGCGCTGCAACGTCTGCAACGTCGGCCTGTGCCCCAAGGGCATCACCAGCCAGAACCCCAAGCTCTACCGCCGCCTCGACCCGGACGAGGTCGCCCAGCGGGTGGTCGACGTGTTCATGACGATCCGCACCGAAATCAAGAAGATCATGGCGCCGCTCGGCCGCTCCCAGAGTCTGCCCATCGGCATGTCAGACGCGTTGGGCATCGACGACAAGGCTATCGCGGAACGGTTGCAGATCAACTACGTTTGCTGATCCAGGTCTTCAACAGGACTTTTTGACATTATGAGCGAAACACAACCCACCACACGCACTGTCCGCGGCCGCGACGCCAATAACAAGCGGATTTCGTCCAAGATTTTCGAGGAAGAGGTCCGGGCGGCGGCGGCCGTTGCCGACGAATTGATTCTCGAATCCTACGGCCAGCACAACATCGGCCTGCGGCTCGGTTCCAAGGAACGGCCGCTGACCATCCGGGTCAAGGGGCCGGCCGGCCAGCGGCTCGGCTGCATGGGCATGCACGGCGCGACCATCATCTGCGAGGGCTCGGCCTCGGACGATGTCGGCTACCTCAACATCGGCGCCGACGTCATCGTCAAGGGCGATGCCACCAACGGCGTCTGCAACGCCATGGCCGGCGGCCGGGTGATGATCGGCGGCTCCATCGGCGCCCGCGGCCTTACCATGACCAAGTGGAACCCGGACTACGACCGGCCGCAGATGTGGGTGCTCGGTTCGGTGGGCGACACCTTCGCCGAATTCAACTGCGGCGGCATCGGCGTGGTGTGCGGGGTCGATCCCAAGAATCCGGGGAGCGTGCTCGGCTACCGGCCCTGCGTCGGCATGGTGGGCGGCAGGATCTATTTCCGCGGCGAGACCGACGGCTCCTATTCCCAAAACAACGCCAAGCTGGGGCCGCCGAACGACGAGGAATGGCAGTGGCTGATCGAGCGGCTGCCCGAGTTCCTGGCGGGCATCGACCGGAGCGAGCTGCTGCCGGCGCTGTCGGTGCGCGAGGAGTGGCAGGTGCTGGCGGCCATCACCCCGCAGGAGCGGGCGCTGATGTTTGCCGGCCCCATGCCCATGGCCGAGTTCCGCCGCCGCATCTGGGACCAGGGCTTCGGCGGCGGCGATCCCCTGCGCGATATCGCTCCCGGCCTGGAGCGCGATGTCATCGGCGTGATCGAGACCGGCGAATTCCGGCGGCGCAAGCCGTTCTGGGCCAACCGCGACGCGGCCGCGCCCTGCACCTTCTTCTGCCCGATCCACATCCCGACCATCGACCGCCTGCGTCTGATCCGCGAGGGCCGCACCGACGAGGCCTACGAGATGCTGCTGCGCTACACCCCGTTCCCGGCCTCGGTGTGCGGCACCATCTGCCCCAATCTCTGCATTCAGAACTGCTCCCGCGAGAAGATCGACTATTCCATCGACGCCTCGGTGCTCGGCCGCTCGGTGCAGGCGGTGGCGCCGCCGGAGGCGAAACCGGCCATCGGCAGGAAAGTGGCGATCATCGGCGGCGGTCCGGCGGGCATGGCCGTGGCCTGGCATCTGGCGCTGAACGGCGTCGAGGCCCATATCTTCGAGCGCGACACCAGGCTGGGCGGCAAGCTGGCCCAGACCATTCCCTGGGAACGCCTGTCCCAGGCCGTGTGGGACGTGGAGATCGAGCGTTTCCTCAAGACGAAGAACCTGCATGTCAACCTGGGCGTGGACATGAGCAGGGACAAGGTCGAGGAACTGAAAAAGGCGTTCGATTACGTGGTGGTGGCGGTGGGCACCCATCAGCCGCGCACGCTTTCGTTTCCCGGCCATGAGCTGGTGATCCCTGCGCTCACCTACCTCAAGGCGGCCAAGAGCGAGCAGCCGCTGGCCACCGGCAAGCAGGTGGTGATCATCGGCGCCGGCAACGTCGGCTGCGACGTCGCTGCCGAGGCCTATCGCCTGGGCGCCGATCAGGTGACCCTGGTCGATATCCAGAAACCGCTGGCCTTTGGCAAGGAACGCGCCGCGGCCGAAACCCTGGGCGCCACCTTCAAGTGGCCGTTCATGACCCGCGAGGTCACCGCCGCGGGCGTGGTCGGGGCCGACGGCACCGTGCTGCCCGCCCAGACCGTGATCATCTCCATCGGCGATATCCCCAGCCTGCCTTTCCTGCCGGAGTCGGTGGAAGTGGTCAAGGTCGCGGGTTCTGCCTGGATCAAGACCGACGAAGCCGGCCGGACCAGCGATGCCAAAATCCTGGCGGTGGGCGACGTCGAGAAGCCCGGTCTGGCGACCAACGCCCTGGGGGCCGGCAAGCGCACCGCCGAATACCTGTTGGCCACCTTCAAGGGCGAGACTTGGATGCCCTTCCGCCAGCGGTTGATCAACTACGAGGATCTGACCCTGGCCCACTACGATCCGGTCGCCGATCGGGGGCTTACCGAGGACCAGCAGGCGGCCCGCTGCCTGAGCTGCGGCTCCTGCCGTGATTGCCATCTCTGCGAGACCGTCTGTCCGACCGGCGCCATCTCCCGCCGGGACGTCGTTCCCGGTCCGGACAAGGTGGATTACGAGTATGTCTCGGACGACGACAAATGCATCGCCTGCGGCTTTTGCGCCGATACCTGCCCCTGCGGCATCTGGGTGATGCGACCGTTTTAATTCAGTCTGATTCTTAAAAATCGACGCCCCCTGATCGCATCGCGGTCAGGGGGCGTTTTTTTTTGAGCGAACGGATTTTCCCGCCCGTGGCTTCCAAAAAATAATGGGCGGTTCAGCGAAAATTCGGGGCAGGGGCAGCTGTAGGCCCGGTCAGACCAGCTTTTCGGCCTCCTCGATGGAGCGTTTGAAACGCTCGGTCGAGAAGCGCAACTGGCAGCCGGGGCAGCAGTTACCGGGCTTTTTGAACCAACCGGCGGTGTTGTTCATCCTGATGCCGCATTTGGGGCAGGTGACGGTGATGTTCTTGTCCTCCATCATGGTGTTCTCCTTGCAAAGAAAGAATAAATGAGCCTGACGGCCTGACAGATCGTTTCCGGGATGCTCCTTGCAAATCATCGGCGCATCATACCCGTTCCCCGCCCTCACGCCAACGCCCTTGTGACCGCTTCGGCACGCACCCACGCACCGCCGGGACCTGCACGGCGCGCGCCTGCGCCCGGCGTCAAATGGCCTCGATCACATAGTCCGTCGTCCCCAGGCCGATCTTCTCGGCATAGGCAAACTGGTGCTCCCAGGGGATATGGGGATAGACGGCGCGGATCTTGTCCGTGGTGTCCGCGGCCCGCGCCAGACAGGAGGTCGACAGGACCGGCTGTTTGTTCATGAGGTCCACCGAGGCCTTGTCGAGGGCGACAGGGTCGGTGGCGGCCAGGATGCCGATATCGCCGACAATGGGCGCGTCGGCGTAGGAATGGCAGTCACAGGCCGGAGAAATCTGGGTGAGGAAATTGATGAACAGCGACTTCTCCCGCTTACCGTGGAGCACGGCGGCGGTATAATCGACCATCCGTTCCAGGAATCCAAGGATGTCGCCGGACCAGTCCACGTTCAGGGCGCCCTGCTTGCAGGCGTGCAGGCACATGGCGCAGCCCACGCATTTTTCCTTGTCGACGCGGGCCAGGCGGGTGATTTTCGGATTGGGGGATCGTTCCGCTTCGGTCCGGTCCACGAGGCTGAGCGCACCGTGGATGCACTGACGCAGGCACAGGCCGCAGCCGATGCATTTTTCCGCCGCGACCACCGGCGAGACGGTGCTGTGCTGGGCCATCTTGCCCCGTCGCGAGCCGCCGCCCATGCCGACGTTCTTCATGGCGCCGCCGAAGCCGGCCATCTCGTGCAGCTTGAAATGGGCGACCGAGACAAGGACATTGGCGTGGACCAGGGCCGCGCCGATATAGGCCGTGTCGAAATGGGCCGACTCTATCGGTACCTCGACCTCGTCCCTGCCGTGCAAGCCGTCGGCGATGATCAACGGCGCGCCGATCGAGGAGTAGCCGAAACCGTTGTAGACGGCGGTGTTGAGATGATCCACCGCGTTGCCCCGCTCGCCCACGTAAAGGGTGCCGGCATCGGTCAGAAAGGGTTTGCCGCCCGTTTTTTTGATCGCCTCCACCACGGGGCGGACAAAGAGGGGGCGCACGAAGGCGGTGTTGCCCAACTCGCCGAAGTGCAGCTTGATGGCGGTCAGGTCGTCCTTGGCGATGATGTGTTCCAGCCCGGCCTTGCGCATCAGGGTGCGGAGCCTGGGAAGCATCCCCTGGGACCGCTTCGCGTTCAAATCCATGGAATAGACGGGTACCGGTGCCATGCGTGTCTTCTCCTTTGCCGCTTCACGCTTGAGATAAAAAGAGATTGTCCAGACGAGCGTGCCGCGACCGATGGCGCCGGGGACAGCCATATCCCCGGAATTTTCACGCTCTTTGAAAAATCTACTCCAGTCCTTGCGGATTGAGTAGCTTTATTTTCCGGGCCGATCTCCGCACCGTGCGCAAACGGAGCTGCCGTAACGCAATGAAATTCGGGAAAGGGATCAGCCCCCCTTGAACCCGTTGGTTTCGTGGGAACCGTCGCAGACCGGCTTCTTTTTGGAGCCGCCGCAGCGGCACAGCGTGAAATGGTCGGCATCGGGCAGAAGGAGATCGGAGTCCTGGTCGTCGATCAGGGTGATCTCCCCCTGGCAATGGAGCGGCCCGTCCTTTTCCACGACGATTCTGGTGGCGCCGTAATACTTCCTGAACGGTTCGTTGCCGACGATGTAGCTCAAGGCTCCCGACGGGCACTTCCTGATGGTGGCGATGATGTCTTCCACCGGTGCCGCGTCCGGTTCGTACTTGGGGGCGTCGTGGGTGCCGAACACGGCCTCGAGTTCGCCGCAAAAGCCCGCGCCCATGCAGAGATAGCGGTCGTAGACGATGGTGATCTCCCCGCCCCGGTAATATTCCAGCGCCGGTTTGTTCGAATCCTCGCGTTCACCGACAAAACCCTTTTTGGCATGGGTGCCGTCGCACAACGGTTTCCGGCCGGACTCGCCGCATCGGCACAACGAGTAGACCCTCGGGGTGGCGACGGCCTCGGCCCCGCTGCCGACGAGTTCCGTATCCACCGCCATCAGCGGACTGAATGTGCTGAAGATGATCTGGCTTTTTTTCATGATGCGCTCCTTTTGATGCGTGTTGCCGTTGTCCGCTCAACCGTCGGCCGTCATGCATTGCTTCGTTTCTCCTGCCGGAAGGCGGCATCGTCTCCCCATCCCTTGCCCGAACGGGCATCGCCGCGCTGCCGCGTTTTTTCGCGACACTCAGATACCCTTGACCACGGCGGCAATGTCCTCCTCGCCCAAGCCAGCGGCCAGGGCCTTGCCGAAGATGGCATGCACAGCCTCGGTCACCGGCAAGTCCTGCCCCAGTTCCTGGCCGAGACGGGTGGTCAGGCGCAAATCCTTTTCCATGTGCTTCAAGGGAAAGCTGGTGGTGGTGTCCCCGGCGAGGATCATGGGACCCTTGACCCCGAACATCGGATTGGCCATGGCCCCCTGGGCCAGCACCTCCAGGACCTGTTCGCCCGGCAGGCCGCATTTGCCGCCCAAGGCGAGCGCTTCCCCGAGCACCTCCATCATGGCGCCGAGCACGAGGTTGACCACGAGCTTCATCCTGGTGCCCTGGCCGACTTCTCCCAAATAAAACGATGCCTTGCCCATCTGGTCGAAGGCCGGCAGCGCCTGGCCGTACAGGGCCTTGTCGCCGGCGGCGAGGATGACGAGGGTGCCGTCTTCCGCCGGTTTTTTCGTCCCCGAGACCGGCGCCTCCAGAAACCGGGCCCCTTTGGCGGCCACGGCTTCCCCGACCTGCCGCGAGGTCGCGGGGTCCACCGTCGACATGTCGACATAGCCGCGCCCCGGTCCGATGCCCGCCAGCACGCCCTCGGCGCCGAAACAGAGTTCCAGGCTGGCCTGTGGATCGGAGACCATGGCAAAGGTGATGTCGGCCTCAGCCGCCACCTCTTTGGGGGTCGGGGCCTGTTTCGCCCCGAGTGCGACCAGGGCCCCGCATTTCGATGCGTCCCGGTTCCAGACCGTGACGGCGAAGCCGGCGCGAACCAGGCGGGTCGCCATGCGACTGCCCATGATGCCCAAACCCAGGAAACCGTATTTCATGGTTTTCTCCTTTCGGTGTCGGTTGTGTTGTTGCTGAAGGCGTGGTGCAAGGCGGCCTCTTCGGGGGAAAGCGCCTTGCTGTCCCGGCCCGCTACCGCCGTCGCGATCCGCCCAGGATACCGCCCAGCACGCCCCGCAGGATCTGGCGGCCGAGCTGGCTGCCGATGGTGCGGACCGCCTGCTTGGCCATGGTTTCCACCATGCCCTGGCGGCGACCGGTGCCCCAGAGGAGATCGCCGAGCACGCTTCGGTTTTCCGGCTCCTTTGTTGTTTCGGCGCGACTGGCCTGTTCGGCCGGCGGCGCGGTTTCTTCGCTCTGCCGGGCGCGTCGATTGAGGATCTCGTAGGCCGACTCGCGGTTCACCGGCGTATCGTACTTGGCGCCGATCGGACTGCGCGCCCGCACCGTCGTTCTTTCTTCGGGCGTAATCGCCCCCATGCGGCAGCGCGGCGGACAGATCAGCGTGCGTTCCACCGGCAGGGGCACGCCGTTTTCCTGGAGCGTGGAAACCAGCGCTTCGCCGACGGCGAGCCGGGAGATGACCTCGGCGACGTCGAGCCCGGCATTGGCCGCGAACGTCTCGGCCGCGGTCCTGACCGCCTTCTGGTCGCGGGGGGTGTAGGCGCGCAGGGCGTGCTGGATCCGGTTGCCGAGCTGGCCGAGGATCTCGCCGGGCAGGTCGTCGGGAAATTGCGAGCAGAAATAAATCCCGACCCCCTTGGAGCGGATGATCCGCACCACCTGTTTCACCCGTTGGCGCAAGGCCGGCGGGGCGTCGTCGAACAGCAGATGGGCCTCGTCGAAGAAGAGGACCAGTTTCGGCGTGTCGAGGTCGCCCACCTCCGGCAGATTCTCGAACAGTTCCGACAGCAGCCACAGCAGAAAGCTGGAGTACAATCGCGGCTGCAGGATGAGCTGGTCCGCTGCCAGGATGCTGACGATGCCGCGTCCGCCCAGGTCGGTGCGCATCAGATCGGCGAGGTCCAGGGCGGGTTCGCCGAGGAAGGCGCCGCCGCCCGCGCGTTCCAGGGACAAGACGGCGCGCTGGATGGCCGCCACCGACTGGGCGCTGACGAGACCGTAGTCCGAGGAGATCTCCTTGCGGTTCTCGGCGACGAATCCGAGGAGTTCGCGGAGATCGTCGAGATCGAGCAGCAGCAGGCCCTGGTCGTCGGCCATCTTGAAGACGATTTCGAGCACCCCGGTCTGGGTGTCGTTGAGTTCGAGGATCCGGCCGAGCAGGGTTGGCCCGATTTCGCTGATCGTGGTCCGCACCGGGTGGCCCTGCCGGCCGTACAGATCCCAGAACAGGACCGGGCTTGCCTCGTGGGCGAAGTCCTCGATGCCGATCCGGGCCACGCGCTGCTGGATTTTTTGGTTGGAGCTGCCGGCCATGGCCAGGCCGGCGACATCGCCTTTGACGTCAACCACGAACACCGGTACGCCCAGACGGGAGAAACCCTCGGCCAGAACCAGGAGCGAAATGGTCTTGCCGCTGCCGGTGGCGCCCGCGATCAGACCATGGCGGTTGCCATACCTGGCGAGCAGGTGCACGGTCGTTTCGCCTTTGCCAATGAGTATACGATCCACGATTCCCTCCTTGTTGACGATGCGGCGCTCGGCCGCCTTTATTGCGCCTGCCACGCCTCGATGCGGTCTTCCACGTTCTTCCGCAAGTCGTACCAGAACAAGTCGTAGTCAAACCGGTGCAACACGCCGGGAGGCCAGGGTTCGCCGGCCTTGACAGGTGCCGTCGTCTGCACGGTGCCCCGTCGGGCATTGAGGCGCGCATCGGCAAAATGCGGGCGATCGACCGCAGGGCCGTCGCCGAACCGGATTCTGCTGCCCAGGCTCTCTTGTTTGCTGGCGTAGGTCGCGTCGCGTTTCCAGTTGATCGGATTGATGGCGATGCCGCCGGGGAGCAGGTCGACAAACGGACTGGCGGTGGCTGCGGGCGATTCGGTGTTGTAGGAGATGATCACGCCGGTATCGTCGCGTTGTTCAGCAAATCCGAGGCCGGATTGGGCAAGGTATTCCGGGGTGATGGCAAAGCCGATCAGGTAGGCGGCGATGGTGCGCTTGACGACTTCGGGGTGGGCGTCTTTTATCCACAGCAGCAGGTGCCGGGCGATAATCGTGCCCTGGGAGTGGGCGGCGAAGATGATCGGCCGGCCGTGGTTGTAGTGCTCGAGGTAATACTGAAAGGCGTTTTGGCAATCCACAAGCGGAATCGCCCGGATCGCGGCGTCCACATGCGGCATGTTGCCGAGGCCGCTTATGTGATCGAGGCTCAACTGGCGGTAGAAGGGGGCGTAGAAATTCGCCGATCGGAAAATGCCCGCATGGGCGTCGCGCACTTTCGCGGCCTCGGTGTGCATGGCCGGGTCGTCCGCCATGCAGACCGGGGCCGTGCCGAAACAGCAGGTCGGGTACAGGAAAAAGACATCCACTTCCTTGTCGCCCCTGCCCGCGGGATTGGCCAGCCAATGCGCCGCAACCGAGTAATCGGTGGGGGTACGGGCGGGGTCGCCGGCGGTTGGTTGCGGCGGCGGACCGGCGCAACCACCGAGCAGCACGGCCGCCACAATCAACAATGCCTGCAACACACGTGTCTTCCGAAGATCCTTCATCGCTGCCTCCATCGATTTGTTCGCTGCCGGCACGATTGCATGGGCAATGGCATCGCCGCTTGCTGCCCGACAATCCCGCCGGTTCCGCCATGTCCGCAGCCGCTGGTGCCTTCGAGCGGCCCTGTCCGGCCGTGCCGCGATAACCGGTGCACAACGCCCGTATGGATTCGGGGAATCGGGCGATACCCGGTTGCTCTGTTTCGCTTGCCTCCTTGTCCCGGTGTGTCTGCGCGGGCCCGTTTGCAGTCTTATATGAACCGATCGTCCGATTTCTGGTCTGAGACGGTTTTCCTGGCCGTCTCGAGCCAACCGGTCCGAACCTGCACGTGGGCGTCGAATTCCGGCACATACGGCTTGATGTCCAGAAGAGGCGTGCCGTCGAGGACGTCCACGTTGCGGATCTGCAGCAGGCCGTCCTCGACCCGGTCCAGGCGGACGATGGAAAGGCCGATCGGGTTCGGCCGGCTGGGGGCGCGGGTGGCGAAAACGCCCCTCGGTTCCGTATCCATGAACGGCACGACGTGGAGGGAGCAATCCCGGCTGCGGTGGAAATGGTACAGCAGGATGAGATGGGAGAATCCTTCGAGGTCCTTCAGTCCGGGACGGTATTCGGCGAAGATCTCGACGGTGCCCTGCACGCCGGCCGCGCCGGCCGGCTGGATCGGCATGCCGGTCAATTCCTTGAAGGGGCTGTGGATGATGCCAATGGGCGTGCATGCGGTCATGTGTTCAATCTCGATGATGTTTCATGCTTTTTGTGGTTTCCTCGGCACGGGGCGCGCACGGGGCGATGCCCCTGGTTCCGGCAGGTACGGCCATGAATCGTGGAGATGGGGGTGCCGGTGGCGCTATTTTTTCATAAACCGGAGCAGCACCCTGTATTTCCTGATGTCCAGGTCCTTCGGCAGGGCGGCGCTGTCCGGGATGAGCAGGGTGAGGACCTTGCCGTTGAGCGGGTCCTGGCGCGGCTGTTTGCGCCGCTCCTGGCCCAGCGGACCAGCGATGCGCTGACGGGGGTCGCGCACATGGAGCAGCTCCGCCTCCACCGGCGCGCCGGTGGGGCCAGGGTGACCGGGCGGCGGACCAAGGGGTTCGATCGAACCGATGATAATATCCACCATGAACGTTCCTCCCTGAAAAGAGATAATGAAGATACCGTATCGGATTTTCCTCAGCAATACGCGCTTTTTTTCGTCCGTTCCCGTGTTTTCCGCTCCAGGTCGAGCAGGGTTTGCTTCATGGGCAGGCCGCCGCCGAAGCCGGTCAGGGCGCCGCCGGCCCCGATCAGCCGGTGGCAGGGGATGACGATGCCCAGAGGGTTGGCATGGGCGGCTCCGCCCACGGCCCTGGCCTTGTGCCGGCCGCCGATCCGTTCCGCCAACTCGCCGTAGGTCATGGTGCGGCCGTAGGGAATGGTGCGCAACTGCGCCCACACCTGTTGTTGAAAGGGGGTGCCGTGGATCGACAGGGGCAGGTCGAAGTCGGTCAGCTCGCCGTCGAGATAGGCGAGCAACTGCCGGGCGGCCTCGGCCAGGAGCGGATGGGCCGCCCGCTCCACCGGGGGAAGGGCGGCGACCGGGGCCGGTTTCGTGGGAAAGTCCAGGCCGCAGAGACCGGTTTCGTCGGCGGTCAGGATGAAAGGGCCGAGCGGAGTGGCGAGGGTGGCGCTGATGGGCATGGGAACCTCCAACACAGAAACGAGATTATGGCGCTGACGCGGTCCGGTCGCGGAGCACCTCCAGCAGCATGTCCTCGATGCGGGTCTGGCGGCTGAGCACCGCCGCGGCCCGCCTGTCCAGGACAGCCAGGTCCGTTGGGTCGGCGCCGGTGAGGATATGGGTGCAGTTGTAGTTGAGGCAGAAGATCGGCTTGATCAGGAACAGGCACCCCCGGGGACCGAGGAAACAGCAATTGTCGCCGCTGTCCGGCTGTTCGGCCACGGAGGCGCCCAGCAGCAGGTTGATCAGGATCTGGAGGGCGTCGGTGTTGGCCGCCATGAACGCACTGCAGCAGCCGCCATCCGGCCGCGTCGCGCAGCGGCTGCACAGCCGGCCCAACTCCATGGCCTGCATCTGGCGGGCAAGGGCTTCGCTCTCCCGGCGCAACAGATCGAGTTCGTCGGCAAATGGCGGTCGGGCCGTGAGTCGGCCGGCCAACTCGGCATGGAGGACACGGGCCGTGGCCAGCTTGTCGGTCGGCCCGCCTTCGTAGCATGTCCGCATGAGGTGGCTGGTGCGGGTGGGCATGGCACTCCTTCAGTTAACCGCTTGCAGCATGAAATGTTTCCATACCGGCGCGGCCGCCTGGCCGCCGGTCTCGCCGGCGCCGAGCGGCAGGTCGCGGTCGTGGCCGAGCCAGACGCCGGTGGTCAGGTCCGGCGCCGAGCCGATGAACCAGGCATCGATCTGGTTGTCGGTGGTGCCGGTCTTGCCGCCGGCGCCGGGCACGCCGGCCGCGTTCCTGCCGGTGCCCCGCCGCACCACCTGGGCCATGGCCGTCTGCAGCCAGGACGCGGTTGCCGGCGCCACCACTTGCACGCCCGCGGACTGCGGCCAGGTGACGAAGCCGCCGCGCCGGTCCCCGACCCTGGTGATGCCGACCGGGGCATGGTACACGCCCTGGTTGGCCAAGGCGGCATAGGCGGCGGTCAGTTCCAGCAGCGACACCGGCGAGGCGCCGAGCGCCAGCGACAGGTCGGCGGCGAGCGGCGCGGTGATCCCCATTTTCCGGGCAGTGCCGATCACGTTCTTCGGCCCGACCTGCTGCATCAAGCGGACCGCGATCACGTTGCTGGAGTGGACCAGGGCTTCGGTGAGATTCATGGCTCCCCGGTATTCGTTCTTGAAGTTATGCGGCTGCCAGGGTTTGCCGGTGCCGCCGTACAGGGCGATTGGGGTGTCCGGGAACACCGCCTCCGGCGATATGCCCCGCTCCAGGGCGGCGGCATAGAGCAGGGGCTTGAAGGCCGAACCGGGCTGCCGGTTGGCCTGCACCGCCCGGTTGAACTGGTTTTCCGTGAAATCGACCCCGCCGATCATGGCCCGGATGCGGCCGCTGCCGGTGTCGAGCGCCACCAGCGCCCCCTGCGGCGCCGGCTCGCCGGGGTGCCGTTCGGCTACCCTGGCCGCACCGGCCTGGATGGCCCCGGCCGCCGCTTCCTGGAGTCGGGCATCGACCGTGGTGGCCACGTTCAAGCCCTGCTGGTAGAGATCCGCCTCCTTGTACACCGTAAGCAACTGTTGCCGAATGTACAAAGAAAAATAGCCGTTGATCGCCTTGCGCCAGTTGCCGGCCAGGGGCAGCCCCTCCTCGTAGGCCGCGCGCGCCGCCTCGGCGGTGACGATGCCGTCCTCGGCCATGCGGTTGAGCACGTAGCGCTGCCGGGCGCGGGCCGCCTCGGGCTGCCGGAGCGGCGAATAGTTGCTCGGCGACTGGGGCAGGCCGGCCAGCAGCGCGATCTCGCCCAGGGTCAGTTGGTTGGCCTTCTTGCCGAAATAGGTGCGGGCCGCGGCCTCGACCCCGTAGGCCCCTTCGCCGAGATAGATCTCGTTGAGGTAGATGGAGAGAATCTCCTCCTTGGTCAGCATCCGCTCCAGCCGGAAGGCGAGCACCGCCTCGGCCATCTTGCGCAGATAGCTTTTCTCCGGGGACAGGAGCAGGGCGCGGGTGACCTGCTGGGTGATGGTCGAGCCGCCCTGGCTGCGGCGGCCTGCGCGCAGGTTGTTGAAGGCGGCGCGGGCGATGGACCAGCCGTCGAGGCCGTCGTGCTCCCAGAAACGGCTGTCCTCGGCGGCGACGAAGGCCCTGGGCAGCAGGGCGGGCAGACTGTCGTAGGGGACGATCACCCGGAATTCCCTGGCGATGGCGTCGATGGGCCGGTTGGAACGGTCCAGGATCAGAGTGGCCACCTGGGGCCGGTAGTCGTCGAATGAGCGGATGTCGGGCAGGGACGAGATCCAGGCCAGGACCGTGCCGAGCAGCAGCGTCACCAGCATGGCGATGGTGAGCGCCATTCTGGTGAGGTGGCGTTCGTTCAGGATCCGGCCGCGAAAGGGGGGCGGCTGCGGAGGAAGTTCCGTGGGTGCCGACGGTGTGGTGGACAAGCGTACAAAGAAACGGTAGTGTTGGGGTGCGCCCGGACCGGCTCGACCGGAGGCGGTTGTCGGTCCAGTTGTTACCATGAATTGAAAAATTCGGCACCGTTAATCACACGCGAACAGACCAGGCCCTTGTCTCGAATACGGATTCTTTCAGAACAGTTAGCCAATCAGATCGCCGCCGGCGAGGTGGTGGAGCGGCCGGCCTCGGTGGTCAAGGAGCTGGTGGAAAACAGCCTGGACGCCGGTGCCAGCCGTATCGACATCCAGGTCGAGGGCAGCGGTAGCGGGCTGTTGCGGGTGACCGACGACGGGGCCGGCATGGACGGCGACGACGTGCTGCTCTGCCTCGAGCGGCATGCCACCTCCAAAATCCGCGAGGAGGCCCAGTTGGCCGCCATCGCCACTCTGGGATTCCGCGGCGAGGCCATTCCCAGCATCGCCTCGGTTGCCTGGATGACCGTCCTGTCCCGGCCGCAGGACCAGGAATTGGGCACCCGCGCCGAGGTCCGCTACGGCACCTTGCGCCATGTGCACCAGGACGGCTGCGGCCGGGGCACGGTGATCGAGGTCCGCCACCTGTTCGGCAACATGCCGGCCCGGAAGAAATTCCTCAAATCGGCCCGCACCGAGATGCACCACATCGAGGAGGTGGTCAAGAACCAGGCCCTGGCCCATCCGGCCACCGGCTTCACCCTCCAGGCCGACGGCCGGATGGTGCTCGACTATCGGCCGGGCGCCGATCTGGAGCGGCGGGTCCGCGAGGTGTTCCGGTACAAGGGCAAACTGCTGCCGCTGCGGGCCGAACCGGCAAATGATGCCGAGGCCGAGGCGATGGCGCTGGATGGGTTTCTGCTGCTGCCGGAAACGGCTCAAGCCGCCACCGCCCGGCTGCGCCTGCTGGTCAACGGCCGGCCGGTGCAGGACGCGATGCTCCGGCACGCGGTGGGCGAGGGCATGCAGGGATTTTTGATGAAGGGCTATCAGCCGGCCGGCGTCCTGCTCCTGGCCATCGCCCCGGACCAGGTGGACGTCAACGTCCATCCGGCCAAGCGCGAGATCCGCTTTCGCCGCAGCGAGACGGTGCATCGCTTCGTGGCCGACCGGATTCGCCGGGCCATGGCCGGGTACCAGCAGGCCCTTCGCACCAGCCTGTTCGCCCCGCCTGCGCCCCAACCCTTCCGGGAGTGGCCGGTCGAACGGAGCGCGGCCGTGACCGCCTCGCCCGACTTTCCCGCCCCGGCCAGCGCCGAACCGCCGGCCTCGCAGCCGCGCCTGCCTGCCGATGCGCCTCCGGTTTCGGTGCGACCGCTGCCGGTCCAGGCCCTTCCCGTGACGCCGCCCATCCTGCCGGCCAGTTCGCCACTTCCCGAGCCGGGGCCCGCGCCCGCCTATGCCGGCCTGACCCTGATCGGCCAGTTGTTCGCCCTCTACCTGCTCTGCGAACGGGAGGGGCAGTTCATCGTCATCGACCAGCACGCGGCCCACGAACGGCTCCTGTACGGCCAACTGTTGCAGGGCTACCTGGCCACCAGCATGCCGCAGCAGGCCCTGCTCTTTCCGGCCACCGTCGAGCTGACCCCGGCCCAGGCGGAGACCCTGGAACAGCGGGGCGCGGAGGTGGCCGCCTTCGGTTTCGCGGTGGAGCCGTTCGGCGAGGCCACCCACCTGATCAAGGCAACGCCGGCCCTGGTCAGCCATGTCGAGCCGGGCGCGCTGCTGCGGGAGATCCTCGACGGGTTGCGGAGCGCGGCCCGGCAGGATGCCGTCCGGCCCGTGCCCCAGGCGGTGGACGATCTGCTCGCCTCCATGGCCTGCAAGGCGGCGATCAAGGCGGGCAACCGCCTACAGCCGGTGGAAATGCTCAAGCTGCTGGCCCAAATGGAGGCGGGTGCGGTGTTTTCCCATTGCCCGCACGGCCGGCCGGTGCTCAAGACCTTCACCGCTCAGGAAGTGGAGCGGTGGTTCCATCGCCATGGCGGCTGAACCGTTGCCGGCCGGGCCGGCACCCGGGGACGACCGCCCCTGCCCCTGCGGTTCCGGCACCGCCTACGGCCGGTGCTGCGGCCCGCTGCTGGCCGGACAGAAGCGGGCCCGGACGGCGGCGGCACTGATGCGCTCGCGCTACACCGCCTTTGCCGAGAAAAACGGCGCCTATCTGCTGCAAACCTGGCATCCGTCCACCCGGCCGGCGGAGCTGGACCTTGCCGGACAACCCGAGTGGTGCGGCCTGCGGATCGTGGCCACCGAGCGGGGCAGGGAGACGGACGGCGCGGGGCTGGTCGAATTCGTGGCCACGGCGCTGGCGGGCGCGAAGGTGCTCGCGCTGCACGAACGCAGCCGTTTCGTTCGAGAAGACGGGCAATGGCTGTATGTCTCCGGACAAACAATCGGCAAGGGGGCACGGTCGGCGGTGGGAGTCGGCACGGTCGGCCGCAACGATCCCTGTCCCTGCGGCAGCGGCAGGAAATTCAAGAAATGCTGTGGCCGTTGAGGGACCGGGTCGCCCTGGACCGATCCGGGACGGTGCGACCGTCCGCGCCACGGTCGTCCCGTGGGGTCGGGTTCGCTACCCGTGTCCGTCTGTCCGTCCGGTAGAGCCGGGTCTTTTCCCCGAATTCCAGAAGAGTGTCGCGTGATCGGAACAGTGTTGTCATGAACCAGTCTGTCTCCCGGAACAGCCTGCTCAAGCGCTGCTGCCTTTGCTGGTGCCTCCTGTTGGCGTTCCTTGCCGCACCGAACGCCCTGGGCGCCGCCGCCGGCCCGGATGCCGCCACCCCGCGCACCATCCGGGTGGTGCTGGACAACAACTATCCGCCGTACGTCTTCGTCGACGGCCAGGGGGCCATCCAGGGTATTCTGGCCGACCAATGGCGGCTGTGGCAGGAGAAGACCGGCATCCGGGTGGACATGACCGTCCTGGACTGGAAGGATGCCCTTGCCGGGATGAAGGCGGGCCGATTCGATGTCATCGATACGGCCTTTGTCACCGAGGAGCGCTTGGGCTGGCTCGATTTCGGCAAGCCCTATGCCCCGATCGAGGTTGTCGCCTTTTTTTACAAGGATATCAGCGGTATCACCGATCTGCACTCCCTGCAGGGGTTTGTCGTCGGGGTCAAGGAGGGCGATGCCGCCGTCGAGCTGCTGCGGCGCAACGGCGTTGACAACCTGATGCCGTTCAAGGGCTACGAGGCGATCGTCCAGGCCGCCAAGGACCACAAGGTCAACGTCTTCGTCATCGATAAGCCCCCGGCCCTCTATTTCCTGCACAAGCACGGCATCCGCAACCAGTTCAAGGTCTCGTCTCCCCTCAATGTCGGCGAATTCCACCGGGCGGTCAGGAAGGGGAACGCCGGGATGCTGGGTGAGATCGAATGGGGTTTTGCCCGGATTTCGGCCGGGGAACTGGAACAAATCGACAGGAAGTGGTTGGGTGGCTCCCTGTTGCAGGGGCTGCCCGTCGCCGCGCTGCTGCTCGGTGCCGGCATCCCCGTGGTGCTGATAGCCGGCCTGTTTTACTGGAACCGAACCCTGCGGGCGGCGGTGCGGAAACGCACGGCCGAACTGGAGAAAAGCGAGCGGGCCCTGCGGGAGAGCGAGGCGCGCTACCGCGAGCTGGTCGAGAACGCCAACTCCATTATCCTCCGCATGGATCGCGATGGCCGGATCGTCTTCCTCAACGAATTCGCGCAGCGGTTTTTCGGCTACACCCTCGACGAGGTGGTCGGCCGCAGCGCGGTGGGGAGCATTGTGCCGGAACACGATCCCGTCGGCGCGGGATTCCGGGAGATGATCGCCGACATGGGCCGCAATCCCCGCGACTATGCGATCGACGAGAACGAGAACATACGCCGGGACGGGTCGCGCGTCTGGGTGACATGGACCAACAAGCCGCTGTACGGCCCGGCGGGCGAACTCAGCGAAATCCTGTGCGTGGGCAGCGACAGCACCGACCGCAAGCGTGCCGAGGAAGCGCTGCGGCGCGAGCGCGAACGCCTGGCGTTCGTGATCGAGGGGTCGCGGCTCGGCACCTGGGAATGGAACGTGCAAACCAACGAGAACGCGGTCAACGACACCTGGGCGCGGATGCTGGGCTATACCCTCGCCGAGATCCTGCCCTGCACCTACGACTCCTGGGCGCGGCTGGTGCATCCGGACGACGTGGACCGGGCCTGGCAATCCCTGGCCAGGTGCGTCCGGGACGAGACGGTCGACCACGACTGTGAGTACCGGATGCGCCACAAGGACGGCCATTGGGTGTGGATCCTGGACCGGGGCCGGGTCGTCACCCGCGACGAGGCCGGCAAGCCCCTGGTGATGATCGGCATCCATGCGGACGTCACCACCCGCAAGCGGGCCGAGGAAGAACTGGTGACCACCAACGAGCTGCTGACCCAATTCATCAAGAATTCGCCCATCTACGCCTTCATCAAGGAGGTGTCGCCCACCGAGAGCCGAACCCTGAACGCCAGCGACAACTACCGGGACATGCTCGGCATCCCGGCGACCGAGATGCTCGGCAAGACCATGCAGGAGCTGTTTCCGGCGGAGTTCGCAGCACAAATGACGGCGGACGACTGGCAGGTCGTCTCCGAGGGAAAGATTCTCCACCTCGACGAGGAATTCAACGGCCGCAGCTATACCACCATCAAGTTCCCGATCCGGCTGAAGGAACGGCGCCTGCTCGCCGGCTACACCATCGACATCACCGAACACCGGCAGGCGCAAACCGCCCTCCAGGCCAGCGAGGCCACCTTCCGCAACATCGTCCAGGCCTCGCCCATGGGCATTCACCTGTTCGATCTGCGCGCCGACGGCCGCCTGGTCCTTGCCGGCGCCAATCCCGCCGCCGACAGGCTGCTGAAGATGGACAACGCCCGGTTCGTCGGCAGGACCCTGGAGGAAATCCTGCCGGCGCTCCGCGGGACCGAGCTGCCTCACTGTTTCCGCCGGGCGGCCGAATTCGGCGAGAGCTGGCAGAGCGAACAGTTCGACTATGCCGACGATACCGTTGCCGGGGTCTTCGAGCTGCATGCCTTCCAGATGTCGCCCGGCAGGATGGCTGTCCTGTTCAACGAGATCTCCGCCCGCAAGCGGGCCGAGGAGGAGCGGAACAGGTTGCAGGCGCAGTTGACCCAGGCGCACAAGATGGAGTCGATCGGGCGTTTGGCCGGCGGCGTGGCCCACGATTTCAACAACATGCTCAGCGTCATTCTCGGCCATTGCGAGCTGGCCCTCAACGGCTTGAACACGGCGCATCCGCTGTATGCCAATGTGCAGAACATCCGGCAGGCCGCGGAACGGTCCGCCGATCTGACCCGGCAGTTGCTCGCCTTTGCCCGCAAGCAGACGGTCGCCCCCAAGGTGCTCGACCTGAACGGGACGGTGGCCGGGATGCTGACCATGCTGCAACGGCTCATCGGCGAGGACATCGACCTGGCCTGGCGGCCCGGCCGGGATGCCGGCCAGGTGCGGATCGATCCGTCGCAGCTCGATCAGATCCTGGTCAATCTCGCCGCCAATGCACGGGACGCCATCGGCGATACCGGCAAGGTCACCATCGAGACGGCGGCAATGACCGTGGATGCGCACTACTGCGCCGAGCATGCCGACATGGCGCCGGGCGACTATGTCCTGCTGGCGGTGAGCGACAACGGCAGCGGCATGGACGCCGACATGCTCTCCCAGCTGTTCGAACCCTTTTTCACCACCAAGGAGCTGGGCAAGGGCACCGGCCTCGGCCTGGCCACGATCTACGGCATCGTCAGGCAGAACGACGGCTGCATCAACGTCTACAGCGAGCCGGGACAGGGCACCACCTTCAAGGTCTATCTGCCCCGGTACACGGCCCGAACGGACCAGGAATCGGCGGCCGAGGCCACCCCGCCGGCCGCCTCCGGCAGCGAAACCGTCCTGCTGGTGGAGGACGAACCCATGATCCTGGAGATCGCCGCGATCATGCTCCGCAATCTGGGCTACACCGTCCTGGCCGCCGCCACTCCCGACGAGGCCATGCGCCTGGCCCGTGAGCATGCCGGCGCCCTCCAGTTGCTGATCACCGACGTGGTCATGCCCGGCATGAACGGCCGCATGCTGGCCAACACCCTGCTGTCGCTCAACCCCGGCCTGAAATGTCTGTTCATGTCCGGCTACACCGCCAATGTCATCGCCCACCACGGCGTGCTCGACGAGGGCGTGCACTTCATCCAGAAGCCGTTCGCGCTCAGCGTGCTCGCCGCCAAGATCAGGGAAACGCTGGACGAGGAGAGTGGCTGATTTTTGCCCATCCGTCCGGATCGTGGCCGCTACCGCGCCAGCATGACGATGCCCAGCGCCATCAGCAGCGCATAGACGACCCGCAGGTAGGTGCGGCGGTTGATCCGGCCGCTGATGGCGGAGCCGGCATAGGTCCCCGCGAGGACGAACGCCAGGCTTGCGGCAAAGGCGGTCAGGGTGCTGCGGGTGATCATGCCGCTGCACGCGTGCACCACGGCGGTGATGTAGCCGTTGAGCACGAAGAAGCCGGTGAGGGTGGCCTTGATCTCGTCTTTTTTCCAGTCGGTCAGGGTGGTGTAGATAATCACCGGCGGCCCGCCCGCGCCCACCGAGGCGGTGATCGCTCCGGAAAAGAACCCGGCGATGTAGCCCCAGGCCACATGCGGGTTGAGGGGGCGGGGCCTGATGGTCAGGTTGACGGCGCTGATGGCGATGAGCAGCACCCCCAGCATCCGGTTGATGACGGCCGGGTCGGCCAGCTTGAGCAGGAAGGTGCCGGCGAAAACGCCGGGCAGCGAACCGACGAGCATGGGCAGGATCTTGCGCCAGTCCATGAGCCGGCGCAGTTCGAAAGCCATGGTCGTGGTGATGGCCAGGCCGCTGAGGATGGACAGGGGCACGGCCAGCTTGACGTCCATCAGCAGGCAGAGCAGGGGAATGGCCACCAGGCCGCCGCCGAAACCGGTCAGCCCCTGGATCAGGCCGGCGAGGAGAAAGACGAGGCAGGAGAGGAGGAGAACGGTCATGGGACATGGGATGGCCGGGATGGAGACACCGGCCGGATGAAGATTGTGCCGCAGAAAAGGAAATCGATACCGGCTGGCGCGCCCTCCCGGTCCGGGTGGAGGCGCTGTCTGCCGGAGGTGCCACTATAGAAGAAAAACCAGGCTCAGTTCAACCCTTATCCCCGGTCCGGCTTCATCCCTTTTTCTCCACTGCGCTTTTTTTTGTACCCCAAGCCCTTCCTTTTCGGATAAGCAGAGGAAGAGCGAGCCTGCAACAAGGGAACCTGTTTCTCGTGCACGGAGGGGAGCCATGGGCGCGGCCCGGATCATCGACAGCCATATCCACTGCGGGGTGCAGCATGCGGATCTCCCGTTCGAGCACATCGCCCCGCTGCTCCGCCAGGCCGGCATCACCGACGCCTGCCTGTTCGCCCCGGTGGAGGACATCTACGACCGCGACGATTATCATTTTCAGGACGACAACCGGTGGCGGCAGACCCGGCGGGCGGCCAACCGCTACCTGCTCAACCTGGCCGAACAGGGCGAGGCGATTTTCCCCTACCTGTTCGTCTGGAACGATTTCGCCGTCGACGAACTCCGCCACCCCTATCGCGGCATCAAGTGGCACCGCCATTCCTACGAGCCGGAATACCACTACGACGATCCCCGCTGCGCCGCCATGCTGGCGGCCATCACCCGGCGGCGCCTGCCGGTGGTGCTCGAAGAGAGCTACGACAACACCCTCCGCTTCATCGAGCGGCTCGCCCCGGAAGCGGTGATCATCATTCCCCATCTCGGCGGCCTCAACGGCTCGTACCAGGCCCTGGACCGCGCCGGCGTCTGGCGGCGAGCCAACGTCTTTGCCGATTCGGCCCTGGCCTCGACCGTGGACATGCGCCATTTCGTCGAACACTACGGACCGGACAAGCTCCTGTTCGGCAGCGATTTCCCGTTCGGCACGCCGGCGCAGGAACTGCGCAAGATCGAGCGGCTGGACCTGTCGGCCGAGGACTACGCCAAGGTGGTCGGCGGCACTATCCTCCGGCTGCTCGACGCGGTGACCGACACCTGAGCCGACGTGCGGCGCCGGGGCCCGACCGACCCATATTTTCCGGAGGTGAAACCATGCAATTTTCCGAGGCCCGACCGGGCAGGATGTTTGTCCTGCGCCTGGAAGACGGCGATATCGTCCACGAAACCATCGAGCGGTTCGCCCGGGAGCAACATATCGAGGCCGCCTCGCTGATCGCGGTCGGCGGCGTCGATGACGGCAGCCGGCTGGTGGTCGGGCCGCGGGAGGATCGCGGCCTGCCCCTGGAGCCGATGCAGCGGGAGCTGCACCACGCCCACGAGATCGCCGGGGTCGGCACCCTGTTCCGCGACGAGGACGGCGTGCCGCTGGTGCACATGCACATGGCCTGTGGCCGGGAAGGCGAGACCACCACCGGCTGCATCCGCGCCGGGGTCAGGGTGTGGCATGTGCTGGAGGTGATCGTCCACGAACTGGTGGGCACCTCGGCCAAACGGATGCTGGAACAGCCCCTCGGCCTCAAGCTCCTGCGGCCGTAGCAAGGGCGCGAGCACGCGCTGCGCCGCAGGGAACCTGCACCATCCATCCGGCATGTCCGGCCACGAGTTGACAGGGCTCCGATCCGGTTCGGGAACCGTGCGGTCCCGCATCCGGAAGGGGCATAAACCAATACGTACTGAACAGGAGGCAGCACAATGGCATACACGCATCTCATTGTAGAGGTAAGCGAACGGTTTGTCGGCACCATCACTCTCAATCGCCCGGACGAGCTGAACACCTTCAACAGCCTGCTGGCCAGCGAATTGGCCGCGGCGCTCCTGGCCATGGACGCCGACCCCAAGGTGCGGGTGATCATCGTCAAGGGCGCGGGCAAGGCCTTCTGCGCCGGCATCGACGTCAACGAGCTGGCCGACAAGACCGCCATGGAATACCGGCAGTGGATCGAGCACATGGAGCAGCCGCTGATCGCCATCTCCCGGATGAAGAAGCCGGTGATCGCGCAGGTGCACGGCGTGGCCGCGGCCAACGGCATGGGGCTGGTGGCCTCCGCTGACCTGGCCATCGCCGCCAGCAACACCAAGATGGGGCTGACCGCGATCAATGTCGGCCTGAACTGCGTCGGCCCGGTCATCCCGGTGTCCCGGTGCGTGGGGCGGAAGAAGGCCCTGGAACTGCTCCTGTTCGGCGAGCTGATCAAGGCGCCGGAGGCGCAGGCCCTGGGCCTGCTCAACCGGGTGGTGGACAAGGAGGCGCTGGAAAGCGAAGCCATGACCTGGGCCGAGATTCTCGCCAAGAAGAGCCCGGTGGCCGTGCAGATCGCCAAGAAGGGGTTCTACGCCTCGGAGGACCTGCCCTACGACCGCCAGTTCGACCTGATGAACGAGGCCTTTGCCCGGCTCTGCACCACCCACGATGCCAAGGAAGGGGTGCAGGCCTTTTTCGAAAAACGCAATCCCCGCTGGCAGGAGCGGTAAAGCGGGACGGACGCCCCGGAAAAACGGTCCGAGGCGGTGGCAGGGAAAGCGGGGAGGGCCATCCGTTGCCCGGCGGATGGCCCTCTCCGGATGAACGGAGCCCTGCCCTGTTCCCGGCACAGAACGCCACCCCCCACCAAACAAAGGAAACACTCGCCATGACGGTTCCCGATCTTCTCGCCCTGGCCAGCGGCTGCTGGAAAACCTGCACCCTGCACGCCGGGGTCAAACTGGATGTGTTCAGCCCGCTGGCAACAACGCCCATGACGGCGGCGGAGCTCGCCCGGCGCCTGCATGCCGACGGCCGGGCGCTCGTCATGCTGCTCCACGCCCTGGTCGCCATGGAGCTGCTGGTCAAGGACGGCGACACCTTCGCCGCCACTCCGTTCAGCGCCGAATACCTGGCCAGGCAGTCTCCGGCCTACCTGGGGCACATCATCATGCACCACCACTATCTGGTCGAGGCCTGGAGCAAGCTGGACGAGGCGGTGCGGGCCGGCAGGCCGGTGCGCAAGAGTTCGTCGCACGAAACCGACGGCGCCGAGCGGGAAAGCTTTCTGCTCGGCATGTTCAACCTGGCGACGCAACTGGCGCCGCGCGTGGCCGCGGCCATCGATCTGAGCGACCGGCGCCGGCTGCTCGACCTGGCCGGCGGCCCCGGCACCTACGCCATCCATTTCTGCCGGCAGAATCCGGAACTGAGCGCGGTGGTGTTCGATCTGCCCACCACCCGGCCCTTTGCCGAAGAGACCATTGCCCAATACGGCCTGAGCGACCGCATCCGCTTTCTTGCCGGAGACGTGGAGGCCGACCCCATCGGCACCGGTTTCGACGCGGTCTGGATCTCCCATCTCCTCCACAGCGAGGGGCCGGAGACCTGCGCGGCCATTGTCGCCAAGGCCGCCGCCGCCCTCGCCCCCGGCGGCACCCTGTTCATCCAGGAATTCATCCTGGACGACAGCCGCACCGGGCCGCTTCATCCCACCCTGTTCTCGTTGAACATGCTGATCGGCACCCAGGAGGGGCAGGCCTACACCTGGAAGGAACTGGGCGACATGATGCGGCAGGCCGGGCTGAAGGACGTGGCGCGGGTTGCCGTCGATCTGCCCAATGGCGCCGGCATCCTGGCGGCACAACGATGAATGGGCCTTCGGTCCGGCGGGGGTGTGTTTCACTGGCGATGGTGGCCGATGCGGTTAGGGCCTTCGAAGAGGAGATTCTAAACTCCCGCTACTGCGGCGAAGCCGATCCGACCAAACTGATGGCACTGTTGAAAGGCTGGCTCGCCGAGCATTGCAGTTCGCATTCGGCGGTTGCAATAAAAAAACACATATTGAAACAGTGTTGCTTACTTCTTAAACCCGCAAAGAAAGAGCAGTTTGTTTTTCAACTTTATCCTAACAACTTGACATTTATCATTATAAACGGTATTATGTTGAATTTGTTCTGTTATATGTAATTGTCTCGATTAAAAATAAAACTCGTAATTTTGCCTAATCTTACTGTTATGTCACTCAAGGAGAACAGTAGTGAGTTACACAGCCACCACATTCAACGTAATGATTGCTTCTCCTGGCGATGTGGCATCCGAGCGAGCAATTGTTCGTGACGTAGTTTATGAATGGAACGCCGTCAATTCTGGCGTGCGAAAGATTGTTTTACTCCCTATTGGCTGGGAAACTCATTCCTCCCCAGAGATGGGCGCACCGGCACAGCAAATCATTAATAGTCAAGTGTTGAATAAGTGCGATCTTCTAGTGGGCGTCTTCTGGACTAGGATCGGAACACCAACTGAAAAGCATTTGAGTGGCACGGTGGAGGAGATTGAAGAGCACATTGCGTCTAGTAAGCCGGCTATGCTTTATTTCTCAAGCCAGCCTGTTGCGATGGACACGGTCGACCTCGCTCAGGTTCAGAGGCTGAAGGAATTCAAACACTCGTGCCAAAGCCGTGGTCTTTATGAAGGTTATGACAGTCATGCGGAGTTCAAGGAAAAGTTCTATCGACACCTGCAATTGAAATTGAATGAGCACCCGCTATTTCAAGTGGATGGGGCAAACCCAGATAACACGACCATCGTTGAATCCCGTACCAAGATTCCCAACCTCTCGCAGGAAGCACGAATACTACTGAAGGAGGCGAGCCAAGATGGTGGAGGCACGATTCTCCATGCTCGCTATATCGGGGGCACTGCCATTCAAACAAATGGAAAGAATTTGATTCCGTCTAACAGCCCGTTGAAAAAGCCATGTTTCCGGGAGCATGCACTCGGTACGGCACGCCAAGCCGATCAAGACAAACCGGCACCGGTCAAAACATGCCCTGGAGG